>Ga0213861_10000310_pt1 | contig 41856 bp, 33 predicted proteins | sample PICome_4_FD_160110 | JGI IMG/M metagenome (GOLD analysis project Ga0213861, IMG submission 160110) | Coastal seawater microbial communities near Pivers Island, North Carolina, United States - PICO131 | ecosystem: Environmental > Aquatic > Marine > Coastal | place: USA: North Carolina... | reverse complement strand
CATCCTCGGGGATGCCTGCTTCCAACTTGCCCACCAAGTCGGCTCCGACGTCGGCAGCCTTGGTAAAGATACCTCCACCGACACGGTAGAAGAGGGCGACGAGTGAAGCTCCCATGGCAAAGCCTTCCAGGATCTCAGCGACGTGTTGGTTGTCTTTGTAACAATAGAATAGTCCTCCGAGGCCTATCAAACCCATGGAAGCCACGGTGAGACCCATGACGGATCCTCCAAAGAAAGCGACGCCGAGGGCGTCTGCCTGACCGTTGTCGCGTGCTGCCAGAGTGGTTCTTACGTTGGCACGGGTGGCGGTGAACATGCCGACAAAACCGGCAAAAGAAGACGCCAAGCAGCCGAAGATGAAGGCGAGTGACTGGTCTTTACCGTATTCAGCCTTTTGGAAAAGGAAGAGCAGCAGTGCGATGACGATGGCGAAAAATGAAATGAGGATGAACTCACGTTTCATGAAGACCATGGCACCCTTTTGTATCTGTTCGGAAATCTCTTTCACTTTGCCTTCGCCTCCTGGTCGTTTCAAAATAGTGGCAAGGATAAGGAATGCGACTACGAGACCTGCTAGGCCGGCAAAAGGAGTAATGATAGGATTCATGGTTTGTCGGATGTTTTTGTTGTTGGGTGTTCAGTCTCTTTTCGATTCTGGTAACAAAATAAAAAAGCGAGGAATGAAAACCCCGCTTGGATTGAGGCGTGAGCATAGGAATTGAACACGCTCTGGCAAGAAAAAGATACGTATTATGGTTCGTTTTTGCGCCTTGGGGGCAATTTTTCGAGCGCTTCTTGAATTTTACGTATGTTTTCTTGTTTTTTGTCACCCGTGCCAGTCGGTTTGCCTAGCAGACGCCGGACTTGATCAAGAGGGTTTTCATCAAGAGGGTTTTCAGCTTGGTTGTTTGATTCTGTTACCCCACGCTTGCCGAGTTGTGTATGCACATGACTTAAGGGCTGCGGTGGTTTGGCGAGTAAATTTTGGATCGTGCTCGCTGGTATGATATAGGTTTTGATCCGGCTTCCACGGGCGATAGCGATGCCTGCGATCTTGCCGTTAAGGTCGGTAATGGGGGCGCCGGCATCGCTTGGCGCAATAGGCATATCAGACTGCATGACACTGGGGAAATCCGTCCGGATTTCACTGGGCACAGCACCCATGTGCTCCATACTGGTCATGCGATCCTCAGGGATGCGCTGGATCGTCGTGTTTTCAGAGAGGGAGCCTAGTTTTATCGGGGTTTTTCTGCGAACGTTACCCCGTTTGTAAGTCACGATAATTTCTGAGCCTGGCTGGAGCCTCTGGAGGAGGGTTCTCATTTCCATGACCCCCGTCACATCTTTTTGATCCACGGCTAGAATAATGTCGCCTACTCGCAGTCCGGCTTTGGCGGCTGCAGAACCAGGCATGATTTTTTGAAGAGCAATGCCCTCTTGCTCCCTATCAAAGTCCATCATGACGCCCAGATATGCTTTGTCCCCATCTCGAAGGCTGCGAGATTCAACACTGACAACGCCGAGGCTCTCGACATTGCCGTCAGGGTTTGCCATCAGAATAAAGCTGCCTAGCGGCAGCGGAGCAGTTTGAGAAAGATCGAGCGGAGTTAGCTCGGCATCGCTGACATCATAATCCAATAGTGCAAGGTCGTGATCTGGATATACCCCAGCAAGGGTAGAGGCAAAGGCTTTGCCTTCTGAGGTCATCACAACGAGCCGGCTAAGGGCGTTTTTGATTTCACTCCACTTGGTGAGAATCGCTGGCTGCTGGCTCGTTCCAGTCATGACCACCGTGCCATAGCAGATTCTGCCGCCCCGGTGATAAATGCTCACTGTGCTCTTGGCAGCTTCGGCAACCGTTGATTTGGAAGCATTGAAGAAGCCGGCAGCTTGATTTTTCAGTTCCTTTTTTTCATGCTGCGAGAGACCAGTAAATGGATCTGACATCCTCACGGCATACTGCGCGATTCCTTGGCAAGACAAGCAGATCCATGCCGCAGCTGCTAGTAGTGATTGAATTTTCATGATTGTTTATGGGGGGCTCCTTGATCGTTAGCGTTTTTCATCAGGGATGATGTCGCCAAGGCGACCTAGGGTGACACTTCGGGTGAGTTGATCTCGGCCTCGAATAAGGCGAATTTTGATGGCTTCGCCGGGTTCATGCTGTGCGATGACGATGTAGAGGGTTCGTAGATCAGCAACGGATTTTTCATTGATGCTATGGATGACGTCTCCTGCTCGCAGTCCAGCCTTGCTGGCGGGGCCGCCCTCATACACGTGCCTAATGCTAATGCCAGATCTGGTTGGTATGCCTGTGATGATGCCAATGACCGGCGCATCGGGATTGTCCAACACTGAGCTTCCACCAAGGCTTCCCCAGGTTTCCCCTTTTTTGAGTTTCTCCCAGTCTTGCAGAACACCAGTGATGCCAGCGTGGTTGTTGGACGAGAGAGATTCGCCAATCGATGAGTGGATACCTACGACGCTTCCGTTTAAGTCAAAGAGTGGTCCTCCGCTATCACCACCGATAAGTGTGCAATCTGTGCTGAGGAAATGATCTAGCCCCAGGGCGATCACTCGGCCGAAACGCACAGGCGGAGTGCGCACTGGGTCATATCCGCCGGCGTGACCCAGTGCGATGACGAGATCTCCGCTGGCAAGTTTCTGCGATTTTCCAATGCCCGCATGCGGCCAGCCGAAAGTAGGTTTGGGATCCATGATTTGAACCATGGCGGTGTCTCGTGTGTAGTTGGCGCCGAGCACTTTCCCTGTTGCTTGTTTTCCATTGGGAAAAACAACCGTCATTTCATCGGAGCCTCGAACGACGTGACCAGCGGTGAGAATGAGGCCATCTTTGCTAACGACAACACCACTGCCGGATGCGCCGTTTTTCATCGAAAAGAGCGATATGGTGGCAGGGAGCACTTTTTGCACAACGCCTGTGACTTTCTGTTCCAGTGATTTGAGCTGAGAGATATCCTGAGGGCTGGGCGCTGCCGCCAGTGGCTGAATCACCAGTATGGCTAAGGCAAATATTGTGGCGAACATCATTGGCTTGGTGAAATACGTTCTCATGAATAGAGTGTTATGCTGCATCGATAGGTTTTTATTGTGTAATTTCACCATGAGAAGCGTTGCATAAATTGAGGTTTGTGCCACAAATTTGCGCGTCACGCTAGCTTGTGAGAAGCTGTTGAGGTATGATACACCTGTTGGCAGACGCAGGAGCCCTGGGCTGGAGATTATTTCAGTTGGGATAGACTATACACCATGGCAGCAAAAAAATCCAATTCAGGATCTCGTTCAGGTCGCAAAAAAGCGGCGCCTAGACGCCGCGCCACCAAGAAAGCTGCTAATCGTCGTCGTCAATCTGCGGCGAGTAAGCGAGGCTGCTTGATGATGGTCTGGAGCTGGCCCTTCGGCCTCGTCGACCGCTTTACTCAAGATTGGAACCTGTTGATGAAATGGCCAGCTAGGGCCGCTGGTTATTTGGCGGTTTTGATGATCGGTTTCTTTGCGGTGCTGGCTCTTTTTTACGGCGCCAGAGCAATGCAGTATAATCTCGATAAGGTTGCTGAGATGCCGGCAAGAACAGTCGTTTATGCCAGAGACGGACGCAGTGAGCTGGGCCGACTGCATGGAGACAACCGCTACCTAGTCCGCTATGACCAAGTAGCAAAGGAGTTTCGCGATGCTCTAATATCACGGGAAGATGCCCGTTTTTACAATCACTTCGGTGTCGATATTAAGGGGGTGATTCGGGCAGCGGTAGAGAACATCAAACGCCGCCGCTTTGCCCAAGGTGCCTCTACAATCAGTATTCAGCTTGCTGAAAATACCTGGTTTCCACCTGACTCCGGCAAGAAAAAATCATCAGCACAGCTTATTGACCAGAAATTACTGGAGATGGCATTGGCTTGGAGAATTGAGAGGAATTATGACAAGTCGAAGATCCTCGAGCATTACATGAACCGTATATTCTGGGGCCACTCTATCCGCGGGGTTGAATCTGCTTCGCGAACCTATTTTGAGAAACCGGCAAGTCGATTGACCCTCTCCGAGGCAGCTATGCTGGCGGGTATTATTCGAGGGCCGAACGCCTTTTCTCCCTTTAAAAATATCGAAGCTGCCACTCGTGAGCGTGATGTCACCTTGGGTAGAATGGTCAATTATGGCCACATTACGGAGCAGCAGGCCGAGTGGGCAAAAAAACAAAAACTCATTGTCCGACCTAAGTATCGACGAGTGGTGATGGATACCTATGTTATGGACGCAGTGCGCCGTGAGCTGGATCGGATTCTTGAGGAACACAACATTGAGTATGGTGGGCTCACCGTCATCACAACAGTTGACCATACCATCCAGCGTGCGGCCGAGCTCTCGATGGAGCGTAATCTTGCTAGGGTGGAACAAACTCCTGGGTATGGGCACCAAACTCGTAAGAAGTGGCAAAGCCTATCAGCCGAGAAGCGGGGCCGACCAGCATACGTTCAAGGTGCCTGCGTAGTGATCGAAAACGGCACCGGGGCCGTGCTGACCGTAGTTGGTGGGCGAGATGCCAATGAATCAAAATACAACCGAGCCATTCAAGCAGAGCGTCAAATAGGATCTCTGTTCAAACCCTTTGTTTATCTTGCTGCCTTTAACCGAGGTTTGATGCCCCAGACATGGATACCTGATGGAGCGATCAGGCCCGGTGAGATTGACGGTGCGCCGAGATCTTGGTCGCCGGCTAACTCGGATGGAAAGTTTGGCGATTTTATTACCGCAGAGGATGCGCTGGTAAGATCACGCAACACTTCCTCAGTGAGGGTGGGGAACTTTGCTGGGCTTGAAGGTGTGAATCAGACGGCGATGGATGTTGGGTTTATTCAGGGCATGCCGAAAAATCCATCGAGTTACCTGGGCACTTGGGAAGCGACTCCTTGGCAGGTTGCGAGTGCATATACTGTTTTTCCTAACAATGGCGATTGGTATAGGCCTTATATCATTCAGGAAATACGCAATGCCTCTGGGGAGCGTGTGTATCCGGGCAAGGGTGATTCTGGTAAGCTCGTCATCAGCGCTGCAGTTCCCGGTGCTACCTGGAGTGTCTCCAATACCTTGGAGCAAGTGGTTGAGCGAGGCACCGGAAATCGGGTCAGAACGCTGGGATACAAGGCTCCTTGTGCCGGTAAGACGGGAACGACGGATGACTACAAAGATGCTTGGTTTGCCGGTTATACAGGCACGCTGACTTGCGCGGTTTGGGTTGGAATGGATCGCCCTGAAAAAATTATTAACCGTGGTTATGGCTCGACCTTGGCAGCTCCCATCTGGACAGATGTGATGAAGACGGCGGGTCAGCTTGGCTATGCCACACCTGAGTTTAAGCCATTTCAACTCAAGCGAGCGCAGTTGTGCAGGTGGTCGGCGAAGCGGGCTACCCAGGGCTGTGATTATCATCGCTCATCCTACACGGCGGATATTCCTGCTGACATGCTGCCTGCTGAAAACGATTTCTGCGCGGTCCACCCGCTTCGAGCCGTTGCGCCCAACCCTTCCAATCGTTTTAATCGATAATGACCTGATGCTTTTCAGCAGACACACGTTAAAAAAAAGCTTACATTTCTCGGCTTCTATTTAGTAACCATGATTGACGTTCTTATTCATTCACCATTCCCCAAAGAGACAGGGCAGGGGAACGCAATGACGGCGGATCGTACTGAGTTGATTTTACGTGCTGCCGGTTACGATGTGCAGGTGGAGGCTGAAACCTATCAAGGTGTGGATGCTCGATGCCTAGTCGCACTGAATGCCTGGCGTAGTGCCGGCGTAGTGGCTGATTTTGACCGCCAAAATCCCGGGCGTCAGGTGGTGGTGGTGGTGACGGGTTCGGATATTAACCATCCAGAGATGGAAAACGAAGGCTCCGAAACGAGGCAGACCATGGAGCGTGCCGATGCATTAGTCACACTGCATGAGGCAGATCTGAAGGTGCTTCCTGAGAGGCTGCAGCACAAAGCTGTGTGTATTTTTCCGAGTGTTCGCTTGCCTGCAGGAATCAAGCACCTCGCTGCGAGCGGTGATCGCTTTGAAGCGGTGATGTCGGGTAATCTGCGTGCTGTGAAAAACCCACAACTTGCCGTTGAGGTGGCTGCTTTGCTACCGATTGATTCGCCCATTTTCATCAATAGCTACGGGGATGCATCTGCCCAGTTGGCGGCTGAAATGACCCATGCTAGTGCAGAGGTGGAGCATTTTAACTGGTGTGGGAAATTAGATCACGCCACATTGATTGAAAGAATGGCACGTGCACATATATTGCTTAATACCTCTACGGTCGAAGGTGGAGCCAATGCGATCTGTGAGGCGGTGACCATGGGCTTGCCTGTGATTGCTAGTGATATCAGGGGCAATGTTGGCATGCTGGGAGAGGATTATCTGGGCCTTTTCCCAAATGGGGATGCCCAAGCTGCCGTCGGCCTGCTTCAGCGTTGCATCGCAGAGTTGTCTTTTTATCAGGATTTAAAGAAGCAGGTTGCCCTGCGAGCGCCCTTGTTTGACTTTGCTACGGAATCATCTGCCTGGCACGATTTGATCCACGCACGGCTGGCACAATAGCGCCTACGGGCTTTACTTGTCGGCCATCTTTCCGTATCAGCGCGATCGCATTGTTTTAAATTCAACATTGCGCATTCACTATTCACCATTCCCCAGATGACCGCTTCCGAGATCCGTCAGAGCTTCCTCGATTTTTTTAAGGAAAAGCAACACAGCATCGTGCCCTCGGCTTCATTGATGCCACAAAGTCCAGGTTTGCTTTTTACCAATGCGGGCATGAACCAGTTTGTGCCTTATTTCCTCGGAACAGATAAGGCGCCCTATGATCCTCCACGTGCGACGGATACCCAGAAGTGCATTCGTGCAGGGGGTAAGCACAACGACCTCGAGGATGTCGGCTACGATACCTACCACCACACCATGTTTGAGATGCTGGGGAACTGGTCATTTGGTGATTACTTCAAGAAGGAAGCTATCGATTGGGCCTGGGAACTCGTCGTGGAGCGCTGGGGCTTTCCGCCAGAGCGGCTTTACGCCACGGTTTACATGCCGGGTGAGGGGGATCCGGGACAGTTTGACCAAGAGGCTTATGATTTTTGGGCGGCGCTTTTCCTAGCAAAGGGCCTCGATCCGCAACGACAGATTGTTAACGGCAACGTCAAAGATAACTTCTGGATGATGGGCGAAACTGGCCCGTGTGGTCCGTGCTCTGAGCTGCATGTGGACCTAACGCCAAACGGCGATACCGATGGCAAGCTCGTCAATATGGATTCCGACCTTTGCATTGAGATCTGGAACCTCGTTTTCATTCAATACAACGCCGAGGCTGATGGCTCGTTCCGAGATCTTCCGGCCAAACATGTGGATACGGGCATGGGCTTTGAGCGTGCGGTTTCAATCTATCAGGGCACGGACGGATTCAAGGACTTTTCCAAGAAGCCGACCAACTACGCCACAGACGTCTTTCAGCCGATCTTCCGCAAACTGGAGGAGCTGAGTGGCAAAACCTATCATGATATCTACCCTGAGTCGGTCGATGCGGATAAGTCAACGATCTCAGCCGAGCTTAAGGAAGCCATTGCCTTCCGGGTGATCGCTGACCACATCAGGACACTTTCATTTTCACTGGCAGATGGTATTGTGTTAGGCAATACAGGTCGTAATTATGTGTTGCGCCGGATATTACGTCGGGCTGTGCGCTATGGCAGAACGCTCGGCTTTACCGGTGAGACACCATTCATGACTGAGCTTGTCGATACCCTCGTTGAGCAGATGTCGGGTATTTTCCCTGAGCTCAAGGAGCGTCAGCAGGCCATTAAAGAGAACCTCCAGCGTGAGGAAGCCAGCTTCAATGAAACGCTGGATCGCGGCCTCGCCAAGTTTGAGGAGAAGGCGGCTGAGGGTGGTAAGGCACTTGATGGTGCTTTTGCTTTTCAGCTCTATGATACCTTTGGCTTCCCCATTGACCTTACGGAGCTGCTCTGTGCTGAGCGTGGGTTGAGCGTCGATATGCAGAGGTTTGAGCATCTTATGGAAGAGCAGCGCGAAAAAGGCCGTGCAGCTCAGACCAAGGAGCTGATTCGTGCGGCCGATATCGCCACCAGTGCGACCACTGAGTTCACTGGGTTTGAAGAAGATATTACGGTGGCTACCGTATTGGAAATTCATCAGCAGCCAGATTATCTTTTAGTCATTACGGATAAGACCCCTTTTTATGTTGAGATGGGTGGTCAGTTAGGCGACCAGGGCACGCTTATTGATGAGGGGAATGAGTATGCTGTTTCTGCGGTGCAGCAGCTTGGCAACGCACGTGCGCATGTCCTTGAACTTGGAGCCAAGATTGATGTGGGTGACTCAGTGACCCTGAGTTTGGAAACGGAGCGTCGTCGTCCTATTGAAGCCCACCACACAGCCACGCACCTGCTACATCTTGCTCTGCACGAGGTTGTCTCCGAGGACGCGTCGCAACAGGGTTCACTGGTGAGTCGCACACGGCTACGTTTTGACTTCAATTCTGGCGCGGTAGACGCTGGTGATTTGGAAAAGATCGAAGCGATGGTTAATGGCTGGATCAGCTCAGCAGATACGGTCTCATGGACGGAGGTTGCGCACGCGGACATTCAGGGACGCAAGGATATCCAGCAGTTCTTTGGTGATAAATATGGTGATATTGTGCGCGTTGTACAAGTCGGCGGAGGCTCAGGTGATTTAGATGGATACTCGATGGAGCTTTGTGGCGGTGCTCACGTGCGCAACACCAAGGACATCGGCATTTTTAAAATCAAATCTGAGGGAGCGATCGCATCGGGGATCCGTAGAATTGAAGCAGTGTGCGGTAGTGCCGCCTGGGATTGGATGAGTGAGGAGGTGGAAAAAGCTACCGCTCAGGGCAAGGATTTTCGTGCGAAACTCGATAAGGCCAACGAGGCATTGCAAGCACTCGGTCAAGAGCCAGTGCGGCATCCTGAATTCCCTCACATTATGGGTGCACTTCTAGTAGAGGGTGGAGATTTTCACCAAATTAATGCCACCTTCAAGCACTACCATGAGCATATTGAGTCACTGCGTGAAGCCGGGGTAAGGGCAGAAAAGCAATTAAAAAAAGCCCAAGCTGGTGCTGCTGCTCAACTAGCGGACGAGGCGCTTGTTACACTTCTTGAGGGCGGAGCTAATATTGCTGAGATCTTTGAAGGTCCTGCCAACTTGCTGCAGGAGCTCATCAACGGCTTGAAGAAAAAGCAGTTTGCTGGAGCGGCATTTCTTATTGTCAATGATAGTGAGCGTCTTCACCTAGGAGCTTACTGTGGCGGTGATGCTCAATTAGCTGGCTTGATGGCAGGTAAGATGATCCAGGAGCTAGGGCCGATTGCAGGAGGTAAAGGTGGCGGCAAGCCCGACATGGCTCGCGGCGCGGCACCCGATTTAGATAAAGCGGATGAAATGCTGCAGGCCGCACGCAAGCTCGTGGAGTAACTCGGCTAAAAAAGTGCTTTAGCCAAATAGGCTGGTGATCGGCTTACCGTCAACGCCGCCCATCCGGAAGGGGCGCTTGGAGGGTGAGCTGACAACCTTGTCATGCGGTAATCCCATGGCGTAGGCGATGGTTGCATTGAAGTCCTCAGCGGTGGTTTTTTCTGTGGTGACTTGAGCACCATTTTCGTCAGTGCTGCCGAAGGGTTGGCCTCCGACAATGCCGCCACCAGCCATCAGGCAGGAGAAGGCTTTGGGGTAATGGTTGCGGCCGGCATTGCTTTTGACTTCAGGGGTGCGGCCGAATTCTGTGCCTACAACAACTAGTGTGCTGTCCAGGAGGCCTTTGATTTCCAAGTCCTTGAGCAAGGCGGATAGGGCCTGATCAAGGACGGGTATCTTATCCTCCATTTGGTTAAAGTTGTCTACATGCCAGTCAAAGCCGCCGTACTCTACTTCAATGAAACGAACACCTCGTTCGACCAGGCGACGTGCCAATAAAACTCCTTTGGAGAAGGTTTGTGAGCCGTATAGCAGGTGTGCTTCTTTGCTTTCTTTGCTGAGATCAAACGCTTCGAGATCTTTGCTTTTCATCAGGCGCACAGCAGCATCAAATGCTTCACTGTAGTCGCGAACGTTTTTTTGTGTGTTGAAGTAACGCGCGTCAAACTCGGTATCGAGTTGCTTGCGTAAGGAAAGTTGCTGATCAAATTCATCTTCGCTGATTTTATGGCGCTTACTGTTTTGTAGCCCAGCGGTGGCGTTTCCGAGAGGCAGAGGAGCGTGCCTAGCCTCCATGAAGCCAGCTCCGGGATGACTGCTGCTGCAATTGACGGTGACAAAGGGGGGCAGCTCTCCATGTTGATTGTTAGAAAGTTGGCTTGTCCATGATCCAGCTGATGGATGCACAATACTTGAACGTTTGGTGTAGCCAGTACGCATGTAGTAACAACCTTGGGCATGCGCCCCTTGCGTGGTGCTCATTGATCGGACTAGGGCGACCTTGTCCATCTGTTTGGCAAGCCCAGGCAAACAGTGCCCTAGCTGTATGCCGTCGACATTGGTTTGAATAGCACGGCAATCACCTCTAATTTCAGAGCTAGCCTCAGGCTTGGGGTCTAGGGTGTCGAGGTGGGTCATGCCACCAGACATAAAGAGGTAGATGACGCTTTTGGCCTTTCCACCACCTGTTGCCATGATGGCAGGGTCTGCAGCGATCGCTTTTTGATTAAAAAAGTTTGCCGCCGCACCTCCTATGGTGAGTCCAAAACAGGACTTGGCCGTGGTCGCAAGAAATCCGCGGCGTGATACTTCATCGAGTTTTAAATGGGTGTTAGACATGGCATGTGTGTTAGCTGCTTTGGCGGCGGGTTGATTAGTTGTGATCGGGGTGGTTATGCTACTGAACGAAGAGGAATCGTTTCGAGTTGACCATGGCGCGGGCAAGTGTCGCCAGTTGATTGATGTTGGTGGTGAGTGGTTCGAGTTGTTGGCGTTCGGTCTCTGTGGGCATGCACCCGTAGATGGAGAGAAATAGGATATTCAGGCGTTGCGAGGGAGAATCGGCCTGGCGCAGTGATGCGGCAAGCTGGCCCTTGCCGTCTGTCAGTTTGGCGACTTCACGGCCATTGAGCAGTGTCAGTGCCTGTGGTGTAGATGCCAGAGTGTGGGAGGCATCAGGTGTCATGCGGTCAGATGATCCGAACTGGCGTAAAAAACTACTGGGTTTTGATGGGGATCCTTGCTCGGAGGCCCTCATGTTTGGCCTTGGCTTGGTGCGTATTTTGTTTTGCATCATGCTAGTAGCCATCATGCTGTTACTTTGCTGATTGAGTTTTTTTGAATCATTCACTTTGTTTCTGGCTTCTTGGTCGAGCTCATTGGCTTGTTCGGTGTTGCCTTCAGCACGAGCTCGTGATGCCTTAATGCGCAGCTTTGTGGCTTCCGCACGAGCAGCATAAATACGTTCTTCTAATGCATCAGTTTCTTGGTTGAGTTCGACGAGTTCCGGCATGGTCATGCTGAAGAGCTTGTCCACACTTTGCACATAGCTGTTCCAACGGTATGCCAGATTTTCATTTTTATATTGGTCTTGGTTGCCGAATTCTAGTGTCAGAAATGAATCGTGAATCTCTTCTGCGGACATCCTGCGCAAGACAGGCCCTTGGAAATCATGCTGGCCTCCCATCTTTGCTTCCTCCACACAGGCTGAACTTTCAAACAGCCGAGTGTGGTAAAGTACACGCATGAATTGTTTGGTGTCGTATTGAGTAGCGCGCATGATCTCACACAAGTAATCGAGAAGTTCTGGGTGGGAAATGCGCTTGGTGTCTGACCAATCATCGAGCGGGTCGACAATGCCGCGGCCAAATACCTCTGCCCAGAGACGGTTGACAATGACCTTGGTAAAGAGCGGGTTTTCTGAGGAAGTTACCCAATGGGCAAATGCCTCACGGCGCTGCTCAAGAGGGACATCTTCAGAAATAGCCTCTCCAAAGAGGGTTTTGGGGATAAGGATGTCACCAGGTTTACCGTCGTTGTATTGATAGTCTTTGGGGAGGCGCAGTGTTTTTTTAGGGTCTTCACTGACCGCTACTTTGCCGAAGTCTTTAAAGAGAGAGCTGTAGTCTTTGTAGTATTGACCAGCAGAACCTTTTTTTCTCATGGCCAACTTGCGAGATTTTTTATCCTGGTTGCCCTTTAACTTGCCGTCTTTCTCAAAGGAGTATTCAACGAGCTTGCTTAGCAGGTGCTTCGCAGCATCGCTTTTGTAGGTGGTATTACCGATGAACGCGGCGAGCTCAAAATATTGTTTCTGAGTCCAGTCATCAAATGGATGGTCATGGCACTGAGCACAGCCAATTTGTGTGCCGAGGAAGACCTCGGTCGTATTGCTGACATTGTCTAAGAGCATCTCACGATCGCGCAGATAATATCCTACTGCGGCATTGTCGGAGACCATGCCGTTGGAAGAGAGCATGGCATGGACAAAATCATCATAAGGCATGTTTTGGTCAACCGCCTTGTGGATCCAGACGTGCCATCCGAGGCCATGTTTATCGAGATTGGTCTGCACGCGTAGCAAGTCTGCCCAGAAGTTAAACATGCGGCTTTTGTATCCCTCTGAGTCAATAAGGGTGTCGACGAGCTTGCGGCGTTTATCCTGGGCGCCATCGTTGATAAATGAGCCAGCTTCTTCAGTAGTCGGTATACGTCCTGTGATGTTGATATAGGCACGCCGCAAGAACGTGGCATCATCAATAATCGAATTAGCCTCGATTTGTTTTTCTTCAAGATGCGCCGCAATAAATAGATCGATCTGATTACTTGTGCTCCGAATCGTTTGCTGAGTAAGGGGCTCAACAGAGAAGCCGATCGTGATCACGAGGTAGTATATTCCTGTGAATGTAAGTAATCGGTTCATGTGTAACATGGTGGACAATCTGACGATGAAACAAGGCAGGATGGTAATAGTTGCTAAAAAACAACGATTTGTGAATGAGATTCCCTTTCGAAAGAGAATGGGGGCGCCAGAAAGTCGGTTTCGCAAGTCATGATCATGGCATCGGGGCGAGTAACTGAGTGAGCGTATCGTCGTCGAGCTTGAGCTGATTGATGGAGGAGGTGAGAATGGAGTCAGCGACGTTTGATTTTTTTCGCTGCATTTGTTGGATGCGTTGCTCCACGGTGCCTTTGCAAATCAGTTTGTGCACAAACACGGGTTTGTCTTGTCCGATGCGGTAGGCGCGGTCTGTGGCTTGATTTTCAACGGCTGGATTCCACCAAGGGTCGTAATGAATCACGGTGTCGGCATTGGTGAGGGTGAGTCCGGTGCCGCCAGCCTTGAGTGAAATGAGAAACACGTCAGCCTCACCAGCCTGGAATTGCTCAACCAGATCCTGACGGTTTTTACTCGCTCCGGTAAGTTTGAGATAGCTGGTTTGTTGCTCGATAAGGTATTGTTCGATGATGTCTAACATCGATGTGAACTGCGAGAACAGCAGCACCTTGCGGTTTTCTTTTTTTAGGGTTTCTAGGAGCTCTTTGAGATAGTCGAACTTGGCAGATTGCCTTGGTCCCTGTGGAATATTTTCTGATGCTGGATCTGATTCTTTATTAGCGATTAAGTCTTGGTGGCAGCAGATTTGGCGCAGCTTAAGCAAGGCATCCAGAAAGACGATTTGAGCTTCTTGGCCGCGGATAGCAAGTGCTTGGCGAACGTGTTTATCCATGGTGGAGCGCACGGTTTCGTAGAGATCTTTTTCGTCTGTTCCCAGTTCGATGAGGTGCGGAATTTCTGTTTTTGGTGGTAGCTCAGTGGCGACCTGATCCTTGGTGCGGCGCAGAATTAATATTCCGATTTTATGAGCCAGCGCATCGGCACGCTGCTGGTTACCCTCTTTTTCGATAGGTGTGCGGAAGGTTTCACGAAAGGTCTCGGCATTACCGAGTAGGCCGGGCATCAGAAAATCAAAGAGACTCCAGAGCTCGCCAAGATGATTTTCGATAGGGGTGCCCGATAGGCATAGGCGATGACGGGCATTGAGTTGGCGAACGGCCTGAGAGACTTGAGCGGCCGGGTTTTTGATGTGCTGGGCCTCGTCAAGCACCAGCAGGTGGAAGGGCTGTTGGCTGAATTGCTCGAGATCACGGTGCAGCAGGGCGTAGGAGGTGAGCGCAATATCCGTATCGGAGAGATCAGAGAAACGACGATGACGGTCAGCGCCCTGAAGGATGGTGACCTTCAGTGAAGGCGCAAATTGAGCGGCTTCACGTTGCCAGTTTTCAACGACACTTGTGGGGGCGATAACTAGGTTTGGCAGGGTGTTGCCTTTTTGTTTTTCAGCTAAGATGTGCGTTAGCGTCTGCATGGTTTTGCCCAGCCCCATATCGTCAGCTAAAACGCCGTGAAGTCCATGACTAGCAAGAAACTGCATCCACTCATAGCCCTCGCGTTGGTAGCTGCGTAGCGTTGCCTTGAGTGTCTCCGGGACGCTTACCTGCTCCTGCTTGAGGGAAGAGTCCCGTAGGGCTGCGATTTCTTTGGGTAATAAGAATTCGGGATCCTCTTCGCTGAGTATTTCGGAAAGTGAGGCAGCCTCTATTTTGTGAAGCTTCACGGCTTTACCATTGAAATTAAAATCCATCAGCTCGCCGAGGTGCTTGAGGATGCGGCGGAAGCGGCCTACCGGTAAGGTGATGCCACGGCCAGCGTGTTCTCCTCCTGTCAGGAAAACGAGGAATTCTTGACCGTCTGGCATGCCTTCTGTGAGTTCGAGGAAATTATATTCAACCAGAGTGGCCAGAATAGGCTGCAGATCCATTGCCTCACCACCGACCTCGAAGCCAGCAGAGAGGCTGAACCAACCTCTGCCTTCATCGATGAATTCAGCTCGCCAGCTGGAGGCTTCAAACTTAAGTGGCGGGTGGATAGCTCCTGGTGCGATGGTGACTTGCCAGCCTCGTTTCTCGAGTGCGGTAATGGCTTCGTGGTGAAAGCGTTGCCAGTAGAGTGAGGGTTGCCATTGCTTACGGTCAGGTGACCAGAGTGTGCCATCTTGATGGGGGCTTGAGAGTTTTTTCAGTGATGGCGGTGGTTGTTCGGCACCCGGTAGGAGATCGAGAGCATAGAGGGTCTGCAGGGCGGTCATTTCAGCAGCTCGCTGACGCGGTTTGCGGATGTTGCCAGCAGGATCAAGCGGGTATTTATCTTTGTCGTAGATCGCGTGCGCAGTCGCATAGACATCCGGCAGCCAGTTGAAGTTTGTGCCTTGAGGGCGTTTTTCGATGTGGAGTTGAAAGGATACCTTGGCTTCAGAGTTTGAGTCGCTTTGGCTTGTCAGCGATGGGGTGGTGGGGGTGGAGGGGGTGGAGGGGGGAGCGGCTTGTTGATGGAGAGTTTTTGTTGGTGGCTGCTCAGTGATTTCTCCGTAGGCGCTTTCCAGCCTGCCTGGCCGTGTCAGGTGTTCGAGTGCAGCTGCGGCATGCTCACAACAGACGCCAACAGAACACGTGCAAGAGGCATCGAGCTGCATTGCGCCGCTTTCCTGCCACAGTGCGATGGTGGTTTCCTCCTGGTGGCCAGAGCGCTCCATCACGGATGCGGTGATCTCAATATCCCCTGTATCCAATTCCTCAATGAGGCAGCTGGTGACCTGCTTGGCACGGGCTATCTTGTAGCCTGCGGCAAGGTGTGAACTTGAAAAAGTGGTTTTCCAATCTGCTGAGGAGAGGAAGAGCTGGATGGAGTCTCTGCTGAGTCCTTTATCGGTCATCGTATCGCTTGCGACTGCTCGGGATGGTTCTTTTGTCTCCAAGTTTGCCGCTTTTTAACAGAGACTCTTTGGCCGCCTGCGGTTCGGGTGTGGTTTCTCCGAGTGAGGTTTTTGGTGCCGGCTTTTGGGTTTTTAATTTTACGCCGTAATGCTTGGCCATATCGAGAAGCATTTTATAGGCATCTTGCTGTCCCGACTGGTCAGTAGCCTGCTTGATCTTTTTTCCAAGTGTGCGGTAGTAGGTTTTTTCATCGTAATAGGATGAGAGGTCGAGCTCGGCGATGGGTGAGAGCACCCACATGCGATACGAGGCTTCAAAGGCCTCCTTGTGATGTGCTTTCGCTTGTTCGATGAGAAAGAGCTTAGCTTCGTCATTATAGTCTTCGGCAAGCTCGATGAAGCGGGTTTTCTGCTCACTACTGCTGTTGGCTTTTTGCAGGTATTTATTGGCGACCCAGCCACAGCCGCAAAGAATGATGATGAGTAAAATGAATGAATCTTTCATAGCTATAAAATCCTCTCAGATTGTGGCTCTGAAGGCAAGTGTGGAGGCTTGTTGCAGGTGGACGCCCTAGATATCGGGTTCAGCAAGGCCAGAAAAGCAGCAATTTTTATTATTTAACATATATTAATCATTGCTGTATGCGCTGCTTTTCCACATACTGAAGGGGAGATCATTACATCGTAAACTATGTAAATCATTCAATCTCTGCATGTCTGATACATTCAACATATTGATTGCCTGTGGCGGTACTGGGGGGCACCTGTTTCCCGGTATTGCTGTTGCCGAGGAGTTGGATAGGCGCGGCCACAAGGTGTTGTTGTTAATTTCAGAGAAGAAGGTAGACGCCCAAGGGGCTAAAAAATACGGCAGGTTGGCCTTTCATACGGTGCCTGCCATAGCAAAGCCATCGAGCTTGTCGCCGAGGATGATTCCCTTTCTTTTCAAACTCTGGCGCACCGTGCGTCAGTGCCGTAAAATCCTACTGCAGAACCAATGTGATGTCGTGCTCGGTATGGGAGGCTTCACTTCTCTGCCCCCTGTGCTCGCTGGTAAAAAGCTCGGCTTGATGACTTACGTGCACGATTCAAATGCTCTACCGGGTAAGGCGAACCGCACCACCGCACGCTGGTGTCGTAAGGTGCTTCTCGGAATGGAGGCGGCATCTTCTTATTTCCCTGATACAGAGGTGGTTGTTACGGGCACTCCGGTGCGGTATGAGCTGACTTCGCTTCCGGAGCGGGCAGATGCGCGCAAGGCATTTGGCATGGATACTGGCGGTCCTGCGGTTTTGGTGATGGGTGGTAGTCAGGGGGCTCAAGCATTGAACACTCTCGTTATTGAGGCCGCTAAGGCGATGCCAGGGCTGCAGTTTATCCATATCACTGGAGCCTATGATTTTGACCGAGTTAAAACCCTAGTGGGTAAACGTGAAGGCTACCGCGTGCTTGCGTTTTGTGATGATATGGCGACTGCTTATGCTGCGTGTGATGTTGCTGTTTGCCGGTCCGGAGCATCAAGCATGACAGAGCTTGCTTATGTGGCGATGCCATCAATTCTCGTTCCCTATCCTCATGCAGCTGACGATCATCAGACGGTCAACGCTCAGGTTTTTGAGACTGCCGGCGCTGCTCTTCTCAGGCAAGAAGCTGAGCTCGATGCGGGTCAGTTGGTGGCTGACCTCAGCAAGATGGTCGAAGATGACGAGTATAGAAAAGCCATGTCAGCACAGGCAGCGGCCCTTGCCGTTCGCGATGCTGACGCGAAAATTTGCGATCTGATCACTATCGATGTGATGACCAAATAAGGCAGCCAATTTCCAGATATAAAAACCGAGTATGAACATTGATGAGCTTAGCAAACGATTAACCGACCGGGAGAACCCCGTGAAGGTGCACCTTGTAGGGGTGGCGGGCTCTGGAATGAGTGGTTTGGCGTTGTTGTTGTTGGGTATGGGTCACCATGTCAGCGGTTCGGATATGGTCACTAGCGGGGAAACCCAGCGCATGCAGGGTTTGGGTTTAAACTTCTCTAGTCCCCATCGCGCAGATGAAGTGCATGGTGCCGATGTGGTGGTGTATTCATCTGCTGTTCGTGAAGAGAATGTTGCCCGCGCTGAGGCGCGAGCTCAGGGTATCCCCTGTATCAGAAGAGCAGAGTGTTTGGCAGCGATCCTGCACACCAGGCAGGGAGTGATTATTTCTGGCACACATGGTAAAACCACGACCTCCGCGATGTGTGCGCATGTTTTGAGACGTGGCGGCATGATGCCGTGTCACTACGTGGGTGCTGAGATCCCCGTATTGGGTAACAATGCTCATTGGGAGGAGGATTGTGAGGTGATGATCGCAGAGGGTGATGAGAGTGACGGAACGCTTGCTCTTTATCATCCGCAACACGCGGTTGTCCTTAACATCGAGGAGGAGCATTTGGATTTTTATCGTGATATTGATCACATTAAGGAGGTCTTCACCACGTTGCTTGATCAGACGGCGGGCAATAAAATCTATTTTGCCGGCTGCCCCGTGGCCACTGAGCTATGTGCAAGCCGAGAGGGCGCGTTGTCATATGGCTGGCACGATGCTGATTTCACGGCGAGTGAAATCCACGAGCGCGGCGGCATGGTATCATTCGATGTCGTCAAAAAAGGAGAAAGACTAGGAAGGGTAGAGCTGGGCATTCCAGGTAGACACAACGTGCTCAATGCATTGGCTGCGATCACCGTTGCTGATACCTTGAAGGTTGATTTTCAGCTCGTGGCACGCGCCCTAGCAACTTTTGCAGGTGCACGTAGAAGGTTTGAAAATAAGTATGTCTCGTCCCATTTGCGCATCGTTGATGACTACGGTCACCATCCCACCGAGGTTGAGGCCACGCTGCAAACGGCGCGCTCACTGAAGCCCGGACGTATGGTGGTTGTTTTTCAGCCGCATCGCTATAGCCGTACGCAGAAGTTAGCCGATGACTTTGGTAAGGCTCTGCAGGATGCAGACCTTGTTTTTGTTGCCGATATTTATCCAGCGAGTGAGCTGCCCATCGAGGGAGTGAGTGCGCAAACCATTGTCGATGCCATTGCGGCACATGGGAATGTTCCTGCTCAGGTAGTAGGTCCAATTCGGAATGCTCACCACGTCGTTGGTAATGCCCTCAAGTCAGGTGATTTGCTGGTTACTTTGGGTGCGGGTAACGTGCACGAGATTGGCACAAAAATTGCGCGTGATATGGCAGTCATCGAGGAAATGACGCGTTGCTGCGAAGAGGGAAGTGAGCAAGAAGCAGGCTCCTTACTCAACGCTAAGCTTTATGAGCCGATGAATCGCCACACCACGATTCTGTGTGGTGGGCCGGCGCAGTATTGGCTAGAGCCACATACCTTTGAAGCATTCTCAAGAATCGTCAAATATTGCCGAGATCGTGGTATTCCACAACGTATCGTTGGACGAGGTTCTAACCTATTGGTCAGGGATGGCGGCATACGTGGTGCAGTTATTCACCCCGTGGGTGGTGATTTTTCTGAAGTCCGTGTTAAGGGCGATGTGATCGTATCAGGCGCGGGAGCGCGTTTTAAAAAGATAGCAAGTGTGGCTGCGGCGAACGGATTGACCGGCATGGAATGGATGGAAGGCATTCCCGGTAATGTTGGTGGTGGTTTGCGAATGAATGCAGGAGCGATGGGAATAGAAACCTTTGATCAGGTCGTCGAGGTTACCTTCCTTGATGAGGATGGAGAAATCAGGAAGCGTGGCGCTGATGAGATCAAGGCACTTTACCGTAATGTGCCAGAACTGCGCAGAAACTATGCTCTCGAAGCGAGCTTTCAGGCGGAGGCTTCAGGTCCTGAATTGATCGAAGAGCGTACTCAGGAATCAAAGCAAAAAAGACGATCCTCTCAGCCTATCGCAGCGAGTGCGGGATGCATTTTCAAAAATCCAGAACAGATACCTGCAGGCAAACTTGTCGATGAGTTGGGCTTAAAGGAGGCATCTTTCGGCAAAGCCCAGGTATCAAGCGAACATGGAAACTTTATTGTCAATCGAGGCAAGGCGAGCTCCTCGGATGTTCTTGGTTTGATCGACCACATCCGGCGGGAGGCCAAGGCTCAGCGAGAGATCAATTTGGAGACGGAAGTCCAAATCATCGGAGACGATGAATTTACATTTTAAACCATATCGAAAATTTTAATAGAAGCATATGAATAAAGAGATACTCATCGCGGTGCTCATGGGCGGTCCCGGATCCGAACGGGAGGTGTCACTGGCATCGGGTCATGCGGTTTTGGCAGCGCTCAAGGAGCAGGGATTAAATGCCGTTGCGGTTGATGTAACTGGCCACTCATTAGAGCTTCCTGCAGATACGGGACTTTGTTTCAACACCATTCATGGCACTTTTGGTGAGGATGGTGAAGTGCAGGCAATCCTCGAGAGTATGCAAATGCCTTACACGGGTGCTGGCAGAGAGAGTAGCAAAGTTGCTTTTGATAAGGTTGCCAGTAAAGAAGTCTTTCTAGCCCACGGGGTGCCAACACCAGTATCGGAAATCGTTGATTGTTCAGCCGGTGCCAAACTGCCCGCAATGTCACCACCATACGTCGTGAAGCCGCCTTGTGAGGGTTCCAGTGTGGGGGTGCATATTGTGCATGATCAGTCTGAAGCCACAGCAGCCATGGAGGATGCGGCAAAATATGGTGATCAGGTTTTGGTCGAGCAGTATATTGACGGTTTGGAATTAACAGTGGGTGTGTTGGATGGGGTTGCCTTGCCCATTGTTCATATCGCACCCCGCAGTGGTTTTTATGATATGAAAAATAAGTATCCGTGGCTCAACGATGATGGTGGCACCGATTACTACTGCCCAGCTGATCTGGATGAGTCTACGACGATAGCCGTTCAGGATGCGGCGCTCGCTGCCCACTGTGCTCTGGGCATTGAAATATACTCACGGGTAGATGTCTTACTCGATAAAGAGGGAAAGCCTTATGTTCTCGAGGCGAATACTATTCCCGGCATGACGGCCAGCAGTCTTTTGCCCAAGGCGGCTAAAGTAGCTGGTTACGAATTTGGCCCCTTATGTGAAAAAATCGCCGATATCTCACTTCAACACCGAACCTAGAATACGACTATGGCAAGATCAAGAGCACGAAGAAAAACCACCGCTCTCCAACGCAATGTGCGCCAAGGGGGTGATCTCCAGCGCCTGCATATTAAGGTCAGCTCACCTCGAATCGTAATGTATCAAGTCATGCGAGGTATGGGCAAAAGCTTGAAAGGCTTGATAGCTTTGATGCTCTTAGCCGTCATTGTATTAGGTAGTTACCGAGGTGTTCAGAGCTTATTCCTAGATAATGAAAAATACAAACTTCAGGAAATTGACCTGCAGACCAATGGCTACCTTGATCATGCAAGGGTAGTGGATTTAGCGGGCATTGATTTGGAGGCGACCATTTTTGCTGTCAATATCGAGGATGTCCGTGAGAGATTGAGCGATTTGCCTGAGGTCGTCCAATGTGAGGTCCAACGCCGCCTTCCAGGAACCCTTCAAATTAAAATCCAAGAGCGTGTCCCAGTGGCTTGGGTTCAGTGCGAATCTGTCGGTTTCTTAGGGCGTCAGGCTGATGGCGTATTGATTGATGGAAATGGCATTACCTTTCCTTGTGAAGGAGCCATGTGGCAGGCGTCAAAGACTCTGCCCGTCATCATCATGAATACGGCCAAAAGCGAAAACTTCAATCATGGCACAAAGGCGAAGCATGTGGACTTGATGAGAGCGCTAGACTTGATGAAAACATTCAGTGAGGCCGACGTCCGGGATGAGTGGTTGCCTGAGCAAATTACACTGATTAATGACTATTCCATGGAGCTCGTGTGTAATAACGAATCAGCAGCCATTTTTGGCATGTATGATCACAAGCGACAGGTTGAAAATTATATTACCATTCATGAGCACAGCTTAGCAGAGAATCGGAAGAGTAAGAATACTGCCATGAAGCAGGAAATCAAAAAGATGAACTTGATGCCTCGTGTGAATATCCCCGTTGAATTTAAAAAACAGCCGGCCCAACCAGAAGAGCCCGTGCTTATTAAACCTCGCATACGGACGACGCACTAGAAGCCTCATTCGCATTTCTATCAAGCTAATCTCAAGGTAATTGACACCCGCCGCATTCGATGGCATTTCATCAAAGCTGCAATAATAAATTAACACATTTTCTATTCACCCAATGGCAAAATCAAAAATATATGTAGGCCTCGAAATTGGTACTACCAAAACCTGCATGGTAGTTGGCGAGGTGAAGCCTGATGGCTCCGTCAAGATCCTCGGTGTGGGAGAAACCCGCAGTGCCGGCATCAGGAAAGGTGAAATTACGGATTATCCGCAGGCGAGAGCTGGTGTTAAGGCGGCCCTGCTTCAAGCTGAGGATATATGTGATGTAGACATTAGCAGTGTTCTGTTATCCGTCACGGGATTACATATCGAGGGTGTCAATAACCGTGGAACCTATCGTTTGCCCGATGAGGAGGAAGAGGTGCATCATGGACATCTTGCTGAGGCCACTGAGATAGCGAGGGATCTGGCAATCCCCAGTGATCACGTATATCTGCACAACTTCATACGTCATTATCGCCTAGATGGACAAGAGCATGCGGTAAGCCCAGTGGGGTTATTGGGGCGTTCACTCGAAGTTGACTTTCACATTGTGCACGGTGTGCGGACTCGTATTCAGAACAGCATTAAGTGTGTGAGGGAAATTCCACTTGATGTGGACGACGTCGTATTTGCTCCGATCGCGACAGCTCAAGTGGCATTGGATAGAGAGCACAAAGATGCCGGTGCGCTTGTCATCGATATCGGTGGTGGCACGGCGGATTATGTATTGTATCTGAAAGGGGCTATCGCGGCATCTGGCTGCATTCCCGTGGGAGGAGATCACATCACTAACGACATCCATTTGGTTACAAAAATCCCCTTAAGTCGTGCTGAAGAGTTGAAGAAAACAGAGGGTGATTGCTCCGGTGATCCAGCTAGAGGTATTGGTAACGTCTCCATCAAGGATGATCAGGGCCTTGTTGAAGGCGACATCAAGCGTTCACTGCTCAATGAAATTATCTATGGCCGGCTGGAGGAAACGCTAAGACTTATCCGTGATCGGCTTCCAGAAAATGCCCTGGAAGGTATTGGCTCAGGAGTGTTTTTAACAGGTGGTACTAGCCGGATGCGCGGTCTTACTGAACTTGCTAATGAGGTGTTTGGCTTATCCATTTATGTCGCAGACCAAGTTAATATGAGTGGTGTGCACGCCAGTTTCCGTGACCCTCAATACTCTACTGCTGTTGGGCTTATACGTTACGCTCAGATTCTTGATGCAGAGCGTGAAGCTGAATCTTCAAGTTTTCTTGGCCGCGCGCTGAAATTATTTTGGCCCTTTGGCAGCTAGCCTAACATCCTGTTTTAGGGTGTAACAGAGGGTTAGAAAACGGGCTACTTGCTTGCATCTATTTGAGTCTTGCCCTTGAATAGTAATATGAAAATTAAATTTTGTGGTGCGGCGGGTACTACGACGGGTTCCCAGCACCTGTTAGAGGTTAATGGTAAGCGTATCCTACTCGATTGTGGTCTTTACCAGGGGCGGCGCAATGATGCCTATGAGATCAATTGCTGCTTTCCTTATTTTGACCCTAATGACATCGATTGTGTGGTTCTCTCACATGCGCATATTGACCACTCGGGGAACTTGCCCAATCTCTGTAGTAAAGGTTTCGATGGCAATATTTACGCTACATTTGCTACCCGTGACTTATGTCAGGTCATGCTTGAGGACAGTGCTCATATTCAAGAAAGTGATACCAAGTGGCTCAACAAACATCTCAAAAAACAGAACAAACCCCTCATTGAACCACTTTACGGGGCGAGAGACGCGGAAAAGTGCCTCAGGCAATTTGTCAATGTTGGCTATGAGCGCCCGATGATGATTGCTCCAGGGGTTACCATGTCGTTTTATGATGCGGGCCATATTTTGGGGAGTGCTCAGATTCTATTGGAGATCGAAGATGAGGAAGACGGCGAGACCAAGCGCTTTCTTTTTTCTGGTGATGTTGGTCGGGGAGATAATGACCTACTGAATGATCCGGTTCCGGTGAAGGATGTCGATTACCTGCTTATGGAAAGCACCTATGGTGGGCGGGAGCATGAGCTTGGGACGGGAGCTGATGATAGCATTGCTGATGTGCTCAACGAGGCTATCAAGCGTGGCGGAAAAATCATCATTCCGTGTTTCGCCGTGGAGCGCACTCAGCAGATTCTCTATGTGTTGCACCAGTTGTTTGAAGAGGGGCGCGTGCCCGAGATTCCGGTGTTTGTCGATAGCCCACTGGCAGTGAATGCTACGGAAATTTTCCGCCTGCACCCGGAGTGCTTTAACAAAGAGGTAAATGATTTCCTTTATGAGAAACGCAACCCCTTTGGCTTTGAGGGTCTCACCTTAATTAGGTCAGTTGCTAAATCCAAGGAGCTCAATGACAGTAAGAGGCAGGGGATTATCATCTCTGCCTCGGGCATGTGTGAAGCGGGTCGCATCCTGCATCATTTGAAAAACGGTATCGGTAACCCGAACAATACCATTCTCTTTGTAGGTTATTGTGCGGAGAATACCTTGGGTTGGAAAATACGCCATCGTCTACCGGAGGTGAATATTTTTGGGCAGCCCTATAAGCTTCGTGCTCACGTTGAGATCATGGACTCATTCTCTGGTCATGCAGACAATTCGGAGCTCATCGATTATTTTAAAGCCACCACGGGAACTAAGAAAAAGGTATGGCTTATCCACGGTGAGCAATCTCGTTCGGAGATTTTACGAGAAGAACTCAAAGGCATTCACGATGGTGATGTTGAGGTCGGTGTCCTTGGTGAGGAAATCAGATTCTAGCGTCCGAGCAGTTGTGGGTTAAGGCGCGATTAGCTCAGGGGTAGAGCGCATGCTTCACACGCATGATGTCGCAGGTTCAAATCCTGCATCGCGCACCATTTTAAATACTCCTGATTCAGGGTTTATTGAAAAAGCAGCCCGCAAATCACCTTCCCGCAAATCAACGCTGGGGTAGGGATGGTAGGTCATCATCGTAATCAAAATCATCTTTGCTGGGTAATAATGAGTTTTGATCTCCCGGTAGCCAAGGCAGTTGATGATTGTATTGAGGCGAAATATGATTGCCGTGAATACTGTTTAATCTGCGCGGAGAAGCCTGTTGATCGATCATCTCTCCCTTGTAGACGAGTTCTACGACATAACCATAGAACTCTCGCCGCCCGAATAAATGTGCCTCGGCAAGATCTAGTTCTGCAATCGCATAAGAAAAATGCACTGTCTCTTCACGACTTGCTCCTTTCCAATCAGCGGGCTCATCCCAAGCATAATCGATTTTGGCAAGTGAACTTGCCTTTTTAATTTCGCCACCATTGAGCTTATCATAAAAATGAACCTGCACATGCACATCTGCTGGATTGATGGTTTTGTCTGGTCTGGCAAGAATGGTGATCGCCACGTTAGTCTGTTTGTTAGCCATTGCTCCATTGGCTGGGCGTGCATTCATCGGACCAATCGATATGATGGGCCTGTGCACCTGGGCAACATCCATGCCCTTGGCCAACTTCTTGGCGGAGAGCCTAAAATAGGCTCCGGCCTTGATGCCCATTTGTTGCACTTGTTGGTATTGGTCAGCAGCTTTGGTGTATAAAGCCATTTCCTCAAAGAGTAAGCCTTTATGGTAGATGACCGCTGCTTCAGAGGGATCGCGGCGGGCGGCTTCGTCAAGCTTGAGCATGGCGCGCATCATATCGCCATCCAGCTGAAGAGAGCGGGATTCACGCACAAGTCGCTCTGCTACGGGATCGGCAATCATGCTAGAACCATACCCTGACGGTGTCATGGGAATCGTAGAGCCTGTCACAGTGCCTCCTGTAGTAGCCGGGACCGCTGCCGCGTCGATGGTTGAGTTTGAATCAGTGACCAGTGGGGTTGATCCTGAGCGAGGTCCAACACTAGCGAGGATTTCCTCAATACTCCTAGGGTTGGCGGGCTCGGGCTTGTTCACTCTAACGGGTGCACTGACCGCCTCTGGGGCAGCAGTAGCCGTTCTGTCTAATGTGAAGGCAGCACCTATGGTGATGAGCTGAGCAAATGCGAGCAGGGCAAGAAGCCAGCATGCAATGAGAAACGTTGGCCTAGAAGATGGATTGCCCGCCGAATGCTTGACGGGTGCATTTTCACTATAGGATCCTTGTGTTTGCATCTAATCAATGAACTTCTATTTCAGCTGGATATAATAGTCTTAGAGTTGCAACGAGTCAATGGGGGAAAATTGATGAGGGTAGGGGTCTACTTTTCTGAGGAAATCAGGGCCCTAGTGATGATGTGGGCGATCAATGTCACATCAGCCACAGCGTGCATGGAACGGCACCTCAAGTCTTTCAATACCGTGGTAGAGGCAGATAAGATCTCGGTCAGCTCAGGCTTTCCAGTCGAGCGCCCCTTTCTTGAGGGCGTAGACATAGGCTACGGTAAGTATGCCCACAAATCCACAAACGCTCCAGAATGCCATGTTTCCTGTGGCGGTTAGCTCACGGAATTGCACGGCCCATGGGTAAAGGAACACAACCTCGATATCAAAAATGACAAACAACATCGCCACGAGGTAAAACTTTACACTGAATCGCGGTGCCCCGTCTCCAATAGGAAGCATGCCGCACTCATAGGGAGTGTCTTTGAATGAGTTTTTACTGCCCTTTTTACCCAGGAGAACACTCATGATGAGCATGCTGGCACAAAATCCGATAGCGACCATGGCCTGCATGATAACGGGTAAGTAGTTCTCAATCATCGTTTTGAATGTACAGTGGTTACTGAGTTGTAGTGTTAAGCAGCGCAGCTAAAAAGAAAACCCGCACCACCTAGTGATTTGGTGATGCGGGTTTTTAAAACAATTCGCATGGTAATAACCAGCACGAAATTTTGTTGAGGGATCTTAGATCGCCAAGGTGAACCTAGGCAGAATCTTGAGCGGCCAAGAAGTCACTGTGAGCTTCGGATAGCTTAGCTAATCCTTTATACTCTTTACCTTCTTTCTCGATCATCCCACGGGTGACAAGGTTTTGTAGTTTCTCGTATGAGCGGAGGCGGAGCATTTCTTCGCCACCGCTGACGGCGTTGCGTTCCTTGAGTCGCGCGTAAACAGCTTCAAATAAATCATTGAATCCGAAGAAGCTGTCATCATCCCCTAATACATTGACGATTTCATCAGTCACGTGATCTGGGACGCGGCGAGAGAAACGAGTTCTTTTCGTAATAGCCATGGGCAAATTATATCATACTATTGCGTTTGTGCTAAATGAAAATAAGAAAAAGCAGAAATTCGCAGTTTTTTTTGACTTTGAGAAATGACAAATTGACAGGATGACAGAGTTGACAGGGCCTTGTATTTCAGCGATGTCAGCACCTGTCATGACCATTTCAGAAGCGAAACATGTAGCAATCGTGGGGGCTACGGGTGCAGTTGGGCAGGAAATGCTGGATTGTTTGGATGAGCGTAACTTCCCAATTAGTGAACTAACCTTACTGGCTTCGGCCAGATCTGCCGGTAAAGAGATTCTATTCAGAGGGAGTTTAATCAAAGTTAAGGAATTAACACATGATAGCTTCGAGGGAGTGGATATCGCCCTATTTAGCGCAGGTGGTGACTTATCTCTGGAATATGCGCCAAGTGCTGCTGCAGCTGGAGCTGTGGTCATTGATAACTCATCGGCTTTTCGTATGGATGATCAAGTGCCTCTGGTCGTTCCCGAGGTCAACCCAGAGGCGATCAAGAACAGGCCAAAAGGGATCATTGCCAATCCAAATTGCACAACCATCATTACCCTGATGGCCCTGAGCCCGTTGCATAAGCTCTACGGCCTGCGCAGCATCATTGCCTCCAGCTACCAAGCAGTATCCGGAAGTGGAGCCCAGGGCATCATCGAGCTCGACGAGCAGATTAAAGTATTGGGTGCTGGTGGAGAGATCACCGAGGACATGAAAAAGGTTTACCCTCACCAGATTGCCTCCAACGTCATTCCACATGTGGATGCCTTCACCGAGAATGGTTACACCAAGGAAGAGCTGAAAATGCTCAACGAAAGTCGTAAAATTCTCAACCTTCCCGATCTTAGAGTGACATGCACCTGCGTGCGTGTTCCTGTGCACCGATCCCACTCCGTCAGTGTCACGGCCCAATTTGAACGCCCTGTTGATGTTGCTGAGGCTCGTGCTGTCTATGCCAACTGCCCGGGTGTAGACGCCAAGGACGATCCGGAGAACAGCCTTTACCCTGTGCCACTGGACACCACTAAAAAGGACAACTGTCTCGTAGGTCGCATCCGTAAGGACATGGTGTTTGATAACGCCCTCGCCTTGTGGGTGGTAGGAGACCAAGTCCGCAAGGGCGCAGCGCTCAATGCGGTTCAGATTGCTGAGCTTGTCTAATAGAGGCTAAACCGCTATCACCAGTCCGATGGACGATCTCAAACCGTGGCTTAGGGCCAAGCAGAAAGAAGTGGATTCCGCGTTGGGTAGATTTTTGCCGCGTGAGAGCACCAAGCCCCAAACGATTCACAAGGCGATGCGCTATAGCATCTTTGCCGGCGGTAAACGTCTGCGTCCTATTCTATGTCTTGCTGCGGCTGAAGCCTGCGGTGGTCATGCAGATGGCGCGCTCGCCCCAGCATGTGCTACCGAAGTCATGCATACCTATTCACTGGTGCATGATGATCTGCCCAGCATGGATGATGATGATTTACGCCGTGGCCGGCCGACTTCTCACAAGGTGTTCGGTGAGGGCATGGCGGTGCTCACCGGTGATGCGCTTTTAACCGAAGTCTTTGCCATTATTGCCCAGACTCCAGCGACAAAGCGATATGGAGTGAAGGAGTATGTCGAAGAAATAGCCCTTACGGGCGGAAGTCGAAAGCTCATTGGCGGTCAGGTGCTTGATCTCGAGGGGGAAGGTAAAAAACTTGGCAAGAAAGACCTCGTTAAAATTCACGAAGCGAAGACCGCGGCACTGCTGACCACCTCCGTGCGCCTTGGTGCGATGTCTGCCAATGCTACCCCTCGCAAGCTCGAGGCACTCACCACCTTTGGTTATAACCTTGGTCTCGCCTTTCAGGTCATCGACGACATTCTTGATGTCACCCAGACAACAGAAATGCTGGGTAAAACAGCAGGCAAGGACGAGGCGGTGGATAAGTCAACCTACCCAGCAGTCCTTGGTCTGGAGGCCTCCAGAAAAGAGGCCGCCAGACTCACTAAAAAAGCACTCAGCGCGCTCAGTGTTTTTGGCAGCAAGGGCAAGCGGCTCGAGCAGATCGCACGCTACCTCCTGGAACGTGAATATTAACAGCTAAAGATTGAGCCAAAGATCGAGCTGAGTGTTCTGCCTGAGTGTTTAGCGGCAAAGCGGCTTGCAGATTTCTACCAAGACGGGATCAATACTTGCCGTTTGACCGGTGAGCTCATGGATCGGCACGGTAGAGTAACTGCCGGACTTGTAGACCATGATCTTATTAGTTTCTCCTCGATGCAGAGAGTCGACCGCAGCAATGCCAAATTTAAAGGCCATGAGGCGGTCCCGCACTGTGGGAGAACCACCGCGCTGGATGTGTCCCAGGATAGTTAGCCGCGCATCCATGTTTAGCTTATCCTTGATCCACTTAGTCAGGTAATCACTCATCTGGCACCCCTCGGCGACAATCGCGATGAGAAATTGGCGACCATTCTTGATGTCCTCTAGCAGTCTTTTCTCAATAGCCTCGAGATCATACTCAAGCTCTGGAACCAGACAAACCTCAGCACCGCTGGTCACAGCCGATGCCATCGCGAGATATCCACAATGCCGGCCCATCGTCTCAATGACGAACGCACGGCTGAAGGAACTAGCCGTGTCCCGTATGCTATCAACATTTTGGCGGATCATGTTGAGGGCGGTATCCACCCCGAGACAGTAGTCAGTGCCCGGAATATCATTATCAATGGTTGCAGGAATACCTGCAAAAGGCACCTTGAAATCAGAATAAAACTGGTTCAGTGCTCGAAACGACCCGTCACCACCAATAACGATTAACTTGGAGATGCCGTGTTTTTGCAGATTTTCATAAGCCTGCTTCCGGTGCTCATATTCAAAAAAGCGTTTCGATCGTGATGAGCGCAGAACCGTGCCGCCGCGGTGAAGAATACCTGACACATGGCTAGATTTTGCTTCCTCAATGTTGTCGTCGATGAGCCCTCGTAGGCCGTTGTGCACAAGATAAGGTTTATAGCCGAGCATGCGTGAGTAATCTACCGTGCATTTGATTGCCGGATTCATGCCTGCGGCATCACCCCCCGAGGTCATTATTGCTATTCCTTCCATTGCTTAAAAAATGATACTTTCAGGCTCTGGGATCCACTGGTTGATGCACATCGAGCACTGAGATGTGCGCTTCATAGTCAGAAAATAATTCTTTGGCAAGTAACTCCATCAAGCAACAATTCGACAATTGTACAGTTGACAAGGTTCAGTATCGCCACTACCACCAAGCCGCTTTGCGAAAGCATTTTCGCAGCGCATGATGATGTTTCATCAAGGCGGAGTGGCCAAGTGGTAAGGCATCGGTTTGCAAAACCGACATTCGCGGGTTCGATTCCCGCCTCCGCCTCCATCACCACCTTTAACGGGTGGTTTTTCTTTTTTAAGGTGATGTGACCATAGATGGTGGTTCAACCCTTGCGGAGGGGGGATGAGAACCCTTCCGAAGCGAGCCGACGAAGACGGTGAGCGTAGGCCCGGGTTTGAACGCAGGAACATCGTGCATCACGATGTATTCATAGAATCAAAATGCCGGAGGAGGCATTTTTCTGAACAGCATAGGCTGAATGGAGTGAGGTCAACGCACACGAAGTGCGTGTATCACGCGCTTTTATCCTCAAGTTTCCGAAGGAGGAAACTTGCAGCCTTGCATAGCTTGCATGGAATGAAGGCATTCCCGCCTCCGCCTCCATCACCACCTTTAACGGGTGGTTTTTCTTTTTTAAGGTGATGTGACCTTAGATGGTGGTTCAACCGCTGTGCAGGGCCCCCAGAATGAGCTTCTCTCATCATCAGACAGTCAGAACTCACCCATCTGATCATTTTGATTGTCTGGTCAACTATTGGTGCTTTAATTGTTTGTTACCCTTTTCAGGGGGTTTCGGAGGTCGTGAAATCCTCTTTCGTGGAGCCCTTTTTAAAGGAACATCAAAATCAATTAGCCCGCCAAGTAAAATGATGAAAAAATGGAAACATACTACCACCTTAGCGGTGCTCTTTTTTGCCGTGGTGTCCATCCCCTTGAATGCTGCCGAATTACGTGAGTGGACAAGCAGCAAGGGCACTACGCTCAAGGCAGAGCTGGTCAGCAAGACGGACAGCCATCTGACCCTCAGACAAGCATCAGGGAAAGAGATCACGCTAGCGATCAAGCAGCTTAGTGATGCGGATCAAAATTACTTAAAGCAACTTGATGAGGCAGCAAGCGATAAGGGGCAGAATAAAGTTGATAAGGGAAAGAAAAAAGCTGGCCTCCTGCCGGTGCTACACGATGGCATAGGAGTAGGTTACTTTGCCTACTTTGAGGGTGAGCACTATGTTGCTCGGATTAATGCTAATGCCTCCCTGGAGGTATGTCTCAAGGACAAGGAGCAGACAAGCGGACTTCTCGATGGCTGGAAAATGGAGGTCGAGCCTGTTGCCTACAAAAAGAACAAGCTCGGCACGATCAGTGGCTACAAAATGAAGGAAATTCTCAATCATGGCGATCCCGTTGAGAACCCTAATCAGGTGAAGCTATCGGTCATGCTCAAGGGTGACATCAAGTGTGAGCTTATCTATGAGTTCACCCCGGAAGGATTGACCACGTGGATGCGATCAGAGCGCGGATCTGATCCGCCAGAAGTCATGAACCACATGATGACGCATCGTTTGGGTGAAGTATCGCAACTCACGAGTGACCCAAAGGATTTAGAGTCAATGAGACTAAAGGTAAGGTCTGATAAATATGATTACCTTAATAAACACCGTATTAATACGACTGTCTCAAATGATAAATACGAAGTAAGCATGCCCGCCATCACGAGTACGAAGATTCTATTTAATAAAGGCTCAGACAGAAACACTCGACTTATGTGCTGGAAATATGGTGATGATGCGCTGTCGAAAGGATATTTCATAAGATCCCGTAAGGGTGTTTTTAATTCTACCAAGCACGACGCAGAAAAAACCAGCATTACCTTCAAAGGTAAGTAAGCCTGAGGAGTTCGTTTTTTATTCTAACGCATGCAAAGAGCATGAATTTTTGGTTCTCTCTGCTTGCAGTCGGCTTGATACGGGCTTAATTCATTGCTTGATGAAACCAACAATCAAAACCTATGGGTTGACACTAATGATGGCTTTAGCTGGATGTCTGACATCTTGCGCTGAAGAGAAGAAGGCAGAAGCAAGTAAGGACGTGACGTCCGGAGATGCTGCCAAGACCGAGACGGCTGGTGAAGTAAAAGATATACGCATCGAGCTCAATACAAGTAAGGGAACGATTGAGGCAACGATCTACGCATCGAAGGTGCCCATGACAGCCGCTAATTATCTTAATTTGGCAAAAAGAGGATACTATGATGGCTTAAAGTTCCACCGTGTGATTCCCAATTTCATGATCCAAGGAGGAGATCCTCAGGGCACCGGTAGGGGAGGTCCTGGATATCGTTTCGCTGATGAGTTTGACCCGTCACTCAAGCACGATGGTCCTGGGGTATTTTCCATGGCGAATTCGGGGCCGGGAACCAATGGGTCTCAGTTTTTTGTCACGCACAAGGACACTTCATGGCTGGATGGCCGGCATAGTGTCTTTGGTAAGGTCACGAAGGGGCTCGATGTGGTCAACGCCATCATGATGGGGGACACGATCAAGTCCATCAAGGTGCTAGATTCCACTGACGCCCTGTTTGCTGCTCAGCAAGCTAACCTGACCAAGTGGAACGCGGTGCTGGGCGCCTCTCAGTAAGGCGTAAGCAAGACAACTCTATCCTTGTTTGGGCTGCTCGAGCTTGATAGATTTAGATGTTAAATAATATTAACCTCTCAATGTATTATGTTTGAAATATACCAAAGTGAAAAGACGCGGAAGTATCACTTTCGTCTCAAGGCCAGAAATGGCGAAATTATCCTTAGTGGGCAAGCCTACAAGGACAAGGCTAGTTGTGAAAACGGCATAGTCTCAGTAGTGAAAAATGGAGCAGATGAGTCGAAGTTTCACATCAAAGACTCCAGCAATGGCAAAAAATACTTTGTGCTTAAATCGGGCAACGGGCAGGTGATTGGTCAAAGTCAGATGTATCAAAGTGACTCAGGTCTTAAAAACGGAATCGCTTCCGTCGGTAGGAACTGTGACAGCAGCTGCAAGGACCTGACCGACTAAGCGATTCAGTCGAATGATTCCAAAAGACCATCTCCTGCATATGCGAGAGATGGTCTTTTTATAGGGTGATTGATCGTCGGCCTTAAGCCGGTAATCAGGACTTTAATCAGGACTGGCTGGGGACCAATTCAATCGTCACACGGCGGTTTGCTTGGCGACCTGCCGCTGTGTTGTTGGATGCCTTCGGCTGATCTGGGCCGCGTCCATAGATGAGAATACGCTGATCCATCACGCCGCCATCTTTAAGGTATCCAGCCACTGAGCGGGCACGCTTTTCAGAGAGTTGATAGTTGTAAGTGCTATTTCCGACATTGTCCGTGTGTCCGGTGATGTCGACCATGGTGCGTTTATACTTTGCCAGAATAATGCCAACTCCATCCAGGGTGTTGCGGGCGGGGTCATTAACCGACGAGCTATCAGTAGCAAAGGTAATGTCTCCTGGCATGTTGAGTATTAGGTTATCGCCATTGCGCGTTACGCTAACCCCCGTGCCTTCAAGGTGCCGGCGTAGCTCGGCTTCCTGCTTATCCATGTAGTCACCCATAAGACCGCCAGCGAGAGCGCCAATACCTGCGCCAACCATGGCTTTTTGTCTTCTGTCCGTGCTTCCAGAGCCGGTTAAGGATCCTAAGCCTGCGCCAATGAGGCCGCCAATAACGGCACCTGATGTCGAACGGCTAGTTTGTTGTTCGCCAGTGTAGGGGTTGGTGGTTTGGCATGAGCTCAGGGCGAGTGAGCAGACAAGAGCGCAGACTAGAGGGAGAGTGGTTAATTTCAAATTCATCATGTAGAAATGATAAAACAGCTTTGGGTGAATGCCACCAAAAAATAAGATTGCCGCCTCGTGGAGATTTTTAGGTGATGATCGTTTTTGCAGGTTAAGTCGCAGGGGCGATGGCAGTCTCAGCGCCTTCAGTGATGGAAGGCGCTGCAGATTGGTTTTCACGCTTGCCGTTATGCTTCTCTGTTGGTTTGCTGTGTAGAGTTGATCGCCTCATGGAGTGGCGTTAAACACCATACCCATGGCCATTGCACAGAATACTATCGCGCTTGTCTTTGATTATGACCAGACCTTGAGTCCAAGTTATATGCAGGATGACGTTATTTTCCCTGAGTTCGGGATCAATCCTGAATCATTCTGGAAAAAGTGCAACCGGCTCGTGAAGGAGCAAGGATGGGATGGAGAGCTGGCTTACATGCATTGCCTTCTTGGTTACCTTGAAATGGATCAAGTGACCAATGCTCGCCTCGTTGAGCTGGGTGCTAATTTGACTTACTTTCCAGGTGTTCCAGATATCTTTGACCAGTTGCGCAAGCGCTGCCTCGGTCCCGAGCATGAATCTCAGGATATTACCATTGAGTATTACATTGTTTCCTCGGGTTTGAAGGCGCTCCTCGATGGTTGCAGTATCAAAGATAATTTCCGTGCAATCTACGGTTGTGAGTTTGGAGAGGATGAGCAAGGGCACATACGCCACGCTAAAAGAACAATATCCCATACGACCAAAACCCAATTTCTATTCCGTATTAACAAAGGTCTGTTAGACTGTAAAGACGATGTCAATGATCACATGGATCCTAGTCTGCGACCTATTCCATTTGAGAACATGATCTATGTCGGTGATGGGCCTACGGATGTGCCTTGTTTTACGGTCATGCGCAAAAACGGAGGCAATGCCATTGCGGTTTATAACCCTGATGATCCATCGCGTAACAGCTTCAGGAAATGCTACCAACTCTGTGCCAGAGCGGACCGGGTCAAACACATTGCTCCGGCTGATTACTGTGAGGGGAGTCACTTGCGGCTGCTGCTTGAGCACATGGTGAGCGAAGTCGCCGACTCCATCTTGCTGCGTCAGCTTGATGAAATTCAAAGCGGCACGATTGCTGCGCCTGGTTTTTAGCCGCTGTCTTTTTTGATAGGATAAAACCTATTGTTAATACTAACTTCATTGTCATTGATGCAACACATTCATTTTATTGGTATATGCGGAACCGCTATGGGCTCAGTAGCCGCCGCCATGCATGCGAAAGGTTTCACCGTCACGGGATCGGACGAAAATGTCTATCCTCCCATGTCCACCTTTTTAGAGCAGCAGGGCATTCAGATCTTTCCTGGCTATAAAGCACAGAACATCCCAGAAACAGCGGAAGTGATCGTAGTGGGTAATGCCATTAGCCGTGGTAACGAGGAAGCTGAAGCCGCGCTGGATCGTAAGCTTCTTTATGTGTCGCTGCCCGAAATTCTCAAGGAGCACTTCCTTCGCGGGCGCAGAAATCTGGTGGTCAGTGGTACGCATGGCAAGACGACAACAAGCTCCATTCTGGCATGGTTGCTCAAGTCAGCCGGCGTTGATCCAAGTTACATGATCGGTGGCATTCCGCGCAATCTTGGCCAAGGGGCAACCTTTACTGACTCTGATTTTGTGGTTCTTGAAGGAGACGAATACGACACCGCCTTCTTTGATAAACGATCCAAGTTCTTGCATTATCTTCCCGAAGTGGTGGTGATCAATAACATCGAGTTTGACCATGCAGACATCTACAACTCGCTTGATGAGATCAAGCTGACCTTTAAAAGGCTGCTTAATATTGTGCCGAGAAATGGCATGGCCTTTGTCAATGGTGACTGTGTCAATAGCATGGACGTGGCAAGTGGTGGCCCCGCTCCGATAACCACCGTAGGCCTGGGGGAGCAGTGTGATCTACAGATCACGGACATTGTCTATGAGCGTGAAAACACCAGCTTTGTGCTAGATGCTGAGCATTATGTGTTGCCGATGGCCGGCGAGTTTAATGTGCGCAATGCAGCGATGGCTATTTGTGCGGCAAGATTTTCTGGTTTTAGCGCAGATCAAATCAGACAGGGACTTTTCAGCTTTGAGGGCATTGCACGCCGTCAGGAGGTGCGCGGCATTGCCGGGGGCGTGCGGGTGATTGATGATTTCGCCCATCACCCGACAGCGATCGGGCTTGCGGTTGATAGTTTGCGTCAGCAGTATCCTGATTCTCGACTCTGGGTCATTTTTGAACCGCGATCCAATACAACACGGCGCAATGTCTTTCAGGGCGAGCTCGCCGATGCCCTGAGTAAAGCCGATCTCGTGGTTGTTCCCGCAGTGCCTGATCCAGAAAAAGTAGCTGAGCAAGATCGACTCGATCCTCACAAGCTGGTTAGTGATATCCAAGCTTCAGGAACGTCCTGCTGGTATCTTGAAACGGTGGATGAAATCGTCACACTGGTCGCCAGTGAAAGCCGTGAGGGAGATACCGTCGCCGTGCTCAGCAACGGTGGCTTTGGTGGCATTCACCAGAAGCTACTCGATAATCTAGGCTAGTAAGCGCCGTCACCTTCGGCTATCTCTCTCCCTCTCCTTCACGGGATGCTCTCAATCAGCTCACTTAAATAAGCAAATTCCTCGCAGTATGAAAATAGTATTTAATAACGTGTCGCAGTGGCGTCGGCTAGCCTGCGTGCTGATGGTTACTCTCGTGGTGGGGTGCGATACTGAACCAGACACTACGGAGCAATTTAGCGGTGAGGTTAAGGTTGGCATTTTGCACTCGCGCACGGGTAGCTTGTCTATTTCTGAGCATACGGTTGCTGAGGCAGAGCTGCTGGCAATCGCAGAAATTAATGAGGCCGGTGGCATTAAGATAGGCAATCAGCGCCTTAAGATAGTGCCGATAGAAGAGGATGGGCAAAGCGACTGGCCGACCTTTGCTCGCTTGGCTGAGCGATTAATAGATGTTGATCAAGTGGCCGTCGTTTTTGGTGGCTGGACCTCGGCCAGCCGTAAAGAGATGCTGCCCGTATTTGAAAGTCGCGATCACTTGCTGTTCTACCCGATTCAGTATGAGGGAGAGGAATGCTCCAAAAATATTTTTTATGCGGGTGCTACACCCAATCAGCAAGCAGAGCCTGCGGTTGATTGGTTATTAAAAAACAGAGGCAAACAATTTTTCCTGCTTGGCTCAGACTATGTATACCCACGCACCGTTAATCGTATTATCAAGGCTCAGTTGGCGGCCTCGGCTGGGCAATTATTAGGTGAAGTCTATGTCCCGCTCGGCGATAAAAACATGCAGCCGGTAATTGCTGAAATTGCACAGGCGATGCCCCAAGGGGGAGTGATCATCAACACCATTAATGGTGATTCGAACGTCGCTTTTTTTGAAGCGGCCTATGCAGCGGGAATAACTCATGATGCGGGCTACAGCATTATGAGCTTTTCTGTTTCGGAAGAAGAGGTTTTTGCGATAGGTCCCAAATATTTGGAGCGTTCACTAGCTAGCTGGAGTTTTTTCCAGAGCCTGGACACTATAAAATCTAGGAAATTCACCGCTGACTTTCGCGCCATGCATGGTGTTCATCGGGTAACAAACGATCCTGCTGAAGCGGCCTATGATATGGTTCATATTTGGGCATTGGCAGCAGTGAAGGCGAATAGTGTTGATCCTACTCTGGTGCGTGAGGCTCTGCCCGGCACCGTATTCGAAGGCCCAGAGGGGCACGTTGAAGTGCAGCCTAACCATCATCTTAAAAAGCGCTCGCTTATCGGTGAACTTCAGGCTGATGGTCAGTTCAAAATTATTCACGATGCCGGGGTTATTGAGCCGCAAGTTTGGTCTCAGTGGCTTCCCGAAAATAAGGGCTATCGAGCTGACTGGACCATTGATAGGCCCGATGCTGGTCGATTCAAGCCCAGCGTTAGCGCAGAAAAATTAAAGAAAGCAGAGAAATGACTGAGCAAATACCACAGAAAAGCCGCAACACTATTCGGCGTCTAACGCTACGGTTACTACCGCTTGCATTGCTTGTGCTGGCTATATCCATTATTTGGCAAGCGAGGACTAAGCAGGCTAAAGAATACGTTTACATGGACGGTCATCAATATGACCATACCGAGTCGATTGTGCCGCAAATTCCGCTTGAAGAGATACGTGACGATCAGGTGGTTATTTATTTCGGTATTCATGTCGAAAAAATATATGAGCTGTCTTTGCAGTCGCGGACATTTTCAGCCGATGGCTCTCTGTGGGTCGAGTGGGATTCGGAAAATCAAAAATACATGGACAAGCATGGGATTGCTCCGCATGAACTGCTTAATCTCGTTAATCAAATTGAACGCTGGGATTCTACTTTTGAGCCGGCTACCGACGAGCCTATCGTCTTGTCAGCTGGGCGTTACTACCAACGTTATAGGTTCTCGAGTCGTTTCTATGATGACGAAATAAATTTCCGTCGTGACCCATTCGACTCACTGATTTTGCCCATTGTTGTCGAAATCGCTCCTGGAGCCATGTCACAAAAATATCAGCAGACCCTGCTTTACCCTCACCACCATCAAAATGGCTTTCTAGGCATGTCAGGTGAGCTTAGTGGTTATCAGTTAGAGGGTGCGATGCTCAGCAGTTATATTCATCAGTATCCATCGCAGTTTGGTGAGTGGTATCGGCCCGCCTTTAGCCAGGCACGCTTGGATATTGTGTATCGCTCAGATTATTGGAGTGCCTTTGTCAATTGGGTGCTACCGTTTATCATTGTGATGTCAGTAGTGTTATTATCGCCTGCGGTTGCTGGCTCTATGGGGGATGTGCGTTTGGCTATACCATCCACAGCCCTATTGACGCTTATTTTCATGCAGCAAGCCTATCATAATGAAATTCCTTCGCTGCCTTACCTGACGTTTTTAGATCAACTCTTTGCATGCGGTTACCTTATTTCACTGGGTTTATTCGGGCTGTTTACATGGGGAACTAATGTCTACACCAAAGCTCCCAAGGATAAAAAAGAAGAGGCGATGGCTCGCATCGATAAGGTGGATGTAATCTTTCAGATATCGTCAGTGTCTGCCCTCGCCTTTGTGGCAGCATTATCATGGAACAGTACGCTGAGTTGATTCCTTTAAGAGTTCATGAAGTTTGCTGATAGGCCAAGACAGCCTGTGACCAGTAGAGCTAAGCTGAGCATCCGGTTTTTGCGGTATACACCAGAAGTTATTGGATGAGCTTGGCTAGGGTAGGTATGCCTATAAAAGGCGTGCATTTCTGGAAGCTGAGGCTAGTCTGCGAGCTCAACAACGCACCAAGCAAATGTCAGATAAAAAAGTAGCAATCGTGATGGGGAGCAACTCAGATTGGCCGACAATGAAGTTGGCTGCTGAGGCATTGGATAAGTTTGGAATTGGCTATGAAGCTAGCGTTGTCAGTGCGCACCGCACTCCCATGGGCATGGTTGATTTTGCACAAAACGCTGAGGCAAATGGTTTTGAAATCATCATTGCTGGCGCAGGCGGTGCAGCTCACCTGCCGGGAATGATTGCCGCGATCACGACTCTGCCAGTGCTCGGTTGCCCAGTTCAATCGAGTGCACTCAATGGTCAAGATTCCCTCCTTTCTATCGTTCAGATGCCTAAGGGCATTCCTGTAGCAACCTTTGCCATTGGTCCAGCGGGTGCAGCCAATGCAGGCTTGTTTGCGGTGAGCATTCTTGCAGGTAAAGACCCTGACCTCGCGGTTAAGCTGAAGGCCTACCGCCAAGAGATGGTAGAGATGGTTGCCGAAATGAAGCTCGAAGATTAAAGGTTCATGTCTGATCAGGTATTTCTTCCCGGCTCTACGATTGGAATCCTAGGCTCTGGCCAGCTGGCTCGTATGATGTCACAGGCAGCAATGCCACTCGGATATAAGGTGGTGGCATGGTCAGGTGGGGCAGATAGCTCGTCAGTAGATCGTGAAGTCGATCTGGTTATCGATGGTTCATACGACGATGAGGCTGCGAAGGCTAAGTTCCTCGAAATGGTTGATGTGGTCACAGTGGAGACTGAAAAATTACCACCTGCACTACTCCAAGATATTTCCTCAAAAGTAGAACTTCGACCCAATGCAAAGGCGGTAGAAATTACCGGTAATCGTGAGCTTGAGAGGGGCTTCCTCGAATCGATAGGAGCTGCGCAAACTGAATTTCGTGTGGTGGATACCCCTGAGGAATTAGAAACGGCATTTCATCAACTCGACGGCAATTGTGTCGCTAAGACGGCGACTGATGGCTACGACGGCAAAGGCCAGTGGCGCTTGAAAACAGCCGAAGATCTTGAAGCATGTAAATCCGATTGGAATGGAGCCTGCCGTCTCGTGGTTGAAGGTTTTGTGCCCTTTGTCATGGAGTGTTCCGTTGTCATTGCCCGCAATGTTGCTGGAGAGGTGAAGGCTTTTCCATTGGTAGAAAATATTCATCGCCATCATGTGCTAGACGTTTCTATTTTGCCCGGGCGGGTCGATGAATCGGTAGCCGAGTGCGCCAAGCTTCTCTCTGAGAATGTGGTGGAAGGACTCGACTACGTTGGGATCTTGGCCGTCGAGTTATTCGTGCTCGAAAGTGGCGAAGTGCTGGTCAACGAAATCGCGCCACGACCGCACAATTCAGGCCACGCTACCAATGATGGTTGTGTGACTTCACAGTTTGAGCAGCATGTGCGTGCCATCTGCGGCTTGCCTTTGGGCGATCCGCGACCACACGGAACAACGGTCATGCTAAACCTTCTTAGTGATATTTGGAAAAGTGATCAGGATGCTTTTTCAAATCCAGAGATCTCTCGTCTCAATACTGCCAAATGGCACTTCTACGAAAAGCAGTGGAAAGCGGGCCGGCGCAAGCTTGGCCATGTTAATTTCGTCGCGACGACGCTAGATGAGGCTCTTGCGGAGAGCGAAAAATTGAGAGCGATTCTCTTCGCTGACTAGTTGTAGGTTTTGTAGGCCCAGATGCCGTCCACAATTGCCTGTGCGCATTTTTTGTGGTAATCAGAAGTGATGCATTTTTTGCGCTCGGCCGGGTTGCTGATGTATCCACATTCTATCAGAATAGCTGGGCATCGTGTTGCCTTAAGCACGCCCAGATCTTGGCGCTGGCGGGTATTGCCATTACGGGGATTGAGGCGGCTTAGCATTCTTAGGTGAACATGAGCAGCAAGTTTTTGACCCTCATCACCGAAGTAGTAGGTCTCCACCCCATTGAGGCGGTTGCCGGTGTGGGCGTTGAAGTGAATGCTGATAAAAATAGCGTTGCTGTAGCGATTGGCGATATCTACCCGGCCTCTGAGCGATATAAACTGATCACTGCGACGCGTCAGGGTCACCGGCATGCCCTTTTCCTTGAGCATTTTTTCCACTAAGAAAGCAACCTTGAGTACGAGGTCTTTCTCATAGACGCTGCCCCTGTGTGCGCCCTTGTCCTTACCTCCGTGTCCCGGGTCGATGATGACACGTGATACATTTCTGGCATCTGCGTGTCCCACGCATGCGACAAATAGAGCTAGGGCGAGCACTAGGTTTCGGTACCAGTCTGAAGGACGGTGAACAATCAATTCTTTAGGAAAAATAGCTCTACAAGATTCTAGTTTGGCAGACAAAACGACGAAAATGAGATGGGGGGGGGTTCGAAAAGTTAGGGTGTGTATAGGCGGCAAAGTCCTGGCCTTAGCCTGATTGAGCTTCATCATTATTTTCATTGTACGATGACTCGCCATCAACCGCTTCTTCAAAACTATGTCGCCA
>Ga0213861_10000308_pt1 | contig 42055 bp, 39 predicted proteins | sample PICome_4_FD_160110 | JGI IMG/M metagenome (GOLD analysis project Ga0213861, IMG submission 160110) | Coastal seawater microbial communities near Pivers Island, North Carolina, United States - PICO131 | ecosystem: Environmental > Aquatic > Marine > Coastal | place: USA: North Carolina... | reverse complement strand
GGAGTTATAGTACTGATTTATAAACAGGAAAATATTATCAAATTTTGCTGACCATTTTTTTCTTATTTCTAAACTTATTTCAGAGAAATATTTTTGTCCAAAGCCAAATAAATCAGTGTCATAATTTTGATTATCAAAATCGAAATTTCCATCTAAATTATTCCAAACAGCTCCATTAACAGAAACGTTTGTACCATATTTACCTCCGATAAAAGTATTTTTCTCAAAAAAATAATATAAATCAATTTGCATTCCAATTTCTCCAACCTTCATTAAATCATTAGTTTGAAATGACACGTTAGGTTGAGCGGAATATACATATAAATTAGCTAGGGAATAATCGTGCTGTTTGGTTAGAGCAGGTAAATAGTTTACAATACTTTCGTTGTAGGGATTTCCGTAAGCCTCTCTCTCTGAAAATAAAGACATATTCTCTAATCTTCTAAATGTAAAATCAATTCCAAAACCTTTGTTAAAAAAACCTGAATTTAATAATAAAGAAGAGCCTTTTTTAATAAAAGTATTGGAAAGGGATCCAAAAACTGAAATAGGATTTTTAGATTTATCAACTATTTCAATATTTGAATAAAAGGATTTTGAGGAGTAATCTAATCTTCCTGAAAATAAATTGGTCATTTCTGAATAAAAATCGCTTATAGTATTTTGATCGTTTCTACCAACATAGCTTAGGCCCATTAATAAAGTGGAGCCATTAGTAATCTTTGAAAAATCAAATTCTGAATCAAAACCAAGTATATATCCTTTAGAATATTTGAAACCCTTTTTTTGTTGTCCTATAAGCGCAGTGATATTAAATTCATCATTAATTCTATATTTTGTAATGAGTCCGCGAATGGAGTTATTGATTCCTAAATTTTTATCTTCCCAAGATCTGAGAGTCATACCACTTCCAAATTGTTCGTAAAAGTTTCCAATTGAGATGTTCAAATTATTCTTATTGTATGCGATGTTGAATGTTGATAGATTCGTTTCTTTAAAATTTGGTGAATAATTCAATAAAGAGTTAGGTACATACGATTCTACTTGTAATTCTAAATTCCAGTTTTTATCAATATTAGATTTTATATTTAAATAGTTATTTGAACGAAATCTATTATTTTCATTAAAATCTCCTGTTTTAGAATCGTCTAAATAATATGCTGAAAACGAATTAAATGAAGCAGTCGTATGTTTAAATAATTGGGAATATGAAGTAGTATTATATAAAAAAATGAAAAGAATTAAAATTGTTTTTTTATTCATTCATATTTAATTTTTGGCTACAGAGTTATTTATAATAAAATCATAAAGGTAATTTTCCTCCCCTGGTTTATAACCTATTCTTCTATAAATTATTTTATTTCCTTTGGTTACAATAGTATGTGGAATTGCATCAATATTTAACGCCCTTTTTAATGATTGATTTTCATCTAAAAAAATTTTAAAATCCCATTTTTTACCATTGACTAGAGGTCTTATTCTTCTTTTAGTTCTAGAATCGTCAGTTGAAATGGCTATAATCTTAACATTAGCTTCATCCCACTTTTGAATTTCATTATGAATGTCATCAAGTTCATTGATACAAGGAACACACCAGGTTGCCCAAAAACTATAAACGGTTAATCCGTTTTTGTTATAAGTAGTTTTTGAATTTATTATTTTCCCCTCAAGTGTTTTGATATTAATATTAGGCATACTAGTCTGAGAATACGCATTGTTTAGAGAAAACAAAATCATAAATACAATTGTTACAATAGGTTTTAAATTCATATTATTCAATTAATTATAATTATATTAGACTATTATTACAAATATATGAATCTATTTTTCAAATCATTTACAGTTTTATTCATCTCTTGTTTTATTATTTCCTGTACAACAGAAGGTTATGGTGAAGATAGTCCTGGTGGCGATTCAACACCATTAGAAGTAACTAGCATCAAGCTTTCAATATCATCAGAAAATATTGAAGTTAACTCTGAAATAATTTTAACTGTTTTAAGTGATAAAAATGATTTGTTGACATCAAGTTGTAAGTTTTTTGTAAATGGAAATGAAATTTCTGGAAATACATTTAAGCCAGGTGAACCAGGTGAATACACAGTATATGCCACTTATAAATCATTAAAAAGTAATACCAAAACTTTTTCAGCTTCCACCGAGCCTATTAAAAATTTCACATCAAATGTTTTAGTTGAGGACTTTACAGGAGCTTGGTGTGGTTGGTGCCCACGTGTAACTTATAAATTGACAGAGCTTAAGAAAACAATGAAAACCCAATTGATTATAGTTGCTGCACATTATGGAGACGCTTTTCAATATTCTAAAATATCCGAAATGACTAATGCTTTTGGAGTTTCCGGATATCCTCATGCTAGAATCAACCGATCAGTGAAATGGAATGAGGGTGAGGGAGTTGATGCAATTTCATCTGTAGTTTCCACAACTTCAAAACTAGGAGTTTTGATAGAATCTTCAATAAGCGAAAATAATTTATCAATAAAAGTTAAAGCTAAATTTTCTCAAACATATACTGACTTGAAGCTAGGTTTGTTTTTATTAGAAAATGATTTAATATTGGACCAAAGAAATTTTGCTGATTTAGGTTATGGCAGTGCTGATCCTCTTGTTGATTTTGAACATGATGATGTTTTACGAGTTGCTCTAACAAGTCCCCTTGGCGACAATATAGCATCTGACGCTACCAAATCTGGTTCAGTTTTCGAAAAAACTTTTACTTACGAAATACCAGATTCTTATAAAAAAGATAAGATGCATATAGTTGCTTTTATTACTGATAAAAATAGAAAGTCTTTAAACGCAAGAGAATCTGCGATTGGTGTTACTCAAGAATTTGAGGAACTTTAAATTTATTAATCAAGACTGTTTTTTGTTATATAGTACCTCCAGCCAATAATTGCTAGTTGAATCTTGTTAGCTCTTACTGGATCTAACCTCTTTTTTGTCATACTTGGTAATACCCATTTGTTTAGTCTAGCAATAATTTTAAATAAAAATTTCATATTGACACAATATACGATTCATGTATTATCTTTACAACTTTTAAAAATATGGATTTAAACACATTCATTTTATTATTTTCTGGTTTATTTGTTTTAATAATCGGAGGAAATTTACTTTTAAAAGCTGCCGTTTCAATATCAATAAAATTTCAAATTCCTAAAATTTTGATTGGTATGACCGTTGTATCTCTAGCAACTTCAGCTCCAGAATTAATTATAAGTTTAAAATCTGCATTAATAGGATCTCCTGACTTAGCTATATCAAATGTAGTTGGATCTAATATTGCTAATTTAGGTTTAGTATTAGGATTAACAGTTTTTTTGTCTCCAATTAAAATATCAAAAGATATTTATAAGGTTGATTGGCCAATCATGATGTTTTCCGCAATATATTTTTTAATAATAATCATGGACGGAGTAATTAGTCAATTTGAAGGTGGTGTTCTGGTTTGTTTTTTAGTAATAACAATTATTTTTTTAATTAAACATCAGGAAAAATCGGAGGAGGATATTGATTTTGAAGTAAATTCATTTGGCTCTTTGCCAAAATCTTTAGTTCTTTTATTTTTTGGGGGTGTTTTTTTGTATTTAGGTTCAGAGTGGTTTATTTCAGGGGCTATTAGTCTAGCTAGTTCTTTTGGAATCAGCGAAAGAATAATTGGAATTACAATAGTTTCAGTTGGAACGAGTATTCCAGAACTTGTAACTTCAATGGTTGCGGTTTTTAAAAAGGAAAAAAGTATTTCTTTAGGAAATTTGCTAGGATCTAATATTTTTAATGTCTTTGCTGTTCTTGGGATTACTTCAATTGTCACTCCTCTAGTTGTAAATGACTCAAATTTAATGGACTTTGATATTTATGTGATGTTATTTTTTGCAGCAATTATATTCCCATTGATTTTTTTTCCAAAAAAATTCATTTTAGGTAGAATTGAAGGGGTAATAATATTAAGTTGTTATTTGATTTATGTTGTTAATATTTTTTAAAAAAAAAGCACCTAAGTAGTTAGGTGCCTTAATTTATATAAATGTGATTTGTTAAATTTTTGCAGATTTAACAGTTTTAATAATTCTTCCAGCTATTTTATATGGATCACCGTTTGAAGCTGGTCTTCTATCCTCGAGCCATCCTTTCCAACCTTTTTCAACAGTTATAATTGGAATTCTTATAGATGCGCCTCTGTCAGAAACACCGTAACTAAAATCATTAATTGATGCAGTTTCGTGAAGACCAGTAAGCCTTTGATCATTGTCTTGTCCATAAACATCGATATGTTCTTTAACCACTGATCTAAAAGATTCACATACAGCTTCGTAAGTTTCTTTGCTTCCACATGTTCTTAATAGCGTATTAGAAAAATTAGCATGCATTCCACTTCCATTCCAGTCTCCTTTAATAGGTTTTGGATGATAATCAATATAATAATTGTATTTTTCAGTCAATCTATCTAACAAATATCTTGCAATCCAAATTTCATCACCTGCTTTTTTTGCACCTTTAGCAAATAATTGGAACTCCCACTGTCCGCTGGCAACTTCTTGGTTAATACCTTCAAAATTTAAACCAGCTTCAATGCATTGATCAGCATGTTCTTCAACCAAGTCACGTCCGTGAGTGTTTTTACCACCAACAGAGCAATAGTACATGCCTTGGGGCCCTGGGTAACCTCCAATTGGGAATCCTAGTGGCAATTGCGTGTCACAATCCATAATGAAATATTCTTGTTCAAAACCAAACCAAAAATCGTTATCGTCATCATCAACTGTTGAACGTCCGTTGGATTCGTGAGCAGAACCATCAGCATTTAAAACTTCAGTCATTACTAAGAATCCGTTAATTCTGTCCGGATCTGGATAAATAGCAACTGGCTTAAGCAAACAATCAGAAGAACCACCTTCAGCTTGTAAAGTAGATGATCCATCAAATGACCATATTGGACAGTCATTCAATTTTCCACTAAAATCTTCAATAACTTTAGTTTTACTTCTCATGTTTTGTGTTGGCTTGTAACCGTCTAGCCAAATGTATTCTAGTTTAGATTTACTCATTTTAAATTTTTATAGTTATCAAATAAAATTATAATATAATATTGATTTTTAGAACTTTATGTGGTTAAAACAAATAATATTTATGAACATTTATTAATTATATATTTTTTAATATCTAATTATTTTATTTTCATAATTTTTCAATAGTAAAAATGAATTTTTTATAATTTTTAGATAATATTTTTTAATTGTCCTTTTAAAAAAATTTTAAATACTAATCTTTACCACTATCTTTGTTTATATGAATTCCAATTCACAGGATAGGTACATGCTTAGAGGGGTTTCGTCGGATAAATCTGATGTGCATAATGCTATTAAAAATATTGATAAGGGTTTATTTCCAAAAGCTTTTTGTAAAATAGTTCCTGATACCCTAACTAACGATCCGAATTATTGTCTTGTTATGCATGCTGATGGAGCTGGAACAAAATCTTCATTAGCTTATCTATATTGGAAAGAAACTGGAGATCTTTCCGTTTGGAAAGGGGTTGCTCAAGACGCTTTGGTAATGAATTTAGATGATTTATTGTGTGTAGGTGTTACTGATAATATTTTATTATCCTCGACAATAGGTAGAAATAAAAACCTTATTACTGGGGAAGTAATCAAAACTATAATTGAAGGAACCGAGGAGCTAATTGAGGAAATGGCAAGTTATGGTGTTAATATAAAATCTACTGGTGGAGAAACCGCTGATGTTGGAGACTTAGTTAGAACAATAATTGTAGATTCAACTGTCGTGGCTCGTATTAAAAAATCTGAACTGATTGATAATTCAAATATTTCAAGCGGGGATGTTATAATTGGTTTATCATCCTTCGGAAAATCAAATTATGAAAGTTGTTATAATGGTGGGATGGGTAGTAATGGACTTACTTCAGCTAGGCATGATGTGTTTCATAAGTATTTGATGAATAAATATCCAGAAAGCTTTGATTCAAGCGTACCAGAAGACTTGATCTATTCGGGTTCAATGAAAATTACTCAGAAAGTTGAGGGATTAGAAATAGATGCAGGTAAGTTAGTTCTTTCTCCAACAAGAACTTATGCTCCAATTATAAAAAAGGTATTAGAAAAATTTAATTCTCATGATATTCACGGAATGGTTCACTGTAGCGGGGGGGCTCAAACTAAAATCCTTCATTTCATTGATAATCTTCATATAATTAAAGACAGTTTGTTTCCTGTCCCTCCATTATTTGACTTAATTAAAAAAGAATCCAATACTTCTTGGAAAGAAATGTATAAAGTTTTTAATATGGGGCATAGAATGGAATTGTATGTTAATCCACAATGTTCTGAAGAAATCATAAATATTTCCAAATCATTTGGGGTCGATGCCAAAATTATCGGAAGGGTTGAGGATAGTAGCATAAAAAAACTGTCAATTATTACCGATAACGGAAGCTTTTTTTATTAATCCACGCTTCATCAAAAATATATTAAATTTGTAATAAATGTTAGATAAACTAAACATAGTTCAACAGAGATTTAATGAAATATCAGATCTAATAATTCAGCCTAATATAATTAGTGATCAAAAACGTTATATTAAGTTAAACAAAGAATATAAAGAATTTGGTTTAATCATTGAAAAGAAAAAGCTTTATGAAGAATTATTATCTAACATAAGTGAAGCTGAAGAAATTTGTAAAGTTGAAGATGACAAAGAAATGGTTGAAATGGCTTCCGAACAATTGGCTGAATCAAAAGAAAAAATAGTAAAATTAGAGGAAGAAATTAAGTTTATGTTAATTCCTAAGGATCCAGATGATTCTAAGAACGTTGTTATCGAACTACGAGCTGGTACAGGGGGAGATGAAGCCTCAATATTTGCTGGAGATTTGTTCAGAATGTATACTAAGTTTTGCGAAAGTAAAAAATGGAATGTTAGTTTAGTTGATTCTAACCCAGGAACCTCTGGGGGGTATAAGGAAATAATACTTGAGGTGTCTGGAAATGATGATATTTATGGATTATTAAAATTTGAGTCTGGCGTTCACAGGGTACAAAGGGTTCCTCAGACAGAAACTCAAGGACGAGTTCATACTTCTGCAGCAACAGTCATGGTTCTTCCAGAGGCTGAAGAATTTGATGTTGAAATAAACATGAATGATGTTAGGATTGATTATTTCTGTTCATCAGGGCCAGGCGGACAATCTGTTAATACGACTTATTCTGCAGTTAGATTGACTCATACGCCAACTGGAATTGTTGCTCAGTGCCAGGATCAAAAGTCACAACATAAAAATAAAGATAAAGCCCTTAAAGTCCTTCGCTCAAGGTTATATGAACTAGAGTTAAGTAAAAAATTGGAAGCTGATTCATTGAAAAGAAATTCTATGGTTTCCTCAGGTGACCGATCTGCTAAAATTAGAACTTATAATTATCCTCAAGGAAGAGTTACGGATCACAGAATAGGTCTAACCTTATATGATCTTCAAAATATCGTTAATGGAGATATTCAAAAAATAATTGACGAATTAAAACTTGTTCAAAATACTGAAATGCTTAAAAATTCAGAGGAAGTCTTTTAATTATGGAATTAAATAAATTAGTAGATCAAATTAAAATTAAAAAATCATTTTTATGTCTTGGACTGGATTCTGATCTTTCAAAAATTCCTCAGTTTTTATTAAAAGAGTCTGATCCTATTTTTAGTTTCAATAAAGCTTTAATTGATGCACTTAGCGATTTAATTGTTGCAGTTAAAATAAATACAGCATTTTATGAAGTTAACGGAGTAGAGGGTTGGAATTCCCTTAAAAAAACCATTGAATATATCAATACAAAATATCCTGAACTATTTACTATAGCTGATGCTAAAAGAGGGGATATTGGAAACACATCTGACAAATATGCCAAAGCTTTTTTTGAAAAACTTTCGTTCAATTCAGTAACTGTTTCCCCTTACATGGGTAGTGATTCGGTTGAACCTTTTTTAAAATATAAAAATAAGTATACCATTTTGCTTGGCTTGACCTCAAATAAGGGAAGTAATGATTTCCAATCTTTTCCCTCTAAAGAAGATAGTCTTTTTAAACAAGTTTTAAAAAAATCTAAACTTTGGAAAGGTTCAAATAATTTAATGTATGTTGTTGGAGCTACAAAATCAGAACATTTAAAAGAAATTAGACTAATAGTTCCTGATAGTTTTTTATTGATTCCAGGTGTTGGTGCTCAAGGAGGTAGTTTAATAGATACTTTCAAAAACGGTGCTAATCAAAACATTGGATTATTAATTAACTCATCAAGAGCAATTATCTATGCAGGTAATGGTAATGATTTTTTGAATAAATCCATTTCTGTAGCTAAAACCTACCAAATTGAAATGGACAAACTAATAAAGACTTTATGATTAATTATAGTATTTATAAAAATTCTAAAGCAAAACAATGGGTGACTTTTGTTCATGGAGCAGGTGGGAGTTCTTCAATTTGGTTTAAACAAATAAGAGAATTTAAGAAATACTTTAATGTTCTTTTGTTGGATTTAAGGGGGCATGGAAAATCTAATTTTAAAATAGGCAATGCCTTTGAAAAAAAATATACATTTTCATCAATAGCTAATGATATTATTGAAGTTTTAAAAAAGGAAAAAATCAAATCCTCACATTTTGTAGGAATTTCACTTGGAACAATTTTGATTAGGCATATTGCAGAATTTTATCCAAAACTTGTTCAAAGTATGATTATGGGTGGTGCGATTATGAAATTAAATTTAAGGTCCAGATTTTTAATTAGACTTAGTTCAATATTTAAATCCATAGTACCTTATATATGGATCTATAAAATTTTTGCATTTATAATAATGCCATATAAAAATCATCGAGAATCTAGAATACTTTTTATAAATGAAGCTAAAAGGTTGTATCAAAAAGAATTTTTAAGATGGTTTAAGTTAACTTCTGAAATCAATCCTGTATTGAAACTTTTTAGGCAGGTTGAGCTAAAAATTCCAACTCTTTATGTTATGGGTGCTGAAGATTATATGTTTTTAGAATCCATTAAAATTCTGACAAAAGAACATAGAAACTCTAAGCTATTAGTAATACCAAATTGTGGTCATGTAGTTAATGTTGAAAAACCAAATTTTTTTAATAATAAAACAATTTCTTTTTTAAAGTCCCTAAAAAAATAAAAATTATATTCCAGGTTGCTTAATTTCAAATTTTTCTTTTTTCTTTTCTTCAAAAACCATATGTTTTACTTCCTCTAATAGTTTTTTTGAATTATAAATAATACCATCTTTTATTGTGTACTTAACTCCTCCAACACGAGTCACCTTGTTTTCGTTGTTTAATTTTATTGCCCCTGTGCCGTAGAGAACTTTAAGATTTTCAAGTGGATTTTCCTCAATTATCACAAAATCCGCAAATTTTCCTACTTCAACTGAGCCAATCATATTATCAGCTCCTAAAGCTTCAGCACCATTTAAAGTGGCAGCTTTGATTATCTCTAGTGGGTGAAAACCAGCCTCTCTTAAAAGTTCTAATTCTCTAATGTATGCGAAGCCGTATAATTGGTATATAAATCCTGAATCTGATCCAGTTGTAACTCTTCCCCCTCTGTTTTTGTATTCATTAATGAATGTCATCCAAAGTCTATAATTATTTTTCCACTGAACCTCCTGTTCAGTTCCCCAAAAATGCCAATAAGATCCATGAGATATTTTACTTGGCTCATAAAATTTCCACAATGATGGTAACGTATATTCTTCATGCCATTCTGCTCTTCTGGCTCTATGTAAATCGCGACTCGCTTCATAAATATTAAAGGTTGGATCAATTGTAAAATCTAGCTCAATTAATTCATTCATAACATTATTCCAATGGTCAGAGTAGGGTTTTGCTGCTTGTTGCCATAATTTTCCAGCTTCTTCAAATCTATGTTGTTCATTTTGATAATTATAGTTTGAAGGATAATTTTGAATAGTTTGATTGGTGAAAAGAGCTTCTGGAAGCCCATACCAATGTTCCATACTTGTTAGTCCAGCTCGTGCGGAATGTAAAACGTTCCATCTAGCTACGCTCATTTGAGCATGGTGACAAGCAGATTTTAATCCTAATTTATTATTTTCCTCTAGAGCAGCTTTCATAATTTCAGGAGATGCTCCAAAAAATTTAATTCCATCTGCACCATTTTTAGCATTATTTCTTACCCATTCTCTGGCTTGGTCAGTTGTATTTATGTTTTTTCCAGATCCAAAGCCTGTATATGAAAATATTCTAGGCGCTATAATAGAATTTTTCTTACTCTTTTGTTTAAGTTTAAGAGTAAAATCTGAACCTCTCCCACTGGGTTCTCTGACAGTAGTAATTCCATGAGCCATCCATAATTTGAAAACATAATCAGGCTCAGCACCCTGAGATACACCCCCAATATGTCCGTGCATATCTATAAAACCTGGAAGAAGATACATCCCATTACCATTAATTTCTTTTCCGTTTTTTTCTAGTTTAGGTCCTGGTTTTCTTTTACTAATTCCAGGATAGCCAACAGTTTGTATTTTACTTATTATATTATTTTTAACCTCAATATCAACTGGTCCTATAGGTGGAGAACCATTTCCGTTTATCAAAGTAACACCTCTTATTATTAATTGTTCAAAAGGTCCTTGACTTATTTCTTGAGAATTTATGTAAAAAAACTGCATTAAGAAAAAAAATATACATAGCAGTTTTGAAAAGAATATTTTTTTCATAAAACTTATTTTATTTATGAAAATAGTTATAATTATTCATTAAAAGAAAAAGCTCGATTCATTACAAATCGAGCTTTTAAAACTAACACAACAATTACTTTTTAATTTATAGAGAAGTCCCCATAAGCTCTTGTTCCATGTTCTGCAATATCAAGTCCATCTTCCTCTTCTTTTTCATCTACTCTTAACCCTGTGATTGATTTTACAATTAAAGTAATTATAACACCACCCACAACACAGAAAAGTCCAGCAATACCAACACATGCCAATTGAACCATAAACTGGTCAAATCCTGCCATTTCTCCAAAAATACCTACGGCTAGGGTTCCCCAAATTCCACAAAATAAATGAACAGGAATTGCCCCTACAGGATCATCTAACTTACATTTATCTAAAATTGCTACACCTGCAACAACTATAGGGCCAGCAATGGCTCCTATTAATATAGCTGACATTGGAAGCATTTGATCTGCACCTGCTGTTATTCCTACAAGACCTCCTAATACTCCATTCATAAACATGGTCAAGTCTAGATTATTATAGGCTATTTTTGATGTTACAGCGGCAGAAATTCCACCAGCGGCGGCTGCTAGACATGTGGTGACTAATGTTAACGAGGTTAATGCTGGATCAGCTGAAAGTACTGAACCTCCATTAAATCCAAACCAACCTAACCATAAAATTAAAACTCCAGCAGCAGATAGGGGAATATTTGATCCAGTTATTGCTAAAGGCTTACCATCAGAATCAAACTTTCCTTTTCTAGCTCCTAGAAAGTAAATTACAACAAGTGCACCCCATCCACCAACAGAATGTACTAGAGTAGAACCAGCAAAATCATAAAAACCTAAATCTTCAGATATAAATGTGCTAAAGAATCCACCTCCCCATTGCCATGATCCAACAATTGGGTAAATGATGGATACATATAAAAAGGCAATTAGCATAAAGGCAGAAATTTTAATTCTCTCAGCAACAGCTCCAGAAATTATAGTGGCTGCAGTAGCTGCAAACATTCCTTGGAAAAGAAAGTCAGTCCAATAGGTGTATCCTCCGTCTGCATAAGTTAACTGATCATATCCCGCACCAGGATCTAAACCTGGTCCAGCAAACCCTAATATTCCATCAATGATCCCAAATTCACCTGGATACATAACATTAAATCCAAAACCACAATAAACAAGTAATCCCATGGTTATTACAAAGAAATTTTTAAATAAAATATTTATAGTATTTTTTTGTCTAGTTAAGCCAATTTCAAGGAATGAAAATCCTAAGTGCATAAAAAATACAAGTGCTGTACAGATCATCATCCATACGTTATTTGATGTTAATAGTTCCATAATATTATTAGTTTAATGATTTATTACCAGTTTCTTTAGTTCTAATTCTGTATGCTTCATCGGCAGGAAATACAAATATTTTACCATCTCCAACTTCTCCAGAATAGGCAGATTTAAGGATTGCATTTACAGTTGTTTCAACAAATTCGTCTGAAACGACAATAGATAAATATCTTCGTTGTATATCAGCAGTGCTGTAAGTAACTCCTCTGTAAACATGACCTTCTTTTTCGTTTCCGACACCTGTAACGTCCCAGTAGGTAAAGAAATTGACTTCTACAGCGTGTAGAGCCTGTTTGACACTCGAAAATTTTGATTTTCGAATAATTGCTTCAATTTTTTTCATAATATATTTTTAAATGTTAATTAAAAGCTCATTCCAAAAACTAAGAATGCTGCTTCACTGTCAGGGTTGTAAATAAATGATCCAGAAAGCGGTAAAGAATATTCTTCAGTTATTTTTATGTCTTTTGATCCACCAAAAGATAAATTAACTAGTCCGCTATCACCTCCAGCATAGAAAGCATCTTTGCTATCGCTTCCAAATCCAACTCCAATATCAACGGCTCCAATTGGAAATGCAGCTTCTACATATAAGGCTTCAGCATCTGTGAAATACCCTACTGTTAATCCTATTGGACCTAGATCGGCAGAACCAGAAATTTCCATCCAGTCACTGTCAAATAGTCCAGGATTTCCATCTCCATAAGTACCATCGTTTGTAGGAAATGAATAATTAGTTACAGTTAAAGCTAATGGTCCAAAGTCATAAGATACCCATAAATCAAGTTCATTTCCACCGCCACTTGCAGTTGTTGGAAAGCTTCCCCAGACACCTCCAGTAAGCGATCCTGAGCCAAGCTCCATCCATGGTTGAATGTGAGCTCCAGAACCAAACTGTGTTCCTCTCCAGACATATGAACTTACCAAATCAGCTCCAAAATCTTGAGCTTGTAAGTTGGAAGTGTTTAGAGTGGTGAACACCATTGCTAGGATAAATGAAAGACTAAAGAACTCTTTTTTAAATTTTTTCATAATTTTTTAATTTTAATTAGTTAATGTTAATTTTTATTTAATAATTCGCATCAAATTTAAATAAATGATAAATTAATCTCATTAAAAAAATGATATTAACTAACATTATTATGAATTTAATAATTTACAAACATTAAATTTTTGGCTTTAAAAAAAAAGGGGGGCTAAAATTATTAATTTATAAGATTTGAATAAATTCAAATTTTATTTTGAGAAGTATAATCCTAGAAAAACAGCTCCTAATCCTAAAAAAAGAGATAAAAAAGTATAGAACAAGAACTGAGTAAAATCCCCAGCTTTTATCATTGAAATATTTTCGTAAGCAAAAGTAGAAAACGTAGTTAAACCTCCACAAAATCCTGTAGCTACGAGTAGAGTTTGAGGTGAATTAAGATGATCGTTTTTTATTGCATAACCCAAAATTATTCCTAAAATAAAACATCCAATTATATTTGATAGTAATGTAGGAATGGGAAATTTGATAAAACTAAAAAAGGGGATTTTTGATAAAATAAATCTAAATCCACTTCCCAAACCTCCACCAATAAAAACTAATAAAAATTGTTTCATGAAACACTTATTTTTTTAAGTATAACTAGCATGGAAACAAACATTATAAATCCAATAATTACCCATTTTATTCCTTTATAGGAACCATTTAGTTTTTTTAAATCTTTTTTATAACTGTAGGTTACCAAAATTATAAACGATATAAAAAAAATTAGTCCAAAAAGTAATTGACCATTGCTAAACATATTTGTTTATTTTAGATCAAAAATAATATTTAATTATATATGAAACATCAAATAGAATGTGTAAAAAAATTTCATGAAGTATATAAACTCAATTATAAAAATATACCAACTGCCAAATTGAACGATGAAAAAATTAAATTAAGATTCAATTTAATGGCTGAGGAAAATCAAGAATATTTGGAAGCGGCAAATAATAATGATTTAGTTGAGGTTGCTGATGCGCTAGGAGACATGCTATATATTCTGTGTGGAACAATTATTGAACATGGAATGCAAGATAAAATTGAAGAAGTATTTGATGAAATTCAAAGGAGTAACATGAGTAAGTTAGGAAATGATGGTAATCCTATTTATAGAGAAGATGGAAAAGTAATGAAAGGTCCAAATTACTTCAAACCAAATATTTCTAAAATTATAAGTTAGACTTTTACTCTCCAGTCAAAGGGATCTTCTGAAATATTATATTGTATATCATTTAATTTCTTTTTAAAAAAGGATGAAAAAGAATTTTTAATTCTTGGTAAATCATATTTTTTATTTTCATAACCTAACCCAATTATAGGTAATACTGTAACTGCGGTTCCACTTCCAAAAATTTCTTTTAGATTTCCACTTTCTGAAGCTTCAATTATCTCTTTCACTCTTATGGGTCTTATTTCAATTTTAATTTTTTCTCTTTTAGCAATTTCAATTAAACTTTTCCTGGTAATTCCGTCTAAAATACTGTCACTAACTGGTGCGGTTAATAATGTATCTCCTATCCTAAAAAATAAATTCATTGTACCGGCTTCTTCAATAAATTCATGATTGGAGGAATCAGTCCATATAATTTGTTGAAACCCTTGTTCTTTTGCTAAAATAGTTGGATAAAATTGTGCTGCATAGTTTCCCGCAGCTTTTGCATAGCCTACACCTCCTTTGGCAGCTCTACTAAAAGACTTTTCTATTTTTACTCTTATATCTTCGGCGTAGTAAGAAGAAGCTGGTGCACAAATAATCATAAATTTATAATTTAATGATTCAGTTGCATTGATGCTTTCTTGATCAGCAAATATAAACGGTCTTATATAAAGTGAATTTCCAAAACCGGGCTTTACCCAATCCAAATCTATATTTATTAAATTTCTTAAGCCTTCCATAAATATTTTCTCAGTAATACATGGCATAGCTAACCTCTTGGAAGATTTGACAATTCTTTGATAATTGTCTTTAGGTCTAAATAACCAAGCTTTATTGTTTTGATCCTTAAAAGCTTTCATCCCTTCGAAGCACGCTTGTCCATAATGAAAAACTCTTGCAGATGGGCTAATTGATATTGATTGGTAAGGTAGTATTTCTGCTTCTAACCATTTACCATTTTTATATGAGCAGGTAAACATGTGATCAGTAAAAACAGAACCAAAATCTAAATTACTAAAATCAACATTTTTAATATTAGATTTTATAATTTTTTCAATTTTCATGATTAATTAATTACAGTTAGTAAAATTATAAAATTAACTTTGATTAAAATTATAAAATTAATGAGATTTTTAATTACTGGAGCAACTGGCTTAATTGGAAAAAAAATTACATCTCTAATTTTAAAAAGAGGTGATCAAATCAGTGCCTTAACTACAAATAAACACAACATTAATAAGTATGATAATATTGATTTTTTTTATTGGAATCCAGCTTTAGGTATTGTAGATGAGGATTGTATGAAAGGAGTTGAAGTTGTTATTAACCTTGCTGGTTCACCAATTGCTCAGTTGTGGACAAAAAATGCCAAGAATTCAATTTTAAAAAGTAGAGTAAATTCTGTTAAATTATTAGAAAATCTAATTTTAAAAAATAGAAACATTAGAAACTTTACCTGCGCTTCTGCCATTGGAATTTATCCTTCAAACCTTCAAATTGAATACACTGAAAGTTCTTTACATGTTTCAAAATCTTTTCTTGGAAATGTTGTTAGACTTTGGGAAAAAAGTTGTCATAATCTTGAAAATAATAATATTAATGTTTTAAAATTAAGGATTGGTTTAGTACTCTCATCTGAGGGTGGATTGTTTAAGCCGATATCTTTTTTTACCAAATATTATCTGGGCACATGGTTTGGAAAAGGCGATAACTTTTATTCTTGGATTCATATTGATGATATTGTCAACTCAATTATTTTTTTAATTGATAATAACAAAAAAGGAATTTATAATTTGGTTGCACCAAATCCAGTAACTAGTAAAAGTTTTGTAACCCAAATTGCTAAAGCTTACAAAACAAAGATATTTTTTCCAAACATCCCTGTTGGTATTGTAAAATCTCTTTTTAAAGATATGTCTGAGTTATTTATTTTTAATCAAAAAGTTAGTTGTAATAAACTTATGTCAGATGGATATAAATTCCAATATTCTGATTTAAAAAAAGCATTAATTAATTTGATTAAATAATTTTATGACATTTTGACAAAATCAGAAAATTGGCAGTACTTTTGTCTTTTTATTAAAAAAATTAATAATGAGTAAAGGTAAATCTAAATCAAAGGCTTCGAAAAAACCTACATTAAAATCCCAGATAGAGGAATTAAATATCTCTGTCAAAGAGGAAAAAGATAAATTTTTAAGACTATTTGCAGAATTTGAAAATTATAAAAAAAGGACATCTAAAGAAAGATTAGAATTATATAAGACTGCTTCTCAAGAATTGATGACAGCGTTACTGCCAATAATTGATGATATGGATAGGGCATTTATTGAATTTGAAAAATCTAAAGATAAAGGACTAACTGAGGGATTTTCTTTAATTAAAAATAAATTTTTTGAAACTTTAAAAACGAAAGGATTAGTACTTACTCAAACCAAAAAAGGTGATAATTTTGATGCCGAAATTCATGAGGCAATCACTCAAATTCCCACCGAAGATGATAAGATGAAAGGAAAAATTATTGATATTGTTGAGTCAGGATATGAACTTGGCGAAAAAATTCTAAGATATCCAAAAGTTGTTGTTGGTAATTAAAAATTTTATGAAATGAAGGAAGATTATTATGACATACTAGGCGTTGGAAAATCAGCTTCTGAGAGTGAAATTAAAAAAGCCTACAGAAAAAAGGCTATAAAATTTCATCCTGATAAAAATCCTGGTGATTCCTCTGCTGAGGAAAACTTTAAAAAAGCTGCTGAAGCTTATGAAATTCTTGGTAATCAAGAGAAAAGATCAAAGTACGATCAATTTGGTCATTCGGCTTTTGAAGGAAATGGTGGTTTTGGAGGCGGCGGCATGAATATGGATGATATTTTTAGTCAATTTGGAGATATTTTTGGTGGAGCATTTAGTGGTTTTGGTGGCTTTGGTGGTTCTGGTCAGAGAAGATCCAAGGGCAGTAACTTAAGAATCAGAGTTTCTTTGGATTTAAAAGAAATTGTTTTAGGAGTTGAAAAAAAAATTAGAGTAAAAAGAAAAGTAAAAGCGAAAGGAGTCACATTTAAAAATTGTAGTTCGTGTAATGGATCAGGTCAGGTAACAAGAATCACTAATACAATTTTAGGAAGAATGCAGTCCGCTAGTACATGTCCCTCTTGTAACGGTTCTGGCCAGGTTGTGTCTAACAGACCTTCAAATTCAGACAAGAATGGAATGATTCAATCTGAAGAAACAGTTCTTGTTAAGATTCCAGCAGGAGTTGAAGATGGTATGCAACTTAAAGTTAGCAGTAAAGGTAATGAATCAACTGGTGATGGAATTCCAGGAGATTTAATAGTCTTAATTCAAGAAAAAGAGCATCCTTTTTTAAAAAGAGAGGGTAATAATTTACATTTCGATTTATATATAAGTATTTCTGATGCAGTTTTAGGTGTGTCTAAAGAAATAGAAACAATTACAGGAAATGTTAGAATTAAATTAGAATCTGGTATTCAGTCAGGAAAAATACTTAGGCTTCGTGGTAAAGGACTATCTAGCATAAATTCTTATGGCTCTGGAGATTTATTAGTTCATATTAATGTATGGACGCCGAAAACATTAAATAAAGAACAAAAGTTATTTTTTGAACAAATGCGGGATAATGACAACTTTGTTCCCTCACCCGAAAAAGGGGACAAATCTTTTTTTGAGAAAGTAAAAGATATGTTCTCTTAAATTTTTTCATCTTACTTTGTCATTTTAGACTTAAAATTTACTTTCAATTTGATTATATTTATATAATATTTTCTTATGAAAAAGTTTATCGAATTTATTAACAAGGAATTTTTTATAACTGAGAGTATAAAGTTTTCAATAGTTACTATCATTTTAGTTTCATTAATATTTTTGATTACATATTTTTCATTAAAAATAATCAAGAAAATTGCTACCAAAAAACTTGATGAGGAAAGAAAATTAAAGTTTAAATCAGTTTTTTCATTTTTAAATTATTTTGTTTATATAATTGTTGCATTAATTACATTTCAGTATTTTGGTATAAATCTAACTGGAATTTTTGCTGCCTCGGCTGCGTTGTTAGTTGGAATAGGATTAGCTCTTCAAACTTTTTTTCAAGATATTATCTCTGGTATTTTGATTTTAGCAGATCAAACAGTACATGTTGGAGATATAATTGAAATTGATGGAAAGGTTGGGAGAGTTGAAAATATTAAAATCAGAACTACACGAGCAGTAACATTCGACAATAAAGTTTTAATAATCCCAAATCATAAATATTTAACCTCCACTTTGTTTAATTGGACTGAAAATGGTACTGTTCTAAGAGGGAGTGTTTCAGTTGGAGTATCTTATGATTCTGACGTACAAAAAATTAAAGAAATTCTTTTACAAATTGCTAACGATCATCCTCATCTGATTAAAAACCCTCCTCCAAAAGTACTATTTAATAACTTTGGAGATAGTGCTTTAGAATTTGAGTTAGTATTTACTTACAACAATGGTTTTAGAGTTAATTTAATAGAAAGTGATATTAGATTTTTAGTTCATAAAAGTTTTAAAGAAAATAATATTGAGATTCCATTTCCACAAAGAGTAGTTCATTTACAGAAATAAATTTTATGACAAAAATTTTAATAATTGAAGATGAGGAATCTATAAGACGAGTTTTAAGGAAGGTCTTAAGTGAGGAAAGTAAAAATTATAAAATTTTTGAAGCGATTGATGGTTTACAAGCTATAGAAACGGTTAAATCAACTAAAATTGATTTGATCTTGTGTGATATTAAAATGCCAAAAATTGATGGGATTGAAGTACTTCAATTTCTTGTTAAAGATTTTCCTGAAATCCCAGTTATTATGATCTCTGGTCATGGAGATTTAGAAACCGCAGTAGAATCGATGAGATTGGGAGCATTTGATTATATTTCAAAACCTCCAGATTTAAATAGATTGTTAAATTCTGTAAGATCTGCTTCCAAAAATAACGTGTTTAGAAAGAAAAGTAGAACCATTTTAAAAAAATCAAAAGATTTTAAAATTATTGGAGAGTCTATCTTAATTATAGAAATTAACAAAATAATAGAAAAGGTTGCTAAAACTGATGCTAAAGTTTTAATTACTGGTCCAAATGGATCAGGTAAAGAGTTAGTTGCCAATCAAATACATATAAACAGTTCACGACATCAAGGTCCTTTTGTTGAGGTAAATTGCGCAGCAATTCCCTCTGAATTAATTGAAAGTGAATTGTTTGGTCATATAAAAGGAGCTTTTACATCAGCCATAAAAGATAAGATTGGAAAATTTGAAGCTGCCAGTGGTGGAACTATTTTTTTAGATGAAATTGGAGATATGAGTTTATCTGCTCAATCAAAAGTTTTAAGAGCTTTACAACAACACAAAATACAAAAAGTTGGTAGTGAAAAAGATTTAAACGTAGATGTTAGAGTAATTGCAGCAACGAATAAAAATTTGAAAGAAGAAATTAAATTGAATAATTTTAGAGAAGATCTTTTTCATAGACTTGCAGTAATTGAAATTAATGTACCGTCACTAAATCAAAGATCATCTGATATTCCTTTGTTGATTAATCATTTTTTAAATGAAATATCAAGAGATAGTAAAAACACTTATAAAGATATTGAAGATAGTGCAGTTAAATTATTACAAAAATTTGATTGGTCAGGAAATGTAAGAGAATTACGAAATGTAATGGAAAGGTTAACAATTTTAAGTGAAAATATAATTATTTCTAAAGACGATGTCGTAAAATATTCCGGAAAATATCAATTATGAAAAAATATATAATCATTTTAATTTTTCTCTCTTTTTTAAACCTTAATTCACAAGATGATAAAGAAATCATAAAGAGAATTTTTGATAATTCAATGTCAAAAAGTAAAAGTTATGAGCTTTTGGATCATTTATCAAATGAAATTGGGGGACGATTATCTGGTTCATTAAATGCTGAAAGAGCGGTTAAGTGGGGTAAAAATGAATTAAGTAAAAGAGGATTTGATAGAGTTTGGCTTCAAGAAATTATGGTTCCTAAGTGGGTAAGAGGCCCAAAAGAATTCGCGTTGATTGAAACACAACCTGGAACTACATTTAACGTGGATGTATGTGCCCTTGGTGGTTCGGTGGCTACACCTTCTGTCGGTATAAAAGCTCAAGTAGTTGAAGTAAAAAGTTTTGACGAACTCAAAGAGCTAGGAAAAGATAAAATTGATGGCAAAATAATTTTTTTTAATAAACCGATGAAACCGAACGAGGTTAGTACTTTCAATTCTTATGGTTTAGCAGTTAATCAAAGAGTTAATGGGGCCCAAGAAGCTGTCAAATATGGTGCTATCGGAGTAATTATTAGATCTTTGAGTTTAAGATTAGATGACTTTCCTCATACTGGTGTTATGACTTATGGTGATTTACCACCAAGTAAAAAAATTCCTGCTGCTGCGATTAGTACTAACGCTTCTGAAAAATTGAGCAATCTTTTAAAAATAAATCCTGACTTGAAATTTTTGTTAAGACAACAATGTAAACAGTTTGAAGATGTGAAATCTCACAATGTAATTGCAGAAATTAAAGGAAGTGTGTATCCAGACGAAATTATATTAGTTGGTGGTCATTTAGATTCTTGGGACTTAGGTGATGGTTCTCATGATGATGGGGCAGGAGTTGTACAATCTATTGATGTAATCAATATATTAAATAATTCTGGTTATATCCCTAAAAGAACTATTAGAGTTGTTTTATTTATGAACGAAGAAAATGGCTTGCGTGGAGCTAGTAAATATGCAGAAATTTCAAAAAAAAATCAATTAAATCATATTTTTGCTTTAGAATCTGATGCTGGTGGATTCAGCCCAAGAGGTTTTTCTTTTACATCGAACGATGAAAATTTCGAGAAAATAAGCAAATGGAAAAGTTTATTTAAGCCATATTTAATACATTATTTTGAAAGGGGAGGTAGTGGAGCAGATATTAGTGCATTACAAACCAATGATAATGTACTGGCAGGTTTAAGACCTGATTCTCAAAGATATTTTGATTTTCATCACGCTGCTAATGATACTTTTGATGCAATAAATAAGAGAGAATTGGAATTAGGAGTTTTTGCAATGACTTCTTTAATTTATTTAGTTGATAAATATGGAATTAATAATTAGAATTTGGAAGCACTATTAGAACTTGATAAAAATATTTTTCTTTTTTTAAATTCTTTAGGAAGTACAGAATTCGATTTTATTTGGATGTTTATTACAGATAAAAAATCATCTATTCCTCTTTATTTTTTCTTATTAGTTTTTTTGTTTAAAAAAACCAATAATAAAGAATTTTTTAAATATTTATTTTTTATTGTGTTGTTAATACTTTTTACTGATCAAATCAGTGGTTTTTTTAAGGATTTTTTTCAAAGATTAAGACCCTGCCATGATTTAAGCATAAATTCTCATATGAGATTGGTGAAAGAGGGTTGTGGTGGCTTATATGGCTTTTTTTCATCACATGCAGCAAATTCATTTGGTATTGCTACCTTTTTTTATTTAACACAAAAAAAATATTCTAATTTATTTAAGTTTCTTTTTTTATGGGCTTTGATTGTTTCATACAGTAGAATTTACATAGGTGTTCATTTTCCAATTGATATAGTTATTGGAATTTGTTTTGGAATTTTTTCTGGATATATTTTTTCGAAAATTAATTTTAAATTTAATCATAATGTTTTCTAGAATTTCTGAATATAAAACACTTTTTTTTAGAATATTCTTAGCTTATTTTTTCTATTTTATTGCAAGATTTCTTTTCTATTTATATAATAGTAATATTATTATTGTTGAAAATTTAGGTGAATTTTTAAAGTTGTGTTTCATTGGATTGACTTTTGACACTTCGGCAATTTTATATACGAATGCTTTATTTATAATAATTTCTTTAATTCCGATTAGGAACAACTATAAGCCATCTTTTCAAAATTTTATGTTTGTCTTATATTTCATAACAAACACTTTAGCATATGCTACGAATTATATTGATTTTATATATTATAAATTCTCTCAATCTAGATTAACTACTGTCGTCTTTGATGTTATTGAAAACGAAACGAACAAGTCTGATTTAATGAGTTCTTTTATTATTGATTATTGGCATGTTTTTTTTCTTTTTTCAATATCTATTTTATTGTGGGTTTATTTGTATAAAAAAATTCTTTTTAAACTTAATAATAGCTCTAATGATGTTAAATATTATAGCTTTTCTTTATTGTGGTTTCTATTAATAATTTTTACTTGCATTGTAGGAATGAGGGGAGGTCTTGGTAATGCTACAAGACCTATTAATATGGTAGATGCCCATAGATTTGTTAAAGAAAGTACTCATGCAGACCTCGTCTTAAATTCTCCATTTTGTTTAATTAGAACCTACAAAAAAAATTATTTTAAAAAGAAAAATTTCTTTAAAGATTCTGAAATTAATTCGATTATTAATCCTGTAAAAAAGTTAAATGATTCTTTATACACAAAACCAAATGTAGTTTTATTGGTATTAGAAAGTTTTGGAAGAGAATATATTGGTTCGTTTAATCAAAATAAAAAGATTAAAAACTACGTGAGTTATACTCCTTTTTTGGATTCTCTATCAAATCATAGTCTGATCTTTACTAATTCATTTTCTAATGGGAGACAGTCGATAGAAGCTTTACCCTCAATACTGGCTAGTATACCTTCTTTTAATGTACCTTTTACATCTTCTCCTTATTCAAACCAAAAAGTCCAATCTTTAGTTTCTGTATTTAATGATTTAAATTATTCTACTTCCTTTTTTCATGGAGCTCCAAATGGATCAATGGGATTTTTAGGATTGTCTAATATATTGGGTTTCGATAATTATTATGGAAAAAATGAATTCAATGACAATTCACTTTATGATGGATACTGGGGGATTTGGGATGAACCCTTTTTGGGATTCATGAAAAACAAATTGAGTAACTTTAAAGAACCTTTTTTTTCAACTTTTTTTAGTTTATCCTCTCATGAACCTTTCAAAGTTCCAAAGGATTATGAAAATGTTTTTCCTAAAGGAGATGTTGATATGCACCAAGTAATTGGTTACTCTGACAATGCTTTGAAAGCTTTTTTTGACTCCTCAAAAGATGAGCCCTGGTTTCAAAACACACTTTTTGTAATCACTGCTGACCATTGTAATCAATTTTGGTATCCATATTACAGGGATCCAATCAATAGATTTGCTATTCCAATCATTTTTTATCACCCAAATAATACTTTTAAGGGAGTCAATGATGAACTTTCTCAACAATTAGATATATTTCCCTCCATTGTTGACTTAATAGGTTATGATAAGCCTATTAATTCATGGGGAAGAAGTTTTTTTTCAAATAACTCAGGTCAACCTTTTTCTATTCATTTTTCTGGAACTGTTTACCATTTTTCAATGAATCAGTTTACTTTAGTTTTTGATGGTCAAAATGTTATTGGAGTATATAATATTGCTGATTATGCTTTAAAAAATAATTTGATCTTTGATGTCGATTTTTCAACGGAGGAAAGATATTTAAAAGCTTTTTTTCAGGATTACATGAATAGATTAATTGAAGGAAAATTAGATTAAATTTATTTCAAAATTTCTTTAAAGTTCATTTTAAATTTATTAATTCTTGGTGCTGAAACTTTCATAATATATAAGTCATCAGGGTTTTTTTTCTTATAATCTTGATGATAATTTTCGGCAACATAAAATTTCTTAAAAGGAATGACTTCCGTTGTTATTTTTTTATAAACCTTATTTTTCAGTAGTCTATCAATTTCATTTTTTATAATATTTTTTTCTTCATTTGAACTATAAAACGCTACAGATCTATATTGTGTACCAACATCTGGACCCTGCCTATTTAAAGTAGAGGGGTCGTGTGATCCAAAAAAAACATTTACCAAAGTCTTAAAATCTATTATGCTTGAATCATATACAACCTCAATTGTTTCTGCATGACCAGTACTTCCACTAATGACTTGATAGTAGGTTGGATTTATAGTACTTCCTCCAGAATATCCAGAATCAACATTAACAACTCCTTTTAAGTTTTCATAGATGCTTTCAACGCACCAAAAACATCCTGAGGCAAAATAGGCTCTTGAAAACTCTTGTTTTTCAAAAAAACTATTTTTATGACTAATAGTAATAATTAAAAGAACACAAATAAAAAATTTATTCATAATGTATATTGTTTATAAGTTGATTAACAAAATTATCCCAAGTTAATTTTTTCTTTTTAATTTTTATTTCTGCTTTTAACATATCCTGATTATAATCCAATGCAGTCAATATTTTTTTTTCTAAATCTTTAACATTAGGATTGCATAAAAAACCATCTTTTTCATTTAAAATTATTTCAGAAAGACCACCAACATTTGTACAAACTGTTGGTGTTTCAAATTGTAAAGCTAGTGGAGTAATCCCGCTTTGAGAAGCTTTTTTATATGGCTGAATAATTAAATCTGAGGAACAAAACCAATATTTTACATTATCCAGATCAATAAAATTATTTATAAAAATAACTTCATTTTCTAAATTATTTTTTTTAATTAAATATTTGTATTTATTTAAAGATTCATAATTTTCGCCAACAATTAAAAGTTTAACATTGCTTTTTTTTTTAGAAATTTTCACCATTGATTTAATTAATAAATCAAGTCCTTTATATTCTCTTATTAAACCAAAAAAAGTTAAATACGAAATATTATCTTTTAAACCCATCTTTGCTTTAGCAAGCTTTTTTTTAATGGGATTACCAAATTTTTTAGGAATAGGGTGAAATAATGTAATACCTTTTTTTGATGGATCAATTTTAATAATTTCATTAGAAATGAATTTAGAAAACGTCACATAATTATCAACACTTTTTAAATAAAGTTTAAACAAATCTTTTTGAAATAAATTTTTCTCTCTGGAAATTGCGTTATGAACTAGTCCAATCTTTTTTATTTTTTTATTTATGAAATTATTTATAAATAAAAGACACGGAGCTAAAAATGGAGTCCAATAACAGCTAATAACTAAATCAGGACTTATGTCATTAATTATTTTTGAAATATTTATCCAATTAAAAGGATTTATGGAATTTATTATTTTTTTTGCCTTGTTATTTTGTTGAGATGCTTTATTATATTGAGTTTTTCCAGGAAATAATATTTTTGGATATAGTAATTTAAATGTTAAAATTTCAACTGAATGGCCTTGTTTTTGTAATGTTTCACATAGTTCTTGATTTGTGTCTGCTATACCACCACGATATGGATAGTATGGACCTATTAAAACTATATTCATTTCTTTTATTTAATCATTCATGATTATCCAACCTCCACCCTTTAAAAGATTTTCAGCTAACTTATATTTCAAAGTTTTTTGATTTCCGTTGGAAATATTTTTTATTGTCACCTTTTCATTTCTTCCAATTTTTTTCACCTCTCTCACAATAGTCTCAATTTGCTGGTTATTAAACGATGTATTTTGACCCGCTTTTCTGTTAACCGATGCTAATTCATCGCTATTTAAAACTTCTTCTTTAGAAATATTAAATTTTTGTTTTCTTCTCTCTTTCCTGTCTTCTCTTATTTCTGAGGGGTCCTTGGAGGGTAGTTCTCCTTTAAAAAGAAATGAGATTATTTCTTTATTTATTTCGTTTAATGTTTTTTCAAATAATTTGTATGCTTCGAACTTATAGATCACTAGAGGATCTTTCTGTTCGTGAACTGCCAACTGAACAGATTGTTTTAATTCATCCATTTTTCTTAAGTGGTTTTTCCACGACTCATCAATAATAGCTAGTGATATATTTTTTTCAAAATCATTAATCAAAGTCTCTCCTTTAGAATCATATGCTAATTTAAGATCCGACACAACATTTAAAGTTTTTTTTCCGTCTGTAAAAGGAACAACAATTCTTTCGAAGTTATTTGATGGATTTTCAAACACATTTTTAATCACTGGAAATACTTTTTCAGCACTTTTTGTCATTTTTAAATTATAATGCTGATACGCACTTTTATAAGTTTTGTATACAATTTCTTCAGTTTCTGTTTTATTGAATTCATCTTCAGAAAATTGAGAACTTAGTGAAAAATATCTTATAATATCAAATTCATAGTCCTTATAGTTTTTCGATATTTTATTATTATCAACTATAAATTCAGTTGTATCATAAATCATATTAGCTATATCAACCTTCAGCCTATCTCCTTTCAACGCATGTTTTCTTCTTTTATAAATATTTTCTCTTTGGACATTCATGACATCATCGTATTCTAATAATCTTTTTCTTATTCCGAAATTATTTTCTTCAACTTTTCTTTGAGCTCTTTCGATAGTTTTTGTCATCATAGAATGTTGAATAACTTCTCCCTCTTCTAGTCCCATTTTATCCATCATTTTAGCAACTCTATCTGATCCAAATAGTCTCATTAAATTATCCTCTAGTGAAACATAGAATTGAGAACTTCCTGGGTCGCCTTGTCTCCCTGATCTACCTCTAAGTTGTCTATCAACCCTCCTGGAATCATGTCTTTCAGTTCCAATAATAGCCAAACCACCATTTGATTTAACTTGTTCATTAATTTTAATATCTGTTCCTCTACCTGCCATGTTAGTAGCAATTGTTACAATTCCTGCGTTACCTGCCTCTGTAACAATATCTGCTTCTTTTTTGTGGAGTTTAGCATTTAAAACATTGTGTTTTATTTTTTTAATACTCAACATTCTGGCCAATAGTTCTGAAATTTCAACTGATGTAGTTCCAATTAGAATAGGTCTACCTTCATTAGATATTTTAGTAACATGTTCAATTACAGCATTATATTTTTCTCTTTTTGTTTTATAAATTAAATCATCCTGATCCTTTCTAGCAATAGGTTTGTTTGTTGGAATTTCTATTACATCCAGTTTATATATATCCCAAAACTCACCTGCTTCAGTAATAGCTGTTCCAGTCATTCCCGAAAGTTTTTTATACATACGAAAATAATTTTGTAGTGTGACTGATGCAAAAGTTTGGGTAGCATCCTCAATTTTTACATTTTCCTTCGCTTCAATTGCTTGATGTAAACCATCTGAGTAGCGTCTACCATCCATTATTCTACCAGTTTGTTCGTCAACAATTTTAACTTTATTGTCCATCACCACATATTCCGTATCTTTTTCAAAAAGGGTATACGCTTTTAAAAGTTGATTTATTGTATGTATTCTTTCGCTTTTTACTCCAAAATCATTGTATGTTTTTTCCTTTTCTTCAACCTCTTTATCAACTTCTAAATTCTGATTTTCAATTTTTGCTATTTCAGTTGATAAATCAGGCATAATAAAAAAATTGGAATCTTGATTTTCAGTAGATAAACTATCAATTCCTTTATCTGTTAATTCAATTTGATTATTTTTTTCATCAATAACAAAGAATAGGTCCATATCAACTTTTGGCATTTCCCTATTATTATCTTGCATATAAAAGTTTTCAGTTTTTTGTAATAATTGTTTTACACCCTCTTCACTCAAATATTTAATCAATGAGGAAGCTTTGGGTAATCCTCTAAAAACTTGTAATAAATGAAAACCTCCATCTTGTTTGTTTCCATCACTAATTAATTTTTTAGCTTTTGAAAGAACTGATGTAAGCAATTGTTTTTGTTTTTGAACAATTGAATTTATTTTAGGTTTTAATTCATTGAATTCATGTATGTCTCCCTTGGGAACTGGCCCAGAAATTATCAATGGTGTTCTAGCATCATCAATTAATACAGAATCAACTTCATCAACTATTGCATAATTGTGCTTTTTTTGAACTAAATCAGAAGATTTATGAGCCATATTATCTCTTAAATAATCAAATCCAAATTCATTATTTGTTCCATAGGTAATATCTGATTCATATGCTTTTTTTCTAGCTTCAGAATTGGGACTGTAGTGATCAATACAATCAATAGTTAGTCCATGAAATTCAAATATTGGAGCCATCCAAGCACTATCTCGTTTTGCTAAATAGTCATTCACTGTTACAAGATGAACACCATTTCCAGTTAGTGCATTTAAATAAACAGGAAGCGTCGCGACAAGAGTTTTACCTTCACCTGTTTGCATTTCAGCAATTTTTCCTCTGTGAAGAGCAATCCCACCAATTAATTGAACATCATAATGTACCATGTCCCATGTGACTTCTTTTCCAGCAGCGTCCCATTTATTTGACCATATAGCATGGTCACCTTTAATTGAAACATACTGCTTCAAATTGGAAAAATGCATATCTGATTCTGTTGCTTTGACAGTGATTAAAGAGTTTTCTTTAAATCTTTTTGCTGTTTCTTTAACAACCGCAAAAGCTTCAGGCAAGATTTCATTTAATTTTTCTTCAATTTTATTTTCGGATGATTCATTTACTTTATCAATCTCTTGGTAAAGTTTTTCTTTTTCATCAATATTTTTAGATGATATTATTTTAGATTTTAAAATTTCTATTGTTTCATTAAATGGTTCCCTTACAGAAGCAATTTGTTTTTTAAATTTTTTTGTTTTGTTTCTAAGTTCGTTGTGGTTCAATAAATTTAACTCATTTTCATGGCTTAATATATTTTTAACAATAGACTCAACCTCTTTTAAATCTTTCTTTGATTTATTCCCTACAAAAACATTCAATAAAGAATTTATAAAGCTCATTTATATATTTTGATTGATATCAAATTTAAGTAAAAAAAAAGCCTCCTAAGAGACTTTGATAAAGTTTTTAATTATGCTAATACTCATCTTCATTCCACAAATAATCTTCATCAGTAGGATAGTCTGGCCATATTTCTAAAATTGATTCGTATACATCACCCTCTTCTTCTTCGATTTCTTGTAAATTTTCAACTACTTCAAGAGGGGCTCCTGTTCTTATTGAAAAGTCAATTAATTCATCTTTATTTGCAGGCCAAGGGGCATCACTTAAGTAAGAAGCTAATTCTAATGTCCAATACATAATTTTAAATTAATAAATATTTGCAAAAATAATTTTTTAATCGAACCACACAATATTTTAAACAAAAATTTAATAATTTTTTTTCTTACTGATTGAAAAAAGAAAAATTATTAAGAAAAAAAACAAAGAAAATCTAAAAGTTATGTCTCCATATTTTACGTAAAATGTTAGTTTGTTAGAAAGACCAATTTTTCCATTTAAAACACCCCTTTTATTATATTCAATTTTATCTATAATTTCACCTTTTTTATTAATTATTGCTGAAGAACCAGTGTTAGCACTTCTAGCTATACTTCTTCTGGTCTCTACTGATCTAATTTTAGCATAACTTAAATGTTGTTTGTAACCTTGTGATTCACTCCACCAACCATCGTTGGTTATTATTGCTAAGAATTGCGCTCCATTTCTAACATATTCGGAAACATATTCCCCGTAAATAGATTCATAACATATTATTGGTGCTAATTTTGTACCATTATTCATTGTGAAGACTTCTCTTTTGTTTTGAGTCCCTCTAGTACTAACGGTTCCACCAAAATTTATTAATGCATTCCCTAATAATGGCTCTAATATATTTTTATAAGGGATGATTTCTACCCCTGGAACTAATTTAGATTTGTGATATATTTGAGGCTTGTTTTCTTCAGCTAAAAAAAAGCTACTATTAAAAAAATCAATCCAAATACTGTCTCTTAACAAATTCGAAGATTTTGTTTTGTTAATCTCATCATAATAAATTTGATAAAATTGAATTCCAGAAAGTAAATTAGATTTATTTTTCACATTTAAATAACTTTTTAATGCCATTGTAAATGGACTATCCTCAAACCCCTCAACAGGATATCCAGGACTTTCAGAAAAATAAGTTTCAGGTGCAATTATTATATCAAAGGGTTCGATGTTTGAATTAACTAATTCTTTAAAATCTTCAAAAATCGAAATATTGGTTTTTCCATATTTTTCAAGGTAGGGATCAATATTTGGTTGTAAAACGGAAGCTTCTACAAAATCAATATCATCCTTTTGGCTATTGTATAAAAACATGGAAATTATAATAGGAATGGATAATGATAATACTGAAAATGATAAGATTTTAGTATTTATTCGATTATTTTTTTTCCAATATTCAAATAATGAAAAGAAAAAATAGTTTACAATTAATACCCATAATGTGCCTCCAAAAACACCCGTATATTCATACCATTGAATCCATAAGATTTTCTCTGAAAAAACATTACCTAGATTTAGCCAAGGCCATGAAAACTCCCAATTTAGATGAAATTTTTCAAAGACTATCCAAGCTGATAGCCAATAAATAACACTTAATTTAATGTCAGTTTTTCTTGAAACAAAACTATAACTTGTAAAAATTATGGACATTAATAAACAATTCAACAATATGGCAAAAGCCATTCCAATAAAAGTTGAGTAAACTAACCACCAAGTGGCAATTGTATTCCAAATAAAAAATGATAGAAAAGAAAATAGAAATATTTTTATTAAAGATTTCTTTCTTATTAATTTTTCAAGCGATAACAACGGAACAAATCCAAAAAAAACAAGTATAGTAATTCCATAGGTTGGCCATGAAAGACCTAGCAAAAGACCTGTTAGAATACTGTATGTTAAATGTTTTTTTACCAAAATATCCAGGAATTATATTTTTAAAACTTCAAGTTAAAAAAAATAAAAACCCTAACTTATTTATTAAGTTTAATTTTCTTATTATAAATTGTAATTTTATAAAATGAAGATACTTTCTTTTTTGCCTAATACTCTAACGTTTTTGAATCTTTTTTTTGGTTGTATTGCAATTGTCTTTGGAATTAATGGAGATTTGAAATCTTTAGCAATTTTTGTTTTACTTGGTATGTTTTGTGATTTTTTTGATGGATTTTTTGCTAGATTATTAAATGTAAAATCACAATTAGGTGTTCAATTAGATTCGCTTTCTGATCTTATTACTTTTGGAATGTCATCATCGATAGTTATGTTCATACTATTATCAAATTCATCACAAATAGTAGATAGTAATAATTCTTTTTTTAAACTAATACCTTATTTATCTTTTTTAATTACGATAGCTTCTTCATACAGACTTGCGAAATTTAATTTAGATAACCATGAGACACATTTTAATGGTCTTCCGACTCCTGCCAATGCTCTTCTAATTATTTTCTTACCGAATGTTTTTGAAATTGATTTTTTAAATAATTACACCAATTTGTTAGAAAATTCTCTATTCTTAGTAACCATTACACTAATTTCCTCTTATTTACTTATTTCAAAAATTGAAATGCCTTCACTTAAATTTCAAGGTATTTTTACAAATTCAATAAAAAAAAGCAACAGTTTTAAACATTTTTTTTTGATTTTTTCAATGGGATTAATTATTGTTTTCAACTTATCAGCTTTTCCAATAATTATTTTAGGATATATTTTAATTGGATTATTTAGAATTAAATTCTAAATTTTTTTTTCTAAACTCAAAATTTTGACCTAAGTATACCTTTCTTACCATTTCATCTTTTGCCAACTCCTCAGGAACTCCTTTTTTTAAAATATTTCCTTCAAACATCAAATATGTCTTATCAGTTATTGCTAATGTCTCCTGAACGTTATGATCAGTTATTAAAATACCAATGTTTTTATTTTTTAAATGAGATACAATTTTTTGAATATCTTCAACCGCTATAGGATCTACACCAGCAAATGGTTCGTCTAGTAAAACAAATTTGGGGTCAGTCGCTAACGCTCTTGCAATTTCAGTTCTCCTTCGTTCACCACCAGATAGTAAATCGCCGCGACTATTTCTAATTTTTTGAAGTCCAAATTCATCAAGTAGTGATTCTACCTTATCTGATTGCTCTTTTTTTGATAAATTAGTTAGTTCTAATACTGCTTTAATATTTTTTTCAACAGATAATTTTCTAAAAACTGAAGGTTCTTGAGCTAAATACCCTAAACCTTTTTGTGCTCTTTTATACATTGGAAGAGTTGTTATATCTAGATTGTCAAGTGAAATTTTACCACCATCTGGTTTTATAAGCCCAACAATCATATAAAAGCTTGTAGTTTTTCCAGCTCCGTTGGGACCTAATAAACCAACTATTTCTCCCTGATTAACTTCAATTGAAATATCATTAACTACTTTTCTTCCCTTATACGATTTAAAAATACCTTTAGCTATTAATTTCATTCTTTGTTTTTTATTTTTTCATTTCTTAATACAAATTTAGAAATGTAAATACTTATTTGATATAAAATTACAATTGGGATGGCCACTATAATTTGACTGGCGATGTCAGGCGGGGTGATAATTGCTGAAAGTACTAGTACAATAACCAATGCAAACTTTCTGTACTTAATCATTATTTCAGGTGTTACTAATCCAACTTTTGTAAGAAAATAAATAATTATTGGTAATTCAAAAATTAAACCAGAAGCTATAACAGAAGATCTTATTAAGCCGACATAACTGTCTAGGTCAAAATCATTAAAAATCTCATCACTCACAGTATATGATCCTAGAAAATTTATTGAAAGTGGGGTAACAATATAATAACCGAATAAAACACCAATAAAAAATAATATTGAAGAAATAAAAATAAAACCTCGAGCATTCTTTTTTTCGTTACTGTAAAGTCCAGGACTGATAAAGCTCCAAAATTGGTATATAACATAGGGAAATGCTATTATAAACCCTGCCGTAATGGACATCCAAATGTGAGCAGAGAACTGACCTGACATGGTTCTGCTCTGAATTCTAAAAGGCATTTCGTTTATGCAAAAACTCTCATCAAGTCCTATACTTTTCGAAATTTTACATAACAAATCATAAGTAAAGAAGTCAATATTTTTTGGACCAAATAAAACTTGGTTAAAAATAAAATCTTTAGCAATAAAGGCTAAACTGGCGGCGATTAGTACAGCAAAAACAGATCTAATTAGATGCCATCTCAAATCCTCAAGATGATCTAAAAAAGACATTTCATTTACATTTGAACTTTTTTTCATGAAATACCTTCATTTAAAATATTATGTAAGTGAATAATTCCGGTGTAAGTATTATTATCTTCAACAATTAACTGAGTAATTTTATTTTCGTTCATCAGTTTTAGAGCATTGGAAGCCAAAATTTCTGAACTTATTTTTATAGGAGATGAACTCATTATATCATGAGCTTTAATAGTATTGTAATCAATATTTTTAGAAAAAAATCTTCTTAAATCTCCATCGGTAATTATTCCTACTGCCAAATTATTTTTTAATACGGCTGTCGCACCAAGCATTTTTTTTGAAATTTCATCGACAATTTCATAAAAATTTTGATTAGTATCAACTTGGGGTTTTAAATTTTTATTTAATAAATCTTTTACTTTTAGATGAAGTTTTTTTCCTAAAGAGCCCCCTGGATGAAATTTACCAAAATCTTTTTCTTTAAAACCCTTTATTTGAGAAAGGCAAATTGATAAAGCATCCCCAATTACCAGTTGAGCTGTTGTGCTTGTAGTTGGAGCTAAATTATTTGGACATGCCTCTTTTTCAATAAAACTATTTAAAAAATATTTAGAGTTTTTAACTAAATAAGAATTTTTATTTCCTGATATTGCTACGATCACAACTCTAATTTTTTTTAAAAAAGGAATAAGATTTTTAATTTCAGGGGTATTACCACTTTTTGAAATTAAAATAACAACGTCGTTTTTTTGAACAATCCCTAAATCTCCATGAACAGCTTCAGAGGCATGCATAAAAATCGCAGGTGTTCCAGTAGAATTTAGTGTAGCCACAATTTTAGTTCCTATTAATGCACTCTTACCAATACCACTAATTATAACTCTACCTTTAATTCCGTTAATTAGTTCTACTGTTTCTTTAAAATCTTCATTAACAAAATCACTTAATTTTAAAATTGATTGACCCTGATTGTTTATAGAGCTTTTTGCTGCTTTAATAATATCTAATTTTGAATTCAAAATAGTTTTTTTAATAATCTTTTAATGGTATATTTAAAGGACAAAGGTACAAAATACCTTTTAAGGCTACTAAATGAGTTCAGACTTAGATTTAGAAAAAAAATTGAAATCTTTTTTTGGTTTTTCCAAATTTAAAGGAGAACAAAAACAAATTATTCAGGCTGTTTTAAATAAAAAAAGTGTAATGGTAATAATGCCCACTGGGGCAGGAAAATCATTATGCTTTCAACTGCCCGCATTATTATCCAGTGGAATGGCACTAGTTGTTTCTCCTTTAATAGCATTAATGAAAAATCAAGTGGATGTAATTAGAAGTATTTCCTCTAATGATGGTGTCGCCCACGTTTTAAACTCATCATTAAATAACACACAAATTCAAAATGTTAAAAAAGATGTTTCCAGTGGTCTTACAAAGTTGTTGTATGTTGCTCCGGAATCTTTAGCAAAAGAAAGTAATATTGATTTTTTGAGTCAATCTAAAATTTCCTTTTTAGCTGTTGATGAAGCACATTGTATTTCTGAATGGGGACATGATTTTAGACCTGAATATAGAAATCTAAGTACAATAACTAAAAAAATAAAAAAAAACATACCTGTAATTGCATTAACGGCAACAGCAACTCCAAAAGTAAAAGACGATATAATTAAAAATTTAGGAATTAATGATGCTAAACTTTTTAAAGCCTCATTTAATAGACCAAATCTTTTTTATGAAGTAAGAGCAAAGACTAAAGATGTAGAAAAAGATATTGTTTTTTTTATTAAAAAAAGAGAAGGAAAATCAGGAATTATTTATTGTCTGTCAAGAAAAAGTGTTAACGAATTATCAGAATTTCTTCAAGTTAATGGAGTTAACGCTTTACCTTATCACGCTGGTTTAGAGCCTAAAACTAGAGTTAAAAATCAAGATATGTTTTTAATGGAGGAGTGCGATGTGATAGTAGCTACTATTGCTTTTGGAATGGGTATTGACAAGCCAGATGTTAGATATGTTATTCATTATGATATTCCCAAAAGTTTGGAAAGTTATTATCAAGAAACTGGTAGAGCTGGTAGAGATGGAGGAGAAGGTCATTGTTTGGCATTTTATTCAAGTAAGGATATTGAAAAGTTAGAAAAATTTATGTCTGGAAAGCCCCTAGCTGAAAAGGAACAAAATTTTTCTTTACTAGACGAAATGGCGGCATTTTCTGAGACTTCTATGTCGAGAAGAAAGTTTTTGTTAAATTATTTTGGAGAAAAATACGACGATGTAGATGGGGATGGTGCTAAAATGGATGATAATATGAAAAATCCAAAACCTAAAATTAAAGTAAATGAGCAAGTAAAAACTTTAATTAGTTTAATAAGAGAAACTAAAGAGCAATACAGAATTAAAGAACTAGTTGGATACTTAATCGGAGAAGAAACTAATCTTTTAAGATCACATAATGTAAAATTAAGTAGTTTTTTTGGTATTGGAAAAGCCTATGATAAAGTTTTTTGGCATTCATTAATTAGATATTTATTGGTTGAAGGGATAATTTCTAAGGTAATTGAATCCTATGGTGTTATAAAATTAAACGAAAGGTCAATGAATTATTTGAATAATCCTCATGATTTTTATATTACAAAAAATCATGATTACAAGAATTCAAATAATGTATTAAACCCATTAACTTCATCTGAAAAAAGTGTGTTTGATAAAGTGTTGTTTTCAATGTTAATTGGAGAAAGAAAAAAAATAGCAAAATCTAAAGGAATCCCACCTTATGTAATTTTTCAGGAATCATCAATAGAAGAAATGGCAATGAAATATCCTATTTCCATAAGTGAATTGAAAAATATTAACGGTGTTGGTGAAGGTAAAGCAATCAAATTTGGAGAACCTTTTGTTATCTTGATAAATGAATATGTTAAAGAAAATGAAATTATTCGACCAGAAGATTTAGTAGTAAAAACTACAGGAATTAATTCCGCTTTGAAATTATTTATCATTCAAAGTATTGACAGAAAACTTCAGCCATTAGATATAGCAGATTCAAAAGGGATTGAACTTAGTGTACTAATTAAGGAACTAGAAACAATAGTTTTCTCTGGTACAAAGTTAGATATCAATTATATGATTGATGAAATTTTTGATGAAGATCAACAAGAAGAGTTGTATGATTATTTCATAGATTCTCAATCTGACGATATAAATTTAGCTATTGATGAGTTTGATGGAGACTATGAAGAATTGGATCTTAAATTATACCGAATTAAATTTATTAATGATGTTTCTAATTAATTTAATTTCCTTTTTTTAATTCAAGAGCTTTAGTTTATCTTGCGGAACTTATATTTAAAATCACAAAGTTTTATGAAAGAAGGTGTTTATGCAAAAATTAACACAAACATTGGCGATATATTATTGTTGTTACATCATCAATTAACACCAGGAACAGTTGCTAATTTTGTTGGATTGTCTGAAGGTAAAATTAAAAATTCGTTCAGATCTGAAAATAAACCATATTATGATGGATTAAATTTTCATAGAGTAATTCCTGATTTTATGATTCAAGCTGGATGTCCACAGGGAAGTGGTATGGGAGATCCGGGATATAAATTTGATGATGAATTTCATTCTGATCTAAAGCACGACAAGCCAGGAATTTTATCGATGGCTAACTCTGGAAAAGCTACAAATGGAAGTCAGTTTTTTATTACGCACGTTCCTACTAATTGGTTAGATAATAAACATACAGTTTTTGGAGAAGTTGTAGAGGGAATGGAAATTGTAAATCAAATTAAACAAGAGGACATTATTAATTCAATTAAAATTGTAAGAATTGGAAAAGATGCTCTTGATTGGAATGCTAATGATCACTTTAATAATTTTAAAAGTAAAAAAGAGCGTGAGTTAGAAGATTTAATTTCAAAAGAGCAAGAGCTCATAAGTAAAATTTCTAAGGGCTTTAATGAAACAAAATCAGGTTTAAAATATAAAATTTTAAATAAAGGTGATGGAGATAAACCTAGTTCTGGTGATTTGGTTAAAGTACATTATAAAGGCCAGTTATTAGATCAAACAGTTTTTGATTCATCATACAAAAGAGATCAACCTATTGAATTTAAAGTTGGAATAGGTCAAGTAATCCCTGGTTGGGACGAAGGTATTTTATTACTTAATAAAGGTGATAAGGCACGTTTTGTAATTCCTTCACAATTAGCTTATGGAGAGAGTGGAGCAGGTGGAGTAATACCACCCAATGCTACTTTGATTTTTGATGTAGAATTAATTTAATCTATCCACTTAATATTACAACCAATACTAGGTTTTTGATTTGAAACTATTTTTTTTGAAGATAAAATACTATCAAATGCTTTTCTTATATCATTTCCAGTAACGGGAATATTATTTCCTGGTCTAGAATCATCAAGTTGTCCTCTGTAAACTAATTTTTTATCTTTATCAAAGATGTAAAAATCTGGAGTGCAAGCTGCATCATATTCTTTGGCAACTTGTTGGGTTTGATCGTATAGGTAGGGAAATATATATTTTTCTTTTACAGCAACTTCACTCATTTTTTCAGGTGAATCTTCAGGATATTTTAAAATATCATTGCTGGATATAGCTATAAATGAAATTCCTTTATTCTGGTATTGGTTTGCAAGTTTAACGATTTCTTTATTGACATGTAATACAAAAGGACAATGGTTACATATAAACATTAATAATGTACATTTTTCTCCAAAAATATTATCCGATTTTAACTTTTTTTTAGAGTTAGTATCATAAAGTTCAAATTTCGGTGCTCTAAAACCAATTGGAACCATATTTGAGGGTGTTCTAGCCATTTTATTGTATTTTTTTCAAATTTAAAACGAATTTTCCATAAATTGATAATAATTATTTTTATGTTAGAAATTATTAATTTTTTTGAAAATATTTCCTCGGTTCAAAGATCAGCAATTTTAATTTTTGGAATTACTTTTTTTTGGTCTATCGAATTAATAATTCCATTGTTTAAATTCAATTATAAAAAATTTAGACACGCAATTCCAAATTTCTTTTTTACAGCTACAACAATTATTGTAAATTTTTCTTTAGCATTTTTATTATTATTTTCTGCAGACTGGGTAACAAATAATGATTTTGGTTTATTAAACTTTTTTGAAATACCCATAATAATTAAAGTGTTTTTAGGTGTTTTTTTATTGGACTTAATTGGCGCTTATCTTCCACACTATGTTCAACATAAAATTAATTTTCTTTGGAAAATTCACCTTGTTCATCATTCGGACCACAATGTAGATACTACCACGGCAAACAGACACCATCCTTTTGACAGTTTGATTAGATTTATTTTTACATTATTAGGAGTCATAGTTTTAGGCACATCAATTGGTATAGTTTTCCTCTATCAATCAATTTCTTTGATTTTATCTCAATTTAATCACGCCAATATTAAATTACCATCAAGTATTGATAAGATCTTGAGTTTTGTGATAGTATCTCCTAACATGCATAAAGTTCACCATCATTATGTTTTGCCTTATACAGATTCTAATTATGGGAATATCTTTTCAATTTGGGATAGAATTTTTGGTACTCATATGAATTTAGAACCTAAAGAAATTATTTATGGTGTTAACACTTTTTTTGATAAAAAAGAAAATCAAAAAATTAACAGTTTGTTATACAGACCTTTCGACAAGTTGAAATCCAATTCTAATAAATAATTTACATTAAATTTGAGAAGAAGATCGCATTCATCATTAACTTATTAGTTCCATGCCAAAAGGCTCTAAAATTAGTATTGTCTGTAAAAACAGTCACCTTTCCTTTCCTTAAATTATAAACTGCAAAAGGTCTAGAATTTTTCATAGACTGTAAATTTTCTTTAGATATATAACCACTTATTAATGGGTTTTTTGAATATTTTAAAGGGTTATTATAACCCAACGTATCATTTTTTATATAAATATTAGTATTTCTAAAAATAGAAAGACTGTTGTTGTATCCATAACTGATTGGATGGGATTTATCTAAATCAACACTAAATATAGCTCCGCTAGTTAGTTGTGAACCAAAATGATTGCTTTTATCTTCATAATTCAAGTGTGTCGTGGATGCTTTGTTTTGCTTTAACTCCAACTTTATGAAATCTTTTTTAATGAGCCAATTAATTGAGTTTCTATATCCAATTAAATTTCCGCCATTTTCAACCCATTTTTTTAATTTGTTACTATTTTTCTCGTCAAAATCATACTTGCCATTTACCATTATTATTGTGTTATATTTTTCTAAATTTTGATTAGAAAAATTAGACTTTTTAATTTTGGTTAAAGGAATATTATATCTTGTATCTAGTAGATGCCAGATTTCTCCAGCATCATAACTTGTGACACCATCACCAACAATCATAGCAATTTTTGGCTTAGAAACATTAATAAAGTCATTACTACCAAAATCAATTCCTTTCGTAGTACTAGATTTATATCCAATAAATTCCACTCCACTCTCTTTGCTTAATTTATCTAATTGATTGTTAATTTCAGTTGTGCTTATTTTTTGATTTACAAGAGAAATAAGAAGTGTTCCATAATCATATCTTTTAGTATCAACATAGAAAGATTGTGTTCCAACTTTAACTCTCAATCCTAGATCTAGTAATTTGTATAATATTTTTGGTGAATAATAGTCATCCCATGAAAATAAATATGCATAATTATTTTTATTTATAATTTTTCCTGTTGGTTTGTTTAAAACTAAATTCTTAGTATTTATTTTAGTGGAATAATTTGTATAATCTAAATTAAAAGAATGAAGAAATGACCATGCAGATACATCATAAAAAAGACTGTCTTTAAATTTTTTTCTTTTCTCAAACATTGCTTTAATTAACCTTGTTTTATTTTGATTTTTAGGTATTAAAATTGAATTGTTTGTTGAATATGATGTGTTGTTAATTATAACATCTTTCGGTAATTTTTTCATCAAAATTTGATGTTTTTCTAAAATTTTATAAAATTCAAAAAGTTTTGATTTGTCTCTTTGATCAGTAACTAAATAATAGTTATTTTTTTCTTTTAAAGATTCTTCCCTGGAATTTTTAAAAAAATCGTTTTGATAAGTCAAAAGAGTTTCTCTCATTTCAACAGCAGCCTCAAGGGTTGATAGAGACACAGTTAATTGATTTTTAATGGTAAATGGGAAAGATAGTAGTCCATTGATACTTTCTTGTAAATGACCTCTTGAACTTCCCTGCTCGAACAATATGCCTACAGCTCCGTTGATATCAGGAAAAGTTGATCCTTTTCCAAAATAAAAATCATCATAATCTTCTTCACTGTAAAAAAGTGATCCTGTTTCACTTAATCTTTTATCGTGAAATTTACCAATTTCCTTTGTTAACAACTGATTTTTTTTAGGAGTTAAAGGATTGACTCTTGACGGAATTCCAGGTTGAAAAAAGAAAGTTGAATTTGTGCCCATCTCGTGATGATCAGTTAAAATATTAGGGGACCAATTATGAAAAGTTTTTATTCTTGCTTCTGACTCTGGTAATTGAACTGGAAGCCAATCACGGTTCATATCAAACCAATAGTGATTAGTTCTTCCTTTGGGCCAATTTTCATCAAATTCACGATCATTATTATCAGGATTAAGATTGTAGCTCTTGTTAGTATTAACCCAATGTGCAAATCTTTGCAAACCATCTGGATTCATTGAAGGGTCTAACAAAATAATACTCTTTTCAAGAGCTTTTAGTAACTCATTGTCGTTGGATGCTGCAAGATGGTAAGCATAAAGCATAGCAGCATTACTTCCACTTGGTTCATTTCCATGAATTGAATAACCTTGATAAACTACTACAGGCATTTTAGAAAAATCAACAATAGTTTTTGTCGAATTTATATCTAGGTGATTAGTCCTTATAGATTCAAGATTTTTCTGATTTTCTTCAGAAGTTATAGTCAGAAGAATTAATGGTCGTCCTTCAAAGGTTTCCCCTCTGTCAGTAATTGTTATTCTTTCAGAGGCATTTGCCAAAGCCGACATGTATTGAACTAATCTATCGTGACTTATGTGTGAATTACCCACCTCCATATTTCCGAGAGTAAATTCACTTGGTTTTGGAATACTTTGATTATATGATTTATGGTTTTTTAAAAAATACGATAAATCAAAATTTGTTTGAGAGTAGGTTATTAAACTAAAAAGTAAAAGTAGATAGTTTAAAGTCTTCATAAAAAATTAATGTTTATATATCGTCAAAATCGACATCAGTAAAATTTTCTTTAGATTCATCATTGGCCTCAGGCTTTGGTTGTTTATCTTCTTTTACATAATCTTTTTGATGTCTTTCGCTGATGACTTCCAAACCTTTTTCATCAATAATATATTTAGTCATTTCTTTTAAAAGCTCATTAAAACCTTCAAAATCCTCCTTATACAAATAAATTTTATGTTTTTTGAAATAAAAACTACCATCTTCATTGGTGAATTTTTTACTTTCAGAAATTGTTAAATAATAATCACCTGCTTTTGTAGATCTAACATCAAAAAAGTAAGTTCTTCTACCAGCTCTAAGAATTTTTGAGTAAATATCTTCAGCCTCATTATATTTTCTTTCTTCCATAATACAGTATATATTTTGTTTCAAAATTGTAAAAAAAAAACAAACTCACCAAATATTATTTTTTTATTTACTTTGTTTTTTAACGGTGTCGTAATAATACCCTTTGTTTTTAACTAACTTATTGTGCGTGCCATATTCGATTACCTTTCCATTTTC
>Ga0213861_10000307_pt1 | contig 42083 bp, 34 predicted proteins | sample PICome_4_FD_160110 | JGI IMG/M metagenome (GOLD analysis project Ga0213861, IMG submission 160110) | Coastal seawater microbial communities near Pivers Island, North Carolina, United States - PICO131 | ecosystem: Environmental > Aquatic > Marine > Coastal | place: USA: North Carolina... | reverse complement strand
GGAAATTTGAAACGGGTTTCATCCTCCAGCAGGCTGTTGGTATTTACACACAACAAGATATCGTGGGGCATCCAGTCCTCCTCTTCCACGTAATGGGAGTCGTTGGTACAAATGACCTTGACGTTGTGTTTTTTGGCCAGCAACAACAGCTTTTGGTTCACGTCCTCCTGGCTCATCCCCGTGAAGATGGGGTTGCCCTGGTTGTCTTTCCCCAGGTCAATGTTGTCCATTCCCCGGTGGCGCTGGAGTTCGATGTAATAATCTTCCCCAAAAACGTCGAGCCACCATTTGAGTTCTTTTTCGGCTTCGTCGTCCTTGCCCGCCAGCAAGAGCTGCGGAATGATGGCACCAATACAGCAGGACGTAACAATGAGTCCTTCGTGGTACTGCAACAACAATTCCTTGTCGATCCGGGGGTATTTACTGTAAAGCCCCTCAATGAAACCCAGGGAACAAAGCTTGCTCAGGTTTTCGTAGCCGTGCTGGTTCTTGGCCAGCATGAGTTGGTGGTAGCGCTTATCCCGTTCACCATTAGCGCGGGAAAACGATTTGATGTGGCGGTCTTCCACCATGTAAAACTCACAACCGATAATGGGTTTGATTTTCCGGCGTTCGGCCTCGGCCACGAACTTGAAAGCCCCGAACATATTACCGTGATCGGTAAGGGCTACCCCCCGCTGGCCATCGGCCACAGCTTTGTCCATGAGGGTGCCAATATCAGCGGCGCCATCGAGCAGCGAATACTGGGTATGACAATGAAGGTGGCAGAAATCAGGCATAGTATGTTATCTCAATATACAAACTCTAAATTACCCCAAAATGGTTGATTATACCTGCTAATTATACCGAAAGTTTTCCACAAAATAATGGCACCGTTGGGCTAAAGTTGCCCTATTCCACTTCATTCATCTTCCCGTACACCTGCATACCTTTGCGGTAAAAATCGGCTATGACATTGGGAGCCAATACTTTCCCTTTTTGGTAGAGCAACAGATAAAACCCAAGCCCCTCCATGCTCCAACCTTTTTCGATGGCGAAGAACCGGAGGATCTCCTCCTGGAAATTGTGGCGGATATATTCCTCGTCCGAACCGGTGAGGCGATAGTTGTTGGAAAAATCCAGGTACTCTTCGAAATCGATATCATCGACCAAGCCCAGGGTTTCGCCGACCCGGTGGAAGAAGTGCTCCGGACGCAGATAGAACTCGGGCAAGCCCAATTTCCGCGATTCCAGAAAGAAGACAGTTTGCTCCACCCGCCGGGTCGATTTGCCTGCCCACAAGAGGTAGCGGTAGTCAAAGATGTACACTTTAGATTCCAGGAGCCCGTCCTGTTTAGCGAGCACGTGCCGGAGTCGCCCCCTAAACCCACGTTGAAACAAGCGGAAATCCTGCAGTTGTTGCTGAATACCCCACTCGTCGGTAGGTTTGTAGGTCATGGCCAATTTGGCGGCTACTTGTTGAAGTTGTCCGGTGCGTTGGGCAGTGTTAAACATGGTTGTTATTTAGCACTGGCAAGATAGCGGGATTCCCCGATATTTACGACAACGTTCGCCGGAAAACCGCCCTATTCCTGGTCGAACAAAATCTCATTGCCATCGGGATCGACGAGCATCGCCGTAGCGTGCCCGGAGATGGGATCCTCAACGGCTTCCTGCACAAAAACCAGGCCCCGGGCCTGGAGTTCTTGCTGTACACTGACCACCCGGTGCGGACTGAAGGTGAGGATGTTTTCGGGAAACATCCCCTGGAACAAACCCAACCGGACGGACTCGTTCTCCAGTAAGCGCCACTTCATCGTGGCGGTATCCTTAAAGGAAGGATCCTGGTGCCCGCCGTCGATGACACGGAAGCCCATTTTTTCGTAGAAATCCAGGCTCCTGGCCAGGTCTTTCACATTCAAGCTTAGTGAGAATTTTCCTAAATTCATGGCTATTCAATTTTAGCTATGTTATAGGGGGGACCAAGGGTAAGCAGCAATGCTATCCGCTGCTGCTAATCCAGCACTTTCAATACCGATTCGGCGGCTTCGCGGCCACTTTTAGCGGCGCCGTTCATGTAACCGGCAAACTCGCCGCCGCAGTGTTCACCTGCAAAAAAGATATTCCCAACGGGCATTTGCTCGGCACCACAGAGGGTAGTAAACTGCTTGCGGGTATAGCAGATGTAGCTGCCCAGGTTGTATTCGTACGAAGGCCAGTGCATCCGGGCCATCTTGCCGTTGAATTGCCCGGTAGCGCCGGGGTAGATCTGGTTCCACAGGGGCAGGTATTTGTCTTTTTGAGTACGCACGGTTCCCTCGCCCAACTGGATCCCGGAAGCGCCGCCGAACAGGATCGACAGGCCTGCGGTTTCGGAGGATTTGTTTTGCAACTGGGCGTTGTCCCAGCCGTTGGGAATGCCGTTGTCGCTGTACGTCAGACCACTGTAGCCTTGCTGGCGCCAGAAATGCGACTGCATGCCGAGCATGAGTTTGGCATTGGTTCCGTAACCCACTTTATCGATGCAGTTGCGTTTGACCGCCGGCATCTCGATCGGCATATCTACCGTCCGCAGTTTCGTAAATGGCAAGGCCAGGATGACGAAGTCGGCCAGGACATCTTCTTTCATCCCGCCGAAGTGCAACTGGTAAGCGTTGCCACGGGCCCGGAGGGACTCCAGGGGGCGGTTCAATTCGATTGAATCCACGTATTTTTCGGCCAGCGCAGCGGGGATACGCTGGTTGCCACCCGCTGCCTTGTAGCGTTCGTCACTTTCGCCGAAGAGGGACAGGTGACCGTCGCTGGTATCCGCCGAGATCAGCAGCGTCAGGTTCAGGCTCGACTGCACCTTGGGCGATAAGCCGTATTCCGATTCGTAAGCCACTTCAATGAATCTTTTGATCCACCCCGAGGCGCCAATTTTTTTAAGGTATTTGGAAAGGCTCAGTTTGTCCAGTTTACGAACGAAGGGGTCTTCGGTAGCGTAGGAAATATCGTCCTCGAGTTGGTCCATATCCGCTTGCATACGCAGGGCAAAGGTGCGGAAGGCGTTGACGACTTCCTCCAGCGTCCGGTGCTCTCCTTCAAAAAAGAAAGCTTCTTTTTCAAGAGCCGCTTCGCTGGGTTGCTCAAAATCTACCAGCTCGATGTTGAATTCCTCGGCCAGGGCCCACATGTCGGCGTGGTTGGTGTCAATGAATTCTCCGCCAAATTCTGTCCAGGTTCCCGGCCCCATGGCTTCCTGGACGGTAAATATCCGGCCGCCGGTGCGGTTGGTGGCTTCGTAGATGGTGGCATGGAGGTTATTCTTTCGGAGGGTGTGCAGGGCATTCAGACCGGCTATTCCTCCCCCCACGATCGCGATCCGGGGTTCGGCCTGCCCCCGAAAAGGGCGCAAAAGCGCGGGGGAAACCTGTGGCAACAGCAGTCCCGGCACCAACGCACCACCCAGGATGGTCTTTCCGGCATTTTCCAGGAACTTGCGGCGGCCAAGCGTCGCTTCCCGGGCCTGGCCCATGATCTCGGCGGTATCGGTTTGTAGTTTTTCGGCGCGTAACGCCAGGGCGAATGCTTTGCGGACGGTGGCAAACAAGGGCGTACGGCTGGCTTTGTTCATCGGATGTAAGGTGTTTGGTATGGGTTGGTTGTAACGCATGCTACCCAGGGGGGAACCAGGTAGGAATTCTTGTCTTTATCAAAGTTAGGGAATTATCCTAAGAATTGGCACCTCCGGATGAGGTGTCCGCAGAAAAAATATTCAATCCTGGTTGTCACGCTCCACTGGGCTGCCGTTTAGGGCTGTGGCTTGGTGCCCGGCGGTAGTTTGGTGAAGTCGATGGCAAAATCGGAAGGAATGAAGCGCGGCACGCCCGCCGCAACTGCGGCATTGAGCAAGGCCGTTTGCACGTCGACGATTACATCAGCCAACCCGGACAAGGCAGAAACAACGCAGGCACCGCCCGCGCAGGCGGCCGTCAGCTCACTGGCGTTGTTGTAATCGACTTCCACGATGGTGGCCCCCTGCTGGCGCAGATCGGCTACCCGGGCGCTGGTACTCCCCACTCGGACGAGCGCCCGCACCTGGGCACCCCGTGCGAGGAGGGCGGAGGTGATACGCGCGCCGAGGTCGCCGGTGGCACCTGCGACAACGATGGTTACTGCTGCCTGGCTATTGGCCATGGGGGTTGTTTTTTTGTTTGCTGAATTCGGACTCAAAGCTACGGAGTTGGATGGGATTAACACGATCAGTTTTTGCCGCGCAAAAAAGAGCCCTTCCTTGACAAAAGAACTGGCCCGTCTTACAGTCTATTTGTGAAGGGTTGATGGGAAGCTAACTGGGGGGTGATTGAATCGGAGGGTATTTCTTGCTGGGCCATAGAAGCCCCTTGGGAGGGGCCCACCCTTAAGGCCTGAACGCCAGCCCCACTTTTGACCTACTAGTCATACGGGGCAAACCGCCACCATTGCTGCCAGTTATGCACTGCCAACAACCAAGCAAAGGAAAACAAAACCGCTGAATGCCCTTGATGGCCTGGCGAAACATATCGCCGCAAGGGGTAGTTACCAATGAGTAAGTAAAAAGGTAATCAAAAAGGGATTTTTCTCTACTTACATGACAAATATACTTCAATATGTTTTTTAATTCAAAAAAAACAACATAAATTTTTGTTTTCCGAAATATATTTCAGGCGACCTTAGCCCCACTACACGCCCTGCATCTCCGAAATTTCTCCCTTGATTACCAGCCGTCCTTCGGTAGCTTGTTGAATTTGTTCGACCGTGACACCTGGTGCGCGCTCGAGCAGCTCGAAGCCCGCCTCGGTGACCCGGAGAACGGCCATATTGGTGACGATCTTGCGCACGCAGCGCACCCCCGTGAGCGGAAGCGTACACTGGCGCAGGAGCTTGGACTCGCCCCGCTTATTGGTGTGGTCCATGGCGACGATGATGTTGTCGGCCGAAGCGACGAGGTCCATGGCGCCCCCCATCCCCTTGACCATCCGGCCGGGAATTTTCCAGTTGGCAATGTCGCCGTTGTCAGCTACCTCCATGGCGCCGAGTACGGTGAGTTGCACGTGGTGGCCGCGGATCATGGCAAAGCTGGTGGCCGAATCGAAGATACTCCCCCCCGGCAGAATGGTTACCGTTTGTTTGCCAGCGTTGATGAGGTCAGCATCTTCTTCGTCCTCGTAGGGAAAGGGACCCATACCCAGGAGGCCGTTCTCCGATTGAAATTCTACACTAATCCCCTCGGGGACGTAGTTGGCAACCAGGGTAGGGATACCGATACCGAGGTTGACGTACCAGCCGTTCTGGAGTTCCTGGGCTATTCTTTTGGCAATACCGATTCGGTCTAACATATGAGTTGGGTCTGTTGGAGTGGATTAATTGCGGGCACGAACCGTGCGCTTTTCAATGCGCTTTTCGTAGCGGCTGCCCTGGAAGATGCGCTGCACAAAGATGCCGGGCGTGTGAATGAAATTGGGGTCGAGTTCGCCCGGCTCCACCAGCTCCTCCACTTCGGCGATGGTGATCTTACCCGCCATGGCCATGACGGGGTTGAAATTGCGCGCAGTACCTTTGTAGACGAGGTTGCCGAAGCGGTCGCCTTTCCAGGCCTTGACGATGGCAAAATCCGCGGTCAGGGCCTCCTCCAGGATGTGGGGTTTACCGTTGAAGTAGCGGACTTCCTTGCCCAGTGCCACCTCGGTGCCGTAGCCTGCGGGTGTAAAAAAAGCCGGAATTCCGGCTCCGCCCGCCCGGCAGCGCTCGGCCAGCGAACCTTGCGGAATAAGGTCGACCTCCAATTCGCCACTGAGCATCTGGCGCTCGAACTCGTCGTTCTCGCCCACGTAGGAAGAGATCATCTTGCGGATTTGCCGCTTTTGCAACAGCAAACCCAGCCCAAAATCATCGACGCCGGCATTGTTGCTGATGCAAGTGAGGTCTTTGATGCCCAGCTCGACGAGAGTTGCAATACAGTTTTCGGGAATGCCACAGAGGCCGAAACCACCCAACATGAGGGTCATGCCGTCGGTGAGGCCCGCCAGCGCGGCGTGGGCATTGGATACCAGTTTATTCATAGATCAGGTTCGTTTAACAGCGCTAATTTACGCATTTATCCGCAGAGCCGCAGGGGCGGCGCGTAAACCTTCCCGATTATACGCAAGGCCCTAGTAAAATAGCCCCCGCAGCGGTTGGGTGCCGTATTGTTTACCCTGGCTCGTCATCCTGACCAGGTAATCCAGGCGTTGCCGGGCCACCTCCATTCGCAGTCCGCTCTCGGCGATCCAGCCTACTTTGAGGCGTTGGTAAAAATGGGAAAAGGCCTGGAATTGCGCCCACACCTGGTCATCTTCCCGCAGCCGCTCGGCGATCCAGTCGGGAATGACCAACGGGTCGGCCGGGTCACCGATCTGGTCTTGGATCATCGCATCGGCACCGGGCAGCAGGAGCCCCTGGTGTTGTAATTTCCAGACGCGCTGGCGATTGAGTTCAGAAAGGAAGCTCTTCTTGCGGCGGGGCGTGATGCGCTGTACGCGGCTGTCGGCATCGTATTTTTTGACTACTCCATCGATCCAGCCAAAACAGAGGCATTCTTCCACGAGGTCGTCGTAAGCCAGGGTGGGCCGGCCGCTGTCCTTGCGGAACAATTGCAACCACACTTCGGTCTTGGTCTGGTAGTGGTTGGCCAACCAGGTGCGCCAGTCGGACCGGGTGCGGGGGTAAAAGACTTCGGTTATTTCGGGCATGGGTGGCAAATATGTTTAAAAACTTAGGACATCTAAATGCTCTTCGTAAAGATGCGTTTTTACGTGCTGACTTGGAACCTGCAGGTTCCGCGTCATTTCTGGCTACGGAGTGCAACGGGCAACCTAAATGGCCCACCGGGAATTGCCAAATTTCAAAAACGCCTCCCAATCGATCCGATCAGCAGGCGTTTTTGCCGGGCAGGTTAGCAACCCCGGGCCACGCTGTTTAAGAGATTAACAGCAGGGACCCCTTAAAACTTCAGGCCGAGGCTAAAAGTGAGGACATTATTTTTGCCTTCGGCGTCGGCAAAAAAGTCGGTGAGGCCTTTTTCGTAAGACACGTCGGCGGTAAAGAAGAGAAGGTCCAGTCCGACACCTACATTGGCGCCCCAGGTGAGGCGCTGGAGTTGGTCGACGGTAAAGTCGAAGTTATCCACTGCCTTCACGCCCATGACGTAGGTGGGCACAATACCGCCCCGCACGTGCAGCCCCAAGAGGCCGTTGTCGCCAGTAACCCGGAGGCCAATGTTCAGGGGCGCCTTGATACTTTGGATGGTCGTTTCCTCGGTGAAGTCGATGCGGGAGTTCTCGTCCAGGTTTTCCATCAGGCGGGCGGTATAGTTGTAGTAATGCACACCCGGTGCCAGGAAGAGCAAGCCCTTACCGATCCGGAAATCCATACCTGCATTCCAACCGGCCCGCGCCTGTGCGTCGAAATCGGTGAGTTTGGCGTCTACGCCCGAAACATTCAGGCCAACCTTGGGTGACACCTTCACCTGTGCTACCGCCAGTTGAGCAAAACACAGCAACGCGAAAGCCAGGCAGAAAAATTTACTCGTTTTCATGGTACTCTTTTTTTGGTTATTAAGGGGGATCTTATCTTAAGATGTCCTCCATAAACGCTAACCCCTACGGCGGTGGTACAAAGAAAACGTTAAAGTAACGCGCAAGCGAAGGCGAGGAATGTTTACTTCATCTGGATTTCTACGATGGGAATCATGATCTCGACGCGGGTACCGCTGGGGGTACCATCGGTGGGCGAATACAGGTCGATGGTGCGCACCATTACCTCGTGTTCATTGGACTGGCGCAGGAGCTCCAGTCGTTTTTCGGTAATCTGGGTGCCCCGGGAGCGGTAGTTTTCGCGGTTGGGGTCTTTTTGCTGGCGGGCAAGGGCTTGCTGGCGGCCAATGCCATTGTCTTCGACTACACAACAGATGGTGTCATCGTCCCAGAATTTGAAGTGTACCGTGACGAGGCCATCTTTGCGGGAGCGCAGGCCGTGTTCCAGGGCATTTTCCACGTAAGGTTGCACGATCATGGTGGGCACGCCCAGGATGTCTTCCTCGATATCGTCATCGACAATGATGCGGTAGCTCAGGCGGTCTTCGAAGCGCAATTTTTCGTTGATGTAGAGGTAGTCTTCGAGAAATTCGAGTTCTTTTTCCAGGGAGATGATCTCTTCGTCAGAGTACTCCAGGCTTTGGCGCATAAGTTTGGCAAATTTTGCCAGGTAGCGCGAGGCGGTCGCCGGATCATTGGAGGTGATAAAATTCTGAATTGAATTGAGGGCGTTGTAGATGAAGTGGGGGTTCATCTGTGCCCGCAGGGCCTTGAGCTGGAGGCGGGTGGCTTTGAGTTCGAGGAGTTCGGCTTCCTGCTGCTTGGTGGCGGCCTGGTATTTTACTTCCAGTTCTTGTTGCTGACGGCGATCCATATCGATGAGGTGCAGGCTGATGATACGGTCGTGTTCCTGTTGGTATTCGTAGGCCAGCTGGTAGTCGGCGGTAGCGGCGTAGAGCGCGGCGTAATCGCTGTATACCTCGGCCAGCATCTTGTAGTCTTCCAGGGCTTCGGCGCACTGCTGGGCTTCGGCAAAAGAGATCAGGGCTTTTTCATATTCCCCTTGATCGGTCTCGATGCGACCTCGCCAGGAAGCGATGACCCCGAGGTTGTTGTAGTCGTTGGGGTTGAGCTCGCGGTGCAGGTGTTCGGCGCGATTCAGCAGGTCGAGGGCCGTTTCCGGATCGTCTTCTTCGAAGGAATTGAAGCCGAGGTTGGCGTAAGCGCTGGCCCGGGCCAGGAGGCTGAGGTCGTCGCGGGTGTCGATGACCTTCTGGAGAAATTCCTTGGCCTGCTCGTTCTTTTCCAGCGCCAGGTAAGCGCGGCCTACGTTGAGGTAGTGCCAGGCCAGGCGGTTCGACATACCCAGGCGTTCGCACAGGTCAATGACCTGCAGGAAGGCTTTGGCACTTTTCTCGTATTTTTCGTTGCGCTCGTATACCTGGCCCAGGCCGGCGAAAAGGAGGGAGCGAAAATATTCGTCTTTCAGTTCCAGCTTTCCCGAGTGAATATCCATCATGGAAATGGCGGAAAGGAACTGGTCGGTTGCAATAGAAAGGTTGCCGGCGTGCAATTGCATATAGCCCCGGCGGCACGCAATGCGCGACTGAAGTTGCTGGTCGGGGAAATTTTTGAGCACCTTGACGGCTTTTTGCAGAAACTTATCGGTTTTCTCCAGGTCGCCCAGGTTGGTGCATACGCCAGCGTATTCCAGGTAAAGTTCAGCTACCTGCCGGATAGATCCGGCATCTTCGAGGTAGTTGATCCCCTGGCGGGCGGTTTCGGCAGCCCCCTGGAAGTCGTACAGTTGATTCTGTACCACCACCTTGTTGAGAAAAAAACGGAACCGGAAATCAGCGACCTCGTGTTTTTCCAAGAGCAGCCATTGCTCTTCCAACAGCTTCTGGGCCCGTAGCACATTGGTGTAGGCGTAGTGGCTGGCCAGCTGGTCGATAATCGCCAGGCGTTGCAGGGGATCTTTTTGCTGGCTCAGCTTTTGTTCCAACAGTCCCGGCTGGGTGACAGCTTGATCGTAAGTAGCGAACATAAGCGGAATTGCTCTCAAGGAAAAAAGGTTGGAATAAAACAGGACTATATTCTCAGCGAACATAGTCCTGTTTATTCATTTTTTCAATCTCAATTGATCAGATCAACCAAGACAAGGGGAAACACGTTGGGTATTATTTTCTACTGCGGTAGAATACCACCACAACCTTTGCTCCACCGGCGCTTTTTCTTGCCACCAGTGAATTTGGTCATTTCTTTCTTGGGTAACGGCTTTAAATCCTTGTCTTTTTTGAGCTTATCAATGCCAGAGTCTTTGTCTTTGGCCATAGTTCTCGGTTTAAGGAATGACAATTTAAAAAGTATGCAGATACCGAGCGCGCCTCTCAAACACGCTCAATAAGGTATAAAGATACACAAAAGTACCAGCTATTTTAAATTTCCGCTTCCCTTAACACTAAAAAATATGGCGTAACTTAATGATTTTTAAAGCATATTTTAATTATTGTATCTATAAGCCGCAAGCGATCAGGTGTTAGAACCCGCCCTGCAAGCGCTTCATCTGTTCCATGAACGCTGGCCGGCGGCGGCGCGAAACTTCAATTTTCATTTCATCGTCCATGATCAGGTATCCGCCATCGCCTTTGACAAATTTGCGCATGTAGTTGAGGTTGATGACGTGGCGTTTGTGTACGCGGTAGAAGTTGAAGGGCTCCAGCATGTCCTCGTAGGCCTTGATGGTTTTGGAAGCCGTCAGGCGTTGGCCGTCGTTGAGGAAAATGTGGGTGTAATTGTCTTCGGCTTCGAAGCGGAGGATGTCTTTGATATTCACAAAATAAATACCGTCCAGAGCCGAAATGCTCATCTTGGTAAAGGCATTGGGGTTGTTGAGGTAATTTTGGAAAATATCCATCCGCTTGTCAATGGCCGAATCCGCTTTGGGCTGGAGCCGTTCCACGGCTTCCACGAGGGTATCGGGATCGATGGGCTTCATCACGTAACCAATAGAGCTGTACTCACAGGCTTTGATGGCGTAGTCTTCGTAAGCGGTAACGAAAATGATGTCAAACTGGAGTGGCCGCAAGCGGTTCAGCAATTGGAAAACCAGACCATCCGGCAGGCTGATGTCCAGAAAAGCCAGATCGGGCTTGATCTCTGAATCGGCCAACAGGTCGTAACCCTCTTCAATGGAGCCGGCGGTGCCGATCACTTCAATGCCTTCACAATGCTCGGCCAAAAGGTTCTGCAAATTGTTCAGACCATTGATTTCGTCTTCAATAATGACTGCTTTAATCACAAGGCAATTTTTTACTTTTAAAAAATGGGCTACGTTCCCGGGCTTTTTTGTTGCTTCGCCCAAAGAACCGTAAATTCATGACTTTTAGTGTAGTTTCCTATTGCCTAGTATGTAAGCGGGTTGGCGGCGTATGTATTAGCTGTCCAACCTGGCCTACAACAAATGTAAGGATTATTTTTGGCTTGTAAAACGACAACTTGGGTATGCCTACTTCGAATAATTCCTCTCCACCCCGTTTAAGCTCCCTGCGGGAACACTTGCACGAAATTATCTTCGAGGCGGACACGCCTGCTGGCCGCGCCTTCGATTTGGCCCTCCTGGGGCTCATTGTATTCAGCATCTGCCTGGCTATGCTGGAGAGCATCACCAGCTTTCAGGCGCGCCACGGGCAGTTGCTCCTGGTTTTGGAGTGGATCACCACGATTCTCTTCACCATCGAGTACCTCCTGCGGCTCTACTGTGTCCACCGCCCCTGGCATTATGCCCGCAGCTTTTTTGGCATCATCGATCTCCTCGCCATTTTGCCTACTTACCTGGCTTTGTTCTTTGGCGGCGCCCAGGCTTTCCTCGTTATCCGGGCCTTGCGGCTCATGCGCATTTTCCGGATCCTCAAACTGGGCCACTTTCTTTCCGAAGGCCACTATATCGTTACCGCCATGCGGGCCAGCCTGACCAAGATTACCATCTTCATCTTCTTTGTCTGCATTCTCGTTACCATTCTGGGGTCCATGATGTACCTCATTGAAGGGGGATCCAACTCCGGGTTCTCGAGTATCCCCAAATCCATCTACTGGGCCATCGTTACCCTCACCACCGTTGGCTACGGCGACATCACCCCTTCCACCGCCGTAGGACAAATGCTATCGGCGGTGGTCATGCTGCTCGGTTACGCCATTATCGCGGTTCCGACGGGGATTGTCACCGGCGAATTCATCAAGTCGGCCAGAAAAACCGTTACCAATACCCGGGCCTGCCATTACTGCGGCCAGGAAGGACACGACGACGACGCTTCTTTTTGCAAGCACTGTGGCGAGCCACTGGGAGAATAAAGTTCTTTTTTGAAGCAAAATAATATTTTTTGTTTTAAAATCGGTTTGCTATCTTTGTCCACAACTGGCAACAAGGTTGCCAAATACAATAGATAGATCGACATGAGTGAATCACAGGATCCCCGCATCCAGGCACCGGGGGGGGATGAAGACAATATCGTTACCCTCAAAGGTATGTACCAGGACTACTTCCTGGACTACGCCAGCTACGTCATCCTGGAACGTGCCGTACCCGCCGTGCTGGACGGCCTCAAACCCGTGCAGCGCCGCATTCTGCACGCCATGAAAGAAATGGACGATGGCCGCTACCACAAGGTCGCCAACATCATTGGCCAGACCATGCAGTTCCACCCCCACGGTGACGCCGCCATTGGCGATGCCCTCGTCAACCTGGGCCAGAAAGACCTCCTCATCGACCCCCAGGGCAACTGGGGCGACGCCCGCACCGGCGACCGGGCGGCGGCGGCCCGCTACATCGAAGCCCGCCTGACCAAGTTCGCCCTCGAAGTGGTCTTCAATCCGCAAACCACCGTGTGGCAGCTGTCCTATGATGGCCGCAAGCGCGAACCCGTGCACCTGCCCGTCAAATTTCCGCTGGTGCTCAGCCAGGGTGCCGAGGGTATTGCCGTGGGCCTGAGCACCAAGATCCTGCCCCACAATTTCATCGAACTGATCAAGGCTTCCATCAAACTGCTGGAAGGCAAATCCGTCAAAATTTATCCCGACTTCGATACCGGTGGCCTGGTGGATGTAACCGACTACCAGGGCGGTAAGCGCGGCGGCCGCGTAAAGGTCCGCTGCCGGATTGAAAAGGTGGACAACAAGAACCTCGCCATCCGGGAACTGCCCTTCGGCATCACGACCACCGCCCTGATCGACAGCATCATCAAGGCCAACGACAAGGGCAAGATCAAAATCAAAAAGGTGACCGACAACACCGCCGCCGACGTGGAGATCGCCATTGAACTGGCCCCCGGCGTGTCGCCCGACCTGACCATTGACGCCCTCTACGCCTTCTCCAACTGCGAACAGTCGATCTCGCCCAACGCTTGCGTCATCATTGATGACAAGCCGCATTTTACCACCGTGGAGGAAATGTTGCGCATCTCTACCGAAAGCACCAAGGCGCTGCTGCGCATGGAACTGGAGATCCGACAAAAAGAACTGGAAGAAAAACTGCACTTTGCGAGCCTGGAGAAAATCTTCATCGAAAAGCGCATCTACCGCGATATCGAAGAGAGCGAAACCTGGGAAGAGGTCCTCTCCACCATCGACGCCGGCTTGCGCAAGTACGTGCGGGTGCCCGGTGAAAAGGCAGGCCCCAAAGACGAACGGTTGCTCCTCATCCGCGACATCAACGAAGAGGATATCACCCGCCTGACGGAGATCAAGATCAAGCGCATCTCCAAGTACAACACCTTCAAAGCCGACGAACTGATCGCCAGGCTGGAGGAAGAACTCACCCAGGTCAAACACGACCTGCAACACCTGACGGAATACGCCATCGCCTTTTTTCAACACCTGTTGGCCAAGTACGGCAAAGGGCAGGAACGGAAAACGGAAATCACAACTTTCGATCGCGTGGAACCCGCTCAGGTAGTGGTCAACAACGCCAAGCTATACGCCAACCTGCAGGAGGGTTTTGTGGGAATGGGCCTGAAAAAAGATGACTTCATCTGCGACTGCTCCGATATTGACGATGTGGTCGTGTTCCGCCGCGACGGCAAGTTTGTGGTGACCCGGATTGCCGATAAAACGTTTGTCGGTAAGGATATTATTCACGTAGCCGTTTGGAAAAAGGGCGACGAACGCACCACCTACAACATGGTTTACCTGGACGGCAAAACGGGCCGTTCCATGATCAAACGCTTCAACGTGACGGCGATCACCCGCGACAAGGAGTACGACCTCACCACTGGCCACAAACTGAACAAGGTTCTCTACTTCAGCGCCAACCCCAATGGCGAGGCAGAAATCATCACCGTACAACTGGTGCAGAGCGCCAAAGCCCGCATCCGCACCTTCGACGAAGACTTCAGCGAAGTGGCCATCAGAGGGCGCAGCTCCCGCGGCAATATCATGACCCGCTACGGCGTGCGCAAGATCACCTTCAAAGAAATGGGCAAGTCGACCCTGGGCGCCATGAAGATCTGGATGGACGAAGTGAGCGGCCGCCTCAACAAAGACGACCGGGGCATTTACCTGGGCGCCTTCGATACGGGTGACCAGCTCCTGGCCATCTACACCGACGGCACCTATGAGCTGACGGACCTGGATATGGCCAAGAAGTTTGAGCCCAAAGAACTCTTCCACCTCGGCAAGTTCCAACCCAAGCAGGTCATCAACGCCATCTACTACGAGGGCGAACGCGGCTGGACCCTGGTCAAACGTTTCCTCATCGAGACCACCACCACCAACCAGCGCTTTCAGTTCCTGACCGAACACAAGCAAACCAAGCTCTTCTACGCCAGCATTGCCAAAGAAGACATCGTCAAATACAGCATCCGCACCAAGGAAGGCAAGATCGAAAAAACCGTCGACCTGGAAGCTTTCATCGACGTGAAAGGCTGGAAGTCGATCGGCAACAAGCTGGAGGAAGTTAAGATTACCGTAGAGAAAGCGCCGGCCCGCAAAAAAACAACACCGCCGAAAGCGGCCGCCAAGGACGAAGATACCGATGACGAAGATGACCATGACCCAGACGAAGACAATGGTGCCAACGAAGCAGATACGCCCCCCGTCAAAGACGACCGGCCGCTAACCGCTGGTGACACCATCGACCTGGACATAGAAAGCAACGGCCAAACCAAACTATTTGACTAACCCTCGTTCGGGTAGGCTAATCAATCCCCCATGCCGACAACTATCCAATACCGCGGGGCGCAGACGGCGCAGGAAATCCAGGCCATCCTGGCCCTGCAACAAGCCAATCTGGCCCGCAACATCTCCCCGGCCGAAGTCCTGGAACAAGGTTTCGTAACCGTAGAACACGACCTCGACCTGCTGGCGGAAATGAACCATCCCTACGGGCATACCATCGCTAAAGCCGACGCCGAAGTAGCAGGTTATGTTCTCACCATGACGCCGGCCTTCCGGGAACGCATTCCCGTGTTGGAGCCCATGTTTGCCCTTTTCGAACAACTCACCTGGCAGGGCCGCTCCGTCGCCGACATCAACTACGTGGTCATGGGTCAGGTTTGTGTAGCCAAGGCCTTCCGGGGGCAAGGCGTATTTGCCGGCCTCTACCACAGCATGCAGGAACGCATGGCACCCCATTTTGAACTGATCATTACCGAAATCTCCGCCCGCAACCCCCGCTCGTTGCGCGCCCACGCCAAAGTGGGTTTCACCGAGATGCACCACTTTCAATCGCCGGATGGCGAGCAATGGGTGGTGGTGGGGTTGGAAACGAGGCGGAAGTAGGAAGTGGGAAGTCGGAGGTGGGAAGTCGGAGGTTTTAGACCGGGTAAAGGTGTAAGAGTGTAAAAGTTAGGGCTGAGCGGTTATCCCACAAGCTCGTCTCTCTCCTGCGCACCGCGAGCCACCCATGCTGAAGACGTGGCAGGCGCGAGAACCAATCGAAAAGCGGAGGTGGGAAGACAACCAACCACTCCCCCACCAACAACAAGCCCCGGCAGCAGCTGCTGCCGGGGCTTGTTCGCGATAGGCTGGCTAATCGGCTTAGCGCTTGAACACGTAGCGGGTGATAAAAATCCCCTCACCGTCATCGCCGCCGCAGGAGCTTTCGACCCCACTATTCACGAAGGCCAACTCCCAGCCATCGGCGGTGAGTTGGTTGAGCTTATCGGAGATAATGGCATCGTTGGAAGCCACGTTCTGGAAATTGATCCCCCCCAAACTGAAGAAGTTCAGCAGCTTGGTTTCTTCGAAGGCATCTACCTTCAGATCCTTGCGGCGAACATCGTCCTGGTTGCTGGTCTTGCCGTCGGTGCGGGTGGTGGTGAAGTCGCCAGAATTGATATCCTGCTTTTCTTCAATGATCCGGGAGCGACCAATACCCGCAGGTACGATAGACTCGATCACGGTGACTACTTTGTACTGCACCTGGGCTTGCGCATCGAAGGCAAACAGGCTGGCTACGGCCAGGAGGAGGAATAGCTTTTTCATCATTTTTTGGATTTTAATATGGATTTGAATGCCCGACAAAAATACGGGTGGTGGTGATCTAAAATTACTACCAATAAGTTAAAAAACACCTAATTATTTGTTAGCATTTTTTTTGGCTAATTCTTCTTCGAGTATTTGTTCATAGCTCAGCTCATCTTCTAGCTTGATGATTCCACGTAGCCGTTGAATCCTTGGGGAAAGCTGTTCTGGTTAAGCGCTCTTCTTTCTACCGTAATCAGTTTAAAGTAGTTCTCTACCAACTCAGAGAGGCTTTGCCCCTCATCGTCTGTCCTCCAATTCGCCATTCAGGCGCAAGAATTTTTTCCTACCATCCAGCACCACAGGGGCCTTATCGGATTGCCTGCCGTCATAAAATCGGTCGATGCTGTCAAAAATTATTTTTTTCACCTTTCTCCTGGTTAACAGGTTGGGGATCAAAAGACAACTCAACGACCTCATTCACCGCGGGCAGCAGCAAATCCTGCCGTCGCTGCCGGGCCTCGGCCGCCGCCTGCACCCGCCGAAAAGGTTCGCCGATCGGCTCGTTACCCAAGTCGAAAGTGCCGTAGTGCATGGGCAGCATGCGCCGGGCGCCGAGGCGGTGCCAGGCCTCCACGGCTTCCTCCGGATTGGTGTGCGCCCCCTGCATCATGTAGTCGGGGGCATAGGCGCCAATGCCGAGCATGGCCAATTCAATACGGGGAAACAGCGTGGCCGTATCGGCGTAGTGCCACTGCAAGGCACTGTCGCCACCGAAATAATAATGGCGGTCCTGGTGGGTAAACATAAAAGCGCCCCAGAGCACCTCGTTGAAATCGAACAGCCCCCGCCGGCTCCAGTGGCGGGTCGGCAGGAAAGTGACCTGTGGTACGGCTGCCGGCAGGTTGTACTGCTGGTACCAACCGGCCAGCTCCAGCGGAGTTGTGCCGATCCACTTGCCGATGGTTTTCTCCATGCCCAACGGGGCCAGGATCCGGGCAGCGGGATTCACCTTGAGCAGCTGTCGCAGCGTCTTTTCGTCGCAGTGGTCGCGGTGGTCGTGCGAGAGCAGGATGTAATCAATACCCGTTATTTTTTCCGTCGCAAACGGCGGAAAGACCAGGCGTGGCACGAAGGGCATGCTGTGCAGGACCGGGTCGGTGATAAACCGCACCCCGCCGAGTTGGATCACGAAAGTGGCGTGTCCGAGCCACACGAGGAAGTCGCGCTCGCGGTCGTGGAGCCAGTCGCTGTGGGGCACCACTGCTGGCCGCCACTTATCGGCCAACTTCTCGGCGCGCTGGGGGTTGGGGGTGGTCAGCATCCGGAAAACGACCCGCCAGTCGGGGAAAAAATCGTCCTGCAGGTATTGAAACACGCCGTCTTTTACGGGATTGCCCGGCCAGCCGGCTTTGATAATGGGTAGATCGGGGTTGTACTGGTAGTCCAAAGGGCGTTGAGTTAGCTGATAAAGGAGATAAGGCTTCTTGTTACTTCTGATCCATAACAGCTTACCCCCAATAACTGTTGTCTTCAGCCTTCCTAAAACCGCCAGGCCCTAAACTTTTCGGATCCGTAGCGGGTTCTTAAGAAAATGAACGTTTTTTCGACGTTATTACTTCACCTTAGCCCACATCCCGGATGTGGGTTTCACCATTAACCAATCCGTTATTGCCATGCAGAAAATTTATAGAAGTTTACCCGTACTGAGTGCCCTCTTGTTGACCTTCCTGACGGCCAGCTGCCAGCCAACGGCAGCCCCTGCTACCGAGGCGGGTGGTTATGAGAACCTGACGGTGGCGCAGTTCAAAGAAAAGATGGACAGCCCCGAGGTGGTGGTACTGGACGTGCGCACCCCCGCCGAAACGGCTGCCGGCAAGATCGCCGGCGCGCAGGAACTGGACTTCAAAGCGCCCAACTTCCAGGAAGCCGTCGGTCAGCTCGACAAGGACAAAACCTACCTCGTCTACTGCCGCAGTGGTGGCCGCAGTTCAGCCGCCGCCAGTATGATGACGGAGATGGGCTTCACCAAGGTCTACAACCTGACGGGTGGCTACCTGGCCTGGGAGAAGGAATAAGGCGCGCTGCAACCCGCCTTATCCGGTTTGTCCCACTAGTGGTCTCCGTACGTTTTCTCACCCGCCAGCACCGGAACGGGCAAGCCATTTTCGGCACGGGGTAGCAGGCAGGTGGCAAACTGGGTAAATGCACAGGGCGGGTTGTAGGCCCGGTTGAAATCGATGATCGTCTGGCCCTTGGCGTCCGGGCGCGGGCAGTAGAGGTAGCGCCCACCGCCGTAGGTGCTGTCGCCCGTGGTTTGGTCTGAAAAGATCAGGAACAATTCCTCAGGGCCACCGTCCAGGGCAACGAGTTCGTGCTGCCGGTTGGCGAGCGTGAACCGCAATTTACCTGCTACCGGCACCGGGTATTCCATATCCAGCACATTGCGCATGAGGACCGAATCGGTGGTATTGGATTTTTCCCACTGGGCGACTACGCGGTAGCTGACATCGGTGGGGAAATTCTCAATGGCCCGCAAGCGGATACGGCTGGGCAACAAGGTATCCTGTACCCGCACGCCGTAGCGCCCACCCCGCTCCAGCAGGTACCAGCGCAGGGAACCCCACGACATGGCGCAGGCATCATCCGAATCGGCCCGAACTTCGTTGCCCGTGCTGATTTCGCAGGTCACGACCCCCTCCCGGAGGGTATATTTACCCACGTAGGCCGGTGCCGTAGGCGGTAAAGTTACCCCCTGGTAGGCACCACTGCCACAAGGATTATCTCCTTCCTTCAGCCAAAATAAACCCACCATACTCAGCCAACCGGCAGGTTCGGTCAGGCTCGCCAACCGGTCCTGCCGCCAGGCAGCCAGTTGCGCCTCATAATCAGCAGGCACCTCGGGGCCAACCGCCGTGGGGGTCTTGCACGCCCAGGCACCCAGCCCGAAACAAAGCATAACCAAAGTGACTATTTTCATCATAACTAGCAATTAAATGAGGGGATGAATTTACGGTAATTACGGATAACCCAGGTCATCAACTGCCAAAGCCCCCCGGCTCAGACCAATCGGTTGAGCCGGGCAATGTCTTCCGGGCTGGCCCAGGTGAAATCCAAATAGGGCGTCGTGACCACACTGGCCGTAGCCGCATCCGATAAGACGAAGCGTATTTTGCGGAAATTTAAAAAACCGGAACGCATAATTTCGTAAGATAAAATCGCGCCTTCGGTAATGATAAATTCTTTTTCCCGATCCTTGGAATACCGAAAAAAGAAAGGTGTGACGGGAATAAAAAGGGATAACCGCAGAACGTCTTTTTCTTTTTCAATTTCAATTAAGGCAGGCTGGTTCAACTGTTCGTAAATGACCAACACCACCAGTGCCGTAATGGCCAGGTTGCCGATCAGGTTGTGCCAATTACCCGTTAACGGAACCCCTAAGGCAAGGACAACCAGATAAATGGCCACCAGCACGAGCGCCGCGTTACGCAGGTAATAATACCGTTTGAACCACTCCCGATTACTGATTACTTTTTCCATGGGTTGTAAAACTTTTACTCTACCACAAATTTATGACTTTCCAGTGCACCTGTTGCTCCTTTCAGCACCAGGAAATAGCTGCCTTTGGGAATGCCCCGCAAATTTAGCCGGTGCCGGATTCCGGCAGCCCCATTCAGCTGCTCCTGGAACACCACCTGCCCGAGGGCGTCTACCACCACACACCGGTATCCCCCACGGGCAGTGGCGGCGAACAACACGTCCAGGTAGTCGCGGGCCGGGTTGGGCGAAAGGGTCACCAGCGATTGTTCAACACCTGCTCCAGGCACCGCAGTGGAGGTTACCGTATTTGCACTCAGCAGCAACTGCCCCAGGTCGGTCACGTGCGCAAACGCCACGCCGTCGTTCGCAGCGGCATTGCCCGGCTGCGTCTCCGTCCAGGCGGCCGTCGCATTGGCTGGCCTTTGGTGCAGGGTGTAGACTGTATTACTACCTGAATTTACGATACCCGATCCCAACAAGGTGACCGTGGCATCCAGATTCGTAGCGACCGTTCCGTAATTATTAACGACCCAGTACGACGCGCTCAGGGCTGCTACATCCGGCGGGCTTTGGTTGAGCATACCGTCCAGGCGGGTCACGACGACCTCCCCCTGGGGCGGCGCACTACCCGCAGGAAAGTCCAGCAGCACATCTGCACCACTGAAATCGTAGGCTCCGCTGCCGACGCCGGGAATCCGCACCACGGCGCCGCCCGCTACCGGAATGGGCGAATGGTCTGACACCAGGCTGTTTAAAACAACCGACGGATGGCCACTGACCAACTCGTAGAGCGTGCTGGTAGCCGGATCGTACTGATTGAATTGGTAATAGGTGACCAATCGGTCTTCCTGGTCCAGGTTTTTCACCAAATGTCGCTTTTCGCGAATTTCTTCCTGGGTCAGGACGCGGTCGTAAAAGGCCAACTCGTCGATTTCGCCGTGAAAATTACCGCCCTGGTTGTGGATGTCACTATTGATAAAGAAAGGCGCCAGGGTAAAATCCAGGGGCCGAAAATTGCCCGTCCGCACCCAGGGTGCCTGCCCGTCCAGGTAAATTTTTACTTCCGTAGAGGAATAGGTGATCGCCAGGTAGTGCCACGCGTTGATCCCCAGGTTAATCGTCGAGGTCATCCCGTAGGGCACATCGGGGGAGGTAAAGACCAGGTTGGTATTCGGCGTATAGCCCATGAAAGCAAAGCCCAGTCCGAAGCGGTTGTCGTTGTCCGTCTGATAGCTCACGATTTGCGAGAAGCTCTTCTGGAGTTCGTGGAGCTGTACCCAGGCCGTGATGGTGAATTCAGCGCTATGGATGGGCACCTGATTCAGGGCCAGTCGGTTGGTGTTGCCCACGGGCAGATCCACGTTTTTATCCGCCAGTTCATCGGGCCGGCAGATGGAAGGCTCCACGGTGATAAAGTTGGTCCTGGTGGTGGTAGCCGTCGTCCCGAACTCATCGGTGATGGTCAGGCTTACGTCGTATTCCCCCAATTCGGCGTAGCTCACCAAAGGGTTGGCAGCGGTGGAGGTAGCCGGCGTGCCGCCGGGAAAGGCCCATTGGTAAGTAACGGGCCCGGCGGAATGCATACTGTTCTGAAAAAACGAAATGGGCGTAAGGTGGCACCTGTTGGTGTTGGAACTGACCGCGAAACCGGCTACCGGCCGGGTCGAGGGTTCGTACACTTCGTGTTCCCAGGCGCCGCGCGAACTGCCCATCCGGTATTTGCCCCGCCCGGGTACGGCGTAGATATTCTGGACATAGCCCAGCATCGGCAAGCCTTCTCCCAGGGGTTCGAACCGGGGCATGGTATTGTTGCGGTAATACACGCCAGACTGCCCGTTGAAGGCCAGGTAGATGCCGCCGTCGGTACCGCGTTGGTAGACCAGTTGGTTGACTGGCGTAGTGGGCAAATTGGGCGACGTGATGTTGACCCAGGTGGCTCCGCCATCCGTTGATTGGAGAATTTTGGCCGCCGTTTGCCAGTTGCCATAAGCGGCCCACAGGTGAGCAGGGTCGTCGCCCACGGCAATGTCGGTGATGTTCGTCTGCCCGGCAGCGGCTGCTGCCGCAGGAGTAATGGTCGTCCAACTGGCGCCGCCATCTACCGATTTCCGAATCTTGCGGTTGGTCAGGAGGACATAAAACACCTGCGGATCGGTGGGGCTGATCAGGATGCGGTTGACCGTCTCATTAAAATCGTAGAAGGTTTGGAAGGAGGTAAAATTGTCTTCGGTTATAGCTACCCGGGTACCCGCAATACCGTAGGCCGTTTGGTAGAAATGCGGATGAAAAGCAACCCGGTGCAAGCTGATGCCCGGGTTGATGGCTTCGGTGCTGAGGAAAGAATGGTCGGCCGCCAGTTCGGTTTTGAAGATGCCGTAGCCGTGGTCGAAGTAGATCCAGCGGTCGTTGCTCTGGTTGACGGACGTTTGCCCGGCATCGCCACCGCCCCGGCTGATCCAGCCATTGTCGCCGGCGTAGCGGCGAATTTTGGTGGGGCCGTGGTCACACCCTGCCGACAGGATGTCGGAATGCGCCGAACTGGAAAATCCCCACAAGTCGATCGACGAAATTTCGCGCCCCACGCTGTACACATTTTCCATGGCATCGGTCGACAGGGCGATGCCCCCATCGCTACCGATCAGGACCATGTCGCCCACCACGTCAATATCCCGGACATCGGGGTGTACGTATTTCGGACAACCACCGTAGCCACTAGTCATGTCGGTGAAGTCACGTCCGCCATTGGCTGATTTTAGGATGGAGCTGGCGCCGTAAAACCCCGCATACACACTGTTTTCATCCAGCCAATTGACATCGCCGGCTTCGACGTAGGCGTTCAGCAGGTTTTCGCCCGCCAGGGTGCCATCTTCGTTGAAGCGGTACATGTTGCCGTTGGCAAATTGGCCAAATACGTAAAATCGATCGGGTTGGGCGGGAATGGTGCGGAGATGCAGGCTACCCGGCCAGTTGACCCCCGTAGCGGCTGGCAGGTTGACGAGCAAAGCAAAAGAGGCGCCACCATCCGTCGACTTGTAGACGCAGGGTTCGTCGTTGGCATTGAAGCCCCCAAGGTAGAAGACGGAGGGGTCGTTGTGATCTGCTTCCAGGCCAAAGAAATTGTAATTCCTTTGGTAAATCCCAAACGTAGAATTGTTGTTGTACTGGCTGGTGTAGGTGTGGTTCGGGCCGCCATTGGCGTGGTCAAAAACCAGGCTCCAGGTCGTACCGCCATCGGTGGAGCGGAAAACTTGCCGGCCAAAGGTTGCCAACGCGACGTCGACGGTGGCCTGAGACAGGGCCAGGTAATACGGTCGGGTATTGGGCTGTGCCGTTCTGTTCAGTTGGGGGCACATGGCCCAATGCTGCCCGCCATCGGCACTCTTGAGCAAGCCCGCTTCGGTAGCGGCAAAAACCAGGTCAGGGTTCAGCTGGCTGGCCTCGATATCGCCGTAGTAGTAGTCGCGGTTGGCGTAGGTATTGGTCCCATTGGCAAACTCGGCGTCCGTGAGTGTCCAGGTTTGCCCCTGGTTCTGGCTCACCCACAGGCCGCCGTAGGAGTAGCCAGCAAACAGGTTGTTGGTGTTGTAAGGGTTGATGTAAACCCGGTCGCAAAACCCGCCCGTCAGGGAGGAGGTCGTTCCGCAGGTGGTTCGTTCCGCGTAGTTGGGGCCGATAGCCGACCAGGTGCCCGTGACGGTGCGGGCGCCGGTGCTGTTCACGGCACTTACCCGCGCCTGGTGGGGCAGGTATTCCCCGGTGGGCGACACACTCAGCCGGGCGTCCTGTAACCAGCGGATGAACAACTTCTTTTGCAGGCTTTTTTCCCGGGGATGAGCAGCAAAGTAGGCGTTAAACAAGCGTTCGGCCCGCCATACATTGGGTCGCGGCTGGTGGTGTTCCTGCCACCAATCGGTGGTTTCGTGGTCTACTTTTTCAAATTTGAAGTGGTTTTCCTGGCGCTCACTTTCGTGGAGCATGACCTGGGAGGAAAGCGGCAGACACAAACCCAGGCATACGGCCAACCATACGAAACCTGGAACAATAGACGGAAAGGACATAATAGTGGAATTGATGGAGCGAAAAAGGTAGTAAAAAAAAATGCCATTAAAAAACAACAGCCAGGGCATCGCGCTCAATACGGATCACAAAGTCGAAAAGTTGTTGCTGTTCCGCGTCGTCCAGTTGATCAAACAAGGCGTTGCCTTTGACGATCACTTCGAGGCCAAAGGTCAGTCCGGCAATTTCCGCGGCGCCGTACACCTGTGGTCGCTGTTTCATTTTCGTGAGCAGTTCCGCAATAATTTCGATGACCTTTTGCACCAGGATGCGGTCGTGCAGGGTTTCGAACAAGGAATGGGTTTGGTCAATGAAATGATCGATCTCGTCCGGAGACAGGGCTTTCAGCAAAGTGTTGACCTCCGCGGGTCCGAAGGGCGGCTGGAGTTGGGTAGCCAGCGCCTGGTCGACCAGCTTTTTCTCGAAGCGGGAAGCGGCCAGGAACGACTTCAGGGCTTTGATACCCGCCCCCAGAATGCGGGGCAGGTGCCGGCCGTACTTAAAAATCAGCCCGCCGGAATCGATGAGCAGCCGCAGAAGTTTGTCGGGTTGTTGCACGTAATGCTCCAGTTGATCGAAGGCCTCGTTGACGACCTCCCGGCGAGCCGGATCGGGATAGAGGTAGTCGAGAAAATAGTTCCGGAAGATACGCACCCGCTCTTCGTCAAACGAGGCGGGCAGTTCGTATCGCTTTTTCAGGTTGGCGTACTGGTAACGCTCCTCGATCAGCTGGCGGTAGCCGAGGATAACACTGGATAGAATGGCGTTTTCCGGCATAATAGGAGGGTTCAAAGGATGGGAAAGAAAGGTTACTGCCTGGTAGTTTTAAACGCTGTTTTTCTGCAAATTGACCAAATTACGGCCAGCGGATTTACGGTTCAACCGACGGCTGAATGAGCCCAAAAGCAAAAGTCGACAAGAGTGTTTCTACCTCTTGCAAGTTACCGTTTTTTACCTCTACATCGGTTAACCGGGGCAGGTGTTCCGCAAAATAGGTGTGATCTTTGGCCATTTCCAGCAAGGTGCTGGCCAGTGCCCGGGGATAGGGGAAGGTCGGATTGATCTCGCTGATAAATTGGGCAATCTTAGCCGATAGTGATTTGTAGGTCGCGAAAAAACCTTCCTGGTTTTCCTTGTCCACCTCTTTGCTGTGGTAACCTTTCACACCTTCCACCACCACTACTTTGTGCAGAATGTCCTCATCCACAAAATCAATGGTGTCATTGCGTTTGGCGGTGTTGACAATAGTAGCGATAGCGATCCGCAACTTCTCGGCCGGATCCTCAATGTTGTTGGTATTGAAGTCCAGCTGGAAGCGGGTCCATTCCCAGTACCAACACAACAGATAGACCAGCAGCAGGTGCTTGTTTTCGAAATAGCGATAGACGGAGGCTTCGGTCGATTCAATCCGCTCCGCCAATTTCTTGAACGTAAACTGTTCGAAACCAATCTCATCGATCAGTAAAATGCTATAATGGATGATGTTGCGTCCCAGCTTGGTATCCTGGGGATCCCGCAAGTAGAGTTTCTCATTCAAATGCATTTGTATACGGATAGACATAGGCATATAATTTGGCAGCTGCTCAAATAAAAGCAACGCTATCTACAAAGATAGCATTACTTTTCATCTTCAAGCTACCCGGTTGCTCACATTTCTACTACACGCTTCCTGGCAATACTAATTACAATTACCCAATAAAACAAGGTTTTGGCTCGTATCCATCACCTTATCCTTCCAGCGGCGAAACGCTTTTCGCTGTCGCAGGGGTTTCAAAAAAAACGTTGCAGCCACTTGCGGTCATCGCGCTGAACGTGAAAATATTCGTAGCTCAGGGCGCCTAAATGGCGGGTAAAATGATCGCCGGTAGCGTGCACATTAAAGTCCATGGCCTGGGGCTTATTTGCCTGCTGGCGGATCATCAGGTCGTAGAGGTATTCCTGGGCATGAACGCGCGCGCCCGGCGCGGTGACCACGGGTGCCAGGCTCATGATGCGGCCATGGCTGAAAATGAAAAAGTCGGCGGCGAGGACCTCCTGCTGCTGGTTCATGATCCCCGAGGCAAAGCCCCAGCCCCGGTGGAGCGCATTGTACATAATGCGTTGCAGGCCGTGAAATTTTGGTTCGGTAAGGCGGCCACGGGTCTGGCGATAGAGGGCGGCAATCCGCTCGGGTTTGAGGTTGGACACCGGGTAAAGGGTGGCCGCTTTGGCTACCGCCAATTTGTCGATCATCTCCTGGGTATACCGTTCCCGCAGCAGTTCGTAAGATTCGGAGAGGGGTAAAAAGTAGTTTTTCAGTTCGCTCACCGTCCAGCCCGCTGCCCGCGGCTGGCTGAACGCGTCCACTTGTAGTTCCACTTTTTTGTACTGCTCCGGCAGTGCTGCCCAGAAAGCTGCGGTGCGCTTATTCGAAGGGGGGTTGATGCTATAGATGGCCATTTCCCGCACCAGCGGCGGCTGGATCAGCCCCTGCTGTCGCCAGTGCAACTCCCGGTGTGGCAGGGGAAGCACGGCTTCGTAATCGCCTTCCACCAGGGCGTCCCACTGCCGGGCCATGGCATCGAGGTACCACATGTACCCAAAGATATTGCCGTTGGTGGCGTAGTGTACACAGCTGTTCCACTTCGTTTTGTCGATGTCTTCCCGAGCTACCAGGCGAATGCCCATATGGATCGTTTTATAAGCGTTAAAGCTGCCGATTTTTGGTGTGGGTTGTCACCCAACCTACGTATCCGGCAGCGCTACCAACCCAAACACGCCGCACCCGGGGTGGTTCAGGTTTTGGTCATTTTATTTAGCTCCTGTCCCCTAGAAACCGTAGTCCATGCCCAGGTAAAAAAACCGGGGCAAACCCGGATAGAACGACCGGGGCAGGGCGCCACCAAAGCCCGTGGCGTTGACCTGTACCATGCTGGCGTAGTACACGTCCAGCAGGTTGTTGACGCCCGCATATACGCGCAATCCCCGGCCCAGTCCGGCAAAAAGATAGCCCGCCCGCAGGTGAAGGAGGGTATAACCCGCGGCAAAGTCGGAATTGGCGTCATTGGTCGGCTGGCGGTCGGCGAGATCCAAGGTGAGGCCCGTGCTAAAGTCACCCACCGTCCAGTTCAACCTGGTTTGGAAACGGTGTGGCGGATTGCCGGGAATGCGCTGGCCGGAAAAATCGCCGCGAGCGTCAGCAAACACCCGGAAGCGGTAATCGGCCAGGGTGTACTGCAGATCAACGGCCAGCAGGCTGGCGCCAAGCGGCCAGCTGTTGTGCAATTGGGTTTCGATGCCCTGGTGGCGGGCGGTGCCGCCATTGAAAAAGAACGTGCGCCCCGCAGCATCCTGGCGCGTGACGAGCACATCGTCCAGGTCCATCTGAAAAGCAGTGAGCCAGAACGAGGCGCCGGCAACCTGCCAGTTGGCACCCAGTTCGCGATTCCAACCCGTGGTAGCGCGCAAGGGCTCGCTGGCCACGGTGTAATTATTGACGGAAGCCGCCGCGTCGGGCGGTGAAATGCCGCGGTTGTAGCGGGCGTGGAGTTGGAGCGCTGCGGTAGGCTGGTAGAAAACGCTCACCCCCGGCAGGACAACGGGGTCGAAAGGAAAAGTTGCGCGCTCATTTCCCGTTTCCCACTGGTAGCGGGTCTGCCGCAGGTTCAGGTCCAGGAAGGTTCGCCAGCGGTTGTTGGCCCAATGGCGCTCCCACCGGGCAAAGGCGAAGTAGTAGAAACGGCGTTCCGACTGATCGGCCAGGCGTTCGCCCGCTACCCCACCGGCAAGGGTCTCAAAGGTCGTTTGGGTGTAATGCTCCCAGAAAGCTTCGCCGCCGAGTTGGAGGTTGCCCTGCAGCCAATTGCGGTCATTGGCGAAGTTGAAATTCGTGCGCAGGCCGTACTGGTAGCTGTCTTCGGCCAGCACGTCGAAGGGGCGTACCTCGTCGTTGGTGCGGCGGCCGGTGAAGAGGGAGCTGCGGTTGGTGAGGCTGGTTTTCTTCGCTCCCAGCGTAGCCAGGGCGCGAAATTGCTGGACGCCGACCAGATAGGTCAGCTGGTCTTCGCGGCCATTGACGGCGGCCCAATTGGCAGCAGCAGCGGTGGGTCGTTCCGCAAAATCTACGGCATTGAGGGAGCTGGGGATTTCGGCCGCCAACTGGCGCAGGTGGGCAAAATAAACGGTATTGGAACGCGGCTGCTCCAAACGCCCCAGGAGGGTTCCCGACAGGCGCTGGTAGTCGTTGTTGTCGCGGTAGCCCGCGCTCTGGCTTCGTACTACACTGAGGTCTTGTGCCCAATTGCTGGCATTATTATGGAGGTTGAGCCACTGCCGGTTGCGCCCGAAGCTGCCGACCGAAGTGCCGCCGCTGGGCGACCAATTGGTGCCCTGCCACTCGCGACTGACCAGTTGGATGCTCCCCCCCAGGTTAGCCCCCAGTTGTGCGGGCGCGGGCCCCGTTTGCACGTACGCTGCCCGCAGAAATCCGCTCTCAATATCTTCCAGGACGCTCTCGCCGGCGCCATTGGTGAGTGGAATATCATTCCAGTACAAGCGCACCTGGTTGGTAGCGAAAGGGGTGCGGGCACCGATCCCGCGCAGGCTCAGGCGCTGGGTATTGAGGGCACCCTGCTGCACCTGCACCCCCGGCAGTCCGTCAAAGGCTTCGGCAATGTTGATCGCGTCGCCAGCCAGCAGTTGGGGGCTGGTCAGCTGCTGCACCGTGGGCGTATACTGGTCGTCGTAGTTGAGCTTGGGCGCCCACAGGTAGAGCAAGGGCAGCTCCAATTCCTCGGCCACCATCGCTATTTCCGGCTGCTCCCGCAACCGGGCAACCGTCAACAATTGCGTTTGGTAACCCAAATAGCTGAATTCCAGTTCGGCGCTGGCCGGAATCTGCAGCAAAAAGTACCCCGTCAGGTCGGTGGTGGTCCCAATGGCCGTACCTGGCCAACGGATATTTACGCCGACTAACGGCTCCCTGGTAGCCTGGTCGAGCACCTGCTGGCGAAGGGTTACAAGTGGCTGATCCTGCCCCCAACCCTTTCCGAAAAAGGCCAGGACAAAAAGTAAGGACAAAATTAAACGGATACGCATGGACTGGTGTTCTTTGCTAAAAGATTCAAAGATAATACAACATGACCTTGCACTTTAAAACAAATGTCAACTGCGCCAATTGTGTGCGTTCGGTGACAAATTTCCTCAACGAAGTTGAAGGACTCGAAAGCTGGCAGGTGGATACGGCTAATCCGGACAAAATCCTGACCGTCGTGGGAGACGTAACCGCCGCCGCCGTAGTGGAGGCCGTAGAAGACGCTGGCTTTGACATTGCCCCGCAAACGAAGAAGGAACAGCCGTAGGATGCCGCTCACCCAAGGGGCTGCTGCTCGTTGCGACAAGCCGTTATTCGGTTTATTACAGCTCGCCTGCTCCGTTGCCTGCCGCCACCAGGTCCGGGGTGTACAGCAGAGGAAGTTGTACGGTAAACCAACCGTCGTGCTGGTCAATTTCGACGGTTGCCGTGGTGTAAAAAGCGTAGCGACGGATGATGTTGTCCAGGCCGACCTTGGTGGACTCCTGCACCTGCTGCTTGGGTTGGTAGCGGTTGCGCACCTGCAGGGTATCGCGGCGGGTGCCCACGTTAATCTCGATCAACAAGGGGTGCTCCTGGCTGATAATATTGTGTTTGATGGCGTTTTCCAGCAGCATCTGCATTGACAGGGGGACGAGGTGTAGGACCTTGACGGCGGGATCGATCTGAACATCAATCTGGAGGCTGTCGCCAAAGCGTTCCTTGAGCAAAAACTGGTAGGCATCCAGAAACGCCAGTTCTTCCGCGACGGTAATCAGCGAGCGGTCGCGAATCTCCAGGATGTAGCGGTAAACCTTCGACAATTGCTCCACAAATCGCACCGCCCGGTCGGCATCTTCCGGGATCAGGTAGATCAGGGTATTCAGGCTGTTGAAAAGAAAATGGGGGTTCACCTGGTTTTTCAGGGCCTCCAGCTGGGAGGTTATGTTTTCCTGGCGCAGGCGTTCGGTCTCGATGAGGCTCAGCCGCCAGCGGTAGTAAAAATAGACGCCTTCGTAGAGCGACAACACGAAAAACACCACCATATAGGTACTCTTAGCGTAATCGAACTTGGAGGGGCGCATGTTATTGTGCCCTTCGGGAAGGAGCAGATCGTGGATTTCGTAGCAAAAATTATTGATGAGCAATACGACCACGACCACGGTCAGGATCATCAGCACCAGGCGCTTGGCCGTGTCCTTGTATTCGGGCCAAATATAACGAAACAGCAACACCATCCAGCGCATGCTCACCCAGTAGAAGGTCGTAAACAAGAGCGCTACCCGCCATTTGGGCCAGTAGGCCAGCAGCCCCTCACTCAAGGTATCGCCAAAAAAGATCAACGGCATCAGAAACGCCACCAGGGGGATTCCCAGCAGCACCACGGGTAGGTCGTTAAAACCGAGCAGGGCCTTGTTTCTGCGCTGAAAGTTCATAAATACGGTGCGTTTCTACGTTGAAAACAGGGTTCTCTGACCACAAAGATGGTCAGAGAACCAAATTAAGCAAGATTCCCCGGTTTGGCCACAAAAAACTGCTGAGCGGTTGAATAACCGGGTTGAATGGTAGCCGTTGGCGCCCGCTTACAAGTGATTATTGAGGAGATTTTCAAATAATTCCTGGCGGCCGCTGCGCTGGTGCGGGGGTTCTTGCTGGGCGCCCCGTTTGGCCAGCTCCGCAAAACTCAATTTACCCGCGGCGAAAGCCTCGCCCGGCCCGTTGTCGAAGGAGCTGTAGCGGTCAGCCCGCAGGCGGAGGTAAGGGGAGTGCTCCAGCACCTGGTCAGCCACCAGAAGCGCCCGGGCAAAAGCATCCATGCCTCCGATGTGGGCATAGAAAATATCTTCCAGGTCGGTGGAATTGCGGCGGGTTTTGGCGTCGAAGTTGATGCCGCCGCCTTGCAGACCACCAGCTGGCAGCAATACGAGCATGGCTTCGGCGAGCTCCTGGACGTTGTTGGGAAACTGGTCGGTATCCCAACCGTTTTGGTAGTCGCCGCGGTTGGCGTCCATGCTGCCCAACATGCCTGCATCGGCAGCCACCTGGAGTTCGTGGGCAAACGTATGCTGGGCCAGGGTGGCGTGGTTGACCTCGATGTTGAGTTTAAAATCCTGGTCCAGGCCGTGCTCCCGCAGGAAGTTGATGGTCGTAGCGGCGTCAAAATCGTACTGGTGCTTGCTGGGCTCCATGGGTTTGGGCTCGATGAGGAACGTGCCCTGGAAGCCCTGCGCCCGGGCATAGTCCTTGGCCAGGTGCAGGAAGCGGGCCATATGGGCCAGTTCGCGCTTCATATCGGTATTCAGCAGCGACATGTAACCTTCGCGGCCACCCCAGAACACGTAGTTTTCGCCACCCAGCTTGAGGGTCGCGTCGAGGGCCATTTTCACCTGGGCCCCGGCGTGGGCCACTACCGCAAAGTCGGGGTTGGTCATGGCACCGTTCATGTAGCGGGGGTGGGAAAACAGGTTGGCCGTACCCCACAACAACTTTATGCCGGTGGCTTGTTGTTGCTCCAGCGCGTAGTCGGTAATGGCGGCGAGCCGCTTTTCACTCTCGGCCAGGCTGGGGCCTTCCGCCACCAGGTCGTAGTCGTGAAAACAGTAAAACGGAATACCCAGTTTGGTCATCAGCTCAAAGCCGGCATCCAGCTTGTTGCGGGCTTCCTGCAGCGGGTCGCTGGCACCCAGCCAGGGGAAGGCTTTGGTAGGTGCGCCGAAAGGATCACCGCCCGTACCACCGAGGGTGTGCCACCAGGCTACGGCAAAGCGCAGGTGGGCTTCCATGGTTTTGCCCTGCACCACCCGGTTGGCCTCGTACCAGCGGAAGGCCAGGGGGTTGTCCGTTTGGGGGCCTTCGTAGGCGATGCGGCCAATGTTGTTGAAATAGGTCTGGTTGCCGATGGTGGTCATGGTAGGGTTGCTTAAGTTGTTTTAAGAATACGATTCAGCTCCGCTTCCCAGGCGGCCCAGGCGGCGGTATAGTCGTCGGTGGCCGTTTGGGGCGTGTAGGTGCGCAGGACTTTGGTGGTGCTCATGGCTTCGGCCACCGAGTTGTACATGCCCGTGCCGACGCCAGCAGCCCGGGCGGCTCCTACGGCTCCGGTGGTTTCGACCACCTCGATGGTGCAGCCGACCAGGTTGGCGATGGTGGCGGCGAAAATTCGGGCGCGAAAAAGATTGTCGTTCCCTACCCGCATGACGGACACCCGCAGGCCCATATCCTCGAGGATGCGGATGCCGTAGACAAAAGAGAACGCAATACCTTCCAGCGCGGCCCGGCAGACGTGGGCGTGGGTATGCCGGTTGAATTGCAGGTTACTCAGCCAGGCCCCCGGATCCCGGTTGCCCAACATGCGCTCGGCCCCATTGCCGAAGGGGAATAGCCGCAGGCCATCCGCACCGACGGCTACGGTGTCGGCCAGTTGATTCATCTCCTGATAAGACAAGCTCTTGCGGGCCAACTGCTGGCGCACCCAGCGGTACTGGCTCCCGGCGCCGTTGATGCAGAGGAGTACCCCGATGCGCGGTTGCGCCGGGGTGTGGTTGACGTGCACAAAGCTGTTGACGCGCGACTGTCGGTCGTAGACTGGGCGGTCGACCACCCCGTACACCACCCCGGAAGTACCGCCGGTGGCGGCTACCTCGCCGGGGTTCAGGACATTCAAGGCCAGGGCGTTGTTGGGTTGGTCACCTGCCCGGTAGGTGACCGGAATACCGCTGCGCAGGCCGGTAGCCAGCGCGGCCTGGGGGGTGAGTTGTCCCTGGTGGGAAAAGGTGGGTTGCACTGTCGGCAGCAACTCGGGCGCAAAGCCAAAATGGTCGAGCACCAACTGGGCGGGCCCCGCTGCCTGGAAATCCCAGAGGATACCCTCCGACAGCCCACTGGGCGTGGTGAGCGCTTCCCCCGTCAGGCGCATGGCCAGGTAGTCGCCGGGGAGCAGGATGCGGTGAATGCGGGCGTACAGGTCCGGCTCGTGGTCTTTTACCCATTTCAGCTTGGCGGCCGTGAAGTTGCCCGGTGAATTGAGGAGGTGGGTCAGGCAGGTTTCTTCGCCCAGGTCGGCAAAAGCCTGGTTGCCAATGGCTACCGCGCGGCTGTCGCACCAGATGATGGCGGGCCGCAGGGCCACCAGGTTTTTATCTACCACCACCAACCCGTGCATCTGGTAGGCAATGCCAATGCCTTTGATGTCGGCGGCCGAAATATTGGTTTGGGCCAGTAGTTTGCGGGTGGCCAGGCACACGTGCTCCCACCACCTTTCGGGATCCTGCTCGGCCCAGCCGGGGCGGTGCGCCAGTATGGGCAGCTCCGTCTGGGGCGATTGGACTACGGCAACGGTTTCCTGGCGCTGCGCATCTACCAGCGCTGCTTTGATGGAGGAAGAACCGATGTCGTAGCCGAGTAAATACATGGATTGAAAGGTGAGATTAGAATGCGTTTTGCTTTAATCACAATAACTCATAAATTTATGAAACGACAATTGCCTTCCCCGTTAAAAAAAGCGTATTTTGTAAAAGAACTAAAAAAAATGCCATGTCGGCTACCATTAAAATATTAGTTGACCGCATAGACGAATCTTTCCTGGAAGACCTCAAGGAAAAATATGCGGGTGCAGAATTAGAAATCACCGTTCACCGGGAAGGTAATCCCGCGCTTTTGCAAGAGGAGGAATTTTGGGCAATAATCGATCACCTCGCGTGGGACGAAACCGAGGATAAAGCCATTGTTGAGCCGGTAATTAGCCTGTTGTCTACCCTTCCCTTAAGTAAAATTTATAGCTTTCAGGAAATTCTGGCCGAAAAGCTTTTTCAATTAGATCAGGCCAAATTTGCCCGCCAGTTTCCTGGTTATCCCGATGCCTTATCGGTAGATGGCTTTCTGTACGACCGCCTCTGCGTCGTAGCCAATGGTAAGGAAAAGTATGATGCTGTGCTACGCAATCCGACGTTGATGCCAACGGACGTTTCTTTTGAACCGCTCCTGGACGTTGCCAATCAGGCTTTCCTGCGAAAAACGGGTAAAGCGATGGTTTTTGTGCCTACTTTCAATTATGAGACGTATTCCAATAGGGGAGGTTGGAATAAGGATTAAGTTAGAATGGCTAAAAAGCGATACACTTTTCATGGAAACTCTAAGAAGAATTCAAAAGACCACCATCTTTATGAAATTGTTGACCGAATAGATGATGATATCGTAAAATACGGAATTAGTGCTGGAGAAGTGGACGCTGACGGTTATTCGAGTCGCATGAGAGAGCAAGTTAATTTTGCCAATATTTTTGTCGGGTGGGCGCGTTTCTTCGCCAGAATTATTTTATATGGTATAAAAGGTAGGGCTAAGGCTGAAAAAATAGAGCAAGACCACATTGCTAGTTATACAAAAAAGCAAGGTCGGCGTCCCAGAGGTAATTTAAAATAATAGGATTTCAAATGGTTTCACCCATACGCCCCTCCCCCCCCACCGTGACCATTTCGTCCGCTCCCCGTGATACTTCTGTTACCCTTCCCGCATAATTTTGCCTACGTGAACACCTTACCCCACTGGTTGTTTAATCTGCTCCCGGCGAGGATCCGCCGCATGGGCTGATGCCCTGGTGCGTGCGTATTTGGACCATAAAGTGGTTGAAAAACATCCGGTTGGGTAGGTACCTCCGTAAATAGATATACAAGCTAAAAACCGAAACCACCATGGGCAATCATCCTTTCGCACAATTGAACCACCTGCAGCAGCACCATCAGCTCATCCCCGAAAAGCACCTGGCGGAAATTTTTGATCGGACGGCCACCCGCAAGATCGCCCGCGGTGGTTACCTGTATTTGCCCGCAGAAGAAGCGCAGCAGGTCTATCTCCTGGTGCAGGGCCGCGTCAAGGTAGGCTCCTTCGGCGATGGCAGCCGGGAAGTGACCAAGTACATTTGCCGGGCCAGCAACATCCTGGGTGAGGAAGGCGTCATTGGTGCCAAGGTACGCCACAATTTTGCCCAGGTATTGGAATCCGCAACCGTGGCGGTGCTTTCGGTAGCCGATTTCCGCAAGGCCCTGCAGGGAAACCCCGCGTTGAGTCAGCAGTTGCTACGGCTCATCGGTGGCCGCCTGGCCGAAGCCGAGCAGCAGCTGGAGTCGATGGTCTTCCTGAATTCCCGCAGCCGCATCATCGCTTTTCTGCACCGCCTGGCCGCGCAGGATGGGCAACGGGTAGGTTACAAAATGTTGGTCCGGCAGTTCATTACCCACCAGGAAATTGCCAACCTGACGGCTACCTCCCGCCAAACCGTCACGACGGTCCTCAACGAGTTGCGCAACGCCAATGTCCTCACCTTCAACCGCAAGCGGCTGCTGGTGCGGGATATGGATACACTGGCCGCCTGGAGCCGGTGAGACCGGGCCTTGCGGTGCTCATTTGTAAATAATTTCCGTATCCGGCAGGGCTTTGCGCAAGCGGGGAATGGTTGCCGGTGGCAGCGGATTCTCCGCGATATTCAGGACGCGCAAATGCGTCATCCGGTAGAGCGCCCCGGGAAGCTCGGTGAGTTGATTCCCCGAGAGATCCAGTTCTTCCAGTTGGCGGAGGTTGCGAATGCTTCCCGGTATGGTGGTCAGCCCACAACCCTTCAGCACCAAGGTGCGCAGTTGGCCCTGCTCAAAGATGGTAGCCAGGGCATGGTCTACCTGGTAATAACTGAGATTCAAGTATTCCAAATAGGTGAACGTGGGCAGCCGCTGCGAAAAATCAGCGGGCAAACCGTGGATTTTTTGGTGGAATAATTCGTAGCGCCAGATACCCAGGTTGAGGCGACGCACCTCCGCCGCCGGAATTTTTGCCAACTGCTGCCAGAAGGTGATCGTAAAGTCGGGGCTCCACCACACGCGTTTTTCGGCCAGCCATTCGATATAAATTCCGGGGGCAGCCGCTGCAAACCCTGCGTTCACGCCAATGATGCCCGGTGCCAACAGGTAAACCGACTCACAGGAATCGGCCCATATTTCCTGTCCGGTGGTATCAATGAGCTGGTAAGCCCGAATGACGCGGTTGCTGACCAGGGTGGGCGGTTGGTTGAAATTGCGGCCCCGGCTGCGCAGGGAGGACGAACAATTGTCCGGTGCGTTACTCGCCGTCAGGGCCACCCCGAACTGGAAGGCCGTAGCCTGGCAAAAGCGGGGGGCAATGGTCCATTCTCCGTGGCTATTCTGGTAGCCCAGGAAACCGGTTGCTTCGTCCTGCACCAGCTCCCACGACGCAGACGTCTCGGAATCCGCCCAGGCCGTGCGGTATGCGGTACCTGGTGCTATTTTATCCACCGGCTCCCAGCGCAAATCTTCGTGCAACCAGGCGAAATTGGTGGCAGATGGGGAATTTCGTTGGGTCAACAGCAATGGCCACGAAGTAATGGGAGCCAGTGGGCTACCGTGGGAAATCAGGCGCCAGCCCTGGGGAATCTCGAAGACCGCCTCCCCCGCGGGCGAAACGATCCATCCACCTACCTGACCACCCCGGGATTGTACGTAGAAATGCTGGGCAGCACCCACCCGAAGGAGGAAGCACAAACCCACCAAAAGGATCGTGCGCAGTTGGCGATGAAGATAAGTGGGATTGTACATAAGGTGTGTTTTAGCTAAGCGCCGGGTTGAACCGCCCCGCCTACTCCTCACTCACCCCCTGCAAAAACTGCATCTCGTACAGTTCGCGGTAGCGGCCGTCGTCATTTTTGAGGAGTTCTTCGTGGGAGCCGAATTCGAGCTTGCGCCCTTTCTCGAGCACCAAAATATTGGTGGCGTGGCGGATGGTGCTCAGGCGGTGGGCGATAATGATCGACGTCCGCTTTTTGATGAGGGTCTCGATGGCAAACTGAATAACTGATTCCGTCTCCGGGTCGACACTCGAGGTGGCTTCATCCAGGATCAGGATGTCGGGGTTGAAGACCAGCGCCCGCACGAAGCTGATGAGCTGCCGCTGCCCCATGCTGAGGGTGGCTCCGCGTTCCATCACCTGGTAGTCGTACCCGCCGGGTAGTTTCTCGATAAAAGGATGGGCGCCAATCATCTTGGCGGCGTTGACCACCTCTTCGCGGGTGATCTTATCGTTGCGGAGGGTGATGTTTTCGATCACCGACCCGCCAAACAGAAAAACATCCTGCAGGACGATCCCAATGCGGCTGCGCAAGCCCTCGAGTTCGTAGTGGTGCAGCTCTTTGCCGTCGATGAGGATGCTTCCTTTTTGAATTTCGTAAAAACGGTTGAGGATATTGGTGATGGTGGTTTTGCCCGAGCCCGTGCTGCCCACAATGGCCATGGTGTCGCCGGGCTGGATGCTGAAGCTGAGGTCCTTGAGGATCCAGTCTTCGTCGTTGTAGGCAAACCAGACGTTGCGGAAATCGATATTGCCGTTGAGTTTTTCCTTTTTGAAGGTACCCACGTTTTCGATCTGGGCATCGGTGTCGAGCACGTCGAAGACGCGTTCGGCCGCTACGAGGCCCATCTGCAGGGTATTAAACTTGTCGGCCAACATACGGATCGGTCGAAAAAGCATGTCGAGGTAAATCGGGAAGGCCACCAGTGCGCCCAGGGTCACTTCACCGCCGCGGATGACGTCTTGCGCGCCCCACCAGACCATCAGCCCCAACGAAGCCGCCGCAATGATTTCCACCACCGGAAAGAAGATGGCGTAGTACAAGATCGCATTCAGGTTGGCCGTGGTGTATTCCCGGTTGATGACTTTAAAGCGCGCCATCTCCTCGGCTTCCACGTTGAAGATTTGCAGGATGCGCATACCCGTGATGCGCTCCTGCAGGAAGGCATTCATGCGCTGGATTTGGGTGCGCACCGCCTGGAAGGAAGCCTTGACTTTTTCTTTGAAGATGTAGCTCGCCAGGATCAGGAACGGCATGGTGATGAGGCAGATCAGCGTGAGCTGCCAGCTGGTGTAGAGCATGATGCCGAGCACGGCAAACAACGACAACAAATCGGCCACAATGGTAATAATCCCTTCGGAGAAGACCGTGTTGATGGTCTCGATATCGTTGATGGTGCGGGTGGTAGCCGTACCAATAGGGGTGCGGTCGAAATAGCGCAGGCGCAAGCTGGTGATGTGCCGAAACATGTTGACCCGCAAGTCGCGGATGACGGATTGGCCCAGCCAGTTGGTCGAAAAGATAAAAAAGTAGCGCAGCAGCGATTCCAGCACCAGCACCCCAAAAATAAGGAGCGCAATGCGGGTAAGGCCGGCGATGTCGTTGACGAAGATGTAGTCGTCGACCATCCGCTGAATCAGGTAGGGGCGGGCAATACCCAGCGGCGCCAGCACCAGGGCCAACAAAGCTGCCGAGCCAAAAACCAGCCGGTAGGGCCGGGCCAGGGCCAGCACCCTGCCAAACAAGTAGAGATCAAACTTTTTTTTATCTTCGGCCATGGCGCTTTTGCACTTTGAGAAATACCAAACATTCGGGAGGCAAATATAGTTGGTTATCTGGCAATATTTCCACCGCAGGCAGGTTAAGGGGTCGGCGAATAATAACTTCCGCATTTGAAGTTGCTCTCCCGTCGCCATGCTGCGTTGCTCATCGCTCATATAGCTATGGCTATACTCGCTCTTCGCGTCTTGCCTGGCAACGCGATAGCTGCCTTGAAAAGAGTAACTTATTATTCGCCGACCCCTAAGGCGCCCTTTATTGGCAAAGTTAAACCCGATCGAACAGGTTATTTTTAATATCTTTCGCGCCCAAATCACCCCCATATTTATTGAAATGAAAAAACTACTTTTCCTGTTGAGCCTGTTGCCCACCTTCCTGCTTGCCCAAACCTGCACGGGTAGCCTGGGGGATAATATCTTCCTGGCGGGTGATTTTGGCGCCGGCGTCGCCAATGTGCTTTTGCCGAATCCAGGCATCGCACCGGGTTATTTTTACAACAGCAGTCCGCCACCCAGCGACGGGCAGTACGTGATCACCAACAATACGGGCGCGTGGTCCGGGCTCTATGCTACCTGGTTGTCCATCCAGGACAACAGCCTGGATCCCAACGGCTACATGATGGTGGTCAATGCCAGTTTCACCCCCGACCTGTTTTACCAGCAGGAGGTGATTGACTTGTGTGAAAACACCCTCTACGAATTCTCGGCCGACATCATCAACATGATTCGCATGGGCGTAACGGACCACATCAACCCCAACGTGACCTTTCTGCTCGACGGCGTGGTACAATTCACCACCGGCGAGATCCCCTCCACCAACCAGTGGCGTACCTACGGCTTCACCTTCACCACCGGCCCCAACCAGACCTCGGCCACCCTCGCCCTGCGCAACAACGCACCCGGCGGCATCGGCAACGACCTGGCCCTCGACAACCTCAGCTTCCGGGCCTGCGGCAGCGATGCCTTCATCCTGCCCGATCAGATCGCCAGTATTTGCGAAGACGGCGACCCCCTGCCCCTGACCGCCACCGTAGTTGGCGAGCTGTTTGATGACCCGGCCGTCCAGTGGCAGATCAGCCCCGATGGGTTCAACAACTGGACCGATATCCCCGGCGCCAACGACCTCACCTATATCCACACCAACCTGACCCTTGGCTTCTATTACTACCGCTTCCAGTTGGCCAACGGCCCCGGCAACCTCCTCAACGAAAAATGCCGCATCAACTCCAACGTCAAGGTGGTGAACGTGCGCCTGCCAGACTACTTCCTCCAGGAAACCATCTGCTCGGGATCCTCCTTTGAGGTCGGTAGCTCGAGCTACACCAGTACGGGCAACTACGTCGATTCGCTGGTCAACATCTATGGTTGCGACAGCATCGTCTACCTCGACCTGGAAGTGCTGCCCCCCCCTCCTATTGTAGCTACGATCAGCATCACCAACGCCGAGTGCTTTGGCACCGAGAATGGTCAGCTCACCATTGACAATATTGTGGGTGGCACCCCACCTTATACGGTGTCCTTTAACCAGGGCCTACCAGACAATACGACGGTATTCACCAATCTGGCGGGCGATACCGACTACAGCCTGCGCATCACCGACGGTTTTGGCTGCGTGCGCGACACCTCGGTTTTCCTGCCCAACCCCCGCGAGCTGACCCTGAACCTGGGCGGCGACCAAACCCTGGACCTGGGTGAGCTGGTCAGCTTACGGCCAACCACCAATTTTATGGTCAGCAGCTACCTGTGGAGCAGTACCGCCGCCGATTTGCCCTGTGCCACCGATCCGGACTGCCCCGACCTGCTGTGGCTACCAACCGCCAGCCAACAGGTTGTGCTGACGGCCGTCGACGACCTGGGTTGCACCGTGACCGACTCGGTTTTCCTGACCGTCAACTCCATTTACGAGGTGTACATCCCCAATGTCTTCAGCCCCAACTTGGATGGGGTCAATGACCGGTTCACCATTTTCGGGCCCCGGCCACGCCTGAGCAGCATTCGCCAACTCCAGATCTTCGACCGCTGGGGACAGCTGCTGTTCGACGGCCAGGACCTCGAACCCGGCAACCTCCAGCAAGGTTGGGACGGCAGGGCCCAGGGCAAGGCCGTCAGCCAGGGTGTGTACCTCTATCGCCTGGAAGTGCAGTTTCTGGATGGGGTGGTGAAGGAATTTACGGGCGATGTGATGGTGATGGAGTGAACAATCCTCAGTTGAAAAGAAAATAAAGCCATGAAAAGCCCTGTAGCACTCACCATCCTCAAAATTGGCGGCAATGTGCTGGCCGATGCCGACCAACTGCACCAAACGCTGGCGCTGTTTACCCGCCTGGCGGGGCCAGCCATTCTGGTACACGGCGGCGGGCGGCGGGCCGACGAACTGCTGGCCGCCCTGGGCCACAAGGCACAAATGGTGAACGGTCGGCGCCTGACCGATGCCCCCACGCTGGAGGTGGTGACCATGGTGTACGCCGGCCTGCTGAACAAGCAACTGGTCGCACTCCTCCAGGCCCAGGGTTGCAATGCCCTGGGGGTGAGCGGCGCCGATGGCAACCTCCTGCGCGCGCACCAGCGCCCGGTGCAGGACATCGACTACGGCTTTGCCGGCGACATCGACGCCGTGAATGTGCCAGCCTTCCAGGCTTTGCTGGGTGCCAGGTTTGCGCCGGTCTGCTGCGCCATTACCCACGATGGTGCCGGTCAGCTGCTCAACACCAATGCCGATACCATCGCCGCCAGCATCGCTACTGCCCTGGCGCCGCACTACGCGGTGGCCCTGTGGTATTGTTTCGAAAAACCCGGCGTCTTGTTGGATATCAACGACGACCAGAGCGTCATTCCCGTGCTGGACCCCGCCCGCTATGCCGAACTGAAAAGCCAGGGTGTCATCCATTCGGGTATGCTACCCAAACTGGACAATGCCTTTGCGACCCTGCAGCAGGGCGTGCAGGAAGTGCAGTTGGGCAATCTGGCCAGCCTGACCCGGCAAAAAGCCACCCGCATCATTTTTTCTATAGATTAATTGAATTTTAGTGGGCTAATACCATATCTTTGCGTCGCTTTTTGAAAACCCTCGCGGGTGTGGTGAAATTGGTAGACACGCTAGACTTAGGATCTAGTGCTTAACGGCTTGGGGGTTCGAGTCCCTTCACCCGCACAATTACAAAGGATGGAGTGATCGCTTTCGCTACCATCCTTTATTTTTTTCAAGCGTAACGGCTTACCCAAAGGTCACCACAACTTATTCGCCGGCAGGCTTGTTGGTAAAGACCAGATAACTATTTTCGCAAACCCACTTTTCGCATCATTTGCTATGGCTACGATTACCAGAGACGATATTGACCAATTGAATGTTAACCTGACGGTTAATGTGCAGAAAGAGGATTACCTGGCAGACTTCCAAAAAGAACTCAAACGCTACCGCTCCCAGGCGCAGCTCAAGGGTTTCCGCAAAGGCAAGACCCCGATGTCAGTCGTCCTGAAAATGTACGGCCGGAACATCCTGGCCGACATCGTCAATCGCCAGTTGCAGGACGAGTTGTCCAAATTCCTCTTTGACGAAGAGAAGAAAATCGATTTTCTGGGCCAGCCCATTCCGGCAGAAGACCAGGAAGAGATTGACTTTAATGCTACCGCGCCCACCGACTACATCTTCAAGTTCGATCTCGGCCTGGCGCCGCAATTTGAGGTGCAAGGCGTGGAAGACCAGCACACGTTCGAGCAGTTGGTCGTCACGCCCAGCGATACCCTCCTGGACGAAGAGCTCCAGAACCTGCGCAAGCGCTTCGGGGAATCGGCTGAAGTAGATGAGCCGGTTGCCGAAAAAGACATCATCACCCTGCAAGGGATAGAATTGGAAGATGGCGCCCCCAAGCCGGGCGGTATCGAGAAGGAGTTTACCCTCTTTATCGAAAACATCACGGATACTGCCCGCGAAGCTTTCCTCGGCAAAGAGAAAGGCGCCCAGGCCGTACTGAATGTATTCGAGCTCGAAGCCAAGACCAGCG
>Ga0213861_10000305_pt1 | contig 42158 bp, 47 predicted proteins | sample PICome_4_FD_160110 | JGI IMG/M metagenome (GOLD analysis project Ga0213861, IMG submission 160110) | Coastal seawater microbial communities near Pivers Island, North Carolina, United States - PICO131 | ecosystem: Environmental > Aquatic > Marine > Coastal | place: USA: North Carolina... | reverse complement strand
GTTTGCTAACTGGAGGTATGCTGACATGAGGTTTGCTGACTTGAGAGGAGCTAACTTGAGGTATGCTAACTTGAGGTTTGCTAACTTGAGAGAAGCTGACATGAGGTTTGCTGACTCGAGAGGTGCTAACTTGAGGTATGCTAACTTGAGGTTTGCTAACTTGAGAGAAGCTGACTTGAGTTATGCTGACTTGAGAGGTGCTGACATGAGGTTTGCTGACTTGAGAGGTGCTGACATGAGGTTTGCTGACTTGAGAGATGAAAAACTAGTAATTACACCTATATCAATTCTTAACTTAACTTGGGATATTTTAATTACAGCGGAATACATGACTATTGGGTGTCAACGACATAGCCATAAAGAGTGGGCATCTTTCACTACTGAGCAAATTGCTGAAATGCATGATAGTGCTGCTGACTTTTGGAAAAGTAATAAAACATGGCTTTTAGCAGAATGTGAGGCACATAAAAAAGAGGCTTTAAAATTTATAATAAGGGACACAAAATGAACCTTTATTTATACCTAACCCTATCACTAATCATATTAGCTATTTGCGCTATTAAGCAGGGGATATTCTAATGGGAAGAGAACCGCCAGATTTGACCGCAAAATGTGAAGTTTGCAACGAGCCATTAGATTATCAAATTGGTTCAATAAAGTGGCAAAGTTTAGACCATGATTTATGTGGGATTACACGATGCTATAAGCCAAAGTGTAAGGTTAATGTCTTTATGAGCAATATTTGCAGTTTAGGCACTAAGTCTTGTTTGGTTAAGCACTAATTAAGCTAAAGGAATAAACATGGTAATGCTATACATATTCAAATGTGAACACGGTAAGAATTGTAATTTTATTTCTGATTGCAATGAGTGCTTAAAAGCCAAGCTATCTAGTCAATCAGCTTATATCAAGCGGTTAGAAGATGCCTTGAAGGATATTAGACTGTCAATTGACAATGCTCAGAATAACCCTAAAGAACTGTGTGTAGCCGTTTGGAATATCGCAAATGAAGCCATGAAGGAATCGAAAGCCAGCAAGGAGAGTATAGATGGATAACGATAGAGAGTTTAAAGAATGGTTCGACGCTATTTGGTTGGGAGATGAAGAGCATGGACAGTTTATTCCAAATCAAAATGATGAAGATTATGCCGAATACCTAGAACAATATACTTTAGCGCATGGCGCATACAAATACGCCCTATCTAACAGCAATAAACGCATTGCAGAGTTAGAGAAAGATGCTGAGCGTTTAGCTACACTCGACAAGTCAATTCAGACGCTTAGAGATTGTACGGAAATACAATGTAGTGATGGGAACTGGATTTTTGTAGTTTTAGGCTATACGAGTTAAAACTTTATTATTATTAAGTTCTTTATAATTAAACAAGGAGAGTCAAAATGACTAATTTAAGTATTGCTAATAAAATAGATAGTATTATTACAGAGCAAGGTAGAAGCGATGGTAATTACTCATTAATCGCTGATAAGCTAAGCCAAGCTCATTTATTAACCATATTGGCTCTTGAAGAGCAGGAGTTACAATATTTCTATGAGGATAACCAAGAGGGGGTATATGCATGAAAGTAGATTTAGTATCAATCAGCCAACCTAATATTGATGGTATCAAAACAGCTGAAGAGTTTATTAGTTATTGCGCTAGGGTATCCAATCCACCTAATCAGTTGAATACAAATACAGCTGCAGGATTACTAAGGTACTGCATCAAACATAAGCACTTTAGTATTTTTGAAATGGTAAACCTAATGTTTGAGATTGAGACGACACGTGATATAGGAAGGCAGATTATCCGTCATAGGTCTTTCAGTTTTCAAGAGTTTAGCCAGCGATATGCTGAAGCTGAAGACGAAGCAATCTTGAGACAGCCTAGGTTGCAAGATGTAAAGAATAAGCAGAATAGTATTATATCTGAAAATACACATATAAATCAAGAGTTTATCAAAGGACAGCAGGATTTATGGCAGCATTCTCAAAGACTTTACAAGCAAGCATTGGTCAATGGAGTAGCTAAAGAGCAGGCAAGAGCCTTGCTACCTGAAGGCTTAACAAAGACTAGATTGTATATGAATGGTAGTTTGAGGTCATGGCTTCATTATTGCCAAGTAAGGTGTGGAGTAGAAACACAATTGGAACACAGACTTATTGCGAAGGAGGTAGCTAATAATTTGATTGCAAATTTTAAATTTCTTGATACAATGGAGTGGCTGAAAGATGATTACTCAGCAGAATCTTAGATTACGTTTTTCACAACATCTTATGGAGAGCATCATGAACAAAACATTATTAAATATTATTGAATCAGGTAAAATCTGCAAGGTCGAGTTCACAAAGAAAGATGGAACGACTGGAGTTGTACATGGTCGCACAGGGGTACACAAGCATACACAGGGTAACCAACGTACCTCCGACCCTGAGAAATATATTATGTTTTATGACTTCAACAAAGGCTATCGTAATGTAAACAAAAGTACGATTACCAAAGTAAACGCAGTACATACTGTTATCAAAACAAAATAAGGAGCTATTATGGCACATTTTAGAGTAGTATTAGAAACCGTCTTGAAAGAGGTAACGATTGAGGAGGAGTTTATTGTTGAGGCTAAAGACGAAGAGGAAGCACGTACAGCTATCTCAGTTGGGTATGGGTTCGATATTAATCAACCTAAAATCTTAGACTATGGTGATACTCTTTCAGAAACCCCAACTTTAGTAGAGAAAGTAATCCTATAATGGCAGTAAGACGCAAAGCAAAGAATGCATTTAATGACAACAACCTAAACCTACTTGATGTCTTACCATTAACTGATACCCAAGAGGGTTTCTTTGACAACTACGACAAAGACAAAAGCCAGTTATTGCTAGGTTACTCAGGTACAGGTAAAACATTCATTGCTTGCTACAAAGCATTTCAAGAGGTCATGAAGGGTGGTGAGTATAAGCAGGTTGTGGTTGTACGTAGTGCTGTACCTACACGCGACATCGGCTTCTTGAAAGGCACAGAGGCAGAGAAAGGGGCAGTCTATGAGTTACCTTACAAGCAAATATGTAGTGAGTTATTTAGGAGAGCAGATGCCTACGAAATCTTAAAGCATCATGGTGGCATACAGTTTATGCTAACAAGTTTTATCAGGGGACTTACACTAGACAATAGTATTATCATTGTTGATGAGTTTCAGAACATGACAGCGCATGAAGCTGATAGTGTGATTACTCGTGTAGGGCGTAATTCTAAAATTATGTTTTGTGGTGATGTACTGCAACGTGACTTCACTAAGCATTCAGAAAAGAACATTGAGAAATTCTTACAGGTATTGCAACAACTACCTGATATGTTTGACTTCAATTACTTTGATGAAAATGATATTGTACGTAGTGGTCTTGTTGGTGAGTATATTAGGCAGAAACACTTTAGTTACCCGAAAGGATTTGAATGACAACTTTAATGGACAGGCAATTGGTTTTAGAGCAAACAGCTACCGACTACAGCTATAATAGGCTGATGAAGGAAATCAATTCTCGTGTTCGTGCAGGACAAGCCGATGAGCTTGCTGAGGGTAAGATGTTGTTGGTGCATAGTATTGAGGCTGTTGCTGATAAAATATCAGAATACTTTGACAAAAAGATATACGGTAAAATGGGACAGGCTAGGGATTTAGTTGCTGTTGAGTTTTATGAGTCACCTAAAGACCTAGCTTTTATTATCTTAGCTACTATTGTTAGAAGTATTAGTAAAGACGTACAAGTACCAACAGTAACTTTAATAACACACATAGTTAAGGCTATCCATGAAAGTATCTTGGTTAGGCGGTTAGATAATAGCGGTACTAATTTTAGTGCCTTCGTAGAAAAGAGGTTTAAGAGACGGAGTGAAACCTTTCGAACACGTGAGAAACTTAAAATTATCAAACGTCAATCCCAGTTACAGGAAGAACATTTATCTCAATGTACTGCATATCTAGGAGGTACTTTATTAGATTTAGTGATTAAAAGCGGTATCAATATCATACAAGCAAAGATTGTCGTAAAAGACCGCAGGAAGACACAGTACATCGTGTATACTGAAGAGTGTTTTAAGATGGTACTACAATCTAGGGAAAGACTTTTAGCTGATTACAGGAAGTTCCCAATTCATCTAGTTAAACCTAAAGATTGGGACGGTTTCATTGGAAGTGGTGGTTATCAGACAGAAAAGCTATATGCAATGCCTATCATTAAGTGCCGTATGGGGTCTAAGAAGCTCTTAGAAGCGTTTTTTAAAGAGAAGCCTATGACAACCCTATATGAAACCTTAAACGCCCTTCAGGGGACTGCGTGGAGGGTAAATAGAAGAGTCTTTGATGTATTTGAGTATGTATTCCAAAATAATATAGTAGACCCTGAAAGTGCTTCTAATAACCCTTACTTGGTTGGTAAGTTGCCTTACAACGGACAACTAGAACCTGAAGACTTTATTAACATCTATAACTATGGTGAGATAAACACAACAGGTAGCTACAAAGGTTTACCCAAAGACAAGAAGATGATGCGTAAGTATTTCAAGGACTTAGAAGCACAACGTGATATTACAATAAGCAATACAGGTAAGGCTATTATGACGAACCTAGTATTATTTAATGCAAAGGAGTATGTAGACGAAGATGAGTTTTATTTTAGTTACCAGTATGACTTTAGGGGCAGAATCTATCCGATTCAGCAACATCTACAACCACAAGGAAAGGGAGAAGTCAAAGCTTTATTAGAGTTTCGTAATGGATGCAAGATAGAAAATGAAGAGCAGTTGATGTGGTTTATGATTCATGGTGCTAACTGTTATGGCTACGACAAAGAGCCTTATGACGAAAGAGTCAGTAAAATCAAAGAGTTAGAGCATGAGATTAAACTAATCGCTGAAGACCCTATCGCAAACCGTGGGTTTTGGAAAGATGCAGATGAACCCTATCTGTACTTAGCTTGGTGTTTTGAGTATGCTGATTACCTAAAAGACCCTGAAAACTTTGTGTCACATGTTCCAGTTGCTTTAGATGCAACCTGTAGTGGCATTCAGATATATTCAGGACTACTACTTGACAAGGAGGGAGCAGAAGCAGTTAATGTTATTGGTGATACTAGAAATGATATTTATCAACGAGTTGCAGATAAAGTAGAGTCTTTTTTACAAGCTGGGGATTACATAAAGTTTGTTAATTTTAAAACATCGGATGGTAATTCTCATGAGCAGTCTACAGTTGCACTTGCAAATAGTCTTAAAGGTAATATCACAAGAAACTTAACCAAGCGTAACACCATGACACAGCCTTACTCAGTAACGAAGTTTGGGATGTATGAGCAACTTAAAGCGGAGCTGATAGAGCTTGAAAATAATGGTAAGAAGTTTTGGGTAGGTGATATGTGGATGGTAGCTAAGCTACTAACAGACTTAAATGACAGAGCTATTATAGAAACTGTTAAAGGGGCTAGGATAGGTCAGGATTATCTAAAACAAGTTACAGCGGATGTTGTTAAACAAGGTAAGTGGGTTTTCTATACTTCACCTCTTACAGAGTTCCCTGTCTTGCAGAAGCTACATAAGACCGAGATAGAACGTGTTACAACGCCCATAGGCAAGCTTTCTATACGTAAGACTATGGATGCCCTTAACCCACAGAAAATGGTCAGCGGAATCGCTCCAAATTATATTCATAGTTTAGATGCTGCTTTGCTGTCGATGACTGTACTAAAACTGAAGGAGGATGGATGTATTAATTTTCATTTAGTTCATGATAGCTATGGTGTTCCTGTGAATCAAGTTGTGGCATTAAACAGAAGAGTAAGAGAGACCTTCGTTGAGATGTTTGAGACTAAGCCTTTACGTAGATTTGTAAGGCAAGTTAACCCTACTTTTGAAGGTGACCCTGAGAGCGTTATGCTCAATACTTTAGATTTGTCGCAAGTTGTTGATAGCAAATATATTTTTAGCTAATTTCATTTGAATGGACATTATAGATTAATCCCAAAAAGAAAAAGTAGGATTAGTACTTAAAGATTACTTAAAGAATACTTGAGTAACAACTACTACTAATATACTTAAATTAAATACTTTAAAGTATTCTTAAAGAATACTTGAGTATCTTGTAAATCGTCTAAAGGAGACAATTATGGCAGTAAAACCATTTGCAGTAAAAGGCACTAATATTACTTCACCTAAAGGGAAGGCGTTGTGGTGTAAGGTCAAAGAACCTGATTATGCCTACAATGACAAAGGAGTGTATTCCACAAGTCTTGTGTGTGACCCTAATGAACCAGCTGTTAAAGAGTTCATTAGTAGACTTGAAGAGTTACGTGATGTTGCGTTAGCAGAAACAAAAGAAACACTAGGTGTTAAGGGTGACAAATACGTAGCTCGTGATGTGTATACTGAAGAGGAAGACCAAGATGGTAATGCTACTGGTAATATTATCTTCAAGTTTAAAATGAACAATGTAGCTGATAGAACAGCTCAAGGTAACTCAGATAAAATCTTTGTAGTAGACGCTAAACGTAACCCACTAAACGACCCTCCGCTTGTTGGTAATGGCAGTGAGATTCGTTGTGTTGCTTATGCTAACCCTTATACAGCACCTAACACAAAAGAAGTAGGCATCTCGCTGATTTGGACTAAGATGCAGGTTATTAAGCTTGTAGAGTTTTCTAAGGGTGGTGCTGCTTCTGAGTTTGATGAAGAAGATGGGTATGCTAATGAATCAGCTACTAAAGCGGCTGACTTTGATGAAGAAGACGACTTTTAATGAGTACGCAGGCATTTACAGTGCCTATAAGGTTAGAGCTTGGGGTAGTCAAAAAGAAAATGTACTACCTCAACCTCAACAAGTATAGGAATTGGCAGTTTCATGTTAATAATCAACTAAAGAAAAGTTTTAAGATTGAGGTAATTAGTAGGCTTCGTCTTTTATACCCTGTAGAACCGCCATGTAAGATTACATATACTATCTACTACCCAACAAAAAGGGAGTTTGATATTGACAACATCGGTTCTATCGTGGGTAAGTTCACTCATGATGCTTTAATTGAAGCTGGTATAATTGAAGATGACAACTACAAATGGGTATCTAACATCAAATATGTTTTTGGTGGTATTGATAAAGACAACCCACGCTGTGATGTTGTAATTGAGGAAATAAAAAATGAGTAACGATGGGAGTATTAAAATGTTAATTAGTGAAACTATGTACTATAACGACATGGACTATGCTGAGGCACTTGAAGAGAGTATGAGAATTTTAGAAGGCTTAGAGGCAGACGATGACGAAACAAATGATGAATGGGAGTGATGACAGTGGGGAGTTTCTTAAGCACACTAGGTGCGATAACTGTGGTTCTTCTGATGCTAACGCCCAGTATTCTAATGGGACTAGTTATTGTTTTGCTTGTGAAAGATGGGAAAAGACGGATGGTGATTCCAAAGCCACCAGCTCAGACACCAAAGACAAAAGTTTGCTTAAATACGAGTACCAAGCCTTAGCTAAAAGAAAGATACCTGATGCTATCGTAGCTCAGTATCGCTATGGTATTGGGCATGATAAGAACGGTACACTATGTCAGATAGCTAATTATTTCAACAAAGAGAAAGAGCTTGTAGCACAAAAGCTAAGATACCCTGATAAAACTTTTAAGTTTATAGGGGATGCCAAAGAAGCTCTTATGTTTGGACAGCAACTATGGGGAAATACAGGAAAGAAGGTCGTAGTTACAGAAGGTGAAATAGATGCCTTATCAGTAGCCACTGCTTTCGATGGTAAGTACCCTGTTGTTAGTATTAAGAATGGAAGCACAAGTGCTAAGAAAGAAATATCAACTCACTTAGAATGGCTATCAGGATACGAAGAAATCTACCTTTGGTTTGATGGAGACGATGCTGGTAGAAAAGCAGTAGCAGAATGTGTGAACATCCTCCCTGCTGACAAAGTGAGAATAATAAGACATGCTGACTACAAAGATGCAAACGAGGTTTTAGTCTACAAAGGAAAAGCAGGTATACTCAATGCATTCTACAATGCTGAGAAGTATAAGCCTGACGATATTGTAAGTCCTATTGACTTGATTGATACAATCGCAGAGCCTATTGAAATCGGCTTCCCTTACTACTCTACCAAGCTCTCAAAGCTTATGTATGGTAGACGCTTTGGTGAGGTAGTTGTTGTAGGCGCAGGTGTGAGTATCGGTAAGACTGACTTTATCATGAGTCAATTAGCACATGATATTAAACAAGGCTGGAAAGTAGCATCGTTTATGTTAGAGCAATCTACAAAAGAAACACTACTACGAACAGCTGGTAAGATAGATGGATGCCACTATCATCTACCAAATGTACAAACAGATTCTGAAAAGCTTAGAGCAACCGTAAGAGATATGGATGGCTCATTGTTTATGTTTGATAACTTTGGTAGTAACGATTGGGAAACCATAAGTAGTAAAATGAGATACATGTATCACAACTATGGCTGTCGTATATTTTACATCGACAACCTAACAGCTTTAAATGCACATGCTCCAGATGAGAGACGTAATCTTGATGGATTAATGGCAGATGTTGCAGGTATCGCTAAAGAGTTAGATATATGGATAATGCTTGTATCACACTTAAACCCACCTAAAAAGGGAGCAAGTCATGAGGCAGGCGGTAGGACAGAGCAAGGACAGTTTACAGGTTCTAGAGCTATCATGCGGTGGGCATCAGCTATGTTCGGTATTGAACGTAATACTTTACATGATGACATCAATGAGCGTAATAAGGGCTTAATACGAGTACTTAAAGATAGGTATAGTGGCAGTGCTACAGGTAATACCGTTGGCTTTAGGTATGATGCAGAAACTGGGATTGTTCACGAGCTTGATGAAGATTTTGAAATTGAGCAAACTGGAGACGATAATGGAATCGATTTTTGACATTGAGACAGATGGCTTATATACAGAAGCAACCACCATTCATTGTATCTCAGTCAAAGTGGATGACGAGGCAACAAAGATATACACCAGCAGAGAGCTAGATATATCAGACGGCACTATTGAAGAGGGGCTAGGGGTCTTATCCCAATGTGACACAATAATCGCTCACAACGGCATTAACTTCGATATACCAGTGATACAGAAGCTTTATCCTGATTGGACATATAAAGACACAGTAGACACACTTATACTTAGTCGTTTGGTTTATCCAAATATTATGCTACAGGATGCTAATAGGAAGTCAGTACCTTCCAACCTTAAAGGCAGTCATTCGCTAAAGGCTTGGGGTTATAGACTACGAAAACTTAAAGGTGAGTATGGTGAGCAAGTGGACGCATGGGATACTCTTACAACAGCAATGGCTGAATACTGTAAGCAAGATACAGACGTTACTTATACATTATACGAAAAGCTAAAACTAGCCGAGACACCTAAAGAGGCAATATGGTTAGAGCAAGAGTTTGCTAAGATTATGAGCAGACAAGAGAAGTATGGTGTTTACTTTGATGTTAAGAAAGCACAAGAGTTACATGTAAGCTTACTTGAAGAGGTTGATGAAGCCGAAAAAAACTTGAAAAAAATTTTTACGCCTTTACAGACTTGGGTTTCTAAACCATACCCTAAAGTAGCAGTTAAGAAAGATGGTAAGAAGTCTACAGTATTACTTAATCAAGAGATGCTAGGTTGTCATTGGCGTGATGGTGATTGGGGATACTACAGAGAGACTGAGTTTAATCCAAGTAGCAGGCAACACATTGCTAGGTGGTTGAAAGAAGTTTACAACTGGAAGCCTACAGTATTTACTGAGAAGGGTACACCAATTGTTAATGAGATTGTACTAGATGCTCTTGACTTTCCTGAGGGTAAGGTACTAGCTCACTACTTCAACGTAACTAAATTAGTAGGACAGCTGGCAGAAGGTAAGAATGCTTGGCTGAAAGCAGTAGACAACAACAACCGCATACACGGTAGAGTAAATACACTTGGAGCTGTAACAAGACGATGTACTCATAGCAATCCCAACATGGCACAAGTGCCGAGTAGAAGAGCCTACAAGGGACACGAGGCAAGGTCATTGTTTACAGTACCAAAAGGCAAGAAGCTTGTAGGTTGTGATGCAGATGCCTTAGAGCTACGAACACTTAGTCACTATATGGCTAGATTCGATGGTGGTAAGTATGCGTTAGCAGTAGACGAAGGCGACAAAGACAAAGGCACAGATATTCATACATTGAATCAGAAGTCGGCAGGATTGCCCACTAGAGATGATGCCAAGACTTTTATTTATGCTTTCCTATATGGAGTTGGCGATGGTAAGTTAGGTAAGATTGTTAACGGTACAGAGCGTGAAGGTAAGAAACTTAAAGAGGACTTCTTTAAAAAGATTCCAGCTATTAAGACATTAGTTGAGCAGGTCGCACAGACATATAAAGCCAACGGGATGCTTAGGGCTTTGGATGGCAACCCTTACCACATACGCTCAGCACATAGTGCGCTTAACACTTTACTACAAGGTGCAGGTGCATTGGTTATGAAATACTGGTTAATCTTTGCTGACCAAAACTTACAGAAGAAGTACAAAGCAGGACAAGATTATGAATGGGTTCTAAATGTCCATGACGAGGGACAGCTAGAATGTAATGAAGAGATTGCGGAAGACGTAGCTAAGACACTAGAGGATGCATTTGATGATGTGACTAAGTATCTTAAGTTTCGTATTCCAATTAGAGGCACAGCTGACATTGGTGATAGCTGGGCTGACACACACTAAAGGGACACACTATGAAAATGACATTAGAAGACTATAGGAAACTAGAGGCAACAGGTATGCTTTGGGAGTTTTATCCTGAAGGTGTACAGATTATACCTGACAAACCAACTACTTACGATGTACCTGAAGACCCTAACGTAGCTTCGGTAGTCGAGGTATACTTAAAGCGAGCAGCTGAAGGCATGAAGAAGTATGGTGTTACTACAGAGCGTACTGACATCGACTTAATTGGGTGGTTAAACAACCTACAAGAAGAGTTAATGGATGCTACTATTTACTTAGAGCGAGCTAAGAAGGATTTAGAGAAATGATTAACGGCTCAATAGAAAACTTACAACTACCTGATAACATTACACGAGTTACTCAGTGGCATTATGACCGCAACCTAATTGATGGGGCTACTGATAAAGCACAGTTTACCAAACTACAGGAAGAGGTGCAGGAGTTAGCTACTTCCATATGGAATGAGACAAGTCCTATTGATGACATCGGTGACATAATGGTAGTCCTAATTAATATCGCAGAACGTAATGGCTTATCTATTAACGACTGCTTAGCCCATGCTTATAATGACATTAAAGACCGCAAAGGTAAGATGGTGGATGGTATCTTTGTAAAGGAAAGTAAACAACAACAACTATTATAGGACAGTAAATGATTACAGATAAACAAACAGCTTACGTAATTGAATATCCACAAGCAGTAGAGTATGCTGAAGCGCAGGAACATATTGCGTGGACAGCTACAGAGATTGAGATGGACAAAGACCTGCACGACTTGCACAACTCAGTCACAGAAGCAGAGATGCATGGTGTAGTTACAGTATTAAAACTATTTACAAAATATGAAACACATGTAGGAAACGATTATTGGTTAGACTTTGTACGTAAGAAGTTTGTACGCCCTGAGATTCAACGGATGGCTACAGAGTTTGGAAGGACTGAGCTAAGTATCCATGCCCCTTTCTACAACCGCATCAACGAAGTATTAAACTTAGATACAGAAGAGTTCTATAACTCATACGTAGAAGACGAAACACTGCGACATCGGATTGAATGGATTGAACGCCAGTTTAAACCTGACGACTTATTACAGTCACTAGCTATTGGTAGTATTACAGAAGGTGCTATCTTGTATAGTAACTTTGCCTTCTTGAAACACTTCCAGTCAGAGGGTAAGAACAAGCTAGTTAATCTATCAGCTGGTATTAACTTCTCAGTTAGAGATGAAAACTTACACAGCTTAGCAGGTGCTTGGTTATTCAACACACTACTACAAGAGTCAAAGTTATCTGACACAGAGAAGCAAGAGTTAAAAGCAAACATCATTAAGACTTGTCATCAAGTACTAGACCATGAGTCACGTATCATTGACATGATTTTTGAGAAGGGCGACATCAAAGGTATTACAGACCACCAAATGAAGCAGTTCATTAAGAGTCGCTTAAACCTATGTTTGAGACAGCTAGGTATGGAAGACGAGTTTGAGGTTGGATATGACCCTATTAGCCAGTGGTTCTATAAGAACATTCAGCAGTCTAAGATGAATGACTTCTTTAACAACCAAGGCTCAGAGTATAATCGTAACTGGAAAGAAAAAGGGTTCTCATGGTAAAAAGTATTTATGAAGATTTAAGCGAAGAGCGTAAGAAACTACAAGCCATTGGTAAATTGCCACAGTGGTTTACAACAGTAGCATGGCAAATTTTAAAGGAAAAATATGTTACAAGTGATTACCCTGATTTATATTCTATTTACAAGCGTATTGCTGGAACAGCTGCTAAGCATATGGACGACAAATCCTATTGGGAAAAAGTATTCTTCAATCTTATGTGGAGTGGTCATTTGGCTTGCTCTACACCTGTTCTTGCTAATATGGGTACTAATCGAGGTTGCCCTGTTAGCTGTTCTGGCAATTATGTAGGTGATTCAGTATACGACTTCTACCAAGCACAGACCGAAGTAGCTGTTCTTACAAAGAATGGTTTTGGTACTTCAGCTTATCTTGGGGATATTCGTGGGCGTGGTACTCCAATCTTAGCAGGTGGCGTAGCTTCAGGTGTACTACCTGTACTTAAAGACTTCATCCAGCTTAGTCGAGATGTAAGCCAAGGCAATACACGAAGAGGTGCTTGGGCTGGATACGTAGAGATTACACATCCTGACTACTGGGAGATTGATGCATTCATTAACAAGCACCCTGATGACTGCAACGTAGGATGGTTAATTACTGACAAGTTTGTAGAAGACTTAGAAGCTGGTGATAGTGAATCAATCCAAAGATACCAAAGGTCACTAAAGACTAAGATGGTAACTGGTAAAGGTTACTTTGTATTCATTGATAAGATTAATCGAGCTAACCCACAAAGCTATATTAATCATGGACTTAAGGTTAAAGCTAGTAACTTATGTACTGAGATTACATTAGCAAGTGATGAGTTCCATACATTCACTTGTGTGTTGTCATCAATGAACATAGCTAAGTATGACGAGTGGAAAGATACAGATGCTGTATATAACGCTATTGTATTTTTAGACTGCGTAGCACAAGAGTTTATTAATATGGGCAAGGGTATCCAAGGTATTGAGAAAGCTGTACGTGCTACTGAATCAGGTAGAGCATTAGGACTAGGAGCTTTAGGCTTCCACACCTACATGCAACAAAACATGATACCACTAGATAGCATGGAGGCACATTTACTTAACCAACAAATCTTTAGCAACATCAAACAGAAAGCTGTTAAGGCTTCTCAATGGTTAGCTAAGACTAAAGGTGAACCTAAATGGTGTAAAGGCTTAGGACTACGTAACACACATCTACTTGCTATTGCACCTAATAGTAGCTCAGCATTAGTATGTGGTTCTGTAAGCCAAGGCATTGAGCCAGTCTATAAGAATGTATTTGTTCAAGGTAGTCCAGCAGGGGAAATTAACCGCATCAACCCTATACTATTAGAGCGTATGCAGGCTAAGGGTATTTACTCACCTACTCTCATTGACAAAATCATTGCTAACAATGGTTCGATTCAAGAGATGGAAGAGTTTACCGAAGAAGAGCAAGCAGTATTTAAGACAGCCTTCGAATGGAATCAAGATGTACTTGTAAGATTAGCAGCGTCACGTCAACGTAATATTGACCAAGCTCAATCACTTAACTTATTCTTTCCAGCAGAGACACCTGAAGCTGAGATTAGTCGAGTACATAAAGAAGCATTTACAAATGAACACATCAAGTCCTTGTATTATATTAGAAGCGAAGCTGGTGTACGAGGTAGTGATGGCGGATGTGTAGCCTGCGAAGGTTAAGAATACTAAAGGAGACAGTATGGATGAAGAGTTTGATTTAGAAGAGTTACTGGAAGCGTACCCAAATAGGGGTCGTTCAGTCCCTATTTGGGGGCGAGCAGTTCCTATTAAGAAAGATGAGAATAACTATAACTGTTACATTACAGGTGATATTGGTAGCCCTCATAATTACAATGAGCTACACTATGTCCTAGAGACAGCTAAAGAAGGTGATGTTGTTAAACTTCACATAAATACTGGAGGTGGCTATATTGATAGTGCTTTTCAGATTGTGGATGCTATTAAGCAAACTAAGGCATTTGTTATAGCACACATTGTAGGTACTGTAGCAAGTGCAGGTACAATCATCGCATTGTCTTGTCATGAACTACAAGTAGCTGATTTTACTCAGTTTATGATACACAACTACTCTACAGGTACACAAGGTAAGGGTCACGAGGTTATGGACTACATCAACTTCAATGACCGTAACTTAAAAGAAATCTTTAAGAAAATCTATAAAGGCTTCTTAACTGATAGAGAGATAACGAATGTAATCAATGGTAAGGATATGTGGTTAGGTTCAGAAGAGATAGTTAAACGATGGGAAAGATATAAGGGGATAGTATGAGCAAGCGTATATTAGTAATTCCTGATAGTCAAATAAGACCTGATGACAACTACGACTTCTTAACCTGTATTGGTAAGTATGCTGTAGACATCCAACCTGACATCATTGTCCACTTAGGAGACTTTGCAGATATGCCAAGCCTCTCTAGCCACGATAAGGCAGGCAGTAAGAGTATGGAGGGGCAAAGGTACAAGGCAGACATTAAAGCGACTCACGAAGCCATGGAAGCCCTCCTAGCACCTATTAAAGAACGACAAGACTTCTTAAAGAAAAACCATAAACCTCGATGGAAGCCACGTATGGTTATGCTATACGGCAACCACGAATACAGAATCGAAAGGGCAATACAAAATGACCCAAAGCTTGATGGACTTATCTCGCTTGACGATTTGCACTATAAAAAGATGGGCTGGGAGACTGTACCTTTTCTCCAACCTATTAATATTGAAGGTGTTTCTTTTTGTCATTACTTTGTTAGCGGTGCTATGGGTCGCCCTTGCAGTACTGCTCGAGCAATCCTTGCTAAGCATCATCAAAGTTGTATTGCAGGGCATCAACAAGGTAGAGACATTGCGTTCGCTCAACGAGCAGATGGCACAGAAATGACTGCTATGATTGTAGGTAGTTGCTATGAGCATGACGAACACTACCTAAATGCACAATCTAACGCACACTGGCGAGGTGTTGTGGTATTACATGAAGTTAAGAATGGTTCATTTGATGAGATGATGGTGAGCCTCAAGTATTTACGTAAGAAATATAAAACAAACAAGGAGACAGTATGAGTTTAATTAAAGCATATAATTTAGATGTACCAGTAAGTCGAACCAAAGAGCTTGTTAAAGCTGACTTTATCACAGCTCTTCAAGACTGCTTTAAGGCAAAAGAGCTTATTGGGAAAGCTGAGATTACACCGTTAGTCCAGTATTACGCTGAGTATAGCTGTAGATACTTAAAGTACGTAGCCTACACTCTTGAAGAACCTCAAGGGGAGGCAGCTACCATGAAGTTTATGAATAGCTATATTGCTACCTTTGTAACAGAAGCTGGATTGCACTACTACAACAAAGAACAAGGTTACTCTATTATTGATAAAGCTGTACAAGCAGCCTTAGACAATAAAGGGATTGTAACAGCAGAAGAAGTAGATTATATTCTAACAGCTATTGAAGACTCTTACATTGAAGAAGATATTGAAGACATCCCAATGAGTGTTGACGAGGCATGATAGCTCTTGTCGATGCAGACTCATTGATTTATAAAGTAGGGTTTGCAATTGAAGACAAGGTTACATGGAATGAGATGGAAGTAAAAGTAGGGGAGGAGCAGGAAGCACAGGTGGATTACTACACCAACTTTGTTACCTGCAAAAAGACATTCGATAATCTACTAAATGGTATATTACTATCTACTGGATGTGATGATTATCTATTGGTGTTTACTGGAGCTAATAACTTCCGTAAAACCTTCCCTATCTCTTACAAAGCCAATCGAAAGTCTTCAAGAAAACCGTCAGGGTTTGAGGAATTATTTGAGTACGCTAGAGCAAACTACAATACTATCACAGTAGATGGTATTGAAGCTGATGACTACGTAGTCTACCTAAAAACAAAAGACCCTGAAGACTATATACTTTGTGCAATAGATAAAGATGTATTATATCAAACAGTTGGAACACACTTCAACTATGCAACAGGTGACGAAGTTACCACAAGAAAGTTTGAAGCTATTTGGTTTGCTTATTTTCAAACACTTACAGGGGATACGTCAGATGGATATAAAGGATGCCCCCAAGTTGGTAAGGTAAAAGCAGAGGCTATTTTAGAAGACCTAAAGACTGAAAAAGAAATGTGGGAAGCTGTAGTAAAAGCTTATGAAAGCAAAGGTTCAAATGAAGAAGAGGCGATATGGAATATGAGGTTTGCTAATATGCACCAATACAACGGCAAAGACGTTATTCTATGGACTCCTCCAACCTAAAATAAACCCTCTCTAGGATGCTAGAGGGGGTTCTATTTCATTTGAATGGACATTCTAGATATAGTATATTTTAAAGGAATAAAAGGAGACTATATGGCAGTACCTAAAACAGCCCTAATGCAAGTGCTGGAGCTGATTACAGAGAAGTATCCAAATCAATTACCAAAAAAACCACTAGCCATTGAAGACTTAGGTAGGTTAATAGGACAGCAAGATGTAGTTCAATATCTACAACAGCATATTGAAGCTGCAGACAGGAAACCAAATGGCAGATAATTATGTAACCCTAGTAAAATATGAAGCCAAATACAGAGACCAACTAGAGACTCTTTTAAAAGAAATGAGTAAATCTTTATTTGGTACTGGCACTGCTAACATAGATGAGTTTATCCAAGGACATTGGTGTGTCTACTTAGCGATAATTGAAAAGAAAGTCGTAGGGTTTGCTGGCTTTATTCATAATACATACTTTGGCTTTCGTGAGCCAACCGTGGGTCTTACCTATTTATATGTAACACCTGAACACCGTAACTCTAAAGCTAACTACTTACTTAACATCCAATCAGGTGTACTAAGTATGGGTAACAACTTACCCCTAGAGCATTACTATGCTTCTGAACATTCTGTAAGGATGTCACGCAAAGTTAAAGGCAGGAAACTATACGAAACATGGCTATACGAAGTAGACGAAGTAACAACAGCATTTAACCGATTAATCTCAAAAGTAAACATAAGGAAATTAGAATGAAATATAATCATTTCGACATGCTCCCAGAGCAAGCATTCACAAAGAAACCATTTAGCAAAGGACTAGCTACCCTTGAAGGTGGCGGCGGTGGTAAATCAGGACCGAGTATCGTAGAGCGACCAGCTTTTACACCTCCTCCAGCAGCTCCAGCAGTTGAAGAGACATCAACACAGACTCTTGCTACAACCCCTCAAGATGAGATGAAGCGTAAACAAGACGCTCTTAAGCTAGGTGCTAAATCATTACAAATTCCTACGACAACAGGCGCAACAGCAACTGGTCAAGCAGGCACAGGCGCGGCTTAAGGATAAAATATGACTTCTATTATACAGATGCCTGACACCCCATGCTGCTATCCGACAGAAATAGGAGTCAACCAAACACTAGCTGTTGGTCCAACTCCAAAGCTACTAGCAGCCTTTCGTAACAATTCCTCAATACCATCTTTAAGGGGCGTCTTACAAAGAATCTCATTAAAACCACACGATTCCACAGAGGACACTTTAGTTACTATTCACTTCGTTGCAATGCCTACCCTTACAGGTGGCACATGGGAAGCAATTACAGGTAGCGAGTTAGAAATTAATAAGACAGCTGAGTTCAGTGGTGGTAAAGTAGCTTACACTACATTCTCATACGCTCACCAACAGCATGGTAATACACCAGCTGATGCATCCAGCGCAGATATAATTGCAATGGGTATGGGACTAGAGATGTATGTAGGACAGACATTTGCAATTGTAGCTTTTACTGAAGATGCTGGCTCTGCTACTGATATAGCTTGGACACTTAACTGGCTAGAGAGGGACTAATAACTAATGGCACTACAAAATGACTATAGTGTTGAGGAGCTTATTGCTCAGAACTCAACATCCAAACAAAAGTTCTCAAAGCTTGAAGCTGAACGTTCAGCAGTTATTGACAGAGCTAGAGAATGTTCTAAACTAACAATCCCTTCTGTTGTTACAGACGATGGTCATACAGAAACAGATGACTTGACTACACCTTACCAAGCAGTTGGTAGTCGTCTTGTACACAACCTTGCAAGTAAACTCTTACTCGCATTACTCCCACCAAACACTAGCTTTTTCCGATTACTTCCAAATGACGAAGTTAAAAGTACATTACAACAGCAAGAGCAAGGTGCGGTAGATGAACTAGAGAAAAACTTAGTCTTACTTGAACAAGCAATGATGAAACAAATTGAGCGAGAAGCTCTACGTGTTCCTATCTTTGAAGCTTGTAAATCTCTTATCATTGGTGGTAATGCATTACTATACAAAACTGAAACTGGTATCAAAAGCTACAAGATGGAAAACTTCGTAGTCTCACGTGACTTCTCAGGTAACCCTGTAGAAATCATTGCTAAAGAAGCAGTGACACGCGACACCCTACCTGAAGACATCTTAGCTCAATTAGCAAGCGACCCTGAAATTGCAGACTCCTCAACCGTTACCATATTCACACGTGCTATCTACAAAGAAGGCAAGTGGTATGAGTTCCAAGAGGTTGAAGAGATTATAGTAGATGGTTCAGATGTAAGCTACAACAATGTACGTGAGCTTCCTTTCATCCCTCTACGCTGGACTTCAATCAATGGTGAAAACTATGGTCGTGGTTTAGTAGAGCAATACTTAGGTGACTTCCGTTCGCTTGAAGGTCTATACCAATTACTCATTGAGTCATCAGCAGTAATGTCACGTGTACTCTTTGGTAAACGTGCAGGCTCTACAGTTGACATCGCTGATATTAACGAAGCTGAGAATGGTATCTGTATCTTAGGTGACTTAGAGAATGATATTACAACTCTTCGTGTAGACAAAGGTGCTGATATGCAAGTACCGATGCAGATGGTACAAGACCTTACACGAAGGCTTGAGCAAGCATTCCTAGTAGCATCATCAGCAGCACGTGATTCTGAAAGAACTACAGCTACTGAGATTCGCTATATGGCAGCTGACTTAGAGAAGTCTCTAGGCGGTGTCTACAGCATCCTATCGCTTGAATTACAACGACCCCTAGCTTACCTACTACTTAATCAATCGAAAGCCGATGTCGAGTCACTAGGCATTGATATGGTGATTGTTACAGGTATCGAGGCATTAGGTCGTAACGTAGAGCTAGATAAGATACGTCAGTTCAATCAACTAATACAAGAGCTTGGTAGCCCTGAGATTATCTTAAGCAGATTAAATGTTGGTGTGTATATTGAGAAAATAGCTAATAGCTTATCACTCGATGTTACAGACCTAATCAAAACTGAAGAGCAAATCCAACAGGAACAAGCAGCAGCTCAACAAGCAGCATTAGCACAACAAGGTGCTGGTAATCTAGTAGATGCAGGTACAAAAGAGTTACCGCAACAACTAATGCAACAAGGCTAATTAATCTAAAGGAGATAAACAATGGCTAAACAACAATCGCTATACGAACTAAAACAGAATGGTGTCAAAACCAAGAACAAAAATACAATTACAGACGCTGATTACTATCTACGTGACAAAGAAGAGGAAGCTAAAAAAGGCTATCCGAATAGCTTTGATATGACCCCAGCTCCTAAACCTACACCTAAAGCACCAGTAGCTAAAGGAGAGTAAGATGGCTGAAGAGCAGATGGTAGATACAGGTGTGGTTGAACAATCCCCACAGATGTCTGAACAGCAACAAGTAGAAGCAGCAGCTAAGGCACGTTACCAAGAGTCACAAAAGACTAGTGACGAGGCAGCAGAAGGTGTCCCTGAAGGTTACAATGAAGATGGAACACCTAAAGAAGAGCTGATTGCTGGTAAGTTTAAATCTCAAGAGGACTTACTACAAGCATACAACGAACTGCAAAAAAAACTAGGCGAGCCTAAAGAACCTGAAGCACCCAAAGAAGAACCTAAAGTTGAAGATACTGCCGACACTGGATTCAATGTCACCAAGTACGAGCAAGAGGTTGCAGAAAAGGGTAAGCTATCAGATGAGTCTTATGCTGACCTAGCTAAAAAAGGGTTCACCAAACAACAAGTAGACCAGTATATTCAAGGACAAACAGCTTACGCTGAAACCGTTAAGAATACTATCTACAATTCAGTTGGTGGACAAGAGCAGTACGTAGATATTATTAATTGGGCATCACAGAATATGACTGAAGACGTTATTAACGACTACAACGCAGCTGTGGATAGCCTAGACCAACAAAGAGTATTACGTAACTTAGAGTACATGAAGTTAAAGTATGACCAACAAGCCCCTACAGCTACACGTAGACTTGAAGGTGATTCAGCTGGTAGTGGTATGCAACCTTTTGCAGACAAAAACCAATGGCAGAAAGCTATGACTGATAGACTCTACGGTAAAGATGCTAAGTACACCAAAATGGTAGACCAACGATACTTAGCTTCACGTAAGCGTGGTATTCTATAACTAATTTGCCCCTTTTCTCGTTTCGTCTCCTTTAGGGGATTGGGGCAATTCAATATTATAAAGGAAGACACCTTAGCTAAGATGTCAATAGTAGACGTACTAAGACACTTAATCATGTAGCATAAACTACACAAACTAATAGTAACCTTAGAGCAGATTTGTAAGTATTCTGTAAGCCCTAACAACAATGATGCGCTCATGTTCTATGGACAACTTAAAGATTATTATATAAAGATAGCTACGATTACAAAATACACATATCATATTTTAAGGATAATAAAATGGCATTAACAGTAAATAACATTGGTAATTTTACCACTGGTACACGCGGTGTTCCTACCGACATGGACAACGCTTTAGAAATCTACTACGGTTCTGTATTAACAGCATTTGACCGTAAACAAGTTTTCTTAGATTTGGTTACAACTAAATCAATCGAAAGCGGTTCTTCAATCTCTATCCCTGTAATTGGTCAGTCTTCTGACTCTGACACAAACACTCACGTGCCGGGCACTGAGTTAACAATGTCTACAGTTGCAGTTAAAGAGCGTATCATCAACATTGATGCTCTTGAATACTTTGCAATGGCAGTAGATAAATTTGAAGAAAAAGTATTGCACTTTGCAACACGTGGTGAGCTAGCTAAACAAGCTGGTGAAGCTCTAGCAGTTAAAATCGACAAAGCAGTTGCAGCTCTATTAGTAACAGCTTCACAAACTTCAGGTACAATTGGCGGTGCTGCGGTACAAGCTGACGGTACAGAAGTTAACAACGATGTAATTGATTCAGGTTCTACACCTAAAGCTAAAGGCGATGCTTTAATCGAAGCCGTATTCCAAGCAGTTGCTGCAATGGAAGCTAAAGATGTTGCTGGTGAAAAATACTTAGTAGTTACACCACTAATCTATTCTTACCTAGCTCAATCAGATGCTGTAAACAAAGACATCACTTCAGGTGATAACGGTGGCATCAACAAAGGTACAGTAATGGAAGTTGCTGGTATCCGTATCTACAAATCTAACTACTTACCAGTAGATTCATCTGTAGACGTTGGCGGTACTAACAAAAAACTTAAAGCAATCATCTTCACATCAGAAGCTGTTGCTGTTGCTAAATTGATGGACGTTACTTCTGAAGTTAACTACATCCCTGAGCAACTAGCTACATTGATGACTACATACTACTCCTACGGTTTAGGTGTTCTTAAACCAGCATGTTCATGTGTAATCACAGGTGGTACAGTAGCCTAGTTAAAGACTCCTCCCTTCGGGGAGGTTCTCTTTATCTCTATATTTGTGATTATTAGAGAGTGCTAGAGTAATCATAAATATATAGACAAGGAAAAATTATGACTGAGATTGACGCTATTAATAGAATGCTTCGATACATTGGCGAACTACCTATCCCTACAGGCGTGACTATTGATAGCCTACCTGAAGGACATGAAGCGGTATTAGCACGTGTAATTCTAGCTGAAACACTACGCGAAGAACAAGAAAATAAACTATGGTTTAATACATTTGAAGTAACATATGTACCTGACACAGATGGCTACATTACATTACCTGATAACTTAATTGAGTTTGAAAATGTGGACTACTTTAAAGAAGGCAACAACCTATATCAAAGGGATACAACATCAGGTATCTTTGAGCAACCTGTAACACTTACAGTACGACTTGAAGTTACATTTGATAATATACCTGACATCTTTAGAACATATATTGTATTAGTAGCTTCTAAGCACTTACATGTATATCTAAATGGTGACGACACAACTCAAAAAGAATTAGAGACAAAAGTAGCTTTACAACAAATTAAAGTTGAACGCGAACACTTACGACAATCTAAATTTAACTTAGTAAGAGGCACTCGCTTAATTGATAGAGCTGCTAACCCAACACCACTATAAGGAGGATTAAATGCCAAAGATACATAAAGTCTACCCTCCGTTCTACAATGGAGTTTCTCAGCAGAACCCTGAGTTGATACTAGATAACCAATGTAAAGAGATGGTAAATTGTATTCCTAGTGTTGTTGAGGGCTTGCTTAAAAGACCTCCTGTAAACCATCAAAAAACAATTACCTTTGCTGACCAACCTGAAATGGCTGACGGTAAAGTATTTCACACTTATGACCGTGGGGAAAATGATGAAGAATATATCTTTGTAGAGACAAGCGACTACGACAACCCAGTACAGATATTTAATCTTGTTGGTGAGCCGATGGTTGTAGAGTTTGAGGCAGAACATGAAACTACAATTAAAGACTACTTAGCTAATAGCAACTTAAAAGCTCTAACAGTACAAGATAGAACTTGGATGTTCTCACGAAATGCTTTAGTAGACATTGATGCTACAAACACATTTCCTTTAAAAGCAGGCTATACTAGAGAAGCTTTTTACTGGCTTAAACGTGGTAGTGGTGATAGATACAATCCGTATAACTATGCTATCTATTTAAATAACTCCCTTATACAAGTAAGCCCTGATAAACCTTCAATTCAAACATATGACCCTGCTACTGGGTATGAAGACTCTGATTATGCAGCAGCCCAATTAGCAGCTTTGGTTAATGGAGCAGCCACTTCATCTCAAGCTTCGTCACAATATCTTGCAGCTAGTCAAACAAAAACAGTTAGCATATTTATAGGTACTGGGAATGAAATAGCCACCCCAAGTTATAATATTGTTGTTCCTGATGCAGCTTCAGGAGATTCGGTTGTAGCCTCAAATATAAGTTACGACGTAGATACTGGTTATTACACCGTTACTTTAACAAACCAGTCTACAAGGCAATCCCCTACAGGAAATCCCTTTAACCCGTATGTAAATGTTGCTGTAGCCGTAAGCTTCACATTCAATGTACTATTTAATACTACAGTTGGTTTTCAAGCAGAAGTCAAAGGCTCTATCATTAAAATCACACGTGAAGATGGTGGTGATTTTGAATTTAGTAGCTGGGACTCTTGGGGTAATCAAGCTTCTATTGGCTGGAAAGGCTCTGTTAATAAGATTACAGATTTACCTAAAGATTTTCCGTTTGCTGATACTTATGTTAAGATTACAGGTGAAGAACAAACAACCTTTACTGACTACTTTGTAAAATGGAATGGCTCCTCATGGGAAGAAACACTAGACCCTGAAGAGAACCGTGGTGTTCTTACAAATATGCCTATCAAACTAGATAGGATTGCTGTTGTTGCAGGAGTAGCTACATTTAAGTTTAATGTAATTGACTGGTCACCTCCACGCGTGGGTAATATTGAGAATAACCCTAACCCTTCTTTTGCACCAAACGAAGATGGTATCAAACGCGGTATCCAAGACATGTTCTTTTATAAGAATAGGTTGGGTATTGCTTCAGATGATAGTATTGTATTATCCGAAACTGCTAACTATACTAACTTTTATATTACATCAGTAATCACATCTTTAGACACAGATGTAGTCGATGTTACTGTTGCTACTAACCAAGCAAGTAAGATACACTTTACTAAACCTTTCAATAACTCATTGTATATCTTTACAAAATATGCTCAGTATGAATTGGTAAGTGAGAGAGCTTTTAGTCCTGACTCAGTATCATTAGTGAATACCTCTAACTACCCAATGGCAATTGATGTTGAACCTGTAGTTGTCAATGATAGCTTGTACTTTATCTCAACGACTAATAATAGACAGCAACTACGTCAGTATATCAAAACAGATAACCTCGATATTAAAGGTGTAGACTTAAATGTCAGTACTCCAACATACCTAGCTGACCCTATCCGCACATTGATTGTAGATGGTGTATTAGGTTATATTGTGTGTACTACAGATACTAACGAAGTATACTTGTATAACTTTAAAGAAGATGGTACAACTCGTATCCAATCAGCATGGAGTAAGTGGACGTTGTTAAATGGACTCACTACTACTGCTAACTCATTTGAATATTATGGGCTATCCTCTAATCTTTTAGTAATATGTAAGACAGCTAATGACTATCGGTATCATAAACTACAATTAGACTCGAACGTTGTCAATGGTAAAGTAGACACATCATCTGCTAACAACACTACAATAGAGTCATATGGTTATACCTCAAGTGTACAGCTACCTGACTACTACCCAAAAATGACAGACATTAGGTCACCTAAGCATAAGCTACTCATTAAAAAAGTAACTATTGAAGGTGAAGGTGCTTTTGACGCAGAAGTATACCGTAAAGATTACGATACAACTTATACAAAATCACACAACTCATCATTAAAAGATTTAGACTTAACTGTAGCATCTCGTGTAGGTAACGTAGATATTACAATTTTAGATTCATCTGAAAATGATTTTAAATTAACTTCAGTTATAGTAGAAGGTATGCTAACAGTAACTTCTCGTGAAATGAAATAAGGAAAAACTATGGAAACTCCAGCAAGACATTCCTTTACGTTAGATGGTACAACCCAAGTATTTCCTATACCTTCTAACTTAAAAGGCGATAACTATGTACGTGTCGAAGTAGATGGTACAGTTGTAAATGATAAAGCTAAATATGATATTGTAAATAACTCTATTGTAATGAACTTTGTTGAAGATGTACCTGACGGAAGTCAATTAGATGTACTTGTTGTACAATCAGAAGAAGCTATTGGTCAACTAGGAACTACTTCAAGTGTTGATATTGTAGCTGTAAATATTAGTATAATTAACGATGTCAATGATGCCTTAGAGGATATTATAACAGCAGCAGATAATATTGTAGACATTCAGAATGCTGAAGAGAATGCAGCATCAGCTTTAGCATCTAAAAATGCAGCAGCTACCTCAGCTACAAACGCTAATAATTCAGCTACAGCAGCTGCTACAAGTGCTTCTAATGCAGCTTCAAGTGCAACGAGTGCTTCTACAAGTGCTACGACAGCTACTACACAAGCTACAGCAGCAGGAACATCGGCAACAAATGCAAGTAACTCAGCTAGTGCTGCAAGTACAAGTGCTAGTCAAGCAGTTTCAAGTGCTAGTAATGCAAGTACAAGTGCTAGTCAAGCTGCTACATCTGCAACATCTGCAGCAACATCGGCAACTAATGCTAGTAATTCAGCAAGCTCAGCATCTACTTCAGCTACTACAGCAACAACTCAAGCTGGTATTGCTACAACCCAAGCTGGTATAGCAACGACTCAGGCAAGCAATGCAGCCTCTTCAGCGAGTTCTGCAAGCACATCTGCTACCAATGCATCAACCAGCGCAGATAATGCGTCTACGAGCGCTACAGAGGCATCTACGAGTGCTTCTAATGCTGCTGCCTCTTATGATTCCTTTGATGACCGTTATCTAGGAGCTAAATTTTCTGAGCCATCCATGGACAATGATGGGAATACGTTGCTTATTGGGGCTTTATATTTTAATACAGTTAATAACACCATGAAAATATGGGATGGTACTGGGTGGCTTAATGCTTATGCTAGTTTTCAAGAAATTGATATATCAACCTCAACCCCTGCTGTAAGAATAACACAACGAGGGACAGGAGATGCGTTACTTGTTGAGGATGCGAGTAACCCTGATTCAACACCTTTTGTGATTGATGCTAATGGTAACGTAGGTATCGGTACAAGTAGCCCGACAGAAAAACTAGAAGTAGCTGGAAATATTAAGGTGCAAAATAATGGAGTCGTAGTATCAGATGCTAATCTAACGCTATCATCAGACCCAACCAATACTGGCGCAGCATCTGCCATTAACATGGTTGTAGATGGGCTAGAAGTTGCCGATTTCAATAATGCAGGGTACTTACGCTTTAATAAGGACAACTTTGGCGGGGCTGGAATATGTACTCAATCGTTAGATTCTTCTTTAAGCATTGCAGGAGGCAATACTGCAATTAATAGCGGCTTAAACATAAGACTCTCCGCTCCTGACCATGTAAGTGCTTCGGCAGGTCTCCTAATCAGGGATGGGGTAACTAATGTATACCAATACTTAAGAAGCAGTCTTGCACATATATGGTCAACAAGTGGTGTTGAACGTATGCGTATCGACTCTACTGGTAACGTAGCATTTAGTAATGGTATTCGTGAAAACGTATTTGCTGTATCAGGCACGACACCAGCATTAAGCCCAGCGGACGGAACAATACAAACATGGACTTTAACAGGGGATAGCACTCCAACTGCTGGTACATGGAATGCTGGTGAGTCTATTACTTTAATGGTTGATGATGGGGCAGCTTACACAATCACATGGTCTACATTATCAGTTGAATGGAAAACAGATGGAGGTGTAGCACCAACATTAAACACTTCAGGATACACAGCTATAGTATTGTGGAAAGTAGGTAGTACAACTTATGGTGCTAGAGTAGGAGATGCCTAATGTTAGCTACTAAGTTAATGACGGCAACTTCTAAAGCAGGTATTGAATTTGTAGGAAGTCGCACAAGAGGACAAGGGACTAATTCTAGTATTAGTGTGCTTTTAACAGGACTATCTAATGGTATTGCAACAGCCCCTAGAGAAGGTGATATTGTAATTGTTGGAGTCGCTAGTAATTCAGGGTCAATAATAGACTTTTCAACATCAGATAGTGGATGGACGGAAGAAGCAGAGCTAACTTTAGCTCAAGGCACTGGACGTATAAACTTGGGGATATTTTATAAAGTAATGGGGAGTACCCCTGATACTACTTTAACAGTTGATTTAAGTTCCACAGTGTTTTCTTACTCAATAGTTTATGTGCTAAGTAATTCACTATCACTTGACACCACATCTGAAACCCTGACTTTTGCTGAACAACCTCCAAACCCACCCCCTATTACCCCTGTAACATCAGGAGCAGCTATTGTTGTTATTGCAGCACAACAATCAGCAACAGCTGGGGATATGACTCCTTTTACAAGTAGCGATTTAACTAATTTTTACCAGTCTCCTTTCTCAGGAAGGAATTTAGCTGGTGGATGTATTCTTGGTTGGGCAAGTGGAGAAGTAGACCCTGCTGCATTTGGTGGTGGCTCTACAGATTTTAACTCTACAGGTGCAGTTATAACTATGGCTATTACGCCAGTTTAGGAATTAATATGAGTTTTATTTTAAAAAAAGAAGGTGTGGTAATACAAACATTAGGCTATTGGAACCCTAGAGTCTTTTCTAAACTTACACAAACAAGTTTTCCTATAGAGGTAACAAAAGATTATGTATGGCAGGATGGTGATTACTGGTTAGGGTGGGAAGAAGACCTTACCATCACACCTACAACACTGACGGATGAAGAAATAGAAGCGGAACAAAAAGCAGAAGAGGAGCAAATTCGTATAGATGCTTATCGGAATGAATCTGACCCACTATTCTTTAAATACCAACGCGGTGAAATAGAAAAACAAGAGTGGCTTGATAAAATCGCTGAGATTAAATCACGTTATTCTAGGGAAAAAGTCAGTGAACTGACAATAACATAAGGACATTATGGTTATGAGCAAACTAAAAAAAGAACTAAGCTACCTGTTAGCTATATTCAAAAAAGAAGGTTTTAGTACCAATCGAACCAATTGGGAACATGTCCTTGTCGCTATACAACACCAACTAGCAATGGTTGTAGCATTTGGATATTGGTGGTGGACACCTGCATGGTGGATAGGCGCAGCATTAGGTAGCGGTATTTTCATCGGTCGTGAGTATGCACAAGTCGAACGTAAAATACTTACGAAACTAGGTTACAAAACTTATATCGAAGCTGAAGAAAACGGTGTTGATGTTTGTGATAAAGCTAAAAGTTTTGAGTATTGGAATAAAGATAGCTTACTAGACCAGTGGCTCCCTAAAACATTTGTAATTATAATTGCAAGTATAATCACTATAGTAAGTATGTAAAGGACTCTTATGGAATTTCAACAAATAATTAATATCATCATAGGCACTGTCCTTTCCGTATTAGGTTGGTTTGCTAGGCAACTATGGGATGCTGTACAAGATTTAAAGAACGACATGAAAGATTTAGAAGTAGACTTACCAAGTCACTATGTTCGTAAAGAAGACCTAGAAGCTCGCTTTGATAAATTTGAAGTTATGCTAAATCGTATATACGACAAAATAGAGAAAAAGGCAGACAAATGATTACTGCATTATTACCTTTAATCGGCACAGTAGTTGATAAGCTTATTCCAGACCCTAAAGCTAAAGCAGAAGCTCAATTAGCTCTCGCTAAGATGGCACAAGAGGGAGAACTGGTAAAGCTCGCCAACGAAACCGATTTATTCAAAACAGAACAAAACAATCTATCATCAAGACATCATGCAGATATGTCATCTGATAGTTGGTTATCTAAGAACATACGTCCCCTAACGCTTGTAGCTATCTTTATAGGCTACTTCGTCTTTGCGATGATGTCAGCCTTTGACTATGATGCAAACGAGGCTTACGTGACGCTACTGGGGCAATGGGGCATGCTTGTAATGTCCTTTTACTTTGGTGGTCGTACCTTAGAGAAAATTATAGACATGAGGAGTAAGTAATGCAACCTATTACCACTGCAATAGAATACTTTTCTGAGACAGAGTTAGCTTGCAAAGGCACAGGCATCATCAAATTAGACCCTCGGTTCGCTGAGGCTTTAGTAGACTTAAGGGAGGCATGGGGTAAACCTTTGTCTCCTTCAAGTGTTTGTAGAACACCTGAGCATAACAAGAACGTAAAAGGACATCCAAATAGCTTTCACTTAACTGAGAACCCTAAATGGGAAACCTTTGGAACTATGGCAGCTGACATTACTTGGCGCAGCTGGGACCCAGAAACAAAACTAGAATTTGCTAAGCTTTCTTATTCTTTAGGATGGGCAGTAGGATTACATAATAGTTTCTGTCATATCGACAGACGTGTAGAGGCAGGACTACCTCAAGCTGTATTCTTATATGGTACATGGAGTAATCTATTTGATAAAAAAGATGTTGTTTAAAAAATGAGTCCTTTTATTTAACGAAAGACAACAAAGATTAGGAGAAATATATGGCAGCACCAGTAGTCGCAGCAGCGGCAGGGTCGTCTATGACCCCTTTAGTGGGGGCTTCATTAGCAGGTGGTCTTTCCTTATTAGGGGGCTTATTTGGTAATCAAGCAATTGCTAAACAAGCAGCAGCTCAGTTTAATGCTAATACTTTATTTATTGAACGTGATAAAAGCGTAGTCAATAATCAAATTGGATTACAAGGACGAGATGTAAATGCAGAGCTTGGAGCAGCTTTAGCTAACTTAGGCTATCAAGCTGCAACAGCAAGTGGACAAGTAGCCACAACACAAGCAGAGCGTAATGTATATGGTAACTCTGCGCGTAGACAACAGATTGCGGTAGATATGCAAAAAGCATTGGCTACTGATAACCTAGCTCAAGCAGCTGAAGCTAAGATGCTACAAGTCCAACAACAATATACAGAAGCTAAGTATCAATCAGAGTCACGACATATACAAAATGCACAACAATATCAACAAACGATGTCACAACAAAAATCTACATTTGATATAATAGCTGGTGCAGCAGTTGCAGGTTTTACAGGGTACTCACAAGGGTTATCTATTGACAGTGCTACTAATACTATTGCAGCTCAACAAGCAGCATTAGATATTACAACTTCTAAAGCAGCATCCTTTGGTAATCAAGTGAGAAGTAACTTTATTCCTAATTGGAATTTTGTCGGTAAATAATAAAGAAAGGTAATATAAATGGCAGAACTATTTAGCTACACAGGGCAACAAGGGGTTGTAAACCCTCAGTCGCCTTTTGTACAAGCAACACCAGTTAAATCTCCTTTTAGTAATTTATCGGAGTTAGTGTTAACAGCTCAAAAAGCACAATTAAACTTAAAGACCCTTGAGTCAGCTGACTTAACAGCCCAACAAAAAGCAGCTAATATTGATTATGATAGTGCGCTTACTAATGCATACTTAGATAATGATATGAAACTAAGTGTACAGTATAACGACTACACTACAGCAATGACTGAAGCTGGTAATGATATTGTAAAACAACAAGAAGTAACAGCTAAATTTAACGCAGAACAAGAAGCGTTGTATACAAATCTTGCTCCTGAAGTACAAGCAAAAGTAATTACAAGCTACCAAGCTATGAAGGCTAATGCTACTAACGTATTAAATAAAAATATACAAGAATTTAAACAAAACGAATTTATTGATAAAGCAGGAATTTCAGTAGCTTCGACATTAGTAAAACCACTAGTAGAACAAAAAGATGACTACAAACTATTACAAGATGAAGCTGTAAAAAGGGGTCTTACAAAGAGACAGTTTGGTACTTTCTATGCTAAACAACAAGAAAACTATATTATTAATCAACTTGATGTAGAAACTATTATAAATAATAGAGATTATACAACTATTACTGCATTAGATAATATTATTGATAATATGTATGCTGTTGACCAACAAAATAGTGAAGTAGTTAATTCCCTAAAAAGCCGTAGAAACCAAATTAAAAATTCTATTGATTCTGCAATAAGAAGTGACATTACCGATAATATTGATAATTTAAGACAAGCACCTTTTGATGCTTCAGTATCTAAAGCAGTAGCTAATGGAGCTATTAATCAAGATGAGGCTGATAATTATTATGTGGATTTTGGACAGAAACTTGTAAGTAGCGGTACGTTAAATAAACAAAAAGCCAATGAAATACTTACTACATATAAAGGTGCAGTAGCCTCAGTAAATTTAAATGCTGACTTAAAAAAAGAAGTCGATGCCCAAACACAGTCTAAATTAGTAGAACAATTCCGTGGGATTAACCCTGATATTACATTTTTAAATAATGTAAGTACGTTTAATGCTGATGTCTATCAAAAAGCTTTTAGACCTTTTTATGATAATGCTCTTTCAACTTTAGAAGGTATTGCAGCAAACCCTAACGCTTCACAAGCTGATATTGCTCAAGCTATTAATCTTTTAGATATGAGAAGTAATCAAGCCAATGGTGTTTTAACTCCTGATGATGTGTTTCAAGCTAATGCTTTAAAAGCGGTAGTTGTGTCAGGTCAAGGGGCTTTAGTTCCTGAGCTTATGAAAAGTCTACGCAGTCAGGGAGGTATCCAACAAGTTCCTGTAAGTAATAAATACGTAACTAAGTTAAAAGATAATGTACCTACAGACCAGTTTGGGGCTGCTAGAGGAGCTTACTCAGCTTTAGTACAATCAGGGGCTTTATCTGAAGAAGCTGCTTATGATGTTGTATCTACTTCATATACTTTTGCGTACCCTGATAAATCTTTTGGTTCATCTAGTTATTCTTATAAGATAGCAGCTCAACAACAAAATATAGACAGTGGCTTTGGTTTTATAGCAGACCCTTTTGCAGTTACAGTTAAACAAACTAATATTGAAAATGTAGGTGTGTCAGGTCAATTACTTTCTACTTTAAAAAATAATAGATTAGTTGAGCCAGCTTCCTTTATGTATACTTTAGTTAATACAGATTTTCTAACACGTACTGAAAATGGCTTAGGTTTACCTGAGGCTAAAAAAGAAGACATCTTAAAAGTTATTAAAGGTGAAAACCCTACGACAACATACACAAATGGTGTCTTAACTTTTAAAAGCTCAAATGGTGTTACAGATGTGTTAATGGACTCTAATCGCTTAGCAGCTACAATTGATGAAGCTAATACTATCCATGCTAAATCACAAAGAGTAACTCCTAGTCAACAAGTAGTCAAAAATGTATCCGAAAAAATCGGTCAAGTATTTGATTTAGTTACAGAAGAAGCTAAATGGGTATGGTCAGCAGCTAGTGGTAATGCAGTAGGTATGAAAGCAAACCAAAAGCAATTTAAAGCTTACTATGATATTTTAGTGGGAAAAGAAGAAGCTTTACAAAAACTTAACTCTGGTCAAGACCCAAAAGCTGTTGAAAGGGACTTTGTAAATTCTACTAGTAAACTTTTTAAACAAATGGGTAGAGATATAACTGAGCCACTAATGGATTTAATGTCTCCTGAGTCTAAGGCTATGGGTAATTTAGGGGTTATAAGAGAGTCACAAAAACAAACACAACAACAATTATCTCAAGCAACTCCTTTTAAAAAAGTAGCTGAGTACTTACAACCTATCATTGCAAAGATTGAATCTAATACTAAACATACACAAGCAGACGGAAGTTTAACTAAATCACCAGTAGGCGCATTAGGTATGTATCAGATAATGCCAGCAACTGCTAAAAATCCAGGTTACGGTGTTAAACCTATAGCTGATTTAAATAAAGCTCCTTTAGCAGAACACCAAAGGTTTTACAATGAATACATGACAGCAATGTTAAAAGTATTCAATGGTGATATTGATAAAGCAGTTGCAGCTTATAATAGTGGAGCAGGCACAGTTAAAAAAGCAGTCGAAAAAAATGGTTCTTTATGGCTAGAGCCACTTTCTAAAGAAACAAAAGACTATGTTAAAAAAGTTAGAAAGGGTTTACAACCTTAATCTATATATAAAGGATATTAAATGGCAGAACTTGGTTACAATGACTATGAAAAAGCTTGGATGGAACAGAATAGTTTTGTCCCCGAAACACCTGAGTATTCCCAAAGCGATTGGGAAGCTTTAGGTGTTACGTGGAACGCTACTCTTGCTCTACAAAAACGAAGAGACTTTGAACGTCAAACGTATGATATTACAGACAGGGCTGACATTCCTTTTACTAAAGATGCAATGTTTGATTACTTTAAAAAAAGTGATACAGACCCTTTGTTGCTCAATAATTTAATGGGATACCCTATTAACAGTTGGCAAGAAGCCGAAGCAGCTAAATCTTGGTTTAGTTATATACAAGAAAGTGAAAAACAAGTAGCAGAAAATTTTTCACCAGCAACTTTGTATTCCGCTGGAATTGCATTAGCAATTTTAGACCCTCTTGATTTAACTTTAGTTAATCCTGTTCTAAGCACAGCTGGTAAAATTAAGAAAGGTTTAAACTTATCTTCTAAACTTGGTTTAACAGCTTTTGGTGCTGGTACAGGTGCAGCTGTAGGTGTTGCAGCTCAAGCAACTTTTGAAGCTTCTACTGGTATCTACAATGATGATTCTTTTATTGAAGCAGCTGTTGTAGGCTCTATGTTAGGTGGCTCGTTAAGTATGCTATTAGAACGTGCGCCTCAACAGACTAGTCTTACAAGAGAAACTAATTCTGAAGGTCGCGACTTGTCTCCTGAAGAAGCTAAAGTCGAGCAATTAAGAGTAGCTAATGAAGAAGCAGCTAATTTAACATCATTAATTGAAGAAGTAAATGTTAAAGTTAATGAACAAAAAATTGTAGAACAAGAACTTGGAGCAGCTGAAAAAGCAGACGTAGGAAGAGCTTCTGTTGATGCAAAATTAGAAAAAGAACAACTAGATAAATCTTTTAATTTTGCTAGAGATGTTAAAAAAGTAGCTGATAACTCTTTAAAATTTGTTAAATCTAATTTAGATGCTTTAATTAAAGGTGTAACTAAAACAGAAAACACTCTTGTAAAAACAGAGCAATCTGTACCTGTTTATAAAGCATTACAAGAAGAAGCTTCTACGCTTACTAAATCTGCTTCAAGTGTTAAAGGGCAGATTACTAAGCTTACAAATAAAATAGAAAGCTTACAAAAAGTAGCTACTAAAGAATCTAAAGCTACAATTCAAGCTTTACAAGAAAAACTAACACCTTTAGAAAAACAATTAAAAGATGTAGGTATTAAATTAACAAGGGTTAATACAAAACTTTCTAAGTTTAAAGCAAGCCCTGAAGAGTCATTACAAAGTCTTCAAAAAGAAAGAGAAGCTTTATTAAAGCAACGTGATGAAGCTCAGGTTGTTTTTGATACTAATTTAAAAACAGCACAAGAAAATGATGCTAAATTTAATAACTTAAAAGAACAGCGTGATACTTTTACTTTTAGAAAAGCTAAAGAAGCAGCTCAAAGAGATAGTCTTGAAACTAAAACTTTAAAAGATAGATTGGCTCAATATAATGCTACTTTATCACCTGAAGGTCTTCGTAAACTTTCTCAAGAATACAAAGTAGTTCAAGATGATTTAGCTAAAATGAATGCTGATGATTTTAATCTTAAAAAGTTATATGGTATTCAAAAAACAAAACAAAACTATATTAAAAAACTTAACGATGAGCTAGAAGAGTTTAATAAAGTAAAAGACTATGCTGACTTAGCTGTATTTAAACGTATGCCTGAGTGGTCTAAAAAATTATTAATAAGTCCTGTAGCTAAATTACTTAATAGTAATACTGACAAAGTAGCTGGTTTTACTAGCTTGCTTCACTCAGGTACTGTCTATCAGGGTAAAATACCAAGTAGAACAGCGTGGGTTGTTCGTAATATTCTTGATAATAAAATTGATAGAATGACTAAAGCTATTCTTTACCTTCATACAGAAGCTGTTAAAAAAGGTTACAAAGGTAAGATTACAGATTTTCAAAACGAAGTAGCTTCTAACCTTTATGAAGTAACTGGTAAAATACAACGTGATATGTTTACCGAAATTGACGGTACTATTATAGGTATGGAACGCTTTAAAGTAGCTCAAGAACGAGCTGGCTCAGTCACACGTAAGCATACTTCAAATAATGAGTTTGTAAACAAAGCTACAGATGAAGTGTTAAACTATTATGAGTATATACATTCGTATGGTAACAAACTTGGTATGGAAGCTTTTAAAGGTTCATTAGGTAAGGGTTATTTTAAACGTGTTTATAGTACTGCTAAAATTGAAAAACTAGGTAGGGATAATGCTATTAATACGCTTGAGCAAGCCCAAGTTAACTTTGCTATCGCTACTGGTTCTGAGCTTACTAATGCAACTAGAGCAGAGTTTCGAGAATTAGCTAAAACAGCTGTTGATAGTGCTTTAAATAAAACAGCTCGTAGAGAATCTATTGTAAAACCTTTAGGTATTCCTGTTCAATCTACAACATCTTCTTTAAAACAACGTACAATCAATGCTTTTGATAATGAAATAGCAGATGTATTAGAAAATGAAATTATTGGCGTTACTCAAATTTATGGTTTAAACACACATGGTCGTTTAGCATTAAAAGAAAAAATAGGTGTGGATAATGACCAGCAACTTGAAGATATTATCTCTAAACAATTAGACGCTACTCCACAAGAGCAAGACAATTTACGTGTACTAGCGCAAACTATCTTAGGAACACGTGAAATATCTAAGAATCCTTTTGACCCTTTTACAAGGGCTTTAAAAATGGCTAGTTCTTATTCAAGTGTAATGCACTCAATGGCGTTTGGCGTACCTACTATAACTGAGATTGCTTCAGTAGCAAAAGAGTTTGGTTGGGCTAAAACTATTGATAAGTTTTTAGGTTCAGTTGATGATGTTTACCGCGTTTACAGATATGGTACGCCTAGTGAAAAAAATACAATTGAGATGATGATTTCATATGGTGATGCTTCTTTTGCAACCAAAGTAAATCGTATGGATGTTGAAAGCTCTATGGATTCTGTTGGTAAAGTACAAGAGGTTGTAGATGATGTTATAAGAAAACAAGCGGTGTTTAGTGGATTACTCCCTATTACTGATATGCTTCGTATGACAACTGCATCTTTATCTGTTGACTTTCTAGCTGGCTTATCTGTAGCTAAACGTATTAGTAAAACTGATGAAATGCGTCTACAAGACATGGGCTTTGGAGTTGAAGACTTGGAACGCATTAGGACAACCTTACAAGTAGACAGCACAGGACGTATTGGTAATATTGACCGTAAAACATGGGGTCAATTAGATGACGATATTACTGCTGGTGTTATGACGATGGTTGAAAGAACTATCTTAAATCCTAATGGTGCTACGCTTCCTAAATTTATGACTAATATGAATGAAGGTCAAGTTGTGCCTCGTTTAATGATGAAATTTATGAGGTTTCCATTTGAATCTTATGAGCGTATGCTTATTCGTGGTATACAAGAAGCAGATGCAAAACAAATGTTAGCTTTAGGTGGTAATATTGCTATGTGGACAGCTGTCTTGTCAATGAAAGATGCAATAAAAGAACCTGAAAAACAAATGTACACAGGTGCAGATGGTATTAACAAGCTTATGATGGATTCATTCCTTAATAACTCCTTTACAACTTTACCAATTTCATTATCCAATACAACTGCAGGTTTACTAACTGGAGAAAACTTAACAAATGACTACCGTTACCGTATAGGTGGTGTTGTACAATCTGATTATGAATCTGCTTTAAAAGGTGATTTTAAATTAACAGTTCCATTTACAAGTATTAATATTGGTGATGCAGTTGGTAACGCTCTGAATAACTTATATGCATTAGAAGAACTTAACAAGGAATAAACTATGACTAAAGATAAAGCATCTTTAGACGAGTTAAATGGACTTCATGGAATGGTGGCTAAGCAATTAGCTACCAACCTTGACGACCCTAAGATGTTAGCACATGCAATAAAGTTTCTTAAAGATAACGATATTACAGCTGATATTGTAGAGTCAGAATCTATGATGAGTTTAACCCAGTCTATACAAAGGATTGCACAAGAAGCAGCAAAAGAAGAGAGTATGTCTGTTGAAGATATGCTCAGGACCTCCACAATCGCTCACTAAGGGCTTTTCTCGAGCCTACCTACCCTACCCTATAGGCGACTATAAGATAAGGGCTTGTAGGCTCTCTGAAGCGTCTTTAAACACAAAGGAACAGTATGAATCAACAAGAAACTAAGGCTTGTATCCAAGACTTTAAGGTATTCCTTAAGTATACTTGGTTGCACCTACGTTTACCACCACCAACTCGAATGCAGTATTACATTGCAGACTACTTACAAGAGGGACACAAAAGGTCTCAGCTTGAAGCATTACGTGGTATTGGTAAAACTTGGATTACAGGAGCCTACGTAGCATGGCGACTACTACGTAATCCTAATGAAAAGATATTAATCATCTCACAATCAGGTGCACACTCAGATAACATTGCTATCTTTATTAGAAAACTAATTGATACTATGCCTATCTTGGAGCATTTGATTCCGAGAGCTGACCAGCGTAGCTCAGTTATATCATTTGATGTAAATGGTTGTGAGGTATCGGTTCAGCCTAGCGTTAAAGCTTTAGGTATTACATCTCAGCTACAGGGTAATCGTGCTAGTTTACTAATATCTGATGACGTTGAGGGACAAAACAATAGTGCTACTGAGAAACGTAGGCAAGACTTACTCAATCAAGTGGCAGAATACGAAGCTATCCTTCAGACTTCTGAGAACTCTCAGATACTTGTACTAGGTACACCTCAGACTTCTGAGTCAATCTATACACGCCTTAGAGATAAGGGTTATGTAACTAGGATTTACCCAGCTAAGTACCCTGATAACATTGAGAGTTACCAAGGCTGTCTAGCTGATTACATCGTACAGGACATCAACAACAACCCCGCCCTTGTAAACAAGTCTATTGACGAAAGATTCTCAGATGAAGACTTATATCAGAGGGAATTAAGTTATGGTCGTAGTGGTTTTAAGCTACAGTTTATGCTTGATACTACATTAAGTGATGCTGAAAAGTATCCTTTAAAGACACGTGACTTAATTGTTACTGACCTATCCCCTGAACAAGCCCCTACAAAGCTCATGTGGAGTTCTCAGAGCCACGATAGTATTAAAGACATACCCAACGTAGGGTTCACTGGAGATACGCTGCAGAGACCTAGCTTACAGGAGTCCTATGGTAACTATGAAGGTAGTATCTTAGCCATTGACCCTAGTGGTCGAGGTACGGATGAGATGGGGTGGTGTGTAGTCAATCATCTACTAGGTAAAGTATTTGTACCAGCATTTGGTGGATTACGAGGTGGTTATGATGAAGCTAACCTTGTGAAGCTTAGTCAGATAGCTCAGGAATACAAAGTCAATAAGGTAGTAGTTGAGAGTAACTTTGGTGATGGTATGTTTACTAGCTTACTAACTCCTGTGCTTAATGCTATCTATCCTGTTGCTACTGAAGAGATACGTAACAATATTCAGAAGGAAAAGAGGATTATTGATACTCTAGAACCTTTGATGAACCAGCATCGACTAGTCTTTGACTATAGTGCTATTAAGAAAGATGTAGAGTTTGCTCTAGTTGAGCCTAAGAATATCTATTATTCCCTAATCTATCAGCTAAGCCATATAACTTATGATAGAGGTGCTTTGGTGCATGACGATAGACTTGATGTATTGGCTATGGGTGTTCAGTTTTGGAATGACTATGGTATCTTAAAGCAGGACTCTGATGATGCTTTGGACATCTATAAGAAGAAGAAAATTGAAGATGAGCTTAAAAGACGAGCTAATATCTTTAGGAGTATGCAAAAAAAACATAATAGTAAGCCTAGTTTATCAAGAATTAGAGCTTTTAATTAGTGGTTGTAAGTTGTTGTTTCTTAAGCACTTCATTTGAACGGACATTCTAGGGGTGAGGATATATAATATCCGAACTCTTTAAGATTCTTTAAGTATACTCTAAGTATACTCTAAGTATACTCTAAGAACACTTTTGCTTTTAGGTTTTACGTAGGCAGTCTTAAAGACTAACTACTACTACCCCTACCTTAAATCTTATATCGAGGTTTTCTGTAGGTTCTACATCGAGGTTTTATGTTTAATCTTTACGCAGTCTCGATGACAACTACGTACTCTCTAGTCAACTGTAATCATTTCGATGACTCAAGCTAGACCTTGTATGATTTTAATATATGGAGAAATACTATGTGGACATCACCAGCAGCTACTGAAATGCGTTTTGGCTTTGAAGTTACAATGTACGTAATGAACAAGTAAGCATTAGCTAGGAGGCTCTAGGATTACTTAGGGCTTCCTAAAAAATACTAAAAAAATCTGAGTGGGTATCATCATGTGATTCTCAGCGACAGCCCCCCGTAGCCCATCGACTCCTTTAGTATTATACACGCACACACACACGCGTCACAAAGAAACACACGCGTACACGCATGCGCCTTCCTTTATGCATCTCGAAGCCATCGCTGAGACTGCCAAGAGACAACCTAGAGACATCCAGCAGCTAGTCATCCTAGCGATACCTAAGCAAGACCAATAGATTCTTTATGTATGCCGAGAGACATATATATGAGAATCTTTATTGCACCTATCCAAGAGAATACTCAATGTAATCAAAGAGTTAGACAAAGATATACCTATGATATGCTTATATGGCATGTCTTTTTTGCACTTAAATATCTCAATGAATACAACAACTTATGCAATTAGTTTCTCTTTTTTGCATTTAGGTGTTGACATGGTTATTCCAAGTGTCTACAATGTGAAACATGCAGTAAGCAATCAAACTAACTGGAGTATATAAAATGCAAACTATTGAATTCTTAAAAGTAACCAACCACAATCAATCAGGTAAATTAGCAGGTTTTCGTAGCCTTAACACAAGTGTAGAAAAAAATACATTTTGCCAAAAGATGCGTGAGCAGGACAGTATCTGTAAAAAGTGTTACGCCGCCAATATGGAAAAAGCTTATAAAGGTTTGCGCTTAAACATCCAAAAGAATAGCGATATACTAGCCAGTCGTATACTTGAGCGTCATGAATTGCCTCGGATTAATGACTTGGCTTTTAGGTTTCATAGTACAGGTGAATTGATTAATGAAACTCATATGATTAACTTTATTAATATTGCCTTGGATAATCCGCGCACCCGTTTCGTGCTATGGACAAAGCGTAAGGACATCATTAATAAAACATTAGCGAAAAGAAGTTTACCTGCTAATTTTAAATTGATTTTTTCCAACGCTAAAGTTGATAGCAAAGACATAAAACTACCTAAGCATTTTATTAAAATATTCAGTGTATATAGCAAAGAAAATCCAACCAAAGCTGAGATAAATTGCCATGGTAAATGTCAAGATTGTATGGTATGCTATAGTGACAATGACGTGATTCATATTAGAGAGTTAATTAAATAGAGAAAGTGAGGCTTTAAATGAAACAAAAGCATGATTGGTTATTATATTTTGTAATTACAGTGTTAATCTATTTTTTCCACGGTGCGTTAACTGGGTGGCTTGACAAGGGGATGATGTAATGTTATTTAAAGATGTTAAAGTAGGCATGCCGTTCTTAGTACGTAATGAATACACACAAGAGTGGCAGAATGGTGAGGTGATTGTGGTTGATGAATTTGAGGCTTATATAACCTTACAATTTAATGATGCCCATGAAACATTTACTTGGGGTTTACCTGATGCACCTTTACCTACTTTTATTAAGCCATTAAGGGGTTAGCCTATGTTACTGGCGTTACAGAGCGATTGTGTGCAAATTAGAGGGGTTTATAGTGATGTCTAAGTATGCGTATCTTGACTATGATGGGGTTGTTGTGAGATACTTTGATTATCCTGCAGATGGTGCAGTTGATTTGACTCCGCCTGACTATGTGGTAAACTGGGATGATTTTGAAGATGCTTTATTTTAACGAAAGGGATTATTATGAAATTAGAATTAGAATTAGAATTAGACTTTGATAGTAGTGAGACGGTTGAAGAGGTAGTATTTATTGCTATGCTGAAAAAGGAATTAAGAGAATCTAAAGAAGCTTTGACTAATGCTTGGCACATAGACGACATCAAACAACATAAAAAGCTTATTAAAGCCTGTAAGGTATTACTAGAATATTATGGACAATAAACTCTTGCTATTATTAGCAATTATTGCAGATGTTGCATTAATTATAAATGTATGGCATCATTGGTAAACTTTAGAATAGGAAAGGATATATAATGTGGCAGTCAATTAAATGCTTTTTCGGATTGCATGAATATATATTTGTCAGTGGTTCAATGAAGCTTAACGGAGAATATGGTTTAGATAGGGCAATGAAGCTAAGACCTGAATATGATGCAATAGAAAAATGTAAGTGTGGAAAAGCGATAACAACTCAGTATTTAAGTTATGCAGATAAACCAAAAGGAGAAGACAAATGTTAATTGAGATTAAAAGTAGCTATACTTCAGGCATAATCTATAGTTGTGAAGCAGAAAACAAAAAAGAAGCATTAGAAAAAGCTGTAGTAGCTGGGGCTGTTTTGGTTTTTGCTGACTTGAGAGAAGCTGACTTGAGTTATGCTGACTTGAGGTTTGCTGACTTGAGACAAGCTGACTTGAGAGGTGCTGACTTGAGGTTTGCTGACTTGAGAGGGGTTGACTTGAGGTTTGCTAACTTGAGGTATGCTGACATGAGGTTTGCTGACTTGAGAGGAGCTAACTTGAGGTATGCTAACTTGAGGTTTGCTAACTTGAGAGAAGCTGACATGAGGTTTGCTGACTCGAGAGGTGCTAACTTGAGGTA
>Ga0213861_10000304_pt1 | contig 42158 bp, 51 predicted proteins | sample PICome_4_FD_160110 | JGI IMG/M metagenome (GOLD analysis project Ga0213861, IMG submission 160110) | Coastal seawater microbial communities near Pivers Island, North Carolina, United States - PICO131 | ecosystem: Environmental > Aquatic > Marine > Coastal | place: USA: North Carolina... | reverse complement strand
AACAATTGCAGATGATGATATCGTCATGTCAGGTTCAAAGTCAAGTCTACGTCGTATGGCTGACATTGAGCGTAACATCTCTATTCTAGCAACAAAGCTAACAACTACAGACGGTGAAGCAACTGACGCAGACGATGAGAGCTTTGGAAACACAGTTAACAGCGAGACACGTTTCAAGAAGGAAGTACGCTTCTCAGACGATGTTAGCATTGACTCAGGCGATACTCTAGATGTTAACGGTACACTAAGAGTTGACGGTGCCCTATCACTAGGTTCATCAGCAGCAAGCACAATTGATTCACGTATTGATACAAAAATTAATTCATTGGTAGCAGGTGCTCCAGCGGCACTAAACACACTTAATGAACTAGCAGCAGCAATTGGTGATAACGCATCATATGCAGCATCAGTCACAACTGCACTGGGAAACAAAGTTTCAATTGGTTCAAGTGCGTATGTAAAAGGTGCAACAGTATCAAACGATACAATTACATTTACACGTGGTGACAACACAACGTTCTCAGTTACAACAAGTGATGCTAACAGCAACACATATGTAACAGGTGCAGCATTCAGCACATCAAACGGTGTTCTAACACTGACACGTAACAGTGGTTCAGTAGCGGTTGATCTAGATGGTCGTTATCAAACAGCAGGTTCTTATGCAACTACTAATTCAGCACAAGTAATGAGAGCAACAGATGCGCTAACAGTATCAAACGACACAATCACAATTCATAAGGGTGACGGTACATCAGAGTCAGTATCAATTTCAGATGCTAACACAAACACATGGCGTGCAGTTGTTAATGGTCTAACATCAACAGCTACAGACCAGTCACTATCAGCAGCACAAGGTAAAGTTCTTAAAGACCTTGTAGATACTAAAGCAACACCAGCTGATATCACAACAGCAATCAACAATCTAGTTGCCGGTGCTCCAGCGGCACTAAACACACTTAATGAACTAGCGGCAGCTATTGGTGATAATGCAAGTTACGCATCGTCAATTACAACTGCACTAGGCGGCAAAGCATCAACTGGTACAGTAATGACAGCAGGTAACGGTCTAACAGGCGGCGGTAGCTTAGGTGCTAGCCGTACATTCCACGTTGGTGGCGGTAACGGTATCACAGTGTCAGCAGATGGCGTTGCAATGAGCGGTTCATTCACTGGTAACTTCACAGCATCTGGTGATATCACAGCTTATTCAGATGATAGCCTAAAAACTAACGTTCAAGTAATTGATGGTGCGCTAGGTCGTGTTGAAGCGATCCGTGGTGTAACATTCGAGCGTATCGAAGATGGCTCAGTTTCAACTGGTGTTATCGCTCAAGAACTTGAAGCAGTTCTACCAGAAGCAGTTAAGACAGACGCAAATGGTGTTCGTCACGTTGCTTATGGTAACATTACTGGTCTACTAATTGAAGCTGTTAAAGAACTATCAGCTCAAGTAGCAGAATTAAAAGCATCTAAGTAATTTAAAATTACTTAATATTATTGGAGCAGTGGAAACACTGCTCCTTTTTTATGAATAAATAGAACTATGAAACACATAGATCACTCTGAAATTTTATCTTTTGAAAGAACGTACGATATTAGATTCGACAAGTTGCAATGGTTGGATATCCCATATGATGAATTGTATGTTACGCAAAATCAATGGGACACATTTAACGTTCAGCATGTTCTGGATATTTTAGAAAACTTTCACCCAGCATTACTGAGAGCTAGTAGTGTAGCTAAAATTAATGGAAAGTACTATTTGTGGGAGGGACAGCACAGTGCAACCGCCTCTTACATAAGTGGTATGGATAAAATACATTGTGGAGTATATACGTGTGATAGTATGTATTTTAAAGATATACCGTCGGTTGAACAATTTGCACCAGGTCAAATTGCTGATCTAATTAAAATGTTTATGGACGACACTGGGGCTAATACAGTTGATGAAGTATTAAAATTTGTAGGAAATTTAGATTATGAGGCATAATACAGATTGGAACAAAAATATAATATTACCGAATAAGAAGTTTCTTCAGGGAAGATGGGAATGTAATATGTCAAACAGTGAATATCATTTCGATGAAACTACACAGGACCAACCGGGTGATTGGTTTAAAATTTTAGGAAATGTGGGCGACATGTTCAGTCAAGAAGTTCAAGACATTACTAATGCGGCAGATCGATTTATTAAATATGAAGAGAATACAGAAGATTTGGCATTTACTGCGCCTAACTATGACAAATTATCAGGAACAATAAAGAGCATAACATCTAAGGCATTTACTGATCCATCCACACCATTTTATGAACTAAAAAAACTACAAAAAATGTTTTCCATTGAAGACCACTCGATAGAAGGTATTGCTCATACAACGAGGCTTGTGATACAACCCCCAGGAGGGATGTATAGAATACACGTTGACGATGAATTATGGAAAATACATCCCCAGGACCCGAGCCGAGTAGTACGACTGACTATTATGTTACAGGATTGGAAACCAGGACAGTTTTTTATGTATGGAAATTTAATATATGATAATTGGAAAGCAGGTGATGTTCATATTTTTGATTGGCCAAACACCCCACATGCCACTGCAAACGCATCATCATTTCATAGACTAACTATGCAAATCACTGGGCTAAAAAATGAAAAAACTGAACAGATTATAAAAAATGGATTGCCCAATGGATGACTTAAAAATAATATCTGGTGCCCTGAGCAAACTCATAGAATTGCAGGGTGTAACTGATGGAGAAAATTCTGGTATACGGGCAGAAGACTTGAATAATATGTTCATCCATAATAATGAAAAAACAGTTTTGTCAGAAAATGATAGATTGGTATTAGCAATTTTAGTTGAAGCAGTAAAGCATTTAGATGATAAAATGGAAAATATCAAGTCCATTATGGAATCAATATTAAATAACCAGAATGAATAAATACATATATAATATATTAAGTCCGATTAGGAGAAAATGATGGCATTTAGAACAATACAAACCACTAACTTGCAAAGCACACAGACCAGTTTTAGTGACCCAGTAGTAGTTGTAGGAAAAGACAACACAACAGCTACTGATATTGGATTTTTGGGAAAGATCGGTACAGACACCTATAGTGGTTTGGTTAGAGATGTGGAAACTCAAAAATATTATTTGATAGAAAACTATACAAGCACAGAATCCAATAATGATATTAGCCCAGTTTCCAGTGATAAGTCAACATTGGTACTGGAAAGTATAGAAGCATCTAGTTTTGTAGGAAATTTACAAGGTAACATTATTAATTCACAAGGACAACCTGTAATTGATAATTCAGGCGCTTTATATCCCACTGTTTTTAGATCTCCAAGGGGAATAGAATCAGAAAGGCCGTCACCAGCATCAGAAGGTATGATTTTCTTTAACACACAGACAAAGATGTTTGAAGGATATGACGGCACCGCTTGGATACAGTTTGTACCTTCTACTTATCAAGAAACTCCATAATAAGCATAAATACAATATATAGATATGGAGAAATAAAGTGGCTTTTAAAGACTTATCACAAATAAACGAGAACATTCTAACATCATCTTCACTGACTGGTGATATAGAATTAAGATCTCCAGCCGGTATTAGTTTATATCCTGACTCAGATAACTCAGGTGATGACAAAATAGTTTGGTTGAGAGATGGTGCGAGATTAGTTTTTGAAGGGCCAATTGCTGACCCAAGAGAAATAAAAATACAGGCACCTGAACCTACTGGTGTTACTGAAGATAGTGTATTAACTTTGCCCAGTATTACTGGTACATTTGCGTTACTTTCAGACGTTATAGATTCTGAAAGTGCATTGACAGACTATATTGACGCAAGAGATGCAGCCACGCTAATTTCCGCTAACACTTACACTGATGATCGTGAAACAGCAATCACGATTGCATATCAAACATACACTGATACAGCAGAAGCAGATGCAGTAATATCAGCCAATGCATACACTGATGATCGTGAAACAGCAATCACAACTGCATATCAAACATACACCGATACAGCAGAAGCAGATGCAGTAATATCAGCCAATGCATACACAGACGCCGCAGTATCATCAGGGACTGGAAGTTTAACAACTAATGATATTCCTGAAGCATCTAATTTATATTATACTGATCTTAGAGTACAGACATACTTAACAGATAATAATTATACTACAGAGGCGTATGTTGATCAAGCAGAAGCAGATGCAATAGCAACAGCCTCGGCTGACGCAACATCAAAAGCAAATACAGCAGAAACATCAGCCAATGCATACACAGATACACGTGAAACAGCAATTACATCTGCATATCAAACATACACTGATACAGCAGAGTCTGATGCAATATCAACAGCGAATGCATACACAGATACACGTGAAACAGCAATTACATCTGCATATCAAACATACACTGATACAGCAGAGTCTGATGCAATAGCAACAGCTAATTCGTATACAGATACACAAGTAACAAAAACAGTAATTGATGCATTAGGAATTCAAGCATCAAGTGTAGACACTGATAGTGTAGCTCTTGGTACAGATACTACTGGTAATTATGTTGCTGGTGTTTCTGGAACATTGAATGAAATCGAAGTGTCGGGAAGCGGTAGTGAAACTGCATCAGTTACAGTAGGCTTGCCTGCAAATGTAAGTGTAACAAACGACTTAACTGTCGGCGGCGACTTATTTGTTACAGGTACAACAGTTAGTATTGGCGCAGCGAATCTAAGTGTAGATGATAGTTTTATCTACTTAAACCAAGGAGATGCTATTGGTGCTGACAATACCGTGTTTACTGGTACTGGATTAGACGATGCTTCGTTTGAAGGTTATTATGAAGGCACTACTACAACTACATATTATGTTAGAATTGACGGTACTGGAGCTACTGATACTTTTGAATGGTCAAAAGATAATTTCGCCACTACTGAAGCAACTGGGATTGCAATTACTGGTGGCGAGCAAGATTTAGATAACAACATTAAATTCCAAGCGACTTCAACTACTGGACACACGCTGGGCGACATATGGAGTGGCACAGCAGCACCATTGGCTGTTGATACTGGCATTTTTAGTAACATCAACACCGGCACGGCAGCACCAGGTTACACACACGTTGGTGTATTTTACGATGCTAGTGCTACTAGATGGAAAGTGTTCAGTGAATACGCACCAGAACCAAACGGAGATATTAATACTGGCGATGCAAGTTTTGTCTTGGGCGCAATGGAAGCAGATTGTTTTATTGCCAGAGAAGTAGACTTAACACAGGCTCCGGTAGATAATAGTCATGCAACTACCAAATTATATGTTGATAATGCTGATACTGCTGTAGCCGCAGCTGCAACAGCAGCAAATGCATCATTACAAAGTACACTGCAAGCCAATATTGATACGAAATTAAATGCCACTGCAAACGCAGTAAGCGCAAGTAAATGGGATACGGCAAGGATTATTACTCTTGGTGGCGACGCCTCTGGTAATGTAAGTATTGACGGATCACAAAATGTAACACTATCTGTAACAGTATTAGATGATAGTCACAATCATACTATTGCCAACGTAGACGGACTACAAACCGCATTAGATGCTAAAGTAGATGATAGTCAAGTACTGACAGATGTACCATCAGGTGCAGTTTTCACTGATACTGTATATACCCATCCAACAAGTCACCCGATATCATTTATTACTGGCTTACAAACCGCATTAGATGGGAAGCTAAGTTCTACTGCAAATGCAGTAAGTGCAAGTAAATGGGATACAGCTAGAACTATTACACTTGGTGGAGATTTATCAGGAAATGTGAGTGTTGATGGTAGTCAAAACGTAACATTGAATGCCGAAGTGACAAATGACAGTCATACCCATGACGGACGTTACTATACTGAATCAGAATCAGATTCAAGATTTATTAATACTGATGGCGATACAATGACAGGAACATTGACAATCGGCACAGTTGCAGGTACAGCTGGTACACTAAATGTAACTGGTAACATTGTAGCCACTGGTGACGTCACTGCATTTTCAGATAGACGTTTTAAGCATAATGTAGTACAAATAGATAACGCTTTGGAAAAAGTAAAAGCATTACGGGGCGTAAGTTTTGAAAAAGACAACAGAATGAGCATCGGAGTAATTGCACAAGAGGTTGAAGATGTTATTCCTGAAGTAGTACACACTAACGATGAAGGACTGAAGTCAGTAGCATATGGTAACATTGTTGGTGTATTGATTGAAGCTATTAAAGAACAAAACTTGAAAATTGAAGAATTAAAGCAGGAGATTGATAAATTAAATGGAAAAATATGATTTAGATTTAGATGGGTCACGAGGACACAAATTTTTAATTTATGGTGGACCATTAAAATTTGAAAGTATCGCTGAGTTTGAACAATCAGAATGGTGCAAGAAAGCAATTGCGATGATGCAGCGCTATACAGATGAAACAGGAATACCTTTTACTCATAACGTAACATTACTAGGGAGAAAATTCGTAATTCAGATTTTTATGGAATCAGCCGTTGCTATACAAGAAATGAACCATTATTTAATTGTACATTACACTGACGAATTAAATGAAATTAGGAAAGATAAACTTTTGACACCATATAATATGCACGGGCCAGAAAAGTTCAGATGGGTCAAGTCATTAGAGTAATATAATCATAAAATAAAATTTACAATAGCATAAATACATATAACAACCTTATATAGATTGTTATTAACGTTAATAAAAATTAAGGAGCGATAAGATGGCATTACCAGCAACTGGTTCAACAATTTCGATGAGTACAGTACGTAACTACTTTGGCCTAAGTGGTACCGTATCATTGTATCAACTAGGTACATTCATTTCACCAAATGTAACTACCAACATTAAATTATCAGCCACATTTGGCGGCTGGCAGAACCCTAATTCAACAGGCGCATCAGCGTAACATAATTAAAAGTACTGTTAAGAAAAACCTTGACAGTACTTTTAATTTATACTATAATACATTTAAGTATTATAACTCAAATAGAAATCACAGGAGAAAACTATGAGTATTCGAACACGATTTGAAATCGAAACATTTGTGCTTGGCGCACATCCAACTATTGCTAGAAAAGCACATGCATTACATGCAGAATTAACTCAAGCAAAAGAACAAAATCATCCAGATGCGACAGTATTACAAGAAGTTGCTGATGAATTTGTAAAAGCAAACGGTGACTTGGAAGCACTAATTGCTGACATGGAATCAACAGAAGAGGAATATTGGGTACAACGTCTTTCAAAACTAGCAGCAGTTGATATCCTAACAATTGGCAAAGTACAGCCAGAACATATGGCATACATGGTAGCACTAAATGATGATGCTTTTACAGCATGTGTTAAGGGTGCTACAGCACTAGCTAAAACATTGAATGAATCAGTACGTGAGATCGAGGCCGAACTTAGCGCCGATCTAGTAGACTAATTTATTATAATGGTAAGTGTTCCTAACTTTTATCATAAAAAAGTACAAGACACAAAAATTGCAATATCCGTTCCTGTGCGCGATCATGTAACGACAACCTTTACTCAAAGTCTCGCTATGCTTATGAAAAAGTGTGGCGAGACTGGACAAAAAGTGTCATTACATATGGTTATGGGTAGTGAAGTTGCAATGCAAAGGCAACAATTAGTTGATGAGATACTAGCAACTGATTGTACTCATATTTTGTGGTTAGATAGCGATATGGGATTTCCAACGTTTACTATTGAAGCATTATTGGGTCATGAAAAGGATATTGTTGCATGTAATTACAGCACGAGAGTTCCTCCTCATAGACCAGTAGCATTCACTTCACAAAATCATTTAGACGATAGAGTAATGTCTGGTACCGGACTACAGGAAATTTTTGCAGTCGGACTAGGGTGTATGCTCGTTAAACGTGAAGTTTATGAAAACATTTCTCGGCCATTTTTTAGTGTAGAATGGAATGATAACTATACAAATTTAGTAGGCGAGGATATATACTTTTGCCAGAAAGCAAAAAGTTATAAATATAAAATATGGCTAGACAATGACCTGAGCGAATATATCTCTCATGTGGGTACTAGAACATATACAATTAAAGGCGATTGCAAATGAACAACTTAAACTTATCCGGATTAAAATTATCATATGAAGGACAAAATGTAATTACGCCTTGGGACAGATTAAAAAAGTTTATTTTCCAAAGCTATCCAGTTATTACTGCACCAAAGATTAAAACCTTAAATTCACTATTGGAATTGGCGTCAGAATATGCAGGTGAAGCCCCTATGGTTTGGGTTGTTGATGAAGGCGTAGGAAATATTAGAGAAGATTTTCCTTGGCACTATAGAGTTGATGGCTCTCACGCAAACTATATACATGAATTCCCAAGAGTAATTAAACGAACTGGTACTCCAGTAGCCTGGGGAGACGTAAAACTCGTGCCAACAGGCGGCCAAGTAAATGGAAAATTAAAAAATAAAATTACAGCAACATACAGCAAAACTGACTTCGATGTTATTATGATTAGCTTTCACGAAGCAGAAGCAGATAGTAACTACCAAAAGCTAAAGGAAATTTATCCAGATGCAATTCACGTAAAAAATGTTGAAGGCATTGGATCGGCACACAAAAAAGCAGCAGAGCAAGCATCTACCGAAATGGTATATATTGTTGATGCTGACGCAGATGTACTTCCAGGATTCAATTTTGATTATATCCCTCCAATGTCCAAAAGAGACAATACTACCTATGTATGGAGTGCGAGAAACCCAATCAACGACCTTGAGTACGGATATGGCGGTGTAAAACTATTCCCACGCAAGCAACTATTGGAAATGGGACACGTTTTGCCAGACTTTACAACAGGTGTAAGTTTTTATCAACCAGTTAGTGATGTAAGTAATATTACACGATTTAACAAAGATCCATTCCGTACATGGCGTAGTGCTTTCCGTGAATGTGTAAAACTAGCGTCATCAGTTAACCCCAACCAGAAACAAGCTGAAACAGACGAGCGTTTGGAAACATGGTGTACTGTAGACAATGGTGGACGTTTTGGTCGTTATTGTATCAAAGGCGCTCTAGAAGGCAAAGCATACGGAGCAGCTAACCAAGGAGACATTGAAGCATTAAATAAAATTAATGACTTTGAATGGCTACGTGAACAGTTTGTAGAAAGTATGAAAAAGAAAATTACTGAATAAGTAAAAGATTACTGAAAACAATAAAAAACCATCTATGATTTTTCTTCGTAGATGGTTTTTAACTTTTGTATAATCTTTTTATTGTACAGTTGTGCTTTTACTCCCGGATGCAATGGTTTCGGCCAACTATTGATATTAACCCATGCAAAACTGTCACTTTCAGTGTTTAGTATTGGTATGAATTCTCTCTTAACTAAAACTACAAATGTATAATATATAAATTTTTTATTTGAGCTAGTAAATGTATTAAGGGGAATTATTTTATCGTAAGATGGTATTCCTCCGATTTCTTCTTGCAACTCTCTAAGTAAAGTTTCTACAGGTCTTTCCTGATTTTCAGATTTGCCACCAAAAAATCCCCAGGTGCGAGGATGACTGGTATCACTGCCTCGTTGCTGAAGCATAATTCTCCCGGTATCTAAAGAAAGTATTACACAGCCGCTAGCGTTCATTGATAAACTCCAAATATTCTTTTCCAGTGAAATTAATATTCCACTGTTGCATAACATTTATATAATTTACTATGCTATGATCCATTCCCCACCCTGTTTCAATAAATTCTTCTAAATCGTCAATAAAACCTTCGCTGTAATGCAACTTTTTAAGTCGACCTAACATGTGTATATAGTTTTGTTCTCTGAACGGTTTTTCTTGTATTTTAACATCATATGAAACATTTAAACTTTTTTTTGCCCATCTGATGACATCCTCACACCAGTTTCTTTGATCAAGCGTACAAAAGTCAACTCTTAATAAAAACTGATCTGTATGATATATTCGAACATTTTTAATATTGGGATAATGGCGTGTTACATATGGCAAATCAATCAAGTGCGGAAAAGACAACATATCTAATTTAAATTCGATTGTATCTGTATTTGAATATAACTGATCAAGCTCGTCATTGGTCAGACTATCACCAGTGTATAGTTTTTTATGATGGCACCTATGTCCTCCGAACAGCATTTATAAATATAGTCTCCAGAAACCTGGTTTATATATTCCTTCAAAACTATTAAACCATTCAGTACCGCTCCATTCAAGTTGATTTCCGGTGCTATTGTTGAGCATATATTGTTGATTAGTATTGGATGCAGAGTCAAATGATATCGTCCATGCACTTCCATTAAATTCGATAATATCATTTGTCACAGCAGTTAAGCCTGGCCAAATTGGTCCTTGTGGAATATCACCTGTGAGCAAATAACGTTGACCTTGGCTAGCTGGGGGAACAACTCCGTCTCCAGGATAATTTCTGGTTGGATCAAGAACTGCGTCAACTGCATTCACTGTATTCAGTGGTAATGTATCAGTATCAATATCAACACTGATAATATTTGGATTAGAAGTCTCTGACAGCTTCCCAATAATGTCATTATCTTTGTCACTTGGGTCATTACTCTTGCGTAGTCTAATTTGACTGATACCCGGACGCAATTCTCCAAACTGAGTTAAATAATTCTTCCATTCTAAAGGATTGCCATTTTCATCGAGTATTGAACCTTTTTCATTAAGTAATGATGCTGACCCATCATTGTATTCCAATTTCATTTGGTCAAATGTAACAACTGTGTATTGCAACGTTTCTGTATTAAATGGTTTATCTTCTCTAAACAAATCTAAATTCTGGTCATCTAAGCTATATAATTCATTTATGAGGGTATGAATAAGTTTTTGCTGTTTAACTTTAGCAGGAGGGTTGATCCATATTGGCATAGTAAATGTTAATGTAGAAACATCTATGATGTCATCAATTGTGCTACCAATACTTCTACTACTCCAAATACTATTTGTCATTTCCACATAACTTAAACTACTCCAGTCTACAGCGTTGTCATTTGTTCTGATGTTAAGTGTTGGATTGAAAAGTACCATAACTTGTTCCAATAGTTGTAATTTTTGGTCAGTGTTAGATGTCCATATGTCACAGTTCATAATAAGGTTGTATGGTACTGGCATATATCTTTGTACTTCATATCTAGCACCTACATCATTCTCATATTTTCCAGTGACATCGTTTTTCTTTTTCTCAAAAACTTGTACCTTGTCAACATGCTCTTGGTGTATTCTTCTTTCCGGCGCCATATTTAAATCTGTAACATAACAGCTAATAAGAGGAACAGTGTTTACGATGTTCTCACTGTTTTCACGAGTAATATGCGCGGCCATACGGTTAATGTCGCCATAACGTACAGGAACCTTCTGAAAAATTGGAAGCCTGTCATTATTAAGTCCCATCTGTACATTAAAGCCACCGAACAGCCTAATAAACTGTTGGATATATCCTCTTAATTGTTTGTCGTAAAAATATTGTCCCATTATTCAAAATCGCTCTTTGGTTTGATAACTTTACTAAGCGCCTGGCGCTCAGGAAATTCTTGATTGTCTACAACTGTGGTATTATTGTTCTCTATGAACTGACTTGCATTATATGTTCTATCGCTCCAAGTATTTTTATTTTCCATGTCATATAGACGTTGCCATCTACTACCACGAAATACAAATAATCTTTCAGGCTGGAAGTCACTACGTACAAAGTAATCTCCATCATTTGGATTTGCTGGAAATTGATCTCCAGTACTCAATGTTTCGCCGTGCTGATATGAATCATCTTCTTGGTCTGTACCAAACAGATGATCTATTAGGGGCAATCCCTTTGGATCAGCAATTTCAGCACTTTTGATAATTGACTCGCTAATATTAATTTCAGTAGCATAACTACTTAAACTCTGCTTCAAGCTATCTGGATCACTTGCAGTTCCAAGGATGTCTGCGTATTCTTGTGTGTCTGTTAGGGGAGCCACTTTAACACGCCAAATGTGACTATACCAAGTTTGACTAAAACCTTCACTGCCACGATTGGCATCTTGTACCACATAAAACTTGTTGACTGCATCTCTGTCATGATTTAATAATAGGTCATCACGCAAATGTGGCAACTCTAAAACATCGCCCGGCATTAGTTTACGTCCCAATTTCTCCACCATGTCATTTGTATGGAAAGTAATAAACAATGTATCGTTTGTTAAAAATAAACCAAATTGACTTAAATCAAAATCATTGTCACTTACATTGTACACGCCACGCAAATCAAACACGTCTGGATCATATTTACGATCACGATTTTCCATAAACAGTAAATCTTGTATTTTGGTCTCGTCAATGTTCCCATCTGGATTTGTTTCTTCGCCAAATAAATGATCTTGTTCATACCCGCTTCCGTAGTTTGGCTCACTTGGATCCGAACTATCGTTTACTGGCTTTGGGCCTAGATACTTGTGTACATGCACTCCCACGCCACCAATATCAAATTGTTCACGGATATTTCTGTCCATGAATTTAAAATCATTTCCTTTGTAGGGTTTATATAAACTTAGTCTTGGCATAAATATTTCCTTATATTGTATTTAGCTAAATACTAATGATGAGGTAGGGATGCTCTATCTAAAATAGGAGAAATTACTTATGGATAAAAGATTCATGATGTGGTGGTTAGTTGTTACAATACAAACAGTCTTGGTTGGTATTGCGGTGAGTTTTTCCGCTATTAATTTTATTATTGAGAATGATGTAACATATTTAAGTTTTTTAATCATGTCACTTTTGGTTATAGGCTCAATTTTAATTGGATACATTACGTATAAAAAACAAAACAACTTTGACTATACATGGTTTATTGCAGAGTCCGCTATGACAGTTGGTATGATAGGCACTGTAATCGGATTTATGATGATGTTAGGAAGTAGCTTTGCTGATATCGACCCTAGTGATGTCAATAGTATGAGAAAAGTTATATCTGATATGGCAGCCGGCATGAGTACCGCACTTCTAACTACATTGGCTGGGTTAATTGTTAGTTTAGCATTAAAGGTACAAATTATTGTTAGTGAGAGTTTCTAATGAAATCAAATCGCAGGGGTAGTAGCAATTTAGCATTTAATGACTTGCTATTCAATGTCCTTATTGGATTTGTTATGCTTTTTATTATTGCATTTTTGTTAATTAATCCTATTTCGAAACAAGGTGATATTCCGTCTAAAGCAGAATATTTGATAACTGTCAACTGGCCAGATGAGTCAGCTGATGATATTGATTTATGGGTGCAGCTAGGTAACAGCAATCCAGTTGGATTTAGCAACAAGCAACAGGCTCCGTTGCATTTAGATCGTGACGACCTAGGAACCTCAAACGATATAATTGAAGTTGATGGTGTTCGAAAGCTCATAAGAGTTAACACAGAAACAATTACAATACGTGGAGAATACACTGGAGATGTTCATGTAGCAGTGCATGGGTACGGTGTACGCAATGACCCAATGCGAAGAAATGTAGAGTTACCTATGCCAGTAACAGTTGTTGTTACAAAGGTTAATCCATATCGTATAATTTACAAAAAGACCGTGTATATCCAAAATCAAGGACACATTATTAACTTGCCTGGGTTTACAATTAACGATGACGGTTTTGTTACAGGATTGTTTCAATACAATGGAAAAATTGTCCCTAGAGCTTCCAGACCAGGAGAACAATAACATGTTAAATATTGCATTTATTTTATTATTTTTACTAGCAACAGTCAGTATATATGCATTGATTGTCAGTAAAAAGAATTATTTAATTCTTTTTATTCTTACGCCATTAATACTATCGAGTAGCGTATTTACTGCATATTCTATATTTGCACTTCAAGGTACGCCTATTGACGGAGTACCAAATCACGACGTGAAAGTGTTATGGGTAGAGATGTCAAAGCCTGATATTTTCTTTGTTGCTAGAACGGAGGATCCTGATGATGAAGATCGTGATCCTAAATTTTACAGAATCGATTACACCGATGAAAACAAAAAGACTATGAAAAAGCTACAGGAAGAAGCTGCTGCAAACCAAGGACTAGGCGTTGTTGGTAAATTTAAAAAAGGCAATTCAGGAACAAAAGACTCTTGGCTATTTGTCCCAATGGAATCTATACCACAACCAGTAAAACCAATTGCTGAAATGCCGAGACCTGTCGGCGGCTTCTAAAAAATATTTTTGACTTGACAATTATTCAAACATGTGTATAATATAATAGATATACTCTGTATTTGAGTATATATTATTAAAAGGAAAAAATATGTTTAGATTTTTTACAACCCGGGAATGGTTGCTATGGTCATGGCTGGGTTCAACGGCTATTCTAAGTTCACTATGGATACAGGTACAAATCGACGTTAAGATTAACGAATGGTTTGGACAATTTTACGATATGATCCAAAAAGCATTAGGCCAACCTAACGCAATTACTATTGGAGAGTATTGGGCTAGCTTGGGTACGTTTATCTATCTAGCGGCAATTTATGTGGGCATTGCAGTCGTAGTAGCTTATTTCACGGCACACTATTTGTTCCGTTGGCGTTCTGCAATGGTTGAGTGGTATCATAGTGTATATGATAAAGCTCGGACAATCGAAGGCGCCGCTCAACGTGTACAAGAAGACACAATTAAATTCACACGTATTATGGAAGGCTTGGGTACCAGCTTTATTGAATCAATTATGGTATTGGTACAGTTTGTTCCAATTCTATTGGGACTAAGTGTGGGTATTCCAATCTTCTTCTTTGGAGACTGGCAATATGGTCTTGTTACTGGTGCTCTTGTGTGGAGTATTGGCGGTACATTATTTCTTGTTGCGCTCGGTTGGCTGTTGCGTCTTGTTGGCGTAGAATATGACTTGCAAAAGAAAGAAGCGGCATATCGTAAGATTTTGGTTATTGCTGAAGATGATGAAACAATTCGTCCCAAGTCAATACAAGAATTATTTGAAGATGTTCGCAGTATTCACTTTACCAGTTACTTGCGTTATATGTATTTCAATATTGGCAGAGTTGCATATCTACAAGCAAACGTACTAAGTGCATATGTATTCTTAGCACCAGCTATTGTGGCAGGTGCAGTAACACTAGGTGTTATGCAACAGATTATCCGTGCATTTGGGCGTGTGGAAGGCAGTATGCAATACTTGCTTAAAGCATGGCCTACTATTATTGAACTAGCAAGTGTGTATAAACGTTTGCGAGAGTTTGAAAAACAAATACAAGATAACTAAAAAGAAAGCGAACAATGTTCGCTTTTTTCTTGACTACCAAGACGTCTTACTGTATAGTAATTAAGTAATAAAGGAGATAATCATGTCGATACAGAAACTCATTGATCAAACATTCAGCTATAGCGTAGAAGCACCTATGGATCTTGCTGATCTATATCTGGCCGATGCGGTTGATTTTCAGGCAGTGCGGTATATGATTGATTCTAATGACATTGATGGTGCTATAGCAAGAATCGATCGAATGGATACGGAGCCACGTGAGCAAATCATAATGGCTATTGCTGATGAGTACGGCAATGGATATTTGGAAACTGTAATAGGCTATGAGGTAGCATAAAAAATAGCTTGACTACCAAGACGTCTTACTGTATAGTAATTAAGTAATAAGAGAGAAAGAGAATCACTATGAAAATCACAGTTAATCACGCAGACTTTGACCGTTACACAGGTGAAGTACTAGGTTATACTCCAGTAGCAGAAATTAATGTTCCTGAAGAGATTTCAGCTTTCGGTACCACAAATGATTGTCTCGAATATGCTTGGCGTTATACAAACAATGTTGATGGTTCTTGGTCAATGAAAATTGGCAGTGATGCGAATGATAATGTAACTGTACTAGCGGATCTCCCAGTGTCTAAGCGCACAGGCAATACAATGGGCTTGCGTAGTTCAATGATGGGTGATCGTTTTGAGATTGACGGCGTTGAGTATAAAGTTGCAATGTCTGGATTTAAACAAGTTGAAAAGGTAGAAGCTTAAATGCTACCATTAATTTACACATGGGAGATTTATACAAATGATGACAATATATTTCTTGGTTATGCTTATGCTAGTGATGAGTCTACAGCTATTGACAATTCGGTTAATGGCAAAGGTGTTGCTAGTAAATACGAATTACCAAAGGAAAAACTCACAGCGAGGAAAGTATAATTTTAGTAATTAAAAAAATACTTGACAATGACAAAAAAATATGCAATCGTTAGTACACAATTGTTATAGGAGCAAACAATGGCTAAAGCAAAAAAAGTAAAAGTACAAGCACCAAAACTTCGCAAAGGACAATTAGTTGATCCACGTTGGGATGGCTGGGAGAAATGGTCCGGAGAGAAATTTCACCATGCACGCCGGTCCGCTAGTCAGTACTATTATGCAAATTATAAATCAGGTGATTTGATTGATATGGCATATGATTGGATGCTTGCCAATGGCTTCACTAAAGAAGATGTCCGGGCCGCAAAATCTGATAATAAGTTTAGGATTACACAGCAAGTTGGTTACTTGTGTCGTATGTTAACAATGGGCATGCCAGACTACTACAAGCCACACGACGAGTATTGGCAGAGTTTAGCTGGTACTGGCGGAGTAATAAATCCAACTACTGAGTTAATTCTACTTAGAATTAATGAAGCGATTGAAAACGGCAAGCCTCTTATGGAAGAAGCCAAAGAAAAAGCTGATGCTGAAAAGAAAGCAACTGAAAATATTTATAAGCCAAGTATTCGTGAGCTAATGCATGAGGCATGTGTTCGAATGTCTGAGGAAATAGATCAATATGTAGATGACTTTGAGTACGAAGATAAAGATGCTGTAAAGAAATTTGATCCAGTTAAAATGTTACGATCAGTACAAGCCAAAGCAGGACACGCTCGGCATATTAAGACCTTTTATGTTGGTGAATTTGAAGAAATGCGTGACTTGGTAACCAATTACCCTAAGCCGGCTGAACTTAAAAAGATGTCAGAGTATGACAGAGATCAATGGGAACAACTTAAAGAAGGGTTTAGTCATATTAGCACTCAGGGCCTAAAGAACTTACTGGAACTTTATACTAAAATTGTAGATGCATGTGATATTATTGCTGCTGAAGCAAAGACGTCGAGAGCACCACGTAAAGTAAAAGCTAAGAGCGCAGATGATCTGGTTAAGAAGTTACAGTATAAAATGAGTGATACTGATTATGGTATCGCAAGTGTTCCTCCAAGCTCGCTTATCGGTGCTAATATTGCAGTAGTATATAATACTAAAAACCGCAAACTAGGCATTTACTATGCAAGCAATGTAGATCCAAAAGGCTTGATGCGAGAAGGAAGTGGTTTTGGAGTGAAGGGAACTACTATCACTGGATACGACGAGGAAAAAAGTGTACAAAAGACATTGCGCAAACCAAAAGAAACTCTTGGTATTGTTAAGAAAACCACTCGAGCAAAGACTGTAAAGACATTCCAAGAACTAACTACTACAGACACAAAACTAAATGGTAGATTCAATAAAGAAACAATACTACTGGCGGTGTTTGCAAAATAATAGTGAATGGGGACACTGAGTGTCCCCATTTGCATAAATACTTGTAGGAGAATTACCTATGAGTGCAAAAGATGATTTAATTAAAGAAATGGAACTTCGCTTAGGCGGAGGAATGGTTGACGTAGAACTTGACCCGGAACATTATGAGCTTGCTATTGATAAGTCATTAGCAAAATATCGCCAACGTGCAGAGAACTCAGTTGAAGAAAGTTTTTTGTTTCTTGAACTGCAAGAAGATGTAAGCGAATACACCCTCCCAAATGAAGTAATTGAAGTAAAAGATATTTACCGTAGAACCAGCGGCGTAACCGCTAATAGTGGTAATGACTTTGAGCCATTCCAAGCACAATACCTAAACACTTATATGTTAGGCAATCATAGACAGGGCGGCTTGGCAATGTTTGATTTTGTACACCAACATCGTGAAACAATGGGACGTTTGTTTGGTGCGGAGATGATGTTTAATTATCGTGAGCGTGATCACAAACTAGTATTACACCGCAAAGTCAAAGGCGATGATGCATGTTTCCTTCATGTGTATAATTATCGTCCAGATAATAATATTCTTGAAGATACACATGCGGGCCCGTGGGTTAAGGATTATGCATTTGCCCATGTTAGATTAATGCTAGCAGAAGCACGTGGTAAGTTCACACAGATTGCAGGGCCGCAGGGCGGCACAACAATGAATGCAGATCAACTGCGCACTGATGCACAACAAGATATAGACAAGTTAGAAGTTGAACTGACACTGTATAACGATGGATCAGCTGGTCTAGGCTTTGTTATAGGATAAAAATAAGATAATAAGTAAAATGACAACACTACCAGAATATAAACACGATCAATTACATGAAACAATTCGATGCCAAAGAAATTGGGATTGGGACAATCAAGTAACACCTGAGCATTTGGCAATAATCGATGAGTACGTAGAAAAGCCTCCACAACAACAAGGACAACAAACCTTTACTGTTGTGAGAATCCATAATGACATGGAGAAAATATCTTATTTGCACGATAGACTATTTTCGCCGCAATCTCAAGTATTGGCTCCTTTGGTTTACGTTTGGTTCCCGCTGCACCCGGGCCCAACCCATGAAGATAATTTAAAGTGCAAGTATCAACTAGGATTTCATGCAGGCCTTATATCCAAATTAGCAAATAGTCTTGGATATGCTACTGGGTTCTGTGGATGCGGCCCAGACAAGAGCAGATGGCATGAGGTTCAAACAAAATTTAGTCTATTTCCTGAAGAGACTTATGTCTATCCTCAGTTTATACTAAGTATAGGCCACGGCAAGCCTAATACTGAATATAACGTTGATCAAAATCATGGTTTTGTTCATGAATATTATGAATATAACTGGCCAATTGTACGTGATCTATAAAAATAGATTGACTATCGGCCCAGATCCTATTATAATATAAAAACAATAGGAGAAAAACAAATGAAACATAAACTACTAGTAATTGGACATGGACGTCATGGCAAAGACACAGTGTGTGAAATACTCCGTGATGAATATGGATACAGTTTCGAAAGTAGTTCACAATTTTGTTCAAAACTTTTTATCTATAATGATTTAAAAGACAAGTATAACTACACTAGCGAAGAAGAATGTTATGCAGATAGACATAACCATCGCAAAGAATGGTATGATGCAATCTGCGATTATAATCTTAGTGACGCGGCTACATTGGGCCGTGAAATGTTTAAAAAATATGATATCTATTGTGGATTACGCAACAAGCGTGAATTCTTTGCAATGAAAAATACAGGTGTATTTGATTATTGCATCTGGGTAGATAGAAGTATGCATCTAGAATCTGAATCCAAAGACTCGATGAGTTTAGAACAATGGATGGCAGATTATACTATTGACAACAACAGTGGACTATCTGAGTTAGCTTTTAATACTCGTGTGTTAATGCAACATTTAGGTTAACTACTAATATAACTCTGTTTCAGCCCCTTTTCCTGAAAATCCGCTAAATACGTATAGAACATAGATTCTAATTACGTAATTATGATATAGGAGAATTCCAAAATGGCAAATCTAGTCTCACCTGGCGTACAGGTTTCAGTAACAGACGAGTCAGTATATGGTCCAGCAGGAACAGGCACAGTGCCTATGCTTTTCATCGCAACAGGCGAAAACAAAGTAGACCCAACTGGTACAGAGACTGACGGTATTGCAAAACATACCAAAAAAGCCAATGCGGGTAAACCAATCTTAGTTACATCACAACGTGAACTAACACAATTTTTCGGTAACGTAGACTTCCGTCAAGTTAGTGGTGGTGTAGTGCAAGGTGATGAAACTAACGAATATGGTTTGCTAGCGGCATACAGCTTCCTAGGTCAAAGCTCAGCAGCATACATTGTTCGCGGCGACATTGACCTAACTTCACTACGTCCATTATCAACAGCACCAACAGGTCCTGTAGATAGTGGTACATATTGGATTAACCCAACAACTTCAAACTGGGGCATCTTCGAGTTTGACGGCAACGATTGGGTAGCAAAAACACCAACAGTTGAAATTACTTCAGGTGGCGCACCAACAGCATCAGTTGTTGATGGCGACTATCTAGTAGCAGTAGCAAACGGTGTTTCAGACACAAAAGTAGAGTACTACGTGGGCGATACTGGAGCATGGGTGGCAGTAACAGCTACATTTGCACCTCACTATAGCGCACCAGCATCACCAGTAACTGGTAATGTGTGGATTAAAACAACAACACCAGGCGGCGGTGTTAACATTGATGTACAATTATACACAGCAGATAACGGCGCATTTGTAACACAGAAGCCATATTATGCACAAGCATTGGCACCAACAGGTGTTATTGGAGACACATTCCAAGATGGTACTGGAGCAGTAGCACGTAACCTAGTTGATGGTGACATTTGGTTAGTAGTAGGTGCAAGCGATATTACAATTAGACGTTGGGATGATATTCAAAGTGGTTGGGACGATATTTCAACAGATCCAACAGTTGCAACTGGTGGTTATGTAGTAAACGTAGCAACAACACAACCAGTTGGTAATCCAGTTGATGGTACATTATGGTTTGACAATGCAGTAAATGACTTAGCAGTATTTGAAGTAGCTCTAGACGGTGGCGTACAAAAATGGGTACGTGCAACTAGTGTTCAATACAGTTCATCAGCACCATTGACAAACTCAGTAGGCGGCGCACTATCAGCAGGCGATTACTGGATTGATACTGATGCAGACGGATACCCAGTAATGTATCGCCACAGCGGCACGGCATGGGTACTAAAAGATAACACAGACCAATCAACATCAGCAGGTGTAGTATTTGGTGACATTACTGATTTAGACACAGCAGCGGGCGCTTATGTAGCATCTGGTGATGTACTACCAGGCGGTCCAGACCCATTGCTTTATCCAGTTGGAACATCAGCAGTTAATATGTGCCGCTCAAGTAGCACTGTTCGCGAATATGATGCAAGCCTAACAACAGCTTGGAAATGGCGCAACAATGCACCAAATCAAGCAACCGGCGCAGGTTCATTTGGTCGTCTAGCACAACGTGCAGTAATAGTTGCAGCACTCCAAGCAAGTGCATCAGGCACAGAGTTACGTGAAGAAACAGTAACATTCCGCTTAATTGCAGCACCAGGCTATCCAGAAATGATGGATGAAATGGTAACACTAAACAGTGATCGTAATGAAACAGCATTTGTTGTAGTTGACTCGCCATTGCGTTTAGCACCAAGCGATTCAGTAGCATGGGTACAAGGTACTAATGCAATTGAAAATGGTGAAGCAGGGCTAGTTTCTCGCAATACATATGCAGCAGCATATTATCCAAGTGTACTAACAACTGATCCATCAAGTGGATTAAGTGTAGTAGCACCGGCTTCACACAGTGTACTTTATACATATGCATACAGTGATAACGTAAGTTTCCAATGGTTTGCTCCAGCAGGACTAACACGTGGCCAAGTACAAAACGCAGCAAACGTTGGTTATATCAACAGCGAAGGCGAATTTGTAGCAGTGTCACTTAACCAAGGAACACGTGATGCGATGTATCTAAACAGCCTAAACCCAATTGCTCGCTTTGCAGCAGACGGTATTGTTGTTTATGGTCAGAAAACATTACATGCAGGTGCTTCAGCACTTGATCGTGTTAATGTAGCACGTCTAACAGCTTACCTAAGAGAGCGTTTTGCAACTATTGGACGTCCATACTTGTTTGAGCCAAATGACAAAAACACACGTGACAATGCTAAAGGAACATTTGATGGATTTATGTCAAACATTCTTTCACAGCGTGGCGTTTATGACTTTGCAGTTGTGTGTGATGAAACAAACAACACACCAGCACGTATTGATGCAAATGAACTTTATATTGACGTGGCGATTGAGCCAACTAAAGCAGCAGAGTTTATTTACATTCCAATCCGTATCCTAAACACAGGCGAACTTGGTTAATAAGTAATCAAAATAAATAATAAAAAGGGGTGCTTTATGTGCCCCTTTTTTGTTGGTTTTAGCTAAATACTGGTAGAAGACTATTAATCTTCTATACTAGTATATAAGAATGGAGACTTAAAATGGATGGATCAGACAACTTTCACATTCAGTCAACGGTAACTTCGCACGTACAGCCACTGAGCTCACAATGGCTATTTCAATCTGCAGGCGACATCATCGAATTAGATGCATGGCTACCAGAAGATGTTATTCAACAGGCGAAAGAATTTAATAACAACCCGGCGCTGATTAAAAGACAACGACCTACAAAAGATAACCAAAAAGCAGGATCAGAAAACGGCCCAAAAGGCGGGTTTGAATACAATTTTGTTCCTCAAGGATGGGATTTACCAATCAACACAACAACTCTTGGTTGTTTGATGTATGATTGCGGAGATTACTTATTTCCTCACCGCGATAAATGGAAATCATTGAAATCAGATGGACACATTTATGGTGACAGTGTACGTTTAATGAACTTCGCAAATGGTAATAACCAACATGAATTTACATTTATTCATGATGGGAAAGTAGTTACATTTGAACCACGTCGTTGGTACATAGTAAACACTCGTAAAATCCACAGTGGTGTATCCTTCATGGATGATGTGTGGCACTTTAGCTGTGACATTCACCTAAATTCAATGGGTGAACTAAACAGACCACGTCAGGAAAACTTAGAAATCAGTACTAACTGGTTACTAAAAGTTTTACCTTTTGCACAATCACCAGAAGACACAAAAGGAGTTAGTTGCACACGTAACTAATTGTTAAAAGATATAAAAAGAGCAGAAAAATACCCTGCTCTTTTTTTCTGAGCAATATAGATAAATACAAATAGCAAATATTTTTAAGGAGAATTAAAATGGCTGTAATTTCAAACTTTGGTGTCCCAGTGGACGCGGCTGACGATAGCGGCGCAACTTTAATGCCAAAACTACAATACCGTTTCCGTGTAACATTTACAAATCTAGGCGGTGTTTCAGGTGGACCACTAGTAACACGCAATGTTGTTAGTGTAACAAGACCTTCATTAGATCATGACGATGTAACTATTGATACATACAACTCAAAGATCCGTTTAGCAGGCAAGCACATGTGGCAAGATATTACGCTAGTACTACGTGATGATGTAGATGGCGAAGTAATTTCACAACTAGGCAAACAACTAAGTCGCCAAGTAAACCACAATGACCAATCATCACCAAAAGCTGGTGCAAGTTATAAATTTTCAATGAAAATTGAAACATTAGATGGTTCTAATGGCGCTGGCGATGACAATGTAATGGACACATGGACATTAGCAGGTTGCTTTATTCCAAGTATTCAATATGGTGATTTAAACTACGCAACTTCAGAAGCCGTGCAAATCACTGCAACAATCCGTTATGACAATGCATCACACAATGATAAAAAGAGTGGCGAGCTATTAGGTACTGATGGAGCAGACTCAGCAAACGATAGTTCAGTTTCAACAGCACCTGGTACTAACTAATCTAAACCAAAAGGAATAGATTATGGGATTTTTAGGTGATGCAGCATCAAAAGCGTACAATCAGACCTCAAGTGGGGTTACTGAACAGACTCTATTGCCTAGACACAAATTTCAATTCTCCGTACAATTATCCCACCTGACTGAGTCAGGTGGGTTTACCACCTTGGATTTGAATCGTATCGTAAGTATTGATATGCCTAGCTACGATGTTCAATCAACTACATTGAATCAGTTCAACAAAAAAAGAATTGTACAACAAAATATAACATATACGCCAATTTCTTTAATTGCGTATGATACTCGTGATGCACAGATTGAAAAATTCCTAAAGAGTTATTCAAAATATTATTATGGCGGGGTAATGGATACTGCTGGAGGTATGTTAACAATGGATGATATATCATCAGTTGGTTTCTTTGACGGCAATACAGGTACTGGCTATAAATTACAAGATCAAAAATACTTTATTTCTAAAATAACAATTACAAGAAAAAGTGGCGAGAGTGATACCAACACTATTACTGTTTGGAACCCAATAATTACAAATATTGGCGCAGACACTCTTAGCTATAGTGAAAGTGGATTAGTAGAATACAGAATTGACTTTTTGTATGAAGGTTATGAAATAGAGACAGAATAATGGCAAAATTCCATCAAGGTGAATATGAGCCACAAAATCCACAAAAATATTTAGGAAAAGGACGCCCAAGATACCGTAGCGGTTGGGAGTTAACAGTTTTCCGTATGTGTGATAGTCATCCCAGTGTTGTAGGTTGGGGTAGTGAGACACACAGGATACCATATAAAAATCCACTTACTGGAAAGAATAGTACCTATGTTCCAGATCTATTGATGGTATACAAAGACAAAAATGGGCAAAATCATGCCGAGATAGTAGAAATTAAACCAGCAGGGCAAACACTGGGCGAAGCAAAAAGCCAGGCAGAAAAAGCAGCAGCTGTCGTAAACCATGCAAAATGGGAAGCGGCCAGAGCTTGGTGCAGAGCACAGGGACTGGGATTCAGAGTTATTACTGAACATCAAATTTTTAATAAACCTAAAAAGAGAAGAAAATGACAAAAAAACTTGAAGAAGAATTCAACCTACCTCCTATTGAAGATATTGACATTCCACTTGATGTTGAAGACGAAGTAATTACTCTAGAAGAAGCAGAAAATAATATTGTTGAATACCGAGGGCAATTGGACTTGGCACAACGTACTGATGCTGCACTTCCTATGGTAACTGGATTGGAAGAACTGGATAGAGAAATGGATGAATATGCTGCAAAAGCAATACAGACATTTGATGAGTTAGTTGATTTGGGCAAAAACGTAGAAGATAGAAATGCTGCTCCAGTATTTGATAGTGCAAGTAAAATGTTAACAGCAGCACTTCAAGCAAAACAAGCAAAGATGGACAAGAAATTAAAAATGCTCGAGTTACAAATGAGACAACGTAAACTTGACATGGATGAAAGAAAACTGGAACATCAGATTAAATTAAAGCAAGATGATGAAGACGACCCAGAGGAGATAGAAGGCAAATTTGTTAACGACAGGGCAAGCATGCTTTCAGAAATCGTGAGCCAAATGAAGCAAAAAGATAAATAGTATTAACGGAGAATATAGCTATGAAATCCTATACACAATACTTGAGTGAATCTAAAAAATCTTGGAAATTTAAGATTAAGACAATTCATGAATTAACAGACGATCAGTGTGATCGAATCGAGAAGCACCTATTAAAATATGACTCGAACGGACTCGGTGCTGCCAAGAAAACAATGTTACAGAGTATACCAACAGACTTTCCTAACCACAGAGGTTATGAGGTCTATAGACATGAGTTTGAAGTCAACTTACCAGTAAGTGGCTTTCAAATACAGACAGAAATCCAAAACTTGATTGGATTGAGAGATGGTGTACTTAAAGTAAAAGGTGAACACGAAATTGATGCAGACGACGAAGTCGAGCAAACAGATGTTAAAAGTGTATTAGAAGATGGTGAATATAACGAAGCTGAAAAGGTTAACTCCGATGACTTTTTTGGTGACGAGTACAACAAAAGTTTCATCAAAGAATTAGCTAAAATTAAAAAAGAAAAGGAAAAAGGCAATGAGTGATTTAGACAGATTATTAAAACTTGCAGGCCGTGAAGCACAACAAGTAGCTCAGAGCCCAGCAGTTGACAGAGAAATGAAAGAAGCTGCACCAGAAAATAAAAAAATGGTATGTAAAGATTGTGGTGACGAAATGGGTCATCCAACATCAGATTGTGAAAACAGTGCATACGACAAAGATGGAGATCATTGGATTGAAGTTGATATTGATGGCGATGGCGAGGCTGACATTAAAGTGGCAGCAGACATGGCAGATGAATCAGTAGAAGAAGCAGTAGGCGATTCAGACTCTGTAAGAAATATAGATAGTATTCTAACCAGTATGAATGCAGATCATCCAGGTGACATTATTGCTGATATACTACACTGGTGCGATGCAAAGAATGAAGATTTTAATGATCTTATAAGACGTGGCACTGACTATTACCATGATGAGAAAGAAATGGAAGGCGACATGGATGAATCTTCAATGTCTGACGAAGAAAAAGAAAAAGCAATGAAACGTGCAATGCAGTCAGCAGACGAACCAGAGCGTGGCGAGAAGCGCAAAAAAGTATCAGTATCAAAAGCACCATGGGAATCATTAGAAGAAGACGATTTAGATGAAAACGCATTTAACCAAGCAGCGGCAGCGGCATCACGTGCAGGTAAATCAGAATTTGAATTTAACGGCAAAAAATATAAAACAAAAATGGACAAGTCAACAGCACACCAACTAGATGATGACATTCAGTTTGAATCAGAAGAGCTAGAAGAATCTTCATGCGGTTGTTGTGGAAATGATCCATGTGATTGTGCAAGTGATTGTGGTTGCAAAACTGAGTCAGTAAACGAAGCACCTACAATGGATACAACACAGATGGTAATCATGATGAAAAATGCAGGACTATCAGAAGAAGCAATTCAAACAAAATTAAATGAATGGGCTAATTCTCCAGCAGATGCAAGTGAACTTGAACAAACGTCACATGGCGAAGCATATGACTTTGCGCAAAACGTAAACCTAAGTCTAAAGCGTTATTTAGACGCACAGGATATGAAAGTGCAAGTATCAGAACACACTGTAGAAAATATGAAATCACTATACGAATCTAAGAAAAATAAGTAACGCTCTACTAACTGAGTAGAACGGCCCCCCAGAACAACGTAGTTTTAATTAACTACGTTGTTCTCTGTTATAAATACATTTATGAAAAATCCAGTAAACCATTATGTTGATCCGCACGGACAGGAAATGTCCTTTCATATACCTGATGATATTAATAAAATATGTGTAAACCTCAGCGGCGGTGCTGATAGTGCCATTCTTGGTTATATGACAATAAAATATTGCGAACAGCATGTACCAGATGCAGAAATACATTTTATTACTTGTGCTAACCAACCCAAAGGCTGGTATAATGCCAAGTATGGTTCTAGTGTAGTTGATAGATTGCTGCAACTTACTAGAACGAATATAATTAAAAGTCACTATATTTACTTTTCAGATGACCAAAGACGTTCTGATTTAAACATTGTTGAAGCTGGGATGGCTAATAAAGGAACTGCAAACTTCTTTATTCACGGGACTACGCAAAATCCTCCACTATCAGAGAAACATTTGCTTGAGGGCAGATATACAGCACGTGATCCTGGTCATGATAGATTTATATTAAAAGACCGGATCAATAATTGGAGATATCTACCTTTGATGTATGTTGATAAAAGAATGGTAGCACATCTGTACAACCAATTGGGAATGATGAAGTTATTATTTCCCTACACTAGAAGTTGTGAACAGGAAGCCAGACACAATCGAGACAGTCCAGTTTGGATGACCACAACTTGTGGTGAATGTTGGTGGTGTCGTGAACGTGAATGGGCATTTGGTCGATGATTGAGATTAAAAAAGAACATATATTAGATACGGTATTATTTTTAATTTGGAAAGAGCAAGATGAGTGTAGATACTAAATTAACTAAAACCCCTTATATAAAAGAAACATACACCCAAGAGCAGATATTAGAACTTGCTAAATGCATGGATGACCCTTTGTATTTTATTGAAGAATATTGCTGGATACAACATCCAACAAAGGGACGTATGAAATTTAAACTTTTTGGGTACCAAAAAGAGCTAATACGATCATATCATGATTATAGGTATAGTATTGCATTGATTAGTCGTCAAATGGGCAAGTCAACAGCAGCTGGTGCGTATTTACTGTGGTACAGTATGTTTATGCCTGACCAAACCATCCTTATTGCAGCTCACAAATATAGTGGTGCACAAGAGATTATGACACGTATTCGTTTCAGCTATGAATTATTACCTAACTTTATCCGAGCTGGTGTTACTAGCTACAACAAAGGTAGTATAGAGTTTGACAATGGTAGCCGAATCATCGCACAGGCAACAACAGATAACACCGGACGTGGTTTGAGTATATCGTTAGCATACTTGGACGAATTTGCATTTGTGCGTCCTAGCATTGCCCGTGAATTCTGGACAGCACTATCTCCTACCCTAAGTACTGGCGGTAAATGTATTATTACCAGTACACCCAACCAGGACGATGATCAGTTTGCACAAATTTGGCGTGAAGCATGCAATACGATTGACGAGTATGGTAACAAAAAAGAAACAGGCAAGAATGGGTTCAAGAGTTATAATGCCGATTGGAAAGAACATCCAGATAGAGATCAAGAATGGGCAGATGAGGAAGAAGCTAAAATTGGTGAAGAACGTTTCCGCCGCGAACACCTAAATGAATTTATTGCCTTTGATGAAACTTTAATTAGTAGTTTAAAGTTAACCATGATGGAATCAAAAGATCCATGGGCTAAACAAGGACAGGTACGTTGGTACAAGCCAGTTAAACCTGGCGCACTGTATTTGTTGGCATTAGATCCTAGCTTGGGAACAGGCGGCGATAATGCAGCTATACAAGTATACGAACTTCCTGGAATGCTACAAGTGGCAGAGTGGATGCATAACAAAACCCCAATACAACAGCAGGTTAAAATATTGCAGACATTATGCAAATATATTGAAACAGAAAGTAAAGGAAAGAGTGAAATATACTATAGTATAGAAAACAACACCCTTGGCGAAGCGGCACTTGTCACGGTTGAAGGTATTGGCGAAGAAAATATACCAGGAACATTTTTAACTGAACCAAAAAAACGTGGCAATAGTACAAAGCTCAGACGTGGGTTCACTACAACACACAAAACAAAGCTAGCATCATGTGCTAAATTAAAGCATTGGGTTGAGACAGATAAAATTGAGATAGCCAGCGCACCTCTATTAAGAGAATTAAAAACATTTATTGCCCGTGGCAATAGTTTTAGTGCTAAAGAAGGTGAAACTGATGATCTAGTTATGTCATTAGTATTAATTGTACGCATGGCACAGGAAGTGACTAGGTATGAAGATGCAGCATTTGAATATCTAGGAACAGATGATGATGACGATTATGACGAGCCAATGCCAATGAGCTTTTTATAAGCCTATTTGCATAAATACATATAACAAGAGGGCATCAATGTGGAAAACGAAGATTTAAGTTCAGAAATATTCAATGTATTAAAAGGCGCAAATTACGGCCTATTGCTATATAAGAATGATGGAAGTAAAACAACTGATCCAGTAGAAGCTACACGCTTCTATTCGTCAGACGCTGACTTAATGGTAAGTATACGTTTCAATGATACAAAAGCAGAAGTTTTAGTTCAGGCGGGACATGATTTCGACGTCTTAGCAAATAAAAAATTAATATCTATTATTAAAAACATAGCCCACAAGAACCTAGGTGAATTTACAGTGAAAAAGTTTGATAAAACAATAACCCCAAAAGATTTTGCACATCAAAGTGTAACAGAATCAGCAGCATTTGGCAAAGCCTTTGGCGGCGTAAAAACGAGCTATATGCCAATGCAAAAAGCCAAACTAATCATTAAGCACACAAAAGGTGTTAACGAAGAAGTACGTGGATCACGTAGCCGTAACATACACAGCTTATTCATTGAAAACTCCCAAGGTGAAAGATTTAGCTTCCCATACAAATACATGGCAGGAGCAAAAGCGATGGCGATGCACGTCAACGAAGGCGGTACTCCTTATGATGATAAAGGTGTAAGTATTTTATCATTATGTGAAGAGATCGCAGATTTAAACAAGTTTGTAAGACATGTTAGATCAAACAAATTGGTAAATGAGAATAATACCGAGATTGTAGAAACAGTACGTGGTCACATGGCCCGACTAAAAGAAACAATCAATAGTCTCACAACACTTAAAGGTTATAACAACTTCCAAGCACAAGAAGTGACAGAAGAAGACAAAAGTGTTGACATTTCAGAAAAATTCCTATACAATACTATTACAACTGAAGATTTGGAAAAAGCAATGACTCGTGTCAATAAGATTGTAGGCGAAGCAGCATTTAAAGATAGCATGGAGAAAGAAACCATTTCTGCACTATACGATATGATTAAAGACAAGCAAGACTTTGGTATTTCGTTTGATGCAAATGATCCAGACCATCCTGATCATCAGGATCCAAATAAATTTGGTGGACAACATGGTTCGTCAGCAAAGTTGGCCTCCATGCTTACTTTCCTAGGAACAAATGCTAAAAATGACGCAGGTGCAAATCACTTGCTAAGACTAAGTGAATTGGTTACAGAGATGTCACCAAAAACATTAAACTTAGTTGCACAGATGGCTATGTATTTAAACAAAACAGCCAACCGTGTTTCAGAACCAGTTGAAAGCATTGCACTTGATGAAGGTGTTATGCTTACACTACGCAAAATGGTTGGATAATTATTTTGCAAAAAGTGCTTGACAGTAAGCACTCAAAGTACTATACTGTACAGGCAAACAAAGGCAAGTAGTCAATAGACTACAACACACAAAGTGAAGAATAGTTCTTCGCTACTAATATAGGCTAATAAAGGAAAACATATAATATGTCACTAGCAGAAATCAGAGCAAAATTGCTCGCACAAGATAATTCACAAAATAACAATCGATCATCCGGTGGCGACAACGCTATTTTCGCACACTGGAACATTCCAGAAAACACTAGCGCAACATTGCGTTTCCTCCCAGATGCAGATGAAATGAATACGTTCTTTTGGAAAGAGCGTCAAATGATTCGCATGGAGTTTTCCGGCGTCAAAGGCGGCGACGAGAATAAACCAGTAACTGTACAGGTACCCTGTGTAGAAATGTGGGAAGGACAGAGCTGTCCAGTACACGCAGAAATTCGTCCATGGTTTAAAGATCCTTCAATGGAAGATATGGCTCGAAAGTATTGGAAAAAACGTTCATATATCTTCCAAGGCTTTGTAACACAAAGTGATATGACAGAAGACAATGCTCCTGAGAATCCAATTCGACGTTTTGTAATCTCTCCTCAAATTTATAAAATTATCAGTTCGGCTCTTATGGATCCAGAGTTCCAAGAACTTCCAACTGACTATGAGTTGGGCACAGACTTTAAAGTTACCAAAGGTAAAAAAGGTCAGTATGCAGATTACGGAACATCTAACTGGGCTCGCCGCGAACGTGGTCTAGATCAAGCAGAACGTGACGCAATTGCAACACATGGCTTGTATAATCTCAATGACTTCCTTCCAAAGAAGCCAGACCAAAACGCACTTAATGCAATCATGGAAATGTTTGAAGCAAGTGTAGATGGTCAACTATATGATCCTGAGCGTTTTGCAGAGTTCTATCGTCCATACGGCGTAGATGCTCCAGCATCAGGCTCACGCTCATATGCTCCAACAGCACCTGCACCACAGCCAGCGGCACCAGTAGCAGAAGCAACAAATGACACAGGTTGGAAAGACACTGCTCCAGCAGCGCCTGCTCCAGCCCCGGCGCCAGAACCAACAGCAGCACCCGCTCCAGCGCCAGAAGCACCACAAGCAAGTGCGCAAGACATTCTTGCAATGATCCGGTCACGCAAAGAAGACTAAATCCAACACATTATGGAGGCGACAATGAGTCGCCTCCGATATTAATTTAGGAGATACATATGGCACGACCATTTGATGTAAGTAAATTCCGCAAGAGTATTACTAAGGCGGTACCTGGACTTAGTGTCGGGTTTAATGATCCAGATACATGGATCAGCACGGGTAATTATACCCTAAACAAACTAATCAGTGGAGACTTCAACAAAGGTATTCCACTTGGTAAAGTATCAGTACTAGCTGGAGAATCCGGCGCAGGTAAATCATATATTGCTTCAGGTAATATTGTTAAACAAGCACAGGATCAAGGAATTTTTGTTGTACTAATTGATACAGAAAATGCACTTGATGAAAGCTGGCTACATGCTCTAGACGTAGACACGTCTCCAGAAAAACTACTAAAACTCAACTTGGCTATGATCGATGATGTTGCTAAAGTTATTAGTGATTTTATGACAGACTATAAGAAAGAGTTTGCAGATAAGGAAAAGGACGAGCGCCCTAAAGTATTGTTTGTAGTTGACTCACTGGGTATGATGCTCACGCCGACAGATGTTAAACAGTTTGAAGCTGGTGATATGAAAGGTGATCTGGGTCGTAAGCCCAAGGCACTAACATCACTTGTTCGCAACACAGTTAATATGTTTGGCGAATACAATGTAGGCTTAGTGGCAACTAACCACACATACGCATCACAAGATATGTTTGACCCAGATGATAAGATTTCAGGTGGTCAAGGCTTCATCTATGCATCAAGCATTGTTGTTGCGATGCGTAAACTAAAACTTAAAACCGATGCAGATGGTAACAAAACATCGCAAGTACATGGTATTAGAGCAGCGTGTAAGGTAATGAAAACACGTTATGCTAAACCGTTTGAAAGTGTACAAGTTGAAATTCCGTATGAAACAGGTATGAGCCCATATAGTGGTCTTGTAGAGTTTTTGGAAGCAAAAGATATTCTCAAGAAAAGCGGCAATAGTTTGGAATATACTAGCCATGTAACTGGTGAAGTAATCAAGATGTTCCGTAAGCCTTGGAATGCTAACAAGGATGGTGCATTAGATCTCATTATGACCGAATATGACGATGAGGTTGTTGATGCTATTGAAGTAATTGCAGAAGAAGATACATTGGATATCACAACGGAGGAAACTCCTTATATCGAGGAGACAGCCGATGGTATTGAGTGATTCAGATCTGGAATTTGTATTCCAAATGTATGATAGTGCGATTTCGTTAATCACATCAAACAAAGATAAAGATTCTTTCGCAGAAGAAGTGGTCGGCCATTTGGTTGACCACGGATTTGAAATTAAAGACAATGTTGCAGAATTAGCAGAGCATTGCCAGTTTTTAAGTGACGCAGTTGATGCATATCTCGAAATGGAAGAAGAAGATATTGATGTTTTTGAAGACGCCAATGAAGATGACGAAGAGTTAGATTGGTAAAAAATGAGCATTTGGTATCGTAAAGTTACTGCAAATATGGCTGAGATTGTTAGTGCAATTTCTCACTTTGAGCGTGAAATTGACTCAGCTAGATATGAATGTGGAATGAAAGGTAATCTCGAAAAACAGAGCCGTGACATGCCGGGTATTGTCGAGCACCGTTTCAATCAGCTTCAGGAAGTCGAAGCGATACTGGAATTTCTAAATACAGAAATGCGTAGGACTCGCAGTAAGATCTTTCGCAAGTTTTTAGAATCCTACAATAGGGCTCTGTCTAGTCGAGATGCTGAAAAATTCGTTGATGGGGAAGAGGAAGTAGTTAACTTACAATACCTCATCAACGATTTCAGCTTAGTGCGAAATAGATTTATCGGTGTGATTAAAGCACTTGAGGCAAAACAGTTTCAAATTAATAACATTGTTAAACTACGTGCGGCTGGACTTGAAGATATTTCTTTGTAATTATTTTTAATAAAAATTACAACCTATTGAAAGCGAACGATTTTATTGTTCGCTTTCTTCTTGACATCAAGATGTCTTACTGCTATATTATATGAGTAAGTTAAACAAAGCTGGAGTAAACGATATGCAAAATGAAATCAATATGTTGATTGAAACAATTAAAGCAGACTATGCTAAGTTTATGACACGAAATGGTACTCGCAAAGTTGAAGCGCATATCCAAAAAATGATTGATGAATTTAATGATCAAATCGAAGTTAAAGAAGGCATTAAATATATTAAAATTATCACTAAGAGTTCAGTTTGGGGTTTTATTGTTAAATCTGAAAATGATAAAAAGTTCTATAAGGGAGATATATTGAAAGCAGCCGGCTTTAACACTCCAACACGCAACGCAGCACGTGGAAACATACTCGCTGATCATTATACCGTAGAATGGACTGGTCCACAGTACCTCAAATAAGGAAGTAGTAACATGAAACGTATTCAACGTCCAGTACTTGATGTAATGGCAGCTTCTGTTGAAGTCTATAATCGACAGGGATTTATCCGCAGCGGCATGGGATATATCCAACCAGCAACAGATGAAAATGATGACAATGTAGTTGTTAATGACAACAAAACTTCTATTGTTAATCTACTAGAAGACGGGCATTCGTTTACTTTGGAAACTTATGCCACCGCCCAAAAGATAATTGCTGATTTGAACGGCAAGTTAATGATTAAAAAAATGACAGGCAATCTGTCTAATTTTGACAGTAACATCGTAAAGATATTATCTAATATGGAGGACACTAATAATTTTGGTGTTAGCATTATTGCTAGCCTCCCACATAGTATTGAGATTGATCGCAAGCGTGAACATGTCAACGATCGTATGGCACAACTAAAGCATAGCAGTCAGTATATGGGTGAAATTAAAAAAAGGTATGATATTGCCGTTGAAATCCTTGACTGTAAATTTATTCAAACCAGTGCAGTTTATATGATTACTGGTGTATATGCAGGTAAAGATATTATTAAGTTTTGGTGGCGAGATCAGCCTGATTTGAGCGATATGATCGAAGGTAAAAAAATTAAAATCCGCGGCACGGTTAATAAGCACGAGAATAGCAAATATTCCAATGCAAAGGAAACTATGATGAACCGTGTTAAAATTATGGGAGTTGTTGAGTGATTAATAATATCAAGACGTTTTTTAAAAGTAGTTATACTTCAGACCCAAGGGCATTTTATGCAGAGCTGATGGGTACGCTAACAGCGATTGTTGCAAGTGGGTGGCTGAGTTTTACTGCTGACAATCCCCCACTAATTTGGATCTATCCCTTTTATCTTGCCAGTAGCTTGTTTACTGCATACGCAGGTATTAGACGAAATGCTGCCTGGATTGCATTGCTGAGTGTATACTTTACATTTATCAATATCTATGGAATTCTTAACCTAACGGTGTTTTAATGTTCACTAATGAATTTTTTCCGGAAGCAAGTGTTACTACTGTTTTAGATGATAGTGGCAGTTTAGATGATGTGCATTTGGTTATTAGTGACAATAATGTTGTTCTGCGCCAGTGGAATGAAAACATGGATGACTATGACTATGTAGCAATGACGCATGAAATGTGGAAGAAGTTACTTTTGGCTCTTGATAAATCTGAAGGTGTCTTCAAATAAAATACTAACCTATTGAAAGCGAACGATTTTATTGTTCGCTTTTCGCTTGACTAGTATTGTGTCTTACTGTAGAGTGTATAGGTAAGTTAAAGAAATGTCTAGGAGGACAATATGGCTACTGCAATACAACTTAAAAAAACTCGTGTTAAAAAAGCTACTAAAATTGTAGAAGTAGTAAATGACGCAGTTGACAACCCAAACGAAACAGATGAGCAAATTGTTGAGCGTATGCGTGAACGTTTTAGCATCTTAGATGATATGACACAGGCATCAATTGACGGCGTTGTGCGTGGCATGGTTGTAACAGGACCTCCAGGCGTAGGCAAGAGCTTTGGCGTTGAGGCTGTACTAGAAAAAAACAGCTTGTTTGATAAACTAGCAGGCAACAAACTTCGCTTTGATGTAATCAAAGGCGCCAGCTCTGCTATTGGTTTGTATAAAGTACTATATCAAAATGCAGATCGTAATAACGTACTTGTGTTAGATGACTGTGATACTGTATTGTATGACGAAACAAGTCTTAACCTTCTCAAAGCGGCACTGGACAGCAGCAAGAAGCGTAACATTAGCTGGAACACCGACAGTGCATTGCTGCGCCGTGAAGGTATCCCTGACACATTTGAGTTCAAAGGCAGTGTTATTTTTATTACTAACCTCAAGTTTGACAAGGTACGTGGTAAGATTAAAGATCACTTGGACGCTATCATGTCACGCTGTCACTACTTGGATCTTACAATGGATACCACTCGTGAAAAAGTTTTGCGTTGTAAACAAATTGTAAATGACGGCATGCTTAATGAGTATGATTTTACCAAGGAAGAGGAATCTGCTCTTATGGACTTTATGATCGAGAACAAAGAAAAAATGCGTGAGATCAGCTTGCGTATGGTTACTAAACTTGCAGACTTGAAAAAGAGCATGGGCAGCAAGTGGATGCGAACTGCCGAAGTAACATGCATGCGTAGGTCATAATTTGGAATTTTTAATAAAAGCAATCATTGGCGGCATTATTGTCGCCAGTGTCGTCTCGGCGGCACAAAAAGGTAATCCCACAATTGGCGCTCTTATTTTGGGAATACCATTGGGTACTATTATTAGTCTAGTTTTTATGCATTTTGGTGGTGGAATTGAATCCAATACATTTGCCCAATTAGCAAAAGAAACTGTCTATTTTGTTCTAGTTAGCCTGGTATTCTTTCCTATATTTTCTTATATGATTGTCAATTATACATTTTGGCCATCACTTGCAACATCAATAGCAGTAACAATGATATGTCTGTATTGTCTGTTACTCTATATAAAGAAGTAAATCTTGACACCTGTCCTTATATGTAGTATATTATTATTATGAAATGCAAAATTATCCTAAAAGACGAAGTTAACTGTAAGATTGAAGGACTTGATCTTGACACACGAAAGAAGTGTGAAAAAGAACTCAAGTTTTTCCTTCCGCATGCCTACCATCTCCCAGCATATAAGTTGGGCAGGTGGGATGGTTGCATTAGTTATTTTACCGTGGGCGGCGTCACGTACATCAATTTACTGGAAAGGGTGCTGCCAATTATTATGGAAGCAGGCTATGATCCAGAGATAGAGGACATGCGTGAACACCACAGCCTGCCACTGTCGGCTGTTGACGAGACCACATTCCAGCATAAAGTATGGCCTGAAAAACATCCAGTAGCAGGACAACCAGTTACGTTGCGTGACTATCAAATTGAGATTGTAAATAAGTTCTTGGAAACTCCACATTGTTTGCAAGAGATTGCAACAGGTGCAGGCAAGACATTGATTACAGCCGCACTGAGCAATTGTGTAGAGCAATATGGACGTAGTATTGTAATTGTACCCAACAAAGATTTGGTTAAACAGACAGAAGCTGATTACATCAATCTAGGATTGGATGTAGGAGTATACTATGGTGATAAAAAAGACATTGGTAAAACTCACACAATTTGTACATGGCAAAGTTTAAATAGCATCAAGAAGCAATTCCGCGACGGCAAGACTGAGTTTAGTTTGCAGGATTTTATCGAAGATGTAGTATGTGTTATTGTAGATGAAGTACATCAAGCCAAGGCAGATGTTCTCAAAGAAATGCTGACAAAAGATATGGCAAAGATTCCACTACGTTGGGGACTAACAGGCACAATTCCAAAAGCAGACCATGAGAAGATTAGTCTTCAAGCATGCTTGGGTGAAGTTGTTAATAAATTAGCAGCAAGCGAGCTACAAGACATGGGCGTATTAAGTAATTGCCATGTTAACATTGTTCAGTTAAAGGAAATATCAGAGTATACGAATTATCAAGCAGAGCTGAGTTATTTGACTACAGATAAAACTCGTATGGAATATATTGCAGAGTTAATTAAACGTATCAGCGAAACAGGAAATACTCTGGTATTAGTAGATAGAATTAAAGCAGGTGAGCTATTAGTTGAAAATATAGAAGGCTCGTCATTTGTTAATGGAGCAATGAAAACCAATGACAGAAAAGACCAGTATGATGACATTAATGAAGGAACTAATCACATTCTTGTGGCAACCTATGGAGTGGCTGCCGTGGGTATTAACATTCCTCGTATCTTTAACATGGTTCTATTGGAGCCTGGGAAATCCTTTGTGAGGGTTATACAGAGTATTGGTCGTGGTGTTCGTAAAGCAAGCGACAAAGATCATGTGGAGATTTGGGACATTGCAAGCACAGCCAAATACAGCAAAAAGCACTTGGCTGAAAGAAAAAAGTTTTATAAGGACGCGAATTATCCGTTCAGTTTAGAAAAGGCAGATTATAGATGAAAATATTAACAGTTGATAATAAGCCATATGAGTTGGACGAAATACCCGACACAGTGGAAGATATACGATATAGTGTATTAGATTATAGTAACCCAAAGAATGTAGATTATTATTTTTACCCTTTGGTGTTTATGGAGAGCTTTTATTCACCAGCAGCGGTGCTCAGGGTAGGAAACCACACAGTTAATATTCCATTAGACTGGAGTGTTGTTGTATGTGATCCAATGGTTGGCGAACCAGAAGTAATGAGCTTGATGAGTTTAAATGATCGCGGATTTCATGCGTTTGCATTTAACCCTCTTACTGGATTTATGCCATCATATCTTGACTTGAGTATATCTAACATATATACTGATGTTAAATGGTATGCACCCAAGCTCAAGTTTGGTCATATTTTGGTAGTACCACTAGAAGATAAAGAAAACCCAGTATGTGCATTGTTTATTAAAGAAGCAAACAAGATTCCAGAAGTATTAGATATCAGTGAATTATTTTAATGTCAAACATTAGTATTAAAAATGAAATGTTAGCAATTGACACCAAAGATCGAGGATGGTGGAACCGATTGACTGATGAAGAACGCAAAAAGGTAGGACCGTGGATCCTTATGCGATATACTAGTGCCTGCAAAAATAACAACAAGCAATTTGAAGAACACTATCTTGAGTGGACTAATGAGCTAGTAAACACTCACTTTAATTCACTGAGCCATCATCCTCAATTACAAATACAGCTTATGCAGGCAATCGGCTTGGGTATAAGTATGTACCATCCTTGGATTGCACCGGGAAAAAAAGGCACAAGTAATAAGTTACATCAAACATTCCAAAAGATTTATCGTCATCTGAATGATGATGAATTAGACATCATGATTAATATGCATGACAAGGATGAACTAACTGAACTCTTAGAACAACACGGCATTGATAAAAAAGAAATTAAGAAGCTACTTAAATGACCTTTAAATGTGGATTTTGTAAAAAAAGTTTTAAAAAGGAAAGCACGTTAGCAGTGCATGTCTGTGAAAAGAAACGCAGACATATGGTTCGCGATAATAAAGATGCACAGCTTGGATTTAGAACATATCAATTATTTTACAAAGTTGGAACAAACAGTAAAAAAGAAAAAACATATGAAGATTTTGCTGACAGTCATTACTACACTGCATTTATTAAATTTGCAACATACTGTATAGATTTAAAAATTGATAATGTAGAAAACTATACTACATGGTTGATTAGAAATCAGACACGTTTGGATAAGTGGGCAAGTGACACAGTATTTAATAATTATATTAAAGATAGACTAAAGAACGAGAGTGTAAGTCGTGCAGTGGAAAGAACTGTACTATTCTTAAATGAGTGGGCGAGCGAAAACAATACAAACTATGATAATTATTTTACTATGATAAACACAAATATTGCAGTGGTTCATATATGTAGTGGAAAGATCAGTCCTTGGGTGTTATATGCAAGCAAGGGTGCGCAAGAGTTGCTTAATAGAATGAATGATGAACAGATTAGAATTATAAGCGAATATGTTGATCCACATTTTTGGAGCATAAGGATCAAACGCAAAGTAGAAGACTTTGTTTGGGTGGAAAGTGTAATGAAAGAGGCACAGCTATGATCGTTAATACTGATATTGATATTGACATTGCTAATCGTGATAAGTTATTGCGTTTAATTAAAAATACACCTGCCAGTATTAAAAACGATGACAAATTTAAAAAACACAATACTGGCGTCTATTTCCATGAAGTCCCAAGTAATCCAATAACAGGACTATGCACACTAGACTATAAGCAAGCAGAAGAGATTGGTTACTTTAAAATTGATATCCTAAATGTAAATATTTACGATAAAATTGATAATCAAGAACATATGGATAGGGTATTGTCAAAGGATCCAGTGTGGGAATTATTAGAACATCAAGACATTGTTTCACAATTGTTTCACATACACAATCACTTTGAAATTGTCAAGAAGATGCAACCAAAGTCATTACCACAATTGGCAATGGTTTTGGCTATTATTCGTCCAGCAAAAAGACATCTAATTGGAAAAGATTGGAATACAATTGAAACTTCTGTTTGGCAACGTCCAACAGACAATCAATATTTCTTCAAAAAGGCACACGCATATGCATATGCACAAGCAATTATCTTACAAATGAACCTGTTAGCATACCCAGATTAACTTTTTTTAACTAGATTAATACTTCTGCGTTTGATACGTTTAGTGATACTGTCACTTAACTTTACTCCAGGGCCGGATACTATTTCCATTTGCTTAACATTAAAACTCTGTACGCAGTATTGAAAATACCATCTATTAAGTAATGCAATATTGATAGGTAATTTTCTATTTGTTTCCCACCACCATTCTTCTCCGAGTTCAAGAAACTTTTGCTTTTGATCTATCTCTATAATTTTGTCATAAACATACATGCTGGCAATTTGGGTATCAATATTTTGAATTATACCCAAATATTCTTTGCCAGAATAGTTTATCACCGTTAAAAACGGATATTCATTTAATAATTCTTGGTACTTCGCTATCATTATACTTTTATTTATACAATCACGATTTCAACTGATTTGCATAAATACATGCAGAGGTATCACATATGAGTAATTATTCAACAAGCTACAGCATTAATCAATCAGGCGATTTGTACGCACTGGGAGACAGCGGTATTGCTACTGGGCAGTCACAGTATGGTGGCAGTAGAGGTACAACTATTAATGCGCCGGTAAATTATAGAAAAGCTAAGATTTTTCGTGGACTTGATTCTGAATTATTATTCTATGTAAAAAACCAAGACAGAAAGCCTATTATGTTATCTGGAATGGAACTAAATGCCACATTAATTAATAGAGAAACTGGCGGTGCAATTATTAGGCGTAGACTTGATATTTTGGATCCAGTCGCTGGTTTTTGTCGTTTAGTATTACGAGCTAGCGACATTAATGGATTAGACAAACAAGTTTGTGACCTTGTGCTAACATATACAAATGACAGAGGATTAGTTCTTCCACTATATACTGATTTAAATATGCGTCCTAACTTGGCAGTTGAAATCAGTCATGATGCACAACAGATACCATTAAAAACACAAATAAACGAAACTTGGTTACCAGATCAAGATTATACATATGGTAGTATTATGTATGGTCCCACCTATTACGGCAAATCAAATGGACTTGTCACACTGGCAGTTTATGTTTCTGGATATAGCGGTAAATTTTTCTTACAGGGTACAACTGCTATAGAACCACAAGATGATGACTGGTTTGACATTGAACTAGGTATCCAAAACTTCTATCACATGTTTAATGGTGAAACAGGAATAGAAGCATTTAACTTCCAATCCAACATTATGTTCTTCAGAGGAAAATGGCAACTGACTGGCAACGGAACAGTTGACAAATTGCAAATTAGACTGTAATATAAGTGTATGGCTTTAATTACAGACTATATTAGAACTCTGATTCCAGGTAACTGGCGCCCCAATCCAAGCGGTTGGACGTCAGGAAACTGTCCTGTATGTATTATTAATGGTGAAAGCCGCCCTGATACCAAAGGCAGGGGTGGATTTAGATTTGAAGCTGAAAAATTCCAATACAATTGCTTTAACTGTGGATATGCCACAGGTTGGAGCCCTGGCAAGCGACTAAGCCATCGTCTTAAAAAACTCATGATGCAACTTGGCGCAGACGAAAGCGATGTGCAACGTTTACAGCTTGAGCTAATGCAAGAAGATGAAATGGCAGCAGTTCTGATGAAACAGCGGCGCCGAGACGAACCAGTTGTTATTGATTGGCCAGACATGGAACTTCCTCCTGAAACACAGACATTTAGTGAACAGACTCACCCTGATGCCAACTTTATAGAGGCGGCTCAGTATTTGCACAGTCGGGGATATGATGCTTCTGACAGTAGGTTTATGTATAGTACTAGCAAGCAACCTGCCAGAATGAATAAACGTATTATAATCCCATTTTATTATCAAAATAGGATAGTGGGATATACTGGTCGTTG
>Ga0213861_10000301_pt1 | contig 42212 bp, 41 predicted proteins | sample PICome_4_FD_160110 | JGI IMG/M metagenome (GOLD analysis project Ga0213861, IMG submission 160110) | Coastal seawater microbial communities near Pivers Island, North Carolina, United States - PICO131 | ecosystem: Environmental > Aquatic > Marine > Coastal | place: USA: North Carolina... | reverse complement strand
ATGTCTTCGGGCGTGTACGACATCTCCAATATCGAATGTCGCACCACTTCAGTCGTCACGAACACCACACCGACTACTGCATATCGCGGTGCTGGCCGCCCTGAGGCAACAGCTGCGATCGAGCGAGCGATGGACATGTTTGCTCTCGAGATCGGAAAGGATCCAGCTGAGGTTCGGCGCATGAACTTGATCGCAAAGTTCATGGAACCGCACACCACCTCCATTGGGCAGACCTACGACGTCGGCGACTTCGAAGGAGCGCTCGACAAGGCCCTTGATACCGCTGGATACGCGAACCTGCGTTCAGAACAGCAGGCTCGTCGCGACGCCGGGGATGCCAAGCAAATCGGCATTGGCGTCAGCGTGTACGTCGAAATCACCGGAGGCGTCGACCCCAAGCAGGAAGCAGCCAAGCTCGAGGTTCACGATGATGGGACCGCCACGGTCTACACGGGAACCTCGCCCCACGGCCAGGGCCATGAAACTGCGTGGGCGATGCTCGCCCACGACGAAACCGGAATTCCGATGGACAAAATCACCCTCGTCTGGGGCGACACCGACCTGGTCCCCAGCGGTGGTGGCACGATGGGCTCACGTTCGCTGCAACAGGGTGGTGCAGCCGTCCACCAGGGCGCCATCGAACTGGTCGAAAAGGCCCAAGAACTCGCAGCCCAACTCCTCGAGGCTGACGTTGCTGACATCGTGCTCGACAAGGACAACGGTGCATTCCACGTAGCAGGAACTCCAGCGGTGGCAAAGAGCTGGGGTGAGCTTGCTGTTGCGTCAAGGCAGCAGGGCAGCGAGCTGACTATCGATACGCTTTTTGTTGCAGACATGGCAACGTTCCCATTCGGGGCGCACATCGCTGTCGTCGAAGTCGACACCGACACTGGCCAAGTCAAGCACCTTCGTCAGGTGGCGTGCGACGACGCCGGTCGTGTCATCAATCCGCTGCTGCTCGACGGCCAAATCCATGGCGGGATCGCCCAGGGCACAGCGCAGGCACTCCTAGAAGAGGTCCGCTTCGACGAAGACGGCAACCCGATCACCTCCAACCTCGCCGACTACGGCATGATCAGCTCGGCTGAGTTGCCGAGCTTCGAAGTTGTTCACATGGAAACACCGACCTTCGTGAACCCGCTGGGGGCAAAAGGCATCGGCGAGTCGGGCACGATCGGCTCGACACCTGCAGTCCAATCCGCTGTGGTCGACGCAGTCAGCCATCTCGGCGTCAAGCACATCGACATGCCCGCCACTGCCGAACGAGTCTGGCAGGCCATCCAAGCTGCCAACTAAGAGCCGAGGAAACATCATGACCGACACGCATCAACGCGCTTCATTCACATCGTTCGAAGAATCGACTGCTGAGGACTGGGCGATCATCGCTCCGCAGCTCAGCGTGACTCAAGGCATGGTCGCCGACCGCGTCATCGCCCTGATGCGCGCCCTGGAGTTTGACCACGGCGGGTTTCCCGTTAACCGTCTCGAGCACAGCCTGCAGACAGCAACACGGGCCGAGAAAGACGGACAGGACGACGAGTACGTGCTGTGCGCGCTGATTCACGACATCGGCGACACACTGAGTCCGTACGCCCATCCCGATATCGCGGCGGGCATCGTTAAGCCGTTCGTGTCTGAGGCCAATCACTTCATGGTCAAGCACCACGGTGAATTTCAGGGCTACTACTTTTGGCACTACCTAGGTATGGACAAAGAGGCGCGCGACGCACATCGCGACAATCCGTTTTTCGATCACACCGAAGAGTTTTGCGCAAAGTATGACCAAAAGGCTTTTGATTCCGACTACGTCAGCAATCCGCTAGAACACTACGAGCCGCTGATCCGCAAGATCCTTCGCAGCGCCGACACCGACAGCTGACTAACAGCAGGCACTGCACAATCCTGACTCGCCAGGTCGCCTGGCGATAGTCCACACTCCGAGAAACAGCAGTTGCGGCGACGTGAACGCACTACGGTCAGCGCCGTGAACTCCTCTATTGGGCGCCTACGACTCGCACTGGGCATGGTCGCCGCCGTGTTTGTCGTCGGCACCGTCGGCTACTGGTCTTTCGGCCTTTCGCTGCTCGACGCCGCCTATCAAACGGTTACTACGGTGACCACGGTCGGCTTCCGCGAACTCGCAGTATTCGGAACCGCCGAAAAGTGGTTCACCATGGTGCTAATCGTGCTCGGGGTGTCTACCGTTTTATATACCTTTACCCTCGCCGTGCAAGTAGTTGTCGAGGGGCAACTCCGAGAATTCGTTGGGAGGCGGCGCATGGATCGCGAGCTGAGCAAAATAAGCGGCCACACGGTCGTCTGCGGATGGGGTCGCGTGGGCCGCGCTGTAGCCGCTGACCTCGAGCGTTCCGGCCACTCGGTGGTAGTTGTCGATCTCGACATCGATCGAGTTGCCGATATTTTTCACCCCGTTGTTGTCGGTGATGCCACCCTCGATTCTACGCTTCGAGCAGCTGGGCTTGAGCGGGCCACCTCTCTGATTGCAGCTCTCGAAGGCGATGCCGAGAACCTGTTTGTCACGCTGTCTGGCCGTTCGATCAACCCAAACTTATTCATCGTGGCCCGCGCACGCCAGGACGAGAGCGTGCCGAAATTAGCGAACGCTGGAGCTGATCGAGTCGTCAACCCGCAGGAGCTCGGTGCGGCCAGGATGGCCTCATTTGTCGCTCGTCCAAATGTTGCAGAATTCATTGACGTGGTCATGCACCAACGGTCACTCGAGTTCCGAATGCAGGAATTCGATGTGCCACCGGAGTCGGCGCTGGGCGGCAAGACGCTCAAAGACGCGAACCTACGGGAGGAAAGCGGGGCACTTGTACTCGCGCTGCGTTCACCCGACGGTGTCTTTACGACCAACCCGACCGGCGACACACTCATACAGCCTCACCACATCGTTATCGCGGTCGGTACCGCCGATGACCTGCACCGACTCGGCGAGCTCACCCGACGCCCGAGTTCATGAGCCGCACCCACGTCCTCATCGACTTAGACGGCACGATCTCCAACTCACTGCCCGGCATTGCCCGGTCACTGCAGTATGCGTTTGCCGAGTGCGGCTACGAGCCACCAACCGACGATGCAGTCCGTTCGATTATCGGGCCGCCATTCGAGGTCTCGTTCCCCATCCTCGGTGTGCCCATCGACGAAATGACGCCTGTTGTTGCGAAGTACCGCGAACGGTATAACGACATCGGGCTCTTTGAGAACACTTTGTACAAGGGCATTCCGGACATGCTCGAAGCCCTGCTGAGTGAAGGCCTCAGCCTCGCACTCGCCACAGCGAAACCCGAAACGGTCGCACGGCGCATCACCGCCCACTTCGACGTAGCGCAGCACTTCGTCTACGAAGCTGGCGCAAGCCCTGCCCTCAATGACAATCGCCGTTCAAAGGACCAGGTCATCGCTTATTGCCTGTCCGAACTCGGCATCGCAGCCGGTGATCATGTCGTGATGCTCGGCGATCGCGATCATGACGTCGAAGGAGCTCTCGCCAACGGCATCGACTGCGTCGGTGTCACCTGGGGCTTTGGCTCAGCCGACGAGTTACTCGGCGCCGGCGCGCTCTGCATCGTCGATCGCCCAGCCGGTGTGCGGGCCGCTGTCTACGCTTGAAGATGTGCTGACCACCCGATCAGCGAGTACCGTTCCCCCCTAGTGAGCGCACCGGCAGACACCACCACCGAGGCCTCCTCCGAGGCCCCTCGCGTGCAGTCCAACTCGTCGGCTGACCGCTTCATGCGACGTCTGCTCAGACTCCCCGAGGGGAAAACCTCCACTAACGCCGAAGCCCGATCAGCATTCCAAAAGTCGATCGCTATTACTGCCTGCCGCTGCATCGTGATGTACCTGGTGTTGCCATTTGTCCTGCCGATCGTCGGCGTCGCAAGTGGCGTCGGCCCGGCGATTGGTCTCGCAATCGGGATCCTTGCGATCATCGCGATCATCTATTCGATTCGCCGCTTCTGGCGCGCCGACCACCCCAAACGCTGGTACTACACGGCGTTTGCCTCTGTCATCATCAGCTTCTTGATCTACTTGTCAGTCAAGGACATCATCGAGCTCACCAACTGAGCCACATTCTTTCGATTGGCCAAGCGCCCGATACTGTGTTTCTTTCGACGATTGAAATGAGAACGCGCATGGCGGTTAAGAAGCCCATCCTCAGCCCTTGGTTCGACGGCAGTACGCCGTTGGAAGAACTCCCCGCCAGCGATCAAGTCGCCCACGACATCGTGCTCGAATTCGGTGATCTAAAGCCATCTGTAATGCGCATCATGGACGCCGAACTCAACGATGATCAGCGACTCAGGGCCATCGTTGCTTTCCGCGATTCACTGCAGGATCCCGGCAACGCGAATCGTGACCCGCGTGTCGCCATCGCCAACGCAAGCAAGTAACGATCACCCAAGGCGATGGCGCCGCCGCTCGCCTTACCTATGTGGCCGAGAGTTTGACAGTTGCAAGAACTTGCGGACGGGGGACTCTCCGTGACGTTCGGCACCGCCAGATGAGGCATGATGGTGGTGTACATCCGCACAAGACAAACCTGGGGGATCTTCCGTGGAAGTTTCGATCAACATCAATGGCACACAGCAGACACATGATGTCGAGCCACGCACGCTACTTGTCCAGTACATCCGAGAGCACGCCGGCTTGACCGGCACCAACATCGGCTGCGACACGTCGTCGTGCGGCGCCTGTTCCATCCATCTCAACGGCGAGGCTGTCAAGAGCTGCACCATCCTTGCCGCGCAGGCTGATGGCGAAGAGATCCGAACCATCGAGGGCATGGCAGATGCCGACGGCACACTGCACCCAATGCAGCAGGCCTTCATGGAAAACCATGGCCTGCAATGCGGTTACTGCACACCGGGGATGGTGATGGCGGCCACGAGCCTGCTCGACGAGAATCCGAATCCATCCGAAGAAGATGTTCGGCTTGGCTTAGAAGGCAACCTCTGCCGTTGCACCGGCTATCACAACATCGTCAAGTCGGTCCTCGCTGCGGCGAGCGTCTGAGTTCACGAACAATCAATTTGGGGCGAATATGAACTGGATGGGGGTCCAGCAATGACAGTCATCGACAATCAAACCGCCAGCAACGAATCGATCGCCGCCGGCAACGGCGTGGTTGGCCAACGAATACTCCGCAAGGAAGACCCGGTGCTCCTAACTGGTGAAGCGGTCTATACCAACGACATGGTGGTGCCAGGCGCCCTTTACATGGCCGTGCTCAGGAGCCCGCATGCGCATGCAACGATCAGCTCGATCGACACGTCAGCGGCCCTGGCATTGCCCGGAGTACACAGCGTCTACACGGGGGCCGACATGGCGGACCAGTGGGCCGCTCCGATGCCGTGCGCTTGGCCGGTCACCGACGACATGAAGAACCCGGCGCACTATCCGCTTGCGATCTCGAAAGTCGCCTATGTCGGCGACGGCGTTGCCTGCGTGCTGGCCGAAACCGACTCGATCGCCCATGATGCGATCGAGTTGATTGATGTCAACTACGACGTGCATAGTGCGGTAATTGACCTCGAATCGGCGCTGTCCGACGATGTAGTCATTCACGACGAACTCGGAACAAATGCCAGCTACACGTGGCCACTTCTCATTGAAGAGAATGATGGCGACTGCCAAAAAGCCATCGATGAGGCTGCCTTCGTTGTCTCTGAACGCTACGTACAACAGCGTTTGATCCCAATGGCGATGGAACCACGAGCCGTCGTTGCGATGCCGCAGCCCTTCGGCGGCGACATGACCTTGTACTCCGCCACACAGGTACCCCATATTTTGAAGGTGATGACAGCGCTGACACTCGGAATTCCTGAGCACCAGTTGCGTGTGGTGTGCCCGGCTGTCGGCGGTGGCTTCGGTTCGAAGCTCGACGTCTACGCCGAGGAATTGCTTTGCGTGCAATTGGCCCGCACCCTCAAAGTACCGGTCCGCTGGAACGAGGAGCGCTCAGAGAATGCCCTTGCCACGGTCCATGGTCGTGCTCAGATTCAGGACATCGAACTCGCCGCAGATGCCGACGGCAGGCTGACCGGTATGCGGGTGAGACTCACTGCCGACATGGGCGCCTACCTCCAACTCGTCACGCCTGGAATTCCACTGTTCGGCGCGTTCCTCTATGCAGGAGTCTACAAACTGCCGAAGGCGTACGATTTTTCCTGTACCGGCGTCTTCACCACCATGACGCCGACAGATGCGTACCGCGGCGCCGGCCGACCAGAGGCCACCTACGCAATCGAGCATGCCATGGATGCCCTTGCTCGCAAGGTCGGCATCGATCCGCTTGAGTTGCGTCGCCGCAACTTCATCCCAAAGGAGTCCTATCCGTACGAGGCCTTTACCGGGCTGGTGTACGACTCCGGCGATCACGACAAGGCAGCTTCAATCGCAGAAAGCCTCCTCGATTACGCCGGGCTACGCGCTCGCCAGGCTGAACAAAACATACCTGGGTCAACAAAACGACTCGGCGTCGGGGTGTCGACCTACTTCGAGATGTGCGGCCTTGCCCCATCACGGGTATTGGCCTCGCTGAACTACTCCGCAGGCGGTTGGGAATCAGCTACCGTTCGAGTGCTTCCAACCTCAAAGATCCAAGTAGTCACCGGCACTGCCCCGCACGGACAAGGGCACGAAACGGCTTGGTCAATGATTGCCGCCGACAGATTTGGCGTTGATCCAGCCGACGTCGACGTGCTGCATTCCGATACGGCCATCGCTCCACTCGGGCTAGACACCTACGGATCGCGCTCGCTGCCCGTCGGCGGTGTTGCTCTCACCATGGCATGCGACAAGGTCATTGACAAGGCCCGCCAGATCGCAGCTCATCAGATGGAAGCCAACGAGGAAGACCTTGAGTTCTCCGGAGGCACGTTCCGCGTCGCCGGTTCACCGGACAGGGAGATGCCGCTCGCCGCGATCGCGTTCGAAGCGTTCACAGCCCACAACCTTCCCGATGGACTCGAGCCGAATCTCGAAGCACAAGTCACGTACGACCCTCCGAACTTTTCGTGGCCATTTGGGACACATATGTGCGCCGTCGAAATCGACATTGAAACCGGCAATGTCGAACTGCTGCAGTACGTCGCCGTCGACGACTGCGGCAACAAGGTCAATCCGCTCATCGTTGACGGCCAGGTACACGGCGGCGTAGTGCAAGGCATCGGCCAAGCGCTCTATGAAGAGGCTCGCTACGACGATGACGGCAATCTGCAGTCCTCAACCCTGGCGGAATATCTCGTGCCAGCAGCCAGCGATGTTCCTCCTATTACCCTGGGTGAAAGCGTCACGCCTTCACCTAGCAACCCACTTGGCGTCAAGGGGGTCGGCGAGGCCGGCACAATTGGTGCTGCTCCGTGCGTCATGAATGCCGTGGTCGATGCCCTTTCTGGGCTCGGCGTGCAAGACATCCAGATGCCGGCAAGTCCGCTGAACGTCTGGAACGCAATCCAACAAGCCCAAGCCAACCATCAGGAGACCAACCAGTGATCCCCGCACAGTTCGACTACGTCCGCGCCGAATCTGCTGAAGAAGCAATCAGCCTCATCGGCCAGCACGGCGACGAGGCCAAGTTCATTGCGGGCGGCCACAGCCTCCTGCCGTTGATGAAGCTGCGCCTGGCACAGCCGTCAGTACTGGTCGATATCGGCCGCTTGTCCGATCTGTCCTACATCCGCGAAGACGGCGACCACATCGCAATCGGTGCGATGACCCGGCACATGGATGTCGAGACCTCGGACATACTCAAACAACACGCACCTCTACTCGCTCATGCCGCAGGCCACGTCGGTGACCCGCAGGTACGTCACCGCGGCACCATCGGTGGCTCAATTGCGCACAGCGACTCAGCATCCGACCTGCCCGCCACCACCCTGGCAATGGGTGCCACCTATGTGGCCAAGGGCCCAAATGGCACGCGAGAAATTGCTGCGGGAGACTTTTTCGAGGGCTTCTTGACTACCGCGTTGGCACCCGATGAAATGCTCACCGAGATTCGCGTTCCCAAGATGAATGGGGCCGGATGGAGCTTCCAGAAGTTCAATCGCCGCGCCCAGGACTGGGCAATTGTGGGCGTGGCTGCGTGGCGCAACGGAACCGAGTCAGGGGTCGGTCTCGTCAACATGGACTCCGTACCGGTTCTTGCGACAAGCGTTAGTGCAGCCATCGCAAGCGGCGCGTCCATCGATGACGCTGCCGCCGAAGCTGCAGCACAGGCTGATCCCACGGGTGACCTTAATGCCAGCGTCGAGTACCGCCAGCACCTTGCGCGCGTCCTCACCAAGCGCGCCCTGACCATCGCGTCCTCCTAGGTATGGCCGGTTCGCATATTCGACGAATTTTGGGGTTATAGCTGCTGGCGATCGACCAGTAGCGTTTGTGGCCATGCTGCTGGCAATTACCAACTCAGGACTGTGGCGAGTGCTTTGGTATTCGCTGGTTGGCCTGTCAGCGATAGCGCTGTACGCAGGTGCCTTACGCACAGCAGGTATCGGTTGGGCAAGAATTCGCTGGTCACTGATTGGCGCGTACATCGTGGCGTACGTGTGGTGGTTCTTTGCCAACGGCATCATCATCGATCGCGTGTCCGTGCTGTGGTCGTTCGCGATTTTCCTAACCGTCGCCAGCGTTGGCCGCCCCCCGCGCGAGTGGATGCGTTCCGCCGGCGACCTGGGTGTCTTCGTCGCCATGTGGCTGGCATACGACGAAAGCCGAGGCATCGCCGATGGTCTCGGCATGCCGATTCAGGTCGAGTCAGTGCGCAATCTCGATCGGTTGCTGTTTTTCGGTGCTGACCCAGTGGTGGAACTGCAAGCAGCGTTTCACCGCACCGAGATTGCCGAACGCGTCGTGAACGGAGAGATCGTTCTGCGTACGGTGACCGACGTGCAGTGGTACGACGTCGTCGGATCGTTTGTCTATTACTCCCATTTCATAGTCCCGCCAATCGTGATCGGCGCTCTTTGGCTGATCAATCGACACCAATGGGTTCGATACATGCGACGCTTCGCCACGCTGCTGTTTGGCGCGTGCGTGATGTTCGTTCTTCTGCCAACAGCGCCACCATGGATGGCAGCTGGCGGAACGAACCGAGTCGGACTTGACCTTGCGGCGCTCCCGCCGCTCTCGCGGCATACCGGTGTTGGTTGGCGATATGTCGGACTAGGCAGCTTCGTCGAGGCCTGGGATACCGGTCGCGATTGGGCCAATCAGGTCGCAGCAATGCCCTCGCTGCACTCAGCTTTTGCGTTGTTCGTCGTAATGTTCTTCTGGCCCTGGGTACATAACCCGTGGGCACGCGCCGCAATGTTGGCGTACCCGCTCGCCATGGCGGTTGCGCTTGCGTACTTCGCTGAGCACTACATCGTTGACGCCGCCGCCGGTTGGTTACTCGTCGGCACAGTATTCTGGCTTTGGAATAGAATCGAAGCGTGGCTCGCCGAGCGTTCCGGGCCGATCGATGACGAACCGCTCGACTATGAAAAAGCTGTCGAGGCCCGCAACTCACCGATTTCTGCTGAGGCTGCTAGGGCTTAAGGTTCGACCAACCACGCTATCTGTGGCAAGGGAAGCGAATTCGCCGCACGCGCTCGTCACGGCATCGATCTGTTCAGCACCTTCAGCACGGTGCACAACAACGCCCACGCTCTGCTCAAGGCAAGTCTCGATCCTGGCTTCCCTACACTCAGCGTCGCCTTTGCCGCTACTAGAGCAATCCTGCGTAGACACCACCGTCTACGTGGAGTTGCAAGCCGGTGGTGAACTTTGCGGTCTCCCCGCACAAGAAAGCAACATGTGCGCCGAAGTCATCGGCTTGACCGAGGCGCATCGAGTCGAGTTGGTCGACGCTGTATAGGGCGTCAAGCCGCGGCGTCCGATGGAGTCCAGGTTGCACGGTATTAACCGTGACGCCCTCCCCTGCCACCTCAAGCGCCAGCGTCTTCAGAAAGGCGGTTGCTCCCGCCCTTGCGGTGTTGGAAAGAATTAGGTTGGCCATCGGCTGACGCACCGACAATGACGTTATGGCGACGACTCGTCCCCAACGCTGCTTGCGCATGAACGGCACCGCCGTCTTACACATTGCCACGACCGAGAGAAGGTTCAATTCGAGCGCTGCCTGGTACGCATCTACCTCGGTGCTTTCGAAGTTGCCGGGAGGTGGCCCCCCGGCGTTCGGTACAAGAATGTCGACTCCGCCCAGTGCACTCCAAGCAGCGTCGACAAACTGGCACGCCCCCTCGGGCGTAGACACATCGGCGACGATCGGTACGCACTCGTGCCCAACCACCGCAGCCGCAGACCGCAGCCGGTCCTCGTTACGTCCGCAGATTGCAACGCGTGCGCCCTCCTCCGCCAGGGCTTTTGCTGACGCTAGGCCAAGCCCCGATGACCCACCAGCCACAACCGCAAGCCGTCCAGCTATTCCAAGATCCATACGTCGAGAACGTATCGCGCCCGCTGAGCTCCGGATCTGATCAGTCGGTACGGGCCTCGGCAAACTGCTCGCGGAGCTCACGCTTGAGGATCTTCCCACTTGGGTTTCGTGGCAACTCGGTCACAAACTCGACTGCCTTCACTGCCTTAAATGGCGCCAGCTTTCCCTTACAGAACTCGATCACCTCGTCAGCCGTCAACGACTCGTCATTTTGCACAACGGCAGCGAGCGGTGATTCGCCCCATCTCTCCGATGGGACACCGATCACACCGACATCAGCGATCTTTGGATGGGCAAGCAGCACACTCTCGATCTCGGCCGGATACACGTTCTCACCACCAGAGATCAGCATGTCTTTCACTCTGTCGACAATGGTGACGAAGCCATCGGCATCCATCGTCGCCACGTCACCGGTGTGCAGCCAACCGTCGACTATCGCCTCTGCCGTCGCTTCGGCACGATTCCAGTAACCGACCATTACGTTCGGTCCCTTAATCAGGACCTCGCCTGATTCGTCGACGCCGACATCGGCACCGGCTTCGTTGATCACCCGAACCTGCGTGAAATAGAACGACTTACCCGTCGAGCCGGCTCGCTTGACTGCGTCAGCAGAACTAATGAGACAGCCCGGGCCACCTGTCTCGGTGAGCCCGTACACCTGGTGGATCTCAATTCCAAGGTCGTTGTATTGCTCGATCAAGGTCTTTGCAACTGGCGCCGCTCCGCTCATCACCCAACGTAGCGAGCTTGCGTCGTGAACCGCTGGATCTCGGACAGCCAACATGAACTGCAACATGACTGGCACCATCAAGGTGGTCGTGATCTTCTCGTCGCGGATCAGTTCCCAGGACTGCACTGGGTCGAACGCCTTCAGGATCGTGATCGAACTTCCACTGTAGATGCAACACAGCACTGGATTTAGGGCCCCGACGTGGAACATCGGCAACGAAATCAGGTAGCGGTCACCCACTTCAAAGTCCGCAGTGGCAACAGCGGTGAGAATCGACCACAGCACCGTGTCGTGGGAATGCATCACCCCTTTCGGGAGCCCGGTAGTCCCACTTGTGTACATGATGAACATCAGGTCGTCGCACGAGCCACTGGGGCTGGGCTCGTCGGTTGTCGCTGCCGACCTCCAGTCGTCGTAATCGACTGCACCGTCCAACACGTCGCCGCCGACCTGAATCCAGGTGGTGATAGCGATGTCGTCACGGCGACTCTTCAGCTCACGCACGACCTCTGCGAAGTCGGCACTGTAGACCAGCACCGTTGCACCAGCATCGGCGAGGATGAATTCGAGTTCATCTGCGACAAGTCGCCAGTTCAGTGGGACATTGACGGCACCAATCTTGCCTACGGCAAAAAACGACTCAATAAATTCCACGCCGTTCATCAGGAGAAGACCGACACGGTCACCGTGTTGCACACCGTTGTCACGAAGTGCGTGAGCAACCTGATTCGAACGATCATTCAGCTCGCGAAATGAGAAACGACGATCGCTGGACGGTTCGAAGATCGCCTCGATGTCCGGGTCGCGGTATGCACGCTTGGTGAGAAGTTGTCCGACGTTCTGTTGCACTGCCATGTCACAGATAGTCGCGCACTTACACCTGATGTCCTCAAATCTGTGGCAGAAATTTCAGTATCCGACGCGGACCTCGCCTTCTCTGGCTTGGTCAAAATGACGGGGCAAGAGTGCACGAAGGCTGAGTGCAGGCGTTCAGACAAGCAATCGACCAAGCGGCGGCCTCAATGCTGGCAACGACCGAGCCGCCAGACTCGGCAAAGCCAACGAGCAGTTCGTGCCAATCGTGATCAGTTACGGGCCAGGCGCCTGGACCTGGAACTCGCGCGGCTCCGACCATATGTTCGCCATCACGTAGAGATTTTCAATCTGCCACGCCAGCGAGCGCGAGTGCGACGCCACATCAGGCAACCCGTTGGCGCCAAACCACTCGACGTCGCACCCCCTTCTTGCTCACTTCCCCAGTCAGGCATCGAGTACACAGCGTTTGTGACGCTCACCGAACTGGACTTCAGTCGCCGTCGGATCAACAAGCCCGGGGCCACCATCGACGAGAAGCTAATGTCGACTCAAACGCGAAACAGCGCCGATCCACCCATCGCCCTCGCGCCAAAGGAGCACCTGGTTGGCGTCAGCCACCTGAACCACAACCGTTTCGGCTAGCGGCGCCCACACCTGCACGGCGACCGTGCGGCACTTTGACCGCTGCACTCCGAAACATGGCTGCATTCTGGACAGAATCTGAATGGTCCACGATCTGATCCACTGGGATAATGTCAAGCTAGTGACTCCAGCAGATGTCAATTCCGCTTTGTCAGCGCAGGGTTACCTGCCTGACGAGGGCATCTCCACGGCCGTCTTCCTCGCGATGACGCTCCGGCGACCCCTGCTGCTTGAAGGCGAGGCAGGAGTCGGGAAGACTGAGCTGGCCAAGAGCCTGGCGGCGGCAACCGGAGGCGAGTTGATTCGCTTGCAGTGCTACGAAGGCATCGATGCTGCGCAGGCGGTGTATGACTGGGACTACGCTAGGCAATTACTGCACCTGCGAGCGGCAGAGGCCACTGGCGAATCACAGCAAATGACCGCTGACGCGCTTGAGACCGCGCTCTACAGCGATCGGTTTCTCATCAAGCGCGCTCTACTTCGAGCGATCGAACCCACCGAGGGTCCGCAGCCAGTCCTACTCATCGACGAGGTTGACCGCGCCGATGACGAGTTCGAAGCGTATTTGCTCGAGATCCTGAGCGACTTCCAGGTCACCGTCCCCGAAGTGGGCGTGTTCTCGACTGACCGTCCCCCGCTTGTGGTGCTCACCTCCAACCGCACACGCGACGTACACGACGCTCTCAAGCGGCGCTGCCTGTACCACTGGGTCGAACACCCAGGGTTTGACCGCGAGGTAGCGATAGTGAAACTGCGCGTCCCTGGCATTGAAATTGGCCTCGCGAAGCAAGTCGCTGCCGCAGTCGAGGGCCTCCGCGAGCTGAACCTGTATAAGCCACCTGGCGTCGCTGAGACCATCGACTGGGCCACGGCACTTGGTCGGCTCGGCGCAAAGGAACTCGATAACACGATGGTCACAAACACGCTGGGTGCCGTCCTCAAGTACCGTGAAGATCATCAGCGCGTCGAGCAACATGGCATCGGTGAACTCGTCAAGCAGGCGATCGAAAAGGGCCTACTTCACGCCTGATGGCTGAGCTACTCCCAACCGGTAGAGCCGATCTGATGCGGTCAACTATCCCGGGCGCGACGATTAAGCTGTCGTCCAGCCCTGCCGAGATCGCCGTTGCGTTCACTCGAGTGCTCCGCGGCGCGGGCCTCCGGGTCCCGACAAGTTGCACACACACATATGCCGAGGCACTGTGTTCGGTCGGTCTCGACGATCGCAACAGTACCTACTGGTCCGGGCGCGCCACCCTCATCCGACGCCCCGAAGACATTGCGCTCTATGACCGAGCCTTCGCTGTATTCTTTGAGCACCGGCGCAGCAACGTCAGCGACGAGCCGCCAGAAGAGCCAGCGACAATCACCATTGCGACCGACAGCGACGACGAAGATGGTGTCGACGACGGGTCGGACACCGCTGAAGGCAGCGATGACACTATCGAGCTACGGTTTTCTACCACCGAAATCCTGCGCAACAAAGACTTCGCTGACTACTCCCCCGACGAACTCATCCTCGCTCAGAAGATGATGTCGAACCTGCGACTCGTTGGTTCACCGAGACGTTCGTTACGACTCGGACCAACGCAACGCGCGACGGGCCGCCCTGACATTCGCCGCACGGTTCGGTCGTCGATCAAGGCCGGAGGCGAACCGATCGAACGTCACTTCAGGGCACCAACTGAGCGCCTGCGCCGCCTCGTCCTCGTCCTCGACGTCAGCGGCTCGATGGAACCATACGCGCGAGCGCTCCTGCGATTTGTACACGCCGCTGTCGCCGGCCGCCAGAAAGTGGAAGCGTTCGCCCTCGGTACTCGCCTTACTCGGATCACCCGGGAGCTGAACAGCCGTGACCCAGATGTGGCGCTGCGCGACGCTGGCCAGCGAGTGCACGATTGGAGTGGCGGGACAAAGCTCGGGGTCGGGCTCCGCCAGTTTAACGACGAATGGGGGGTGCGCGGGCTCGCCCGAAATTCGATCGTTGTCGTCCTCTCAGATGGCTGGGACCGAGGCGACCCTGACGAGCTTGCAACCCAAATGCAGCGGCTGCAGCGGGTGACACATCGACTGGTCTGGGTGAACCCGCTCAAGGTCACGCCAGGGTACGCCCCACTCGCTCGGGGGATGGCCGCCGCTCTGCCCTATGTTGATGACTTCGTGGAAGGACATTCCATCCATGCCATGCAGGAACTCGCCCACGTGATCAGCAGATGAGGGACCCGTTGTGAAAGATCTCCTGGAAGACATCAATCGCTGGCGTGCTGCAGGCGAGCGCATCGCCGTTGCGCGAGTCGTCGATATCGAAGGATCTGGTCCTCGCGATCCGGGCGCCGCTATGGCCGTCACCGAGTCGGGTGAGGTTGCTGGCAGCGTGAGTGGCGGTTGCGTCGAAGGCGCTGTCGTCGGTCAGGCACTCGCGATTCTTGATGGCACCGAGTCTGCGGGCGTCACAACGTTCGGGTACTCAGATGACGAGGCGTTTGCCGTCGGCCTCACTTGCGGCGGCACCATTCATCTATTCATCGAGGAACTCAACTGGTGATCGAGCCATCGATCTTCGAGCAGTACGAGGCGCTGCTGCGCTCAGAGTCACCGGTTGCGCTCGCCACCGTGATTGAGGGACCAGACGTTGGCACAAAGCTGCTCGTGCAGCCCGCCGCTGCGCCCATCGGCTCACTCGGACACCCTGAACTCGATCGCGTCGTCGCACGTGATGCCGTCGCCGAACTTGAGGCTGCCCGATCCGGCGTGCGAAGTTACGGCCCGGAGGGCCAGATCACCCCAGAGGATCTGATCGACCAACCGACCGTTCGGGTCTTCATTGAATCGCATGCGCCGCCTCCACAAATGTGGATTTTCGGCGCCGTTGATTTCACCGCTGCACTCGCGCGAGTGGCGAAGGTGCTGGGCTACCGCGTCACGGTGTGCGATGCCCGGGAGGTTTTCGCGACACGACGTCGCTTTCCGATGGCCGACGAAGTCAAGGTAACTTGGCCGTCTCCTGTCTTTGATGAATTGGGGAGCAAGCTTGGTTCGCGTGATGCAGTTTGCATTCTCACGCACGATCCGAAGTTCGACGTTCCCGCCGTCCAGGGCGCTCTGGCCACTCGGGTCGGCTATATCGGCGTAATGGGCAGCCGCAAGACCCATGCGAAGCGGATGGAACGTCTCACTGCTGTCGGCGTCACCTCTGAAGACTCAGAACGCCTGATGTCACCGATCGGTCTCGACCTCGGTGCGCGAACACCAGAGGAGACCGCTGTGAGCATTTGCGCGGAGATCATCGCGCGCCGTACTGGGCGCCACGTGCCGAGCCTTCGCGACAGCTCAGGCGACATTCACTGACAAATTACTCCGGCCTGCGCTGCGGTCCTTCGCTGCGTGGAGGGTCAATCGATGGGGTTACCAAAGGTGACGCCACCGGCACGGGTCTTTGAAATCGTGTCAATCTCGACCGTCCGACCGGTACTCACCGAGTGCACTACAGCGTCACCAATACCGAGGTACATCATGACGTGACCGGGGTAGTGCACGAGGTCACCGGCTGACGCCTCGTCGCGGTCAACTCTGGTTGCTGCTCGAATCTGATCACCACTGATGCGGTTCAGTTCGACGCCGGATGCTTGCCAAGCGTACAAAGTGAGACCGGAACAGTCGAAGCCCTCGTCCTCGACGCTCGCGAGGGAGCGGTACGGAACACCAATCTGAGTCATCGCAGCGAGCACCGCCCGCTGATGATTCAGGCTGGCATCAGACCATGCATCGATCATTAAAAATTCGTCGTATCCAAGCTGGCGGGCGGCGAGCCGAGCGGTTGCGATGCGATACTTTGCGTACATCACATAGTCAACGAGACCTTCGGACTTGATGTACTCGTCGTAGGCCTCAACAGCAAGATCGGCTTGGGTCGCGATCTCAGCGGCGAGGGCATTGACAGCCAGCTCGGGCTCCTGTGCCGAGGCAGTTCCGGCGAAGGCCACGACGGCAGCAACTGCAGCGGTGCTGATGCCAAGAGTGCGCCTACAGCGATGGAGTGAGAAAAAATTCATGAGCGGAAATTGTTGAGCCGATAGCGGTGTCAAAATTACGAATTGAAATAATATCGTCATTAAATTGACATAATCAAACCTCACTGGCGTTATTTTGTAATCGAACCGACATGACGGGTGGCAGCACTAGTCGTGCGACACTGGTCTCGTGAGTCACGAAAAAGCGGTGCCATCAGGCGCGACCACCAGCGATGTGGCCGTGGTCTTACTCGCCGCCGGCGCAGGAAACCGATTCCAAGCAATCGAGCACAAGTTGCTCGCCCGTATCACGGCAACCGGTCCAACCATCCTCGAACAGGCACTGACCCGAGCACTCGACGCCAGCCTCGGCCCCGTGTTGGTCATCACCGGGGCGCTTGATGAAAAAGAATTACGGACTGATCCCGCACTTGCACGACTCCTCGCTAGTGACAGAATCAAGGTTCGCCACAATCCTGACTGGGCCGCTGGCCAAGCCACCTCGCTCCAGGTAGCGGTCACAGCCGCCGCTGCGCTCGGTGCCGACGCAATCGTTATCGGACTGGCCGATCAACCGTTCATCGACATCATTGCCTGGCAACAAGTTGCTCAGGGGTTGGGGCCCATCACGGTCGCAACGTACGATGGAAGTCGCGGTAACCCGGTCAAACTCCACGCATCTGTGTGGGGGCTTCTTGCGGAGAGCGGCGACGAAGGCGCCCGAATTCTGATGCGCGAGCGTCCCAACCTCGTTGTTGAAGTACCCTGCCCGGGTTCACCAGCCGACATCGACACCGTGGAGGATCTGCACCGATGGCAGAACAACTGATCAACGAGTTCACCGTCAATCGACCAATCGATGAAGCATGGCCGATTATTACCGATGTGGAGCGAATCGCACCGTGCCTACCAGGCGCACAGTTGACCGAGATTCGCCAGACCGATGACGGCGAGGTTTACACCGGGAACGTCAAGGTCAAACTCGGCGCCATCGCAACTGAATTTAAAGGCGACGCCTATTTTGTTGAGCGCAACGACGCCAACTACACGTGCAAACTCAACGGCAAAGGCCGAGACACCAAGGGCCGAGGCAATGCGTCGGCCGACATCTCTGCAGCTGCGGAGAGTTTGTCACCGACGAGCACGAAAGTCGTAGTCACCACCGACCTCCACATCACCGGGAAGATCGCACAGTTTGGACGCGGCATACTCGGTGACGTCAGCACGAAGCTGATCGATCAGTTCTCACAAAACCTTAACGAGATGGTCGACGCCGATGGCATCGACGACACCGCCAACGCTGCTCCCGAGCTTAAAGAGTCCACTTCCGAGCGAGTAGAGCCCGCGGTCGGCGAGAGTGCGTCGACCGAGATCGCCGAGCCCACCGTCCGCAAAATCGACGGACCGGCTGCGGAAGCCATCGACCTGATGGAGATGGGTGGCTCATCCATAGCTAAACGTGCCGCTCCTGCGATTGCAGCGTTGTTGATCATTCTGTTCCTCCTTGGTCGCCGACGGAGCTGATGAACGACCACAGTCGTGTCGAGCAGCTGATCGGCCGACCACCACAGAGCGCCTTTGACGTCGTCGTCCGTGATGGGTCCGGTGACCCCGTCGTTCTCCGCAACGCGCCCTTTCTCGACGATGGCACACCAATGCCGACTCGTTACTACCTCGTCGGACCCGATTTGGTGCGAGCGGTTAGTCGAATTGAGGCAGCCGGCGGCGTGCGCTCAGCCGAGCGCGAAATCAACGATATAGAGATCACGATGACGCATCGTGCCTACGGCGCTGAACGCGATGCTGCGATCCCGACTAACCATGATGGCCCTCGCCCGTCCGGTGGTGTGGGCGGAACCCGGCGGGGCGTCAAGTGTCTCCACGCCCATGTCGCTCACCTTCTAGCAGGCGGCGATGACGCAGTCGGCCGGTGGACGCTTGCTCACCTCGGAGATGATCACGGCGTCCTTGATGGACTAGTTCCACCCGCACCGCTCGTCGGCCTCATCGACAAGGAGACCTCATGATTGCTGGAGCCGCCAGAAACCCGGACCTCGGCGGACTGACCATCGCCATTGCTGATCATTGTGTCGACATAGCGATGACAGGCGGCGGGATGTGGCAGATCCCGCTCGGACCCGTCACCCTTTACAACAACCAAATCCGGCGTGACCCGCCGCACCCTGCCGAACTCACCAATGCTCTCGGTCTCGTCCACGACTATTTCGACGACATCATCGTTGAGGCGCCCACGGTCCTGGCAACTCCATCGGTGATGGCAGTCGGGGACCACGCTGAGGCACTTGCCCACGTCGAGATCGGGCACACGAATGTGCCACCTCGCTACAACATCCTGCGAGCCGACGCCGACGAGGTATTTCGAACACTTGTCTCTGAGCCAAGGAGTGCTCGACTCGCAAACCCTGGACTCGAAGCCCAACATGTGGACACACTCATCGGAGTGTTGTGCATCGTGCTGGCGATCATGCGACGATTAGATCTTGGCGAAATTGCGATCCACGTAGGCTGACTGTGAACGAATCTCCGACACTCCACCATGGCGTTAGTCACGACCGTGGCCAACGCCTGAGGCGCAACGGTCCGTGGCGCTAAGGCACCCGTCGCGCTCGAGCCCGCCAATTCGGCTTGCTGGCAAACGCATCACCATGCGCCCACTGGCAGCGTCCGACTTCAGGACGTGGAGCGAAGTGCGGACCCGAAACGCCGACTGGCTTACGGTCTGGGAGCCGCTTCGCCAGTCAGCAATACCAGATCCAACCACTGACCGGTCAGCTTTCACGTCGCGCTGCGTTCAGCGCGATCGCGACCGCGTGAACGGTGTCGCCTACCAGTTCGGCTTGTTCATTGACCAGCAGGTCGCTGGCGAGGTCAATTTGAATAACGTGGTCCGTGGAGCCATGCAATCCGGGACCATCGGCTACTGGATCGACCAGCGTCACGCCGGACAGGCATACACCGCTGAAGGCGTCGGACTATTGATGCAGTTCGCATTCGAACAGTTGGGCCTTCATCGCGTGGAAATCTGCATCGTGCCCCGCAACACAAACAGTCGCCGCGTGATGGAAAAACTCGACATTCGAAACGAAGGGGTTGCCCTCCGCTATCTCGAGATCAACGGCGTGTGGGAAGACCACATCCGGTACGCCATGACCGTCGAGGAGTGGACGATTCGACGAGAAGAAATTGCTGTTACCTGGCTCTAAAAGTCAGGTACCAGCAAACTCGTCGAAATTAGAATGTGACCAGGCCCGAATTGTTGCGTGCTGCCTGGAGGGCGGCGGTGCGGTCAAGACGCAACTGAGTCCGACGCTTCCACATTTTCGTCTTCCAATGCCGTTTGGTCTCTGACCGTTTTGCCAGCTTGCTCTTTGCCACGCCTGCATCATGGTGATGCATTGGCTTCCAGGCCGCTCCTGGCTCGTGAACGTCGGCGGGATCAATTCCACCTGAAATATCCTTCACAGCTGACCGCAGTTCCACGTGAATTCGATGCCGCTCAGAATGAGCGTGGGCTCGAACCTCTTGCTTTACTTGCATCGGAATGTCATGATCCCGGTTGCGTTGACTCATTGGCTACCTCCTGCTTTGCGGGCTTTACCGCGATGGTTTCGGTTGCTTGCAACTCCCAAGGTAGCCCAACTCATCAACCCGTGGACAGGGAATCCGTGTAACGATTCTGCGCGAATTGAGCTGGTGCCAACGTGGCCCGTCGCGTGCTGTCAGCGACGAGAGATCTTCGATTGCAGGACTGCGAGGCGCTCCGCGAACCAGGGCTGTTTAGTGCTCCATAACTGCGGCCGCAGCTCGCGCGCCACAGCATCGGGATGATTGTCGACGTCGGCCATATCCAAGATGGTCTGCTTCGCCTCAATAGAGAGTTGCCGTGGCGCCGTAGCGGCCCTCGCCGCAAACTCATGAGCCACCTCAAGGAGGTCGTCGGCCGGCACCGATTTGTAAGCCAGCCCGACGCGCTCGGCTTCCTCACCGTCAAGAACTTGACCAAAAATCACCGCGGCCATCGCTGCCTGCGGACCGGCGATTCGGCGGAACATCCAGGTGTGGCCACCTCCCGGATGAATGCCAAGCTGCAGAAAGCGGGTGTCAAGTTTGGCACGGTCGCTCATGATTCGGACGTCGCAGCCGAGCGCTAGGTTCATTCCAGCTCCGACCGCTGCGCCGTTTATAGCCGCGAGGGTCGGCAGTGGCGAGCGAGCGATCCGCAAAAAGCCTTCGTAGATCACTCCGAGGCTTTCGCCTGTGGCCTCAGCAAGATTCCCCAAATTGGCACCTGCGCAGAAGGCGGGCGGAGTACCCGTCACTACTACGGCCCCTACATTCTCATCAGCTTCGAAACGATCCATGGCTGCGATTATCTGCTCAACCATCGGTTGGGTCATCGTGTTGCGTTCTTCAGGGTTATTGAGCGTCAACGTGGCGACGCCATCGGCAATATCGGTGAGTACGAGGGACATCTTGCGATCATGCCATTCCTGCGTCTCGCCAGCGTGTATCGAGAGCCGAGACCAACTGCGCTCTCGCCTCACTGGCTCAACGCCGTAGCCTCTGAGGCATGCTTGACCACGTCTTCACCGATGCGATCAGCGCTCTCCGCGATGCCTTCGAGTCAGCCTTTTTAGAGCGGCAAGCATTCGAAGAGCACTTTCAATCCGACGTGCTCTCCGGAGACCTGACCTGGGAGACGAGCTACGGCCTGCCCGGCGAAGGCGAGCCGCCACGAGTCGTCGCCCACATCACCTTCGAGTGGCCTGCGTGGAGCCAAGCGGCCTACCGCCACTGGTACCTAGAAGAAATACTTGAGCGTCGCCCGGCGATCGAGATCGAAATCGTGTTACGGGTACAGCAACTTACTGAGCCGGCGGATCCGGAAGTGATCTACAGCACTATTCCCAAAATGAGCCCGCTTATCGGCGATGTCCGACTCGAGCGAGCCGGTATGACTGCTGAAGTAGCGCATCCAGATCCAGCCGATGATCCGCCGAACCTCTGCGAAGCAAGGTCCGAGCATGCCATCGAAATCACCTATGAGGGGCTGTACGAGCTTGCCGAAGCGACCGTGGCCGACGGTACCAACTCCCTCCTCGACGAGCACTTCGGTGCGCTCGGCGGCTGGATTGCCTCGACGCTCGTAAAGCTTGGAGACCTCAGCCTCGACTTTCTTCCTGACCTCGAGTGACCCGCCTCGGCGCCGATGGTGCGACAATAAAAAAATGTCCGAAGACACCGTGCTCTACGACGTGACAGAGCGAATTGCCACCGTCACGCTCAACCGCCCTGGGACACGCAACGCCCTATCGAGTGACGTGTTGCGACTACTGCCCTCAGTCATCGCAAAGGCAGAGAGCAGTAACGACGTAGACGTGATCATCCTGACCGGTGCCGACCCTGCATTCTGCGCTGGTCTGGACCTGAAAGAGTTGGGCTCCACCGGCGGAAACTTGGGGTCATCATCAAACCGCGAGCGCGGACCGTTTCCCCGCCTCAGCAAGCCGTTAATCGGGGCGATCAACGGAGTAGCGATCACTGGTGGCTTCGAGCTGGCGTTGAATTGCGACTTCCTCATCGCCAGCGAGCACGCGAAGTTCGGCGATACACACTCGCAGGTCGGCGTGATGCCCGGTTGGGGGTTGACCGTGTTGCTCCCGCAAGCAATCGGCGTGCGCCGAGCGCGCGAGATGAGCTTTACCGGCAACTTCATGCTCGCCGAAGAAGCCCTGGCTTTTGGTCTCGTTAACCATGTGGTGCCACACGCCGAACTATTACCGTTCACCCGATCGCTTGCTCGTGACATCTGTGGGAACGAACAAGACGGCGTCCGCCAAATCCGATCAACCTATGACGCCATCGCAACCGACGACGACGCATGGGAATCTGAAGCACGTGACGGACGGGCATGGTCTCGCGCCCAGTTCACTCCCGAGAAGGTCGCAGCGCGAAGAGAAAAAATCCAGCAGCGCGGGAAGCAGCAGTAGCGACTAGATGTTCGCACCGCGAGCCCGTAGGTCATCACGGATGGCCTGGGCAATGTCAAGGGCGAGGATCTCAGCACCGTTCACATTTAGGTGGAATCCATCGTCAGCGCGTACGTCCTTACCTTCACCATCGCGAGGGTCAATGACGAACTCGGCCCAGTTGCCATCACGTCCCGAGAAACGAGCCCAGGTGTCGATATAGATCACATCGGGCCGGGCCTCTGCAGCTGCTTTGGCTGCTCGATCCTGAATTGCAAGTTTGGCGGTCACGTCTGGATTGTCATCATTGGGGATACCAACCCAGATCACGGTTCGGTCATCTTCGAGTAAGAGATCCATCACGTCACCCGCTCGCTTGGAGTATTCCTCAGTCCACTCAACTTCGTTGTCAAGTGGATCACCGACGACAAACTGCAGTTCGTCCTGAAAAGCCGACAAGCCTTGGGAGTCGTTGCCACCAAAGGTCGCAACGACGATGTCCGGATCAACCTCGGGGATCGCCTGCGCGAGCTCCTCCGGCCAGTTGTAAAAGTCTGGCCGAGCAAGTCCTGATGACACCTTGTAATTCAGCTCCGTCTCGGCCACCTCGGTACCATCTACGAGCCGTTGGAGGTATGGACCGAACGTGCCGGCGTCACTGTCCCCAACGATGTACACCTTGGCCTTGTTGCTCGGAGACGGCGGGCCCGTGTTTTCAGCTACATCTTCTGGCGTCGTAGCGGCCGGTGTTGCTGTCTCCACCGGATCGACGTCGGGCGCACCATCGGAGGGCATCGTCACACTTATAGGCACATCGGTCGTCGGCAGAGACTCTCCAACGCCCTGCCCAATGCTGGCTACGACATCGTCGTCGCCAGCAAAATATTCAGCCATTGCCTTTACCCCGCTGTACCCCACAACGGATAAAACGAAAAGCGCCGTAACCCGCCGACGTAGCATTTGGGGACTCAGAGTGAACTGGTTGGGGGGCTGACTCATGACGATTGTAAGGATAGGTGCAACACGACAAGCGATCAGGGCAGACATTCCCCACAGTTCTCGACGTTCTGCAAAGTGTCAATTCTTGGGGTCATCGATGTGGCCGAGGTCGGCTTCCAACCTCTTTCACCGGCTATCCTTACCGGTACACGCGAACACCTGACGGTCACGACGTCAGACAACTCTCAAGGGGAGAACATGATCAAGACTAAAAAACTGCTCGCTGTAGCAGCAGTGGGGGCCCTCGGGCTCGCCGCCTGTGGCAGCGACGACGACAGCAGTACCGCCGACGGCGGTTCTATCTGTGAAGTCACCGACGTCGGCGGTGTCGACGACAAGGGCTTCAACCAGATCGCCTTCGAAGGCGCCGAACGCGCCGCTGCGGAGTTCGGTCTTACCGCTGAAGTGCTTGAGTCGGCCTCCGACGCCGACTACGAAACAAACATCCAGAGCTTTCTCGAAAAAGACTGCTCGCTCATCGTCACAGTCGGCTTTCTGCTCGGCGACGCCACGGCTACCGCTGCTGCCGCAAACACCGACAAGCAGTTTGCGATTATTGATGTCGGTTACGAAGACGCCATCCCGAACGTTCTGACGCTCAACTTCGCCACCGCTGAGCCGTCTTTCCTCGCCGGATACCTTGCGGCGGGCATGACCGAAACTGGCAAGGTCGCCACATACGGCGGCATCAACATCCCGCCAGTCACCGTCTTCATGGACGGCTTCGCTAACGGCGTGACGTACTACAACACGACAAAGGGAACCGCAGTCGAAGTGCTCGGTTGGGACTTTGCAGCGCAAGACGGCTCATTCGCAGGCAACTTCGAGAACCTTGACGATGGCAAGGCGCTGGCGTCGAGTTTTGCCGACGAGGGTGCGGACATCATCTTCCCAGTCGCCGGGCCGGTTGGCCTGGGCTCGTCGGCGTACGCCGCTGAGAACGACGGTATCCGCATCATCGGCGTCGACAACGACCTCACCGTGAGCAACCCGAATGAGTCAGCTGTGTACCTCACATCAGTACTCAAGAAGATCGACGAAGCAGTCTTCGCCGCTGCTGAGCAAGTTGTGGTCAACGGACAAGGTGGCGGTGCGTACGTCGGCACGCTCGAGAACGATGGTGTTGGCCTAGCCCCGTATCACGAGCAGGCGGACGACGTTCCGCAAGAGTTGAAGGATGAGATCGAGGCACTCAAGGCCGAAATCATCGCAGGCAATGTTCTAGTCAACTGACCCGAACAAATTCTGATTGTCAGCTCGAAGGGCTGAAGGTCTGACTGGAGCGGGGAGCCTTTCGGGGCTCCCCGCTCTTCGTTTTCGAGCAGCCGTCGATCACGACTACAGTTTCCGTTAATGGAGTTGGAACTGCGAGGCATTACCAAACGGTTCCCTGGCGTTATCGCCAACGACGACGTCAACCTCACGATCAAGACCGGTGAGGTGCTCGCCCTGGTCGGCGAAAATGGGGCCGGCAAGTCGACTTTGATGAACATCATGTACGGCCTGTACCACGCCGACGAAGGCCAAATCTTCGTCGACGGCAATCCCGTTACTTTTGAGACGTCCGGTGACGCGATCGCCGCAGGCATCGGAATGGTTCATCAGCACTTCATGCTCGTTCCGGTCTTCACCGTTGCCGAGAACGTAGTTCTCGGCGTCGAGCCGACGACCGGACTGCTCGGCAAGCTCGACACTGCGGAGGCGAATGCCCAAGTTCGAGACATCTCTGGCCAGTACGGCCTTCACCTTGACCCAGAGGCGCTGATCGAATCACTGCCCGTCGGAATTCAGCAGCGTGTCGAAATTTTAAAGGTGTTGTTCCGCGACGCCGAGATTGTGGTGTTCGACGAGCCAACGGCGGTCCTCACTCCACAGGAAATTGAAGAATTTTTCAACATCGTCGAGTCGCTGAAGGCATCCGGTCGAGGCATTGTGTTCATCACACACAAACTCACCGAGGCCTTGAAAGTTGCTGACCGCATCAGCGTGTTGCGTCGCGGTAAGACTGTCGGCGAGGCGGATCCGGCCGAGATCGACGAAATTGGCCTCGCCGAGTTGATGGTCGGCCGTCCAGTCCAGTTAGTCGTCGATAAGGCTCCATCTCAGCCGGGTGAGCCAATTCTGTCCGTCGACCAGATTCACGCAGTCGATTCCTCGGGGCGGACGCTCGTCGACCACGTCAGCTTTGACGTCCACGCTGGTGAAATTGTGGGCGTTGCCGGCGTCCAAGGCAATGGGCAAACCGAACTCGTTGAGGCTCTGACCGGCCTCCGCGACGTCATTACCGGCTCAATCCACCTCGGCGGCGAGGACATCACCCATGCAACCCCACGAGATGTGCATCGCGCCGGAGTCGCACATATTCCAGAAGATCGCCAGCGCGCCGGCTTGGTCGGTGATTTCAGTGTGGCCGAGAACATGGTGCTAACTCGATACCACGACGACGGATTCAGCACAGGCATCAAGATGGACTGGCCCAAGGCCCGTGCCGTTGCTGCCGACCTGGTCGAGCAATACGACGTGCGAACTCCGTCCATCCAGACGGCGGCAGGCACCCTTTCTGGCGGCAACCAGCAAAAAGTGATCGTTGCACGTGAGCTGAGCCGTGATCTCGAACTCGTCATTGCATCACAACCCACACGAGGCGTCGACGTCGGTTCGATCGAGTACATCCACGCTCAAGTCGTCAAAGCCCGTGACGAGGGCGCTGCGGTCCTCGTGGTCTCGACCGAGTTAGATGAAGTCATGGCGCTATCCGATCGCGTTATCGTTATGTTCCGTGGCCGGATCGTGGCCAATCTGCGGCGTGACGAGACTGAGCACAACGACATCGGTCTATACATGGCCGGAGCGAAAGAACAGCCAGTCAAGACGGACGCGGAGACGACGTCATGACTGATACAGCGATTGATTCTTCCAACGACAGCGACGGCGACCACCGAGAAGGCGTGATTCGTCGAATCTTGGCCCGCATTGATACCACCAATGCCGTAATACTTCCGCTGCTCGCCCTTTTCGGCGCACTCGTAATCGGCGTGTTCGTCATCGCTCTTTCCGACGTCGACAAGCTCCGCGCAGGCGACGTCGAGGGCATCTTGACAACGATCAAGGATGCTTACCTCGCACTGCCCAATGGTGCCTTCAACGGGTGGCGAGCGATCAACGAAACCATCGTGGCCACGACACCGCTCCTTCTCGCAGGACTTGCGGTTGCCATTACGTTCCGTGCGGGACTTTTTAACATCGGTGGTACTGGTCAGATGTTGATGGGCGGCATGGGTGCCATCTACGTCGGATTCTCCATGGACGGCCCTGGTTTCATCCAGATTCCGCTCGGCGTCCTCGCCGGCATGGTGATGGGCATGGCTTGGGGAATCATCCCTGGCCTCCTCAAGGCCCGTGCTGGCGTTCACGAGGTGATCGCTACGATCATGCTCAACTTCATCGCAGGTTCGCTCGTGCTCTGGCTGCTGAAGACCGACATGTTTGGTCGCGAAGGTCGCAACGACCCGATATCAAAGTTGGTGACACCCGAGGGTCAACTACCTCGACTCTTCGGATTCCTTGACCGTCCCGAACTACGCGCGCACATCGGGTTCCTCATCGCCCTCTCGGCAGCAGCGTTCTTTTGGTGGCTGCTTGAACGGACAACCCTTGGTTTCGAGATTCGCGCGCAGGGTGCTAACTCTCATGCGGCTCGATATGCAGGCATGAAACCGGGCAGGTTGATCATCACCTCATTCGCAATCGCCGGCGGCTTTGCCGGATTGGCTGGGGCGAGTGAGGTCCTAGGAACTCAGGGCCGGGCAACACAAGGCTTTGCCGGTGACATCGGATTCGACGCTATCGCCGTAGCTTTGTTGGGCCGGTCGACGCCGACCGGCACCGTGCTTGCGGCATTTCTCTTCGGAGCGCTGCAAGCAGGCGGTCAAAAAATGCAAGTCACCACGGGCGTTCCAATTGACCTTGTACTAATTCTTCGGGCCCTCATCGTATTATTCATCGCTGCCCCACTACTCATGAAGGCGATCTTCCGTTTTAGTTCCGAGGCCGCCGACTCAGGCCCGAGCTTCGGGGGCTGGGGCGCATGAGCGTGACTGATTCCACGACCCCTGGCACTGATGCATACGTCGGGATGCTCGAGTCGATGAGCCGCACACCCGAGCAGAAACGGCGGGCGCGAAATCTAGGTATTGGCTACTTTGTCGCCGCCGGCATTGCGCTCGCCATCTTCGTCCGCGGTGATGGCGGCACCTCCACCTTCACACTCGGCGGTGACTCGTCGATCGGCTTGCCCGGTATCCCCCTCGCCTGGCTCTGCGCCATTGTCTTAGCCGCGCTCGGTGGCGTGCAGATTTCCCGCGGCACCGCCAAACTGCAGAGTGCGCTCCTAGCAGCGGCCACAATCTTGTTCATTGTCACACTGATGGCCTGGGCAGCCGCAGGCCGCCAATTCTCCCTCACCGGCACGCTCCACGATGCGCTTAAGGCAGCGACGCCGCTAGTCCTCGGTGCGATCGCAGGAATTCTCTGTGAGCGCTCCGGAATCATCAACATTGCGATCGAGGGGCTCCTGCTTGCTGGCGCCTTCACGTCCGCTCTCGTCGGGTCTGCGACCAACATTTGGATCGGCATCCTGGCCGCAATGGCAGTAAGCGCCGTGCTCGCATGGGTGCTCGCTTGGCTCGCCATCCGCTTTCACGTCGATCAGGTCATTGTTGGGTTCGCTATCAACTTCTTTGTGTTGGGGCTGACGTCGTTCCTCGACTCGCGGGTGCTGACGAAGAATCCCCAACTCAACGGCACGGGCACGATCGCCGAATGGAAAGTCCCGGGACTGAGCAGCATTCCAATTGTCGGACCAATCTTGTTCGAGCAAACCTTTTACGTCTACGCAGCTCTAGCGCTGGTGGCCATCACCACATGGATGCTGTTCAAGACGAAATGGGGTCTGCGTACGCGGGCGGTCGGCGAGCATCCGAAAGCCGCTGGCACGCTTGGCGTCAACGTCCTGCGGCGGCGCTACATCAACGTCACGATCGCAGGAGCGGTAGCCGGCTTCGGTGGATCGTGGTGGACCGCTGACGTCGGGCGTTTCAACGAAAACATCACCAATGGTCGCGGGTTCATTGCGCTAGCCGTGGTGCTTGTCGGTAGGCACCATCCCGTCGGCGCACTCATGGCTGCGTTGGTATTTGGTTTCACTGATGCGCTGGCGTTGAAGTTTGCAATCCTCAACACGGGCATCCCTAGCGAGTTCCTCGAATTGGCACCGTTCTTCGTAACGCTGCTTGTGGTTGCTAGCGTCGGCCGGGGCGCTCACGTACCGGCAGCACTTGGCAAACCGTACGAGGAGGACTAACGCCCTCAGCCGGTCAGTTCGCTCACTGCCTTGACCTCAATCCCACCACGGGGCCGCTGAGTCAGCGTGACGGTTACCCGCTCCGGCTTAGCTGTCAGCATTATCTCACCCGCAATCTCGGCAGCGAGGGCCTCGGCAAAGACCGCACGCTTGCGGAACCCCCAGAGATAGAGCTTCAGACTCTTTGATTCGACACACCACTCACCGGGCACGTAATCGATCACGACCGTCGAGAGGTCCGGCTGCTCGGTGATCGGGCACATAGAAGTTAGCTCATCGTTCGTGAAGGTGACCGTCGAAATGTTTTCAGGCGCCGCAAAGACCTCAACATGATCAATTGCGTGACGCACGGTGTTGCCCAGCACGGTCAGTTCCATTCCGTAAGGATACTGTGTCAAGAGAATTCAACAGATGGCTCTAAGGGACTCATGAGACGGAAACGAATCGCAACAGCGCTCGCTGTCGTCGCAATTGGGATCGCTGCCTGCTCGTCAAACGATGACAACGTCGCGGCACCCAAGTCTGTCGCCGCCACCACTGTCGAGACCGCCACCTCTACCGAGACGCCAGACAAAGCTCCGGCTGTCACCACGCCTGTTTCAACCGTAGCGAGCGTCGACCCTGTTGAAGCATCAACAATCGCTCAGGTCAACGACTACATCGCTCAGGCCGCTGCATTCGACCAGGCCGGAGCCGACGTGCAGTTCCCGACAGGCCTCACCTTCCAGGCAGGAGGCGCGCCGGGGTACTCGCGATACGTGTTCCGAGAACATTCTGAGGGTGTTGTACCAACCCTTGTCGAAGGCCCCCTTGTCGGAACAGTCCGCTGTCAGGACGAAGCTTTGCCGTGTTCGTTTCGAGAGCTGCGTGAGCTCTACGAGTCAGGTGCACCAATTCCTCCGGGGTTGGCGATGTCGACTGACGAATTGGCCGAACTAGTCACTCAGTTGACCTCACTCAATGAATTTGCCGAAGCACATCGCGACGTGAACTCGGCATGCGCTGCTGGCTTCGTCAGCGACCGCATTCAGACGGCCAATATGGGCTCGCACTTTTACAACATCAGTTGGATTGCCGACGGTTTCGACCCGGGTCGCCCAGAGATCCTGCTCTACGCCAAGGCTGACGGCACAATGGCCGACGGAGCACTTGACCAATGCAAGGACGGCAAGTGGACCGGTGAACCGATGAGCCTTGTGGGTACGGCCTTCATCATCCCGCCGGAGGTGATTGGCAATGATCACCCGCAGACCTTTGCCGGCCCGCTCGACAACTGGCACATCCACTACAACCTGTGTCGAGGTAACGCTCAGGGACGCGACACGTTCATGCCGAGAACCGAGTGCGAGGCCCAGGGCGGCAACTTCTCCGAAGCATTAGGTTGGATGTTGCACGCCTGGGTGGCCAATGATTTCGATAATCAACTCGGTGTGTTCGGCATGTGGAATGCATCAATCGCTCCAGTCGCCGACGCAGCTGCGATTCGTGAGAGCAGAAAGGTTCAGGGGTCCGACTTTCCCGAAGGCGCTCAGCAGTCGTTGATTGCCGACTTCTTGTACAGCGGCGAGTTGTCGGTGAGACCAGGTCAGCCACTGTTCTTCAACAATGTGGACGTGGTACCACACACGGTCACGGCCGGCACTCCCGATTTGCCCGCACTCTCTGACTTCGACTCCGGCCTTCTTACTCCAGGCAGCAACTATGCAATCAGCTTCGACAAGCCTGGCAACTACAGCTTGTTCTGCACGCTGCACCCCGACATGGTCGCTCAGGTCACCGTTTCAAACTGAAACTAGTCAGTAGCGGGCACAACTACGTTAGGACGCATATCGGGCGTCGTTCTGTCACCCTGCTGAGACGCCAGCTACCGTGATAGTTGTGCTGACCACAGACCAAATTGCCCGGTACGACGCAGATGGCTTTCTCGTGCTGCCCGACTTTGTGTCGCTAGATGACTGTGCTCGGCTCCGCACGCGGGCGAACGAGATCGTCGAGGGATGGGAGCCGAGCCAAGAACGGTCGATTTTTACGACCAATCAACAGGAACGTGTATCCAATGGCGAATTCCTGGCTAGTGGAGCATCGACATGGTGTTTTTTTGAGGAGGAGGCATTCAACTCCGATGGAGTACTGGTCCAGGCCAAAGAACTGTCGATCAACAAAATCGGTCATGCCCAGCACGACACCGATGATGAGTTCAAACGATTCGCCTACAACCCCGCCATCGGCAAAGTGGCGCGAGAGGTTGGGATGCTCGACCCGCTGGCTCTCCAGTCGATGTACATCTTCAAGCAGCCGCGAATCGGTGGCGAAGTAGGCGTGCACCAGGACGCGACTTTCCTCTACACCAACCCGATCACGGTCACTGGCTTTTGGTTTGCCATTGAGGACGCCACCATCGACAATGGCTGTCTTTGGGCCGTACCCGGGACGCACCGTGGTCCGTTGTACGAGTTGTTCAAGCGCAACCAACTTGATGACCCCGTCGCAGCTGACGGCACAACGATGGAGACTCTCGAAACAAAACCGCCACCAGGTCCCGATTCCCCTGGTGCCGCTCCGCTCGAAGTTAAGGCGGGCACACTGATTGTCCTCCATGGACTGCTCCCCCACTGGTCCGGAGTCAATCGTTCCGGCCTCAGTCGCCATGCCTACAGCCTTCACTGCATCGACAGCTCCGCCGATTACCCCGAGTGGAACTGGCTCCAACGCCCCGCGGACTTTCCCCTCCGCCAGCTGCGCTGAATTGACGCGACACAAAAGCGAAAGTCCGTTCGACGATTTCGCCCAGCCCTGGGTGCTGTACGAGCCGGTGTTTGCCCCATGTCTGAACCTGTTGTTTAAACCTCGAAGCAGCACCCACCGGGTACGTGGGGTTGCTCGTCAGTCGGAGGAGGCAAGATTTTTAGGTCCTTCGCAATGGTCGAAGAGCCGCCAAAGGAAGCGGCCAAACTCAAATCAATCAGGATCAGAGATGACCGTCCCACGATTCACACCCCTTGCTCGGCATATGAAGCTTCGGGTACGAGAGCCACACGCAGCGAGCTTGCCCATCTGCTGATCATGCCTCCCCAGTCATCACTTTCGACGAGGACGACTTGGTGCATAGCACCAAGTCGTCCCGCGTGAGCGTCGGTAACGTGGGAGGATGTTGACGGCTGATCGCATTGCCCGGGCTCCGAAGGTGCTTTTACACGATCATCTCGACGGCGGATTGCGGCCATCTACAGTCATCGAACTCGCAGAGGAGTACGGCTACGACGGGCTGCCGACCACTGACGTCGACGACCTCGGCGAGTGGTTCAACAAGGGCGCCAAGCGCAACGACTTGGTGCTTTACCTCGAGACGTTCGCTCACACCGGCGCCGTGATGCAGGAACGCGACGCCATCGAGCGCGTTGCCTTTGAGTGCGCTCAAGACCTCGCCGCCGACAACGTTGTGTACGCCGAGGTTCGTTTTGCTCCCGAGCTACACCTCGAACAAGGCCTGACACTTGACGAAGTGGTTGAAGCAGTGCTCGCCGGATTCGAACGTGGCTCAGCAGGCACTGATCTGACAATCTACGCACTTATAGATGCCATGCGCCAGGCTGCCCGCAGCAGTGAGATCGCTGAGCTCGCTATTACTTATCGCGATCACGGCGTCGTCGGATTCGACATTGCTGGACCCGAAGCCGGATTCCCGCCCACTCGCCACCTCGACGCGTTCCATCTAATCAACCGCGAAAACTTCCACTCGACCATTCACGCTGGTGAAGCCTTCGGGCTCCCTTCAATCTGGGAGGCGGTGCAGTTCTGTGGAGCCGAGCGGCTCGGCCACGGTGTGCGGCTCGTCGACGACATTGAGGTCGATGCGAAGGGCAACGCCACGCTTGGCCGCCTTGCGAGTTACATCCGCGACCGACGGATCTGCCTTGAGGTGTGCCCCACTTCCAATGTGAACACCGGTGTTGCACGAACAATCGCCGAGCATCCGATCGGCATGTTACGCCGTCTACAGTTTCGGGTCACGGTCAACACCGACAATCGGTTGATGAGTAACACCACAATGACCAATGAAATGCTTGAGCTCCACAAGGCGTTCGGCTGGGGCCTCGACGATTTCCAATGGCTTACTGTCAATGCAATGAAGTCCGCCTTTGCGCCGTTCCCGGAACGGTTGAGGCTGATCAACGGCATCATCAAGCCGCGCTACTCGGTGCTCAAGTCCGAGTCTGATCTCGGAAGCTGAGGAGCTAGTCATGACCGTCGTAACCATTGTCGCCGACCATCCACTCGTTCTTGACTCCCTCGCCCGCATCCGCGATGTCAAGACACCAAATGCTCTGTTCCGCCAGAACCTGGAACGTATCGGCACGCTCTTGATCGCCGAGGCCACGCGGACACTGCCCTCAGTGTCGGGCAATGTAACAACACCGCTCGCCGACGCTGCGGCCGAGCGGATCGCCGTGCAGCCGGTGATCGTGCCAATTCTGCGCGCTGGCCTCGGCTTCCTGCGCCCAGCGCAAGAGTTGCTGCCCGACGCCGACATCGGCTTCATCGGCATCGCTCGCAACGAAAAAACTCACGAGCCTGAGCCATATGTCAACAAGCTGCCGCAGAACATCGGCGAACGTCCAGTCATCGTTGTCGATCCGATGCTCGCAACCGGTGGCTCGCTCGTCCACACCCTGCGACTCCTCGTCGAGCGCGGCGCTCGGCAACCAATGACCGTGATTGTCGCACTGGCAGCGCCCGAGGGCATCGCTGCCGTCGAAGCATCTGGCATCGACGTCACGCTGTTTACCGCCGTGGTTGACGACCGGTTGGACCACAACGCCTACATCGTCCCTGGATTAGGCGACGCCGGAGACCGTCAGTTCGGCACGCCCGCCTAGCCGCTACGAAGCGAGAGCCTGGAGGAGACGATCAAGTTCAGCCAGATCAAGATCGACTGCTTCACCGTAGAGCTTCACCTTGGGCTCGGTACCGCTTGGCCGAATTTGCAGCCGGATGTCCCCGGTAAGAATGAGACGGACCAGATTCGCCTCGGGGTATGACGTGACCGACTCGACGGCAACGCCACCGATCTTCGATGGCGGTGACGCTTCGATCGACTGCACCCACTGGGCACCGGCAGCGGGCGGCATCCACACCGACAGCTCACTCGTCACGTAGCGGCCGAATTGGTCTGCGATTGCTTCAAGGCGATCTTGGACCGTGATGCCATCGTGCTCTGCGAGAGCAGCGATCTCTGCCATCAGAACTGCCGCGGTGACGCCGTCCTTGTCGAGCGGCCGGGGAGCAACGAGGTACCCAAGTGCCTGCTCATAGCCGAACACAAAGCGCTGTCCGACTGCAGCCCGCTCGGCGGCAATGCGCCCAATCCACTTAAATCCAGTGAAGGTCTCCACGCTGTGCACGCCGTGCGCTTCGGCCATCCGGGCGAGCAACGACGACGACACCAGCGTGGTCACGACAAGACGATCATCGCCGGCGGTGTGACGCAAAATGTGGTCAGCGAACAGCCATCCAATCTCGTCTCCACTGAGCTTGCGCCAAGATGACCCGACGGCACTGTCTCGGGTGTCAGGAATTGCAACACCGAGTCGATCGGCATCTGGATCGTTCGCTAGGGCGACCACGGCACCGCTTGAGCGCGCAGCTGCAATTAGCAGGTCCATGGCCCCAGGCTCTTCAGGGTTAGGAAACGAGACCGTGGGGAATGTGCCGTCCGGTTCCTGCTGCTCCGCTACGACTGCCGGGGGATCGAAACCAGCTGCCGTAAATGCCGCAGCGACGGTGTCGCCACCAACACCGTGCATTGCGGTGTACGCAATCTGGACGCCCATAACTTCAGGCCGAAGTCGGATCCGGGAGGCCGCTGCCACGTACGCCGAACTCCATGAGGTGTCGAGCCGAGAAATGAGGGCATCGTCCTCGGCCGCGATTGGGATGTCGAGCGGATCGAAGTCCCCGATGAGCGCAGCAATTTCCGTATCGATCGGGGTGACGATCTGCGATCCGGTCTCAAGGAACACCTTGTAACCATTGTCGGTTGGCGGGTTGTGCGACGCTGTCACTACTACGCCGGCTGCGGCATTGAGGCCCGTAATTGACCAGGCAAGAACCGGCGTGGGCTGTACCCCGGGATGCAGCATCGATTTGATTCCCATTGCTGCTAAAACGCGTGCCGTATCGACGGCGAACACGTTGCTCTTACGTCGGGCGTCGTGAGCGATAACCACTCCCCTGTCGGCAGCATTATCAACGCTGTTGAGGAGCCATCGGCCGAGGCCCGCGGCAGTCTGACGAACCACGAGACGATTCATTCGCATCGGGCCAGCAGCAACTGCTGCACGCAGTCCAGCAGTGCCGAATTGCAGACGTCCAGAAAAGCGTTCGGCGAGTTCGTCCGTCTGGCCGCCCTCCCCTGTGGCGATCAGCTCAGCGAGCTCGGTGCGAATATCGCCGTCGGGCTCAGCTTCGAGCCAGCTGCGGGCGGTGTCGAGCAGCAACGTTTCAGGCAGGTCAACCATCGGTCAGAAGAGTATGCAAGTCGACCAGAGGTCGCGGGCCGACGTGCGAAATAACCTCCGCCGCTGCGATCGAGCCAATTTCGCCGCACTTGGTGAGTGGCAATCCCGATGTGAGACCAAAGAGAAAGCCAGCGGCGAACAGGTCTCCAGCACCAGTGGTGTCAAGTACGCGATCAACCGGCTGAGCCGACACCTTGATTTGTTCGTTGCCGGCCACTATCACGCAGCCATCCGCACCAGCTGTGATAACCGCTAAGCCGCACTCACGTCCCACCATCTTGAGTGCTTCGTCCAGCTCGTCGACTTCGTAAAGTGACTGAATCTCGTCGGCATTGCCGAACAAAATGTCGACACTGTCCTGCACCAATGATCGAAAATCAACTCGATGTCGGTCCACGCAAAACGAGTCAGACAGGGTGAGCGAGACCTGGCGCCCGTTGGCGTGCGCGACCGTCGCGGCATGCCGGAACGCAGCCTTTGCGTCGTCGCGATCGAAGAGATATCCCTCCATGTAGAGCACGGCGCCCGAGGCGATAGCGGTGTCATCAAGGTCGTTGATGTTCAGGGAGCTCGACACTCCGAGGTACGTGTTCATCGTCCGCTCCGCATCAGGGGTAACAACGATGACGCACCGCCCGGTGGGTGTGCCGTGATCGACACCACCACCATGAAAAGGCACGCCAACGGCTCGCATGTCGTGGCCGAACACATCACCGAGGTCATCGTGATTGACCTTGCCGATGTAACACGCCTTTCCACCGAGGCTGGCGACTCCCACCATCGTATTGGCCGCCGACCCGCCACTCATCTCAACCGAAGCTCCCAGCGCAGCGTAAAGCTCGACGGCACGATCAGTTTCGATCAGCGTCATGGACCCCTTGGTGAGGTCCTGAGCGTCAAGAAACTCCTCAGATGCATGGGCAATGACATCGACGAGCGCATTTCCAATACCGACGACGGCGAACTGCGGTGCAGTGGCACCTGAAGCGCTATCTGCAGCCGGGGGCAGGTTCGTTGCGGACACGAGCCATTACGCTATCGCCGGTACCATCCCGGCATGACAGCGTCCCCCACGTCACCAGGCGGCCAACTCGATCCGTATCGTCTTCCCGCCGATGTCGCGCCGTTGCGCTACGACGTCCAACTCACACCCCTCCTCAACGAAGCGTCGTTCAGCGGCACCGTGACGGTGCAGCTCAACGTCGTAGTCCCAACGACCACGCTCGTCTTGAATGCTGCAGAGTTGGAGATTAGCTCGTGCCTAGTCAACGGAGCGCCAGCTGACTTTACCGTCGACAGTGAAACCGAACGACTATTCGTGCACACGGCGACGGAGTTGCCGACAGGTTCGGCCACACTTGCCGTCAAATTTACCGGCATTCTAAACGACAAACTGCGAGGGTTCTACCGCAGTACCTATACCGGCGCCGACGGTGCCGAGCAAGTCATCGCCACGACCCAAATGCAGTCCACGGATTGCCGTCGGGTATTCCCCTGTTGGGACGAGCCCGAATACAAAGCCGTGTTTGGAATCACCCTCGATATCGCAGATGGACTTCAAGCCATCTCGAACGGACCGGAGATTGGCCGCACAGCCAGTGGCGGGCGAACTGCGATTTGTTTTGCCGACACCATGCTCATGAGCACCTACTTGGTGGCTTTTGTCGTCGGCCATCTCGAAATGACCGACAGCATCGACGTCAACGGCTCCCCCATGCGCCTTGTGCACGTACCTGGCAAAGGACATCTAACTGACTTCGGTAAGGACGTCGGGGCGTTTTGCCTCCGCTGGTTCGAGGAGTACTACGGGATCCCTTACCCCAGCGACAAAATCGACCTGGCCGGCCTCCCTGACTTCGCTGCAGGAGCCATGGAGAACCTGGGGTGTATCACGTTCCGCGAGAGCTTGCTGCTCGTTGACCCGGCGACAAGCACCCAGAACGAGCAGCAGTTGGTCGCGGACGTGGTCGCACACGAACTCGCCCACATGTGGTTCGGCGACCTGGTCACGATGCGTTGGTGGAATGGCATCTGGTTGAACGAAGCATTCGCCACATTCATGGAGATCGCAGCATGTGATGCCTACCGACCTGACTGGGAGCGGTGGACCAGCTTCGGGATGGAACGCAGTGTTGCCTTTGATGTCGATGCGCTTGAGAACACTCGCTCGGTCGAATACGCGGTGCGTTCACCTGCCGACTGCGAGGGCATGTTTGACGTGCTGACATATCAAAAAGGTGGCGCTTTACTGCGAATGCTTGAGCAGTACCTCGGTGCAGATCGTTTCCGCGAAGGAGTCAGTCACTACCTCCGTGTGCATTCATACAGAAACACGGAAACAAGTGACCTGTGGGACGCCATCGAAACCAGTTCCAGCGAACCCGTGCGGCGGATTATGGATTCGTGGATCTGGCAGCCCGGGTTTCCGCAAATTAGCGCGACGCTTGCCGCAGGCGACTCCGGAGTTGAGCTGACCCAACAGCGATTCCGCCTCGGTGAAACGCCCGACGATGCAGCAGACCAGATGTGGGTCGTGCCGGTCCATGTTCGCAACGCCAACACCACCGTCACAGTCCTACTTGACAGTGAGAGCATTTTCGTACCACTCGTCGATCCTGATGCGTCGGTTGTCATTAATGCCGGCGGACATGGGTTCTTTCGCGTGAACTATGACAGCACCTTGCGCAGCCGCCTGACGGCCGATCTTGGCGAAATGAGTACCCTTGAGCGCTACAGCCTTGTTGACGATGCCTGGGCTGCAACCGTTGCTGGATCAATTACTGCTCCGGACCTCCTGCAGTTTCTCGAAGGCTTCTCCGCTGAGCGTGAACATGCAGTCTGGCAGGCAGTGGTCAGTGCTCTCAATGGTCTCAGCCGGTTGGTAGACGATGAGGCACGGCAAATGTTCGAATCGAGAGTCCGCAAACTAGTCCAACCTGCCCTCGACGAACTCGGTGAGCCTAAAGCTGATCAGAGCGACCTCACTGCCAAGTTGCGAGGGCTGCTCATGAAAACCGCTGGCACGCTCGGCAACGACGGATTGGTGATCGGTCTGTGTCGAGACTTGCTGAAACAGCCTGCGGACCATGTCGACCCAGAGTTGGTCGCAGCAGCGACATCGGTGGTTGCTGCGCACGGCTGTGTGGGGGACTTCGAACGACTGCAGAACGGATTCCTCGCCTCGTCTACTCCTCAGGAGCAACTGCGTCAGTTGTATGCACTTGCCGAGTTCGACGACGAAGATCTCCTCCTGCGTGCCTGCGAGTTCGCTCTCAGCGGGAAAGTGAAGACACAGAACGCACCATTCTTGCTTCGTCTGGCCATGGGAAACCGTCGACACGGGGCTGCGGCGTGGGAGTTCGTAAAAGACCACTGGGATCAGGCCAACGCCGAATTCCCGACCAATACCATCGTGCGCATGGTCGATCCGGTCAAGCAGCTTGCTGCACCTGAGTTGGTTGCCGATGCTGCAGCATTCTTTGCTGAGCATCCGATTCCGCAGGCAACGAAGACGCTCGATCAGATCCTCGAGCGGCAACGGATCAACGCTGCGTTCCTCGCCCGCGATGGAGTTGTTTTTGGTCAATCTCTAGCGACGTGACGTCGACGCCCGGGCCGACCCTTCTGCTAGGTCGCGGATGGGCATCGGTGAGCTGGCGGTGGAACCATCCGAGACTGTCGCTTCTGTTGCTCTCGGTATATGGAGCGACGTCTACGGCTCAGTCCCGATGGGGCCCGTCAGAATCGTGCACACCGGTACCTGATAGTCCCGCAACCTTAAGAAGCCGCGTGGGGCTTCGAAAGAGCTCGAGGAGGACAGGACGCGGAAGAAAGCCAGAAATGATCTCTGAACTGGGAAAGCGATGCGAGACTGACAACGAGTGGAGCTAAGGGGAATCGAACCCCTGACCTCGTCATTGCGAACGACGCGCTCTACCAACTGAGCTATAGCCCCTAATTATCAAGAGCGAGTGTATCGCTCCGGGTAACCGAACAACGGGGCGGGCATTGCCACACTCAGCGATGCTCGAGCCAGCCGACCTGTTCGCGCTCGCGCAACTGAGCAAGCACATAGAGGTAGCCGCAAGTCGCAACGAAGGAGAAACCGAAGACCCACAGCATCGCAACCGAATCTGTCGTCGCTGCAAGAAACATCGAGCAGGCCGACGTCACGACTAGGACGAAAAGCACGTTGGTCCGACGGCGGCGCGCCAACGCCGCTGGGTCAAGCGACTCCGCTGGCCTCTGGCGGCCCCGCGGGGCAGTGCGCACCGGATGCCGCCGCGACTGGGATTCGGACCGTTCTTGCCGAGCACCATGATTTTGGAGATCCGGTGCGCTTCGGCTGGGTTGCGTCTGATCTGGGCGATGTTGACCACCATGCGAGCGATAGCGGGTGGTCTCACTGGTGCGATCACTTGTCGCCGTTCCCCCGCCGCGAATCGATGCCTGGCGGGCGATTGCCGGCTGCCTTGGGCGGCCGTTGGCTACTTGGCGCTGCAATGGTGACGTCGACTGAGTCAACGGGCGCCCCATCGCACCACGAACCGAGCCTCGAGGCGGTGTGGCCGTGTTCTGTAGGCGGTTCAGCTGTCGACGGAAGTCCATGACAGATGAATTCGGACGGTTGTCGACTCTCGAACGAAGCATCGGAGGAATGAGCACAGCGGCCCATGCAGCAGCTACAACAAGGAGGACAAGTTTTGCCATGGTGAAGAAATATTCCTTTTTCAGACAGATTGTGACGGACTAAGTCCGACACCCCCTGACAATTATGAAGATTCTACGACATTTGTAACGATCCGGACAACAACGCGCGTGTCGCTCGTCACGTAATCGTTGCACATCGGCCGCGGCGAAAGGTGGACAACCAGGCTCCAATCTGACACATCGTCACATTTCGGAGGCCCGCCGGTACGTTCCGGAACGGCCACCTGTCTTCTCCCATAGCGCCAAATCCGTGATCGCCATCCCTCGATCTGCTGACTTGCACATGTCGTAAATCGTCAATGCAGCGACGCTGCACGAGTGAAGGGCTTCCATCTCCACACCTGTCCGCTCGACGCAGTCCACCTGCGCCTCAATGGCGACATGGTCGTCACCAACCTCGAAGCTGATCGACACACTCGCAATCATCAAGGGGTGACATAGCGGAATTGTGTCGGACGTGCGTTTAGCCGCCATGATTGCGGCGACTCGTGCTACCGACAGGACGTCTCCCTTTTTCAGCTGGCGATTGACGATCGCCGACGCTGTCTCGGGCTGCATCATCACCTTGCATCTGGCGACTGCGCGCCGATGGGTTGGGTCCTTTGTTGTGACGTCGACCATCCGGGCACGGCCCGACTCATCGAGATGGGTGAATTCGAGGTCGCTCATCAACTGCGAACCGTACTCGCATTCCGATCTGAGCCTCCCACTATTGCGCTTTGGGCTACCGTCTGCTTCAAGCGCTACTCGGTACCGTGTGGTCTATGACGGTTTCGGCGGCGCTCCCCTACGACGCCATCGAGCACATCCGCCTCGACGGCACTGAACTCATCCGGCTCGTCAGCAACGCTGACCCAACGCTTTCCGTGCCGCACTGTCCCGGTTGGAGCCTCAGAGAACTCACATTCCACGTCGCTCGCGGGTGGAACTTCTGGGCGGGCGTTCTTTCGGCGGGTATCACGAGCCGAAATGATGTCCGTGAAATTCCCGAAATCGAGCGCTCACCAGACCACGCTCGCCTTGTCGATGCGCTTTTCGATGCGCACGTTCGGATGTGCGACGCCCTGCACGCAACCGATGCCTCAATGCAGGTGTGGACCTGGACCGGCTCAACGCAAAGGGTGCCGTGGGTTGCCCGCCGAATGACGCACGAAACAATGATTCACCTGTGGGACGCAGGCCAGGCGATCGGCCTCGACTTCGAATTTGCAGCTGAGGTTGCTGCCGACGGCATCGACGAATGGCTGACCTGGTTTGCGGCAGGGGAACGCGCCGAGGGCGAAAAGAAAGTTGGCGGTACCGTCAAACTCAAATGCACCGACTCCGAACTCCTGCCAGGGCACGGCGAGTGGTTTGTCTCAGCAATGAAAGAACCTAAGGCCACCTTCATCCGCGCAAACCGCAAGGGTGACGCAGCTATTCGGGGCACGGCACAAGATATTTTGATGTGGCTGTGGCGACGTAGCAGCAACATCGAGATCATCGGCGACGAAGTGGTCGCACGAAGATTTCAAGCCTTCACCGATCTCACGTGACGCAAGTCGCGCGGGGAATAAGCAAGTCAGACCCGCAGATCAACGACTTCGACTTGACGACGCGGTCGGTCTTCTGGCAAAGCGGCAGCTGGCATCAGCCCCCCAACTGCGACATTGATTTTGCAGGCCGGGTAAAGTTGACCTGGTGAATCTGGTGGCCAGCCCACTTCGTTGCGACAGCTGCTTCGATCCGGTCAGCGACCTGGTCGTCGCTTTCTCCTGATCGCAACGCCGTAAGGAGATCAAACTCCTTGTTCGCAAACAAGCACGTCCGAAAGTCGCCTTCGGCGGTAAGGCGCACTCGGTCGCAGTCACCACAGAAAGGCTTTGTAATAGTTGGAATCACACCGATCATGCTCCCGGGACTCCCCTCGCCGTAAAGACCTCCGTCGAGGAATCGGAATCGGTCGGCCGGCGCAGCGCCTCGGGCGGGTA
>Ga0213861_10000299_pt1 | contig 42485 bp, 42 predicted proteins | sample PICome_4_FD_160110 | JGI IMG/M metagenome (GOLD analysis project Ga0213861, IMG submission 160110) | Coastal seawater microbial communities near Pivers Island, North Carolina, United States - PICO131 | ecosystem: Environmental > Aquatic > Marine > Coastal | place: USA: North Carolina... | reverse complement strand
CTCCAGCTATATTAATACCTGAAGAACCTCCTAAAACTATTTTTTGCTTTTCTATTAGATCATAAATTAAATTTAATGCTTCAATATCATCGGTTTGAAAGGCATCATCAATTAATGCTTTATCAAAATTTTTAGTTATTCTTCCATTACCAATTCCCTCAGTGATGGAGGTACCGTTACTCTCTAATTTATTGTTCTTATGATGAGAGTATAAGGCTGAACCCATTGGATCAGATAAAGCTATTTTAATATCTTTATTTTTATTTTTTAATCCAATAGAAACACCAGCTAAAGTTCCTCCGGTTCCTACTGCACATGTAAATCCATCTACATTTCCAGCAGTCTGGTTCCATATTTCTTCGGCAGTAGTTTCAATATGTGCATCTGAATTTACTGTATTATCAAATTGGTTAGCCCAATAAACTCCATTTGGACTAGTTTTGTTTAAATCTTCAGCAATTTTTTTTGATTGCTTTATATAATTCTTGGGATTTGCGTATGGAACTGCATCAACTTCGATAAGTTCAGCACCTAATTTTTTCAATGTTTGTTTTTTCTCAACAGATTGAGTTTTAGGTATTACAATTTTTAATTTTAAATCATATTCTTTACACACAACCGCTAAACCAATACCAGTATTCCCAGCAGTTCCCTCAACAATCGTTCCGCCTCTGGTTATTAATTTTCGTTTAATCGCATCTTGAATAATAAACAATGCAGCTCTATCCTTAACAGACTCTCCAGGATTAAAATATTCTGCTTTTCCATAAATATTACATCCTGTTAATTCAGAGGCTTGTTTTAATCTCACTAATGGTGTATTTCCAATTTGAGAAATAACTGAGTTACTATCCATATCTTTAAATATATGAAAAAATTTATACTTTCAATTGCAATATTTTTATTTACTACCTTTAAATCTTTTGGTCATGTAGAACATTATGCAAATTTTAATTATTTAGAGTACGAATTATTTAGAAACAATCAGTCGATTGGTTATCATAAATTTGATTTTAAAAGACAAGGTGAAAATTTATCAATAATTAGTGAAGTAAGCTTTAAAATTACAAAGTTAGGTGTTGATTTATATAAATATTTCGCAAAGAGTCAGGAGAATTACTCAAAAGGAATTTTTACCAGCTATTCATCCAAAACTAAACAAAATAAAAAAGATAGATACGTCAACATTCGTGTTGATGTAACTGCTAATAATTTAATAATAGACGGGTCTTCATATAAAGGTATAGCTAACATTAAATTTCCTGTCGGGACTTGGTGGAATCATGAAATAGTTAAAGCTAAAGCTCAAATTAGTGGAATTTCTGGAAGAATTATTGAACAAACAGTTACATTTATAGGTAAAGAAGAATTAAAAATTGGAGACAAGACTTATAAAACTTTACATTTTAATTTTAGGTCATCGGATGAAACACTTCCTGACAGTAAAAAACTTAATACTGATATCTGGTATGAGGAAAATACTTATCTTTGGGTAAAAGCGGCATTTGATAAAACCGGTTATTGGGAATATAGAATTAAAAACGTTAAATAATTAATCACTGGCTCCAATATTTAGACCCATGAGTCAATAGAGAAAATTCTTTTTTTCTGTTAATTTTTGCTAAAAAAAATATTTATTAGCTCTTGCCAAAATGTTCATTATGAGGTTTTATAATTAAAAAAATGGAGTTCTAATGGAAGAAAATTTCAATATTCATCTAGGAAAAAAGTTAAGAATGAGAAGACTGTCTTTAGGTTTAACGCAAACTAAAGTCGCTCAAGCAATTAATGTAACATTTCAACAAATTCAAAAATATGAGAAAGGAACTAATGGTGTTAGTTCTAATAGGTTGATGCAATTATCACAATTTTTAAAAGTTCCAATTATTTATTTTTTTGAAGATTTTAAATATTTTAAAGATACTGTCTTAAACGAAGATACGAACGAGGATTTAAACTACTCTTTTTTGAGTCGAACTTTTTCTTCACTGTCAAAATTACAGAAAGAGAAAATTTTACAAATTTTAAGCAATACCGCTAAGTTCGAAAAAGTTGGCTAATTGGCTCCTCGGGCAGGACTCGAACCTGCGACCAATTGATTAACAGTCAACTGCTCTACCAACTGAGCTACCGAGGAATAAATCGCAACATACTTTTTTTAGCTAAATAACTCAACTTAAATTTTTGGAGGCCACGCCCAGAATCGAACTGGGATAAAAGGATTTGCAATCCTCTGCGTAACCATTCCGCCACGTGGCCATATGTTGGTTTATTTAAATCATTTATTAATTTTAATAAAGGGAAATCTAACTATTTTAGGTTGCAGTGCATTTAATATAAAGTAAATATTGAATTTATCTAATAAAATGGAATTTAAAAAATATAACCACATAAAAGAAGAAAAAAAAATATCTAATTTTTGGATAAAGAATGGATTATTCAAACCAAAAAAAACTAGACTTAATAAAAAATTTTCTGTTGTAATACCTCCTCCGAATGTGACTGGAAGGTTACACATGGGTCACGCTTTAAATAACAGTCTTCAAGATCTTCTTGTTAGATTTAATAGAATGAAAGGTTTTGAGACACTTTGGCAACCAGGAACTGACCATGCAGGAATCGCAACACAAGCAATTGTAGAAAAAAATTTACTTAAAAAAGGTATTAAAAAAAATGAGCTAGGCAGAGAAAAATTTATTAAAAAAGTATGGGATTGGAAAGACGAGTCTGGTGGAATAATTTTAGACCAACTTAAAAAACTTGGTTGTTCATGTGATTGGTCGAGAACTAGGTTTACTATGGACAAAGATTTGTCCAAAGCAGTAATAAAAGTTTTTGTGGATCTTTACAACAACAAATTAATCTATAAAGATAAAAAGCTAGTTAATTGGGACACTCAGCTTCAAACTGCTATTTCTGATTTAGAAGTAGTGCAAAAAGATGTTCAATCTCAATTATATTATATTAATTACTCAATAGAAAATTCTGACCAAAAAATTACTATCGCAACTACTAGGCCAGAGACAATGATGGGAGATACTGCAGTTGCCGTAAACCCTAAAGATGAAAGATACGTTAATCTAATTGGTAAAAACGTTATAATACCAGTTGTTAATAGGACCATACAAATTATTTCTGATCATTATGCTGATCCAGAACAAGGTTCTGGTGCTGTCAAAATTACACCTGCTCATGATTTTAATGATTATGAAGTTGGAAAAAGAAATAAATTAGAAATTATTAACATTTTTGAAAAAAATGGAAGAATTAATGAAAATGGAGTTAAAGAATTTTACGGTTTAGATAGATTTGATGCGAGAAAACTTTTAATTAAAAAATTAAAAGAGAAAGGAAATCTTGTTAAAATTGAAAACATTAAAAATAAGGTCCCATATGGAGATAGATCGAACTCAATAATAGAACCTCTTTTAACTGAACAATGGTTTGTTGATGCAAAAAAGTTATCAAAAAAACCAATTAAGATAGTAAAAGATGGACAAACTTCTTTTTTTCCAAGTAACTGGTCGAAAACATTTTTTCAATGGATGAATGAGATTGAACCTTGGTGCATTTCACGTCAAATTTGGTGGGGCCATAGAATACCTGCTTGGTACGATGATAGTAATAATATTTTTGTCGCCGAAAATGAAAAAGATGCAATCTCATTAGCTAAAAAAAAAAATAAGAATAAGAAATTTAAATTAAAACAAGAAACTGATGTTTTAGATACATGGTTTTCTTCCGCATTATGGCCCTTTGCAACACTTGGTTGGCCAGATAAAACTAAAGAACTTGCTAAATTTTATCCAACTTCAGTTCTTGTGACAGGTTTCGATATAATTTTTTTCTGGGTAGCAAGAATGTTGATGATGGGAAATTTCTTCAATAAAGAGACTCCGTTTCATAAAGTATATGTTCATGCATTAGTGAGGGATGAAAAGGGTCAAAAAATGTCAAAATCTAAAGGTAATGTAATTGACCCTTTGCAATTAATTAACGAGTATGGAGCTGATAGCTTGAGATTTACATTGATTTCAATGGCCTCACCAGGAAGAGATGTAAAACTATCAAAAGGTAGAGTAACAGGTAATAGAAATTTTATTACAAAAATTTGGAGTGCCAATAATTTCTTAAAACTTAATAATTGCAAATTAGAAAAAAAAATAAATCTCAATACAGTAAAACTCCCGATTAATCATTGGATATTTAATGAATTTACAAAAACACAAAACCTAGTTACCAAAAGCGTTGAAAATTTTAGATTTGATGAAGCTGCTAAATACGTATATCAATTTGTTTGGCACTCTTACTGTGATTGGTATTTAGAGTTTTTAAAACCTATTTTTAATTCAAAAAATAAAGATCAAATTAAAGAGGCGAAAGTGTTCGCATCGTTTATGATGGCAAATATTTTAAAAATTTTGCATCCATTTATTCCATTTTTTACGGAAAATTTATGGGGTTTAAATAACTATAAAAGAGTCTTTAAAGATTATTTGATTTTATCTAGTTGGCCAAATTACAAAAAATTAAATAAATTTTCAAACAAACAAAATAATATTAATGATTTAATAGAATTAATTTCTAATATTAGATCGACTAAAGCAGAGTTAAAAATTGCCCCAAAATTATATTGCGATATATTCTTTAATGAAAAATCGGAAAAATTAAAAAAATTGATAAATTCAAATTTAGATTTAATCAAACAGGTTGGCAGAATAAATAATATCCTTAAAATTAAAACAAAAAATAAAAATTCTTTAGAAATTTTGGTTTTAAAAGAAAAACTTTCCCTTAATTTTAATGAGGACATCGATTTATACTCTCAAAAGGATAGAATTTTACAAAAAATAGATTCGATCAATAAACAAATTTCCATTTTAAATAATAAGCTTAAAAATAAGGCTTATATAACAAATGCGCCTAAAGAAATCGTACAGAATGATAAAAAACTAGTTAAAGAATTAACTGTTGAAGATGTAAAATTAAGAAGTATTGTATCTAGTATTAATTAAATGTCTAAATTTAACAAAAAAAAACTACCTAGTCGTCATACTTCTATAGGTCCAGATAGAGCTCCTCATAGATCTTTTTACTATGCAATGGGCGAAACGGAACAAGATGTTGCAAAACCTTTTGTTGGAGTTGTATCAACTTGGAATGAAGCAGCGCCTTGTAACACATCTTTGATGAGGCAAGCACAATCTGTAAAAAGAGGTGTTAAACAATTTGGTGGGACGCCGCGAGAATTTTGCACTATTACAGTAACTGATGGAATTGCTATGGGTCATGAAGGTATGAAATCTTCTTTAATCTCAAGAGAAATAATTGCAGACTCAGCAGAACTTACTGTTAGAGGACATTGCTATGATGCCCTGGTTGGAATCGCGGGTTGTGATAAATCTTTACCAGGATTGATGATGTCAATGCTGAGACTTAATGTTCCAAGCGTATTTATTTATGGCGGTTCAATTTTGCCAGGAAAATTCAAAGGAAAAGATGTAACTGTAGTTGATGTATTTGAAGCAGTTGGTAAACATTCTTCAGGATCTATGTCATCTGAAGAACTAAGAGAATTAGAACTTGTAGCTTGTCCAAGTGCTGGAGCCTGTGGGGGTCAATTTACTGCAAATACAATGGCATGTGTATCGGAAGCAATTGGTCTTGCTCTGCCATATTCTGCAGGAACACCAGCCCCTTATGAAGAAAGAGATAAATATGCCTTTGAAAGTGGAAAGACTGTAATGAATTTATTAGAACTAAATATAAAACCAAGAGATATAGTTACAAAAAAAGCATTAGAAAATGCAGCTACAATCGTTGCGGCTACAGGAGGTTCTACTAATGCAGCACTACACCTTCCAGCACTTGCAAATGAAATTGGAATAAAATTTGATTTAATGGATGTTGCAAAAATTTTTAAAAAAACCCCATACCTAGCAGATTTAAAACCTGGTGGAAAATATGTCGCTAAAGATATGTGGCAAGCAGGGGGAGTTCCAATGTTACTTAAAACTTTATATGAAGGTGGATATATCCATGGAGAATGCATAACTGTAACAGGAAAAACAATGAAAGAAAATTTAACAGATATAAAGTTTAACGTTAATCAAAAAGTTTTGAGAGAGTATAACAATCCACTTTCTCCAGACGGCGGTGTTGTAGGGTTAAAAGGGAATCTGGCACCAGATGGGGCAATCGTTAAAATTGCAGGACTAAAAAAATTACAATTTACCGGTAAAGCAAGATGTTTTGACAATGAAGAAGAAGCAATGAAAGCAGTTCAAACAAAAAAATATCAAGATGGAGATGTAATAATTATAAGATACGAAGGACCGAAAGGAGGTCCTGGTATGAGAGAAATGCTATCAACTACTGGAGCTATCTATGGTCAAGGCAAAGGTGAAAAAGTTGCTTTAATTACTGATGGAAGATTCTCAGGTGCTACCAGAGGATTTTGTGTCGGCCATGTCGGCCCAGAAGCTGCTTTGGGTGGGCCAATTGCACTTTTAAAAAATGGAGACACTATTGAAATAGATGCTAAAAAAGGAACAATAAATGTTAGATTAACAAGCGCACAATTAAAATCTAGAAGAAAAAAATGGAAAGAAAAAAAATCTAGCTTTGGATCAGGAACATTATGGAAATATGCCCAAACAGTTGGTCCAGCTTATTTAGGCGCACCTACACATCCTGGCAAGAAAAAAGAAGTAAAAGAATATTCTAAAATTTAATGAAAATAAGACCAGTTATTCTTTGTGGTGGATCCGGTACAAGATTATGGCCTAATAAAAAAAATCATCAACCAAAACAGTTTATAGATTTTGGAAACTGGACACTATTAGGAAAAACATTAGACAGAATCAAAGGTCCTTTATTTGATAACCCAATCATAAGTACGAATAAAAATTATTTAAAAGATGTAAAAAAACATCTTAAAATTAAAAAGATTACAAAATTTAAAATTATTTTAGAACCCTCAAAAAAAAATACTGCGCCAGCTATTTTAAGTGCTTCTTTAATAAAAGACATACCGGAAAAACAACCTTTGGTTTTTTTATCAGCTGACCATTTAATTGAAGAAAAAAATAAATTTAATCTTTCTATAAAAAAACATCAAAAGTATTTGAGCAATACTAATATTTTTATCTTTGGAATAAAACCCACAGCTGCTTCTAGCGAATTTGGATATTTTATTACGCAAAAAGGAACAAAAAAAATTAATAAAGTTATAAAATTTATAGAAAAGCCTAACATTTTAAAAGCTAAGAGAATTATTGCTCAAAAAGCTTACTGGAATTCTGGAATGTTTTTTTTGAGAAAAGACTCAATTATTAATAATTTTAAAAAATATCAAAATTCTACTTATAAAAACTGCCTAGAGGCTGTCACTAAATCTAAATATAGAAATAATATTTACTATTTGAACAAAAGATCTTTTAATAAAAGCAAATCGGTATCTTTTGATTATGCAGTATTAGAAAAAACAAACAACATTAATGCAATTAAACTTAATCTATCGTGGTCTGATCTAGGAAGCTGGAAAGAAATATGCAAAACTTTTAATAAATTAAAAAGTAAATACATTAAGCAAAAAAATATTTTTTATCGTCCATGGGGTAAATACATTAATTTATTTAAAGGTAGAAATTTTTTAATTAAAGAACTGTTTGTAAAATCCAGAGGTATTTTAAGTCTTCAAAAACATTTTCACCGCGCAGAGCATTGGGTTGTTACTCAAGGTACACCTAAAATATCCATCAATAATAAAAAATTAATGCTTAAATCCGGTGAGCATATATTTATACCTCTCGGAGCAAAACATCGAATTGAAAATCCTGGTAAAAAACCTGTAAGAATAATTGAAGCACAAGTTGGATCAATCTTGAGAGAGTCAGATATTGTCCGTTATCAAGATATTTATGGGAGAGCTAATTAATTATTAACTCTATTGGAGTGTGATCCGATGGTTTATTTTTAGATCTTGGTTTTTTATTAATGTTTATAGATACAATACTATCAATTAAATTATTTGATAATAAAAAATGATCTATTCGCATCCCATTATTTTTTTGCCATGAACCAGCAAAGTAGTCCCAAAAAGTGTATTCTTGTTTTTTCTTATTAAATAACCGATAGATATCTTTAAATCCTAAGTTAATTAGTTCTCTATATTTTTTTCTTATTTCCAATCTACCTAACGCGTCATTTTCGTATCTTTTAAAATCATGAACATCTATATCTTCGGGAATAATATTAAAATCACCAGCAATTAATAAATTTGGATTTTTGATCAGTTTTTTTTTTATATTAATAATAAATTTTTTTAGCCAATTTTTTTTATATGTATATTTATCTGTATCAACAGGATTTCCATTTGGTACATAAATATTTATTACTTCAATTTTCTTCTTATTTATATTTATTTCACCGGAAATAATACGAGATTGATTTAAATCATCTTTTATAAATTCAGTGTCAATTTTATTAAATTCTTGATTAGTTATTATTGCTACCCCATTATAACTTTTTTGACCAAAGACATGCGACTCATAACCCATACCTTTAAAGATATCCGTAGGAAAATTTTCATTTTGAGTTTTAATCTCTTGAAGTAATAAAATATCTGGAGAAGAGTCTTTTATATATTCCTTTATATTTTCGATTCTTGCTCGTACTGAATTAACATTCCATGAAATAATTTTCATTAAACAGAGAAAGATAGACCACAACCACAAGAAGCAGAAGCTTTGGGATTGGTGATAACGAAAGACTCTCCAATCATCTCTTTTTTAAAGTCTATTATTGATCCAGAGATGATTTCTAAAGACATTTCATCAATTATAGCTTTATTGAACACAACATCATGATCACTTTTCTTTTTATCAAAGCCAAAATTATACTTAAAACCCGAACAGCCTCCTCCTTGAACAGATATTCTAAAATATTTTTTTTCACTATTTTGTGTAATCTTGTTAATTTGTTCTAGCGCTGCTTTAGTAAATTCTATTTTTTTTTCCATAAATACAATACAACTAGTATATAATCTAAATAGTTAGCATGCAAAAAAAATTAATTATTAAATTATCAGAATTGGCTGTTCCACCTATTTCAAAAGGCAGATTTATTAAGGAAAAAAAAACTAATTTAAGAAATGATTTTCAAAGAGACAGAGACAGAATTATTCACTCTACTGCATTTAGAAGACTAAAACATAAAACTCAAGTTTTTGTAAACACTTCTGGCGACCATTTTAGAACTAGAATTACGCATTCCTTGGAAGTTTCACAAATTGCGAGAACATTATCAAAATTTTTTAATCTAAATGAAGATTTATCTGAAACTCTAAGTCTAGCACATGACTTAGGTCATACACCTTTTGGCCATGCTGGTGAAGAATCTCTTAATGACTGTATGCTAAGTTATGGTGGATTTGACCACAATATTCAAACATTAAGAATTATAACAATACTAGAAAATAGATATTACAATTTTAGAGGTTTAAATCTTACATATGAAACTCTTGACGGGTTAATAAAACATAATGGCCCAGTGAATAATTTAACTAAATTAAATACAATTCTTGGAAAAAATTTTTTTAAAAATAAAATTAAATTTTCTAATAATACATCGATTGAAGGACAAATAGCATCAATTTCTGATGATATTGCTTATAACAGTCATGATCTAGAAGACGGTTTAAAATCTAATTTATTTCAATTAAATGATTTAAAAAATATTCCAGTGCTTGATAAAATTATATCGAAACATAAAAAAAAATTTGGACAACACTCGATGGATTTAATTTTGAGACAAATAATCCGAGAAACCATTAATGAAATGGTCAATGATGTAATTAAAACAACAAGAAAAAATATTAAATCTAATAAAATTAAAAATTTGATGGATGTATATAAATGTAGAAAAAAATTGGTCTGTTTTTCAAATGATATGTATAATTTTGATTTAAAAATTAAAAATTTTTTAAAAGAAAAAATGTATTTTCATAGAAGTGTTAATGTCAAAACAAATTATGGTAAAAAAATAATAAAGAATTTATTTTCATTAATCAAAAAAAAACCAAAAAAATATATAAATATTAAGAAATACAAAAACTCTAGTTTAGAACGAATAATTTGTGATTATATTGCTGGAATGACAGATAGATATGCAATAAATCTATATAATACAATTAAATGAATATATTTGAAAATTATTTATCAGAAATTAACAAGTTGGTTTTAAGTCATAAAGAAGATTTAAAATTAGAAAATTTAGATAATTTAAACAGCGTTAATTTAGAAATTCCCCCAGATCATTTTAATTTTGATTTGTCCTGTAATATCTCATTAGTTTTAGGAAAATCAAATAATTTAAGCCCCAGAAATCTTGCAATTCAATTCAAAAATTTATTTATAGAAAAAATTAAGAATTTTGAAATAATAGATATTGCTGGACCAGGTTTTTTAAATATAAAATTATCAAAAGCAGCATTGATTAAAAATATAAATCTAATTATTGAAAACGATCAAATATACGGTTCCTATAAATCTAATGAAACATATAATATTGAATTTGTTTCAGCTAACCCTACAGGACCCATGCATGTAGGTCATTGTAGAGGAGCCATATATGGTGATGTTTTAGCCAACCTTTTAAAATTTAACGGAAATAAAGTTACAAAAGAATACTATATTAACGACTATGGAAACCAAATTAAAAATTTTGTTGAATCTGTTTTTTTAAGAATTAGAGAAATCAAATATGCAGAAAAGTTTCCTACAAAAAAAAATCTTTATCCAGGACTATATATAAAAGATATAGCTAAGAATATTTTAAAAAAATATAAAGAAATAGATTTTAACAATTTTAAAAACACCTTTGGCTTTCTTAAAGAAAAATCTCTCATAGAGTCATTAGAATTAATAAAAAAAGATTTAAATTTATTAGGAATTACACATGATAATTTTTTTTCCGAAACCGACCTTGTTGAAAAAAAATTAGTTAATAAAACTGTTAAATTATTAAGTGATAAAAAATTAGTTGAAGAAGGTTTTTTAGACCCACCAAAAGGTGAGGTTGATAAAAACTGGAAAAAAACAAAGAGATTAATATTTAAATCTACTCTTTTTGGAGATGATACAGATAGAGCTTTACAAAAAAATGATGGTAGCTGGACATATTTTGCTAATGATGTTGCTTATCATATGGACAAGGTTAATAGAAATTATAATAATTTAATAAATATTTTAGGTGCTGATCATACAGGCTATATTAAAAGAATAACTGCAGCGGTATCAGCTTTGTCTGATAATCAAGTCAAATTAAAATGTAAGGTATGTCAATTAGTAAAACTTTATAAAAATGGAAAACCTTTCAAAATGTCAAAAAGATCAGGTGAATTTATTTCTGCTCAAGATCTTCTAAATGAGGTAGATAGGGACCCTATAAGATTTATGATGCTCAATAGAAGCAGTGATGTAGAACTTGATTTTGATTTTGATAAAGTAAAAGAAAAAAACAAAGATAATCCAATTTTTTACGTTCAATATGCTTTTGCTAGAATAAGTTCTTTGCATAGAACTTTAAAAACTAGTTTGAGCAGTAAAATTATATTAAATGAAAAAAATTTCGAATTAAATTCTTATGAAGAAAAAATAATTAGGAAAATATTTGAATGGCCTAAAATAATTGAGTCATCCTCCAAGAAGTATGAAATTCATAAAATTACTTTTTATTTGTATGATTTAGCAACGTTATTTCATTCTTATTGGAGCAAAGGTAATGAAGACAAAAAATATAAATTTATTGAAAACGAAAAAATAAGGAAAGTGGAGATTTTAGCTATTTTAAATCTCATAACAATTGTAATTAAAAATGGAATGAAAATTTTAGGTGTTTCATTGCCCAAAAAAATGTAATGCACAAAATATTTAATATTTTATTTTTGACTTTTTTTATTTTTTTTTCTTTTAGTACTTATAAATATTACACATCTAACGCTAATCTTAAATCAAAAAAAATTACACGTAACAATATTGATGATATTATAAATAATAAAATTTTGAATATCCCGATAATAAAAAATGATACAGATAATGTAATTGAATTTAACAATTCTTTATCTAAAGAAAATCATAATAACAAGCCAAGAAGTTTTTGGAGTCTTTTTAAGAATTAAATGAAAAAAAAAGCAATAATAGTGAGTATTAAAGGCTTAAAATTATCGAAAAGGGAGGAACAACTATTATCAGAAGAAAAACCATGGGGGGTAATCCTTTTTAAAAGAAACATTAAATCGCTAAATCAAATTAAAAATTTGATTAAAGTTATTAAAAAAAAAACTAATGATCGAAATTTTCCAATTTTAATTGATGAAGAAGGCTTGTCTGTCTCAAGATTAAGAAAAATAATAAATCATAATTTTAACGCAAATTTTTTTGGTAGATTATTTTCTATAGATAAAAAGTTGAGTATTAAATTTTATACAAAATACTTAAATTCACTTTGTAAAAAATTATTAAATATTGGCTTCAATATTAATACCATTCCTGTTCTTGATGTATTAAGAGTTAATACTAATAAAGTAATAGGTAATAGAAGTTTTTCAAATAAAAAAGAAATCGTTAAAAAATTAGGTAAAATTACCGTTAATATTTGTCACACAAACAAAATTATTTGTGTAGTTAAACATATTCCAGGTCATGGATCTTCAACTTCAGATAGTCATTATACAATGCCAAAAGTAAATTTAAGTTACAAAAAATTAATCTCAATTGATTGTTATCCATTTAAATTAACAAAAGCTAAATTGGCTATGACAGCCCATATATTGTATAAAAAAATTGACCCTTTAAATGTGGGAACTTTTTCAAAAAAAATTATTAAAGAACTAATTAGAAAAAAAATTGGTTTTAAAGGCATCTTAATATCAGACGATATATCAATGAAAGCTCTAAAATATGACTTAGTTACGAATGCAAAAAAATCATTAGATGCTGGGTGTAATATAGTTTTATACTGCGCAGGCAATATAAGAGAAAATTTCAAGTTAATTAAATCAGTACCTTTTATAGACAATTTTACCGCAAAAAAAACATCAGAAATTTACAAAATTTTAAGGTAAAATTAATAATGGAATCAAATGATTTAAATCAAATATCTGTTGATATTCCGAATTATAGCGGACCTTTAGAAGTTTTATTAGATCTTGCTAAAACACAAAAAGTTGATTTAGCAAAAATATCAATAACTCAGCTTGCTGACCAATTTTTAAATTATATTAAAAAAAATCAAAATTTAAACTTAGAAACAGCTTCGGAATTCTTATTAATGGCTACTTGGCTTGCTTACTTGAAATCTAAATTACTATTACCAGAAGATGATAATGATGATTTTAAAGCTATTGAAGTTGCTGAAAAATTAAAATTACAGCTAAAAAAATTAGAATTGATAAGAATTTTATCTGATAAAATGTTACAAAAAAAAAGACTTGGTATTGATATTTTTCCAAGAGGAATGAAGGGAGGTATCAGATCTATTAATACACCTGTTTATGATATATCTTTATATGAATTATTAAAAACCTATTCTAATATTCAAATGCAAAAAACATTTCAAAATATTAGTATTCCAAAATTACCAGTTTTAACAACTGAAGAAGGAATTAAACATATTAAAAAAAATTTAAATAAAATTACTGACTGGAAAAATCTAAGTGAATTAATACCTGAATTTTATTTTAAAGAAAAAATGAAAAAAACTGGTATAGCAGGAATATTTACTGCTAGCCTTGAATTAGCAAAAGAAGGTATTGTGAAAGTTTCTCAAAAAAAAATTTTTGATAAACTTATGATTAAAAAATTTTAATATGCCAAAAAAAAAAAGTAATATTATAAATTTTCCATCTGCTCCATCACAACTCGAAAGACAAGTAGAAGCTATATTGTTTGCCGCATCTGAGCCTCTAGACATTGAAACTATTGAAAATAGAGTAAAAACTAATTCAAATATAAAAAAGATACTAGAAAACATAAAAAAAGTTTATGCAAGTCGTGGAATTAATTTAGTTTGTATTAAAAACAAATGGTCTTTTAGAACTGCAAGTGATTTATCAAAATTGATGTCTCTTCAAAAATCTACTCAAAAAAAATTATCAAAAGCTACTATAGAAACCTTAGCAATTATTGTCTATCATCAACCTGTGACTAGATCTGAAATTGAAGAAATTAGAGGTGTTTCATTTGCGTCAAACACACTAGAGATTTTGTTTGAATTAAATTGGGTTAAGCCCGCAGGAAGAAAAGATGTTCCCGGTAAACCGATTCAATACTCTACAACTGAAAATTTTTTAAACCATTTCAATATTCAAAAATTGTCTGATCTACCAACAATAGATGAACTTGGCACTGCTGGCCTTATCGATACCACAACAATTGATAAGTCTATTTTTGGCACAGGTAAGTTTTTTAAGGAACAATCAATTAAAGACAAACAAAATGATATATACAAAGATATTGATGAAGCCATTAAAAAAGCTCCAGAAGAGGATAAATAATCATATTTTTTTAAGATAAATTAATGTATATTATTTAATATATGGGAAACATAGGTTGGACAGGCATTATCATTGTAGCTATCTTAATTGTGATACTTTTTGGTAAAGGAAAAATTTCTAGCATTATGGGAGATCTTGCTAAAGGAATTAAAAGTTTTAAGAAGGGAATGTCTGATGACACTTCAGAAAATGACAGCTCCAATAATAATTCGGACAATTCAAATTCCGAAAACAAATAACCTTGTATGCCTCAAATTGGTTGGTTAGAGATTTTAGCAATAGTTATAATTGCTATTCTTGTTTTAGGCCCTAAAGAATTTCCTATTGCTCTAAAAAAAATAGGTTCATATTTTGGTAAATTAAAAAGCACTCTTAGCAGTTTTCAAAAAGAAGTTTCATCAGTTGTAGAAGAGACAGATATCGACAAAGATATAAATAATGAAGATACCTTAAAAAAAGAAAACGTTAAAAAAGATGAGTGAGAATAATTCATTTACAAGCCACTTTATTGAGCTTCGCTCAAGATTAATAAAATCAATAATCTTCATTTTTATTATTTTTATTGTTTCTTATACATTTGCTGAGCAAATTTATTCATTTTTAGTTGATCCATATGCTAATGCAGTAAAAAATGATCAAACATCTAGACGATTAATTTTTACAGCCTTGCATGAGACTTTTATTACATATTTAAAAGTTGCTTTTTTTGCTGCAATTTTTTTAGGTAGTCCAGTTCTTTTAATACAAATTTACAAATTTATAGCTCCTGGATTATATAAAAATGAAAAAAAGGCACTTTTACCTTATCTTATATCAACACCAATTCTTTTTTTATTAGGTGGATTGTTAGTTTATTATTTAGTTATGCCAGTAGCTATAAAATTTTTTTTATCTTTTGAGTCTATGGGATCAAACTCTAGTTTACCAATACAACTTGAAGCGAAAGTTAACGAATATCTTTCTCTAATTATGAGGTTAATATTTGCATTTGGAATTAGTTTCCAGTTACCAATTTTACTTAATTTATTAGCAAGAATAGGTGTGGTTAATTCAAACTATTTAAAAAAAACAAGAAGATATGTAATAGTAATAATTTTTAGTATAGCAGCTATTCTAACGCCACCTGATCCAATTACCCAAGTTGGGCTAGCTATACCTTTGTTATTACTTTATGAGTTATCTATAATAACAGTCAGATTTACTGAAAAGAGAAAAAATAAAGAAGATTTAGAAAATGCATAATATCAAAGATATAAGAAAAAATTTAGAAAATTATAAAAAAAAATTTAAAGAGAGGTATTTAGATTTTGATTTAGAAAAATTTAATATTTTAGATGAAATAAATAGAAAACTTATTGCAAATAAAGAAAAACTTGAACAGGAGAAAAAAATTTTATCAAAATCTAAAGATAAATCAAATTTTGAAAAATCAAAAAAAATTTCAGAGAAACTTTCTGTTTTAACTAAGAAACAAGTAGAGAGTCAAAATAACTTAAATCAAATTATTTATACTTTGCCTAATTTAGCTCTTGATGATGTACCTATTGGCAAAGATGAAAAATCAAATAAGCTAATTAAAAAAGTTGGTAATATTAAAAATTTTTCTTTTAAAGTAAGATCTCATATTGAAATAGGTGCCAAAGAAAAAGGTATTGATTTCGATTCATCTATAAAATTATCTGGTTCAAGATTTGTTATTTTGAAGAATAAATTTGCTTTATTAGAAAGAGCTTTAATTAATTTCATGCTTGATACCCATATAAATGAATTTGGTTATACTGAAATTTCACCACCATTAATTGTCAATGAAGATGTTATGTTTGGTACAGGCCAACTTCCAAAATTTGAAGATGATCAATTCGAGATTAAATTTGACAATTCAGACCAACGAAAATTTTTAATACCAACAGCAGAAGTAGTTTTAACTAATCTAGTGAGAAAATCCAATATTGAAAAGAGTCAATTACCACAAAGATATGTTGCTTCAACTCCTTGTTTCAGGAAAGAAGCTGGAAGTTATGGCAAAGATACTAAAGGCATGATTAGACAACATCAATTTTATAAAGTTGAACTCGTTAGCATTGTAGAACCAACTAATTGCATTGATGAACTTGATCGCATGTTAAGTTGTGCTGAAAAAATTTTAATAAAACTTGAAATTCCATATCAAATAGTTCTACTTTCCTCAGGTGATATGGGTTTTAGTGCAGAAAAAACTTTTGATATAGAAGCTTGGATACCCTCAGAAAAAAAGTATAGAGAAATTTCAAGTTGCTCATCATGTGGTTCATTTCAAGCTAGACGAATGAATGCTAAATATAAAACTATAAATGGCAATGATTTTGTTGGTACTTTAAATGGATCCGGCTTGGCTGTAGGTAGACTAATGATAGCTTTGCTTGAAAATAATCAAAATGAAGACGGATCTGTAAATATTCCAGATGTATTAAAAAAATATATGAATAATTTAGATAAAATATAATTAAAATTTACTTGTTTCTATAACTCTTTTCCTATAGTTGTGTTTCCATGAGTGGACAAGGAATATCACAATTTATACCATTAATATTAATCTTTATTATTTTTTACTTTTTTTTGATTAGACCTCAGCAAAAAAGAGTAAAAGATCATAAAACTATGGTTGAGAGATTAAAAAGAGGGGATGAGGTAATAACATCCGGTGGTATAATTGGAACAGTAGAGCGTGTGATGGAAGATGACCGTATAGAAGTTTTAATCAGTGAAAATACTAAAGTTCAGATTATAAGATCAACAATCACAAGCTTACTTAAAAAAGAAGAAGTTAAAAAATAGTTCTTTTTCGTGTTAAATTTTTCTAAAATAAATACTCTCATAATTTATCTTATATTTTTTTTATTTGCTATTTTTACATTTTTAAACTTTCAAAAAAAAGACAATTTATATTTTGATAAAAAAATTAATCTAGGTTTAGATCTTCAAGGCGGTTCTTATCTTTTATTAGAAATTAATTCTGACACATTAGTAAAAGAAAAGATTCAAGATAAAGTTATTCCGATAAAAAAATTACTTAAAGAAAATAATATTTCATATTCTAATTTTAAAATTAGCGATCAATCACTATCAATAAATATTAACAATCTTAATAAATTTGATTTATTATTTAATTCACGTAAAAATAATTTAATAAATCCTTATATTGATAAATATAGGTCATTTGAATTAACGTATAAAAAACTTTCAAATAATCAAATAGAAATTACATTTTCAAAATTTGGTTTACTTACTATTAATAATTCTGCCCTTAAACAATCTATAGAAATAGTTAGGAGAAGAATTGATGATGTTGGCACAAAAGAGCCAACCATTCTTCAACGAGGAGAAAAAAGAATTTTAATAGAATTACCTGGTTTAAAGGATCCAGAGAGAATTAAAACTCTTTTAGGAAAAACAGCTCAATTAAATTTTAGACTAATTAATGAAAATAGTGAATTTGGTACAGACGAATTGATTTCTGAAAATGGTGAAACATTAAATGTAAGCAAAAGAATTATAATGAGTGGAGAGAATTTAATAGATGCTCAACCAAATATTAATAATCAAAATAATGAACCTACAGTTTCATTCACACTTGATAGACTAGGTGCTCAAAAATTTGGAAGAGCTACCACAGATAATGTTGGAAAAAGATTAGGAATAGTTTTAGATGGAGAAATTATAAGTGCTCCATCTATTAATGAACCAATTACTGGTGGTAGTGGCATGATTTCTGGAAATTTTTCTTTTCAAGAGGCAACTGACCTTGCTTTACTTCTTAGATCTGGTGCTCTTCCTACACCTTTACTAGTCGTTGAAGAACGAACTGTAGGACCAGATTTAGGCGAGGACTCAATTAAGTCAGGAACAACTTCTTTAATTGTTGGTTTTATTTTAGTAATTTTGTTTATGTTATATAAATATAAGATCTTTGGTTTAGTTGCTAACACTGCGTTAATTGCCAACTTACTAATGCTAATCGGAATTTTAACAATATTAGAAGCAACATTAACGTTGCCTGGGATAGCTGGCATTATCTTAACAGTAGGTATGGCCGTTGATGCCAATGTATTGATATTTGAAAGAATTAGAGAAGAGCTCAAAACAGAGAAATCTATTATTCATGCCTTTGATACTGGATATGCTAAAGCTAAAATTACTGTTCTTGATGCTAACATCACAACTTTAATTGCTGCTATTATATTATTTGCATTTGGCTCAGGACCGGTCAAAGGTTTTGCTATAACTTTAGGTATTGGAATTATAACGACTCTATTTACTGCATATTTTTTGGCACGTCATCTTACATCTTTAATTGTCTTAAACTCAAAAAATAAAGATATTAAAATATAATGGATAATAAATTCAATTTTTCATCTAAATTTAGATTAGCTAATATTTTTTCATTTATTCTTTTTGTAACAAGCTTATTGTTTATACTTTTTAAAGGTTTGAACTACGGGATTGATTTTAAGGGCGGAACTTTAATTGAATTAAGAACCAGTAACACTGATGCATCAAAAATAAGAACCGTATTAAATAAAATGGATCTAGGCGATGTGAATGTAAAAAATTTTGGCCAAGAAGGAGATTATTTAATCAAAGTTGAACAAAAAGAAAATGATGGAAATAAAATGATTCCTCAAATTAAAGAAAATTTATCAAATGAATTAAATACTGAAATTAATTTTAGGAGAGTAGAGAATGTTGGACCCAAAGTAAGTTCGGAGTTATTACAATCAGGAATAATAGCAATTTTTCTTTCTTTAGCTGCAATGCTTTTCTATATTTGGATTAGATTTGAGTGGCAATTTAGTGTTGGGTCCATTATTGCTTTATTCCATGATGTAATAATTACTTTAGGTATTTTTTCAGTTTTATCTTTAGAAATTAATCTTTCTATTATTGCAGCTGTTTTGACAATAGTAGGTTATTCGATGAATGATACAGTTGTTATTTATGATCGTATTAGAGAAAATTTAAATAAATATAATAGATTTAACATAAGTGAAATTGCTGACCTATCTATCAATGACACTCTAGCAAGAACTATCATTACATCAGTAACAACTTTACTTGCGCTTCTATCAATATTTATTTTGGGAGGAGAAATTTTAAAAGGTTTTTCTTTTGCGATGATTTTAGGGGTAATTATAGGAACTTATTCATCTATTTTTGTAGCGTCACCAATGTTAAAATTTTTAAAAGTGACCTATAAAACACTTGAAAAAGAAGAGGAAAAAATAGTTCCCTAATCAGTAAAGATTTTGCGCCGCAACCATTGTCAGCAACATTGGTAGTGACAATAATGTGTTAGTTCTAGAAAACAACATTGCAGTTTTAGCTGAACCTGTTTTTATCTCAGGAGAACACTCAATCATACCAAGAGCTCTTTTTTGATTTGGCCAAATAACAAACCAAACATTGTAAGCCATAATTAATCCTAACCACATTCCGATTCCAATAGCGGTGTTTTTACCATAGGAGCCGTCAAGACCTAATGTCATAGCTTGATGTAAATATCCATTTAACCAAGCAAGAATAAATCCTGATATAACGGTAAATGCAGCGGCCCATCTAAAGTAAAAAAGTGCAGCAGGTGCAATTACTTTACCAATAGCCGGCTTCTGTTCATCTGGAATTTTTGACATGTTTGGTATTTGAACAAAATTAAAATACCACAATAAGCCAATCCACATTATAGCAACGATTACATGAACATATCTTACTAACCAGCTCCAAAAAGTTCTGTCAAAAACAAATCCATCTCCAAAAAAGTGTAATCCTAAAAATAATAGAATTGCTAAAGCTAATGAGTAATGAACTGTTCTTGATAAAGATTGTAGAATCGAAACCATATATTTTTATAACATAATTTTTGGATTTAGGCAGTCTTTTTCATAGAAGTGGGTCCTAAAAGTTCTTTAATGAAATTTCCTGTATAACTTTTTGCAACTTGAGACACCTTTTCCGGAGTACCTTCAGCAATGATTTCACCACCATTTACACCTCCCTCAGGACCCATATCGATAATATGATCAGCTGTTTTAATTACATCTAAATTATGTTCAATTACAACAACAGTATTACCTGTGTTAGCAAAAGCCTGAAGAATTTCTAACAATTTTTTAATATCATGTGAATGCAATCCAGTGGTTGGTTCGTCTAAAATATATAAAGTTCTACCAGTGGGTCTTTTTGATAATTCTTTAGCTAATTTAATTCGCTGAGCTTCACCACCAGACAATGTTGTCGCTTGCTGTCCTATTTTCATATACCCTAGTCCAACATGTTTTAAAGTAATTAATTTTGATCTTATGGTTTGGATATTTTCAAAAAATTCACATCCTTGATCGACTGTCATATCAAGAACATCTGCAATATTTCTATTTTTAAATCTAATCTCTAGCGTTTCTCTATTATATCTAGCACCTTTACATGTGTCACATGGAATAAATACATCTGGAAGAAAATGCATTTCATAAGTAATCACACCATCGCCTTCACAAGTTTCACATCTTCCACCTTTTACGTTGAAAGAATAACGACCAACTTTATAACCTCTTGCTTTTGATTCAGGCAAAGCTGCAAACCATTCTCTGATTGGCCCAAAGGCTCCCGTATAAGTGGCTGGATTAGATCTAGGTGTTCTGCCAATTGGTGATTGATCTATGTCAATAATTTTGTCAATTAACTCAGTTCCTTTAAATCCAGTGAAAGCTTTAGGAACTTTTCGACTTTTGTTTTTATTTAACATTAAGTTAAAGGCATTATAAAGTGTATGTAAAATTAAAGTTGATTTACCACTACCAGATACTCCTGTTACACATGTAAAAGTACCTACCGGTATTCTTAAATTTACTTTTTTTAAATTATTTCCTGTAGCTCCACTAATTTCTATATATCTTCCATTTTTTGCGATTCGACGTTTTCTTGGAACAGGTATAAATTTTTTTCCAGATAAATAATTTCCTGTTATACTTTTTTCATTTTTAATAATTTCTTTTACATTTCCTTCTGCAATAATTTCTCCTCCGTTTAAACCTGCTTCTGGTCCTATATCAATAATGTGATCTGAATTTTCCATAGTTTCAATATCATGTTCAACAACTATTACGGTATTGCCTAAGTCTCTTAATTTTTTTAATGCTTTAATTAATTTTTTATTATCTCTTTGATGTAAGCCAATAGAAGGTTCGTCTAAAACATACAAAACTCCAGTTAGACCCGATCCTATTTGTGAGGCCAACCTGATTCTTTGTGCTTCACCTCCTGATAATGTACCTGACTCTCTTGAAAGTGTGAGGTAATTTAACCCAACATTTAAAAGAAAATTTAATCTTTCATTAATTTCCTTTAAAATATGTTGAGCAATCTTATTTTCTCGTTCAGTTAATATTTCCTCTAAATTATTGAACCATTTTTGAGCGTCATCAATTGATTTTTTTGTTATTTCACTTATATTCAGAGAATTAATCTTCACACACAAAGCTTCTTCTTTTAACCTAAGACCTTTACATTTTTCACAATCAGACTCACTTTGGTATTGAGAGATTTCTTCCCTTTTCCATTCACTATCAGTTTCTAAATAACGTCTCTCTAGATTGTTTACCACTCCTTCAAAAGTTTTTTTGGTTGAATAAGCTTCATAGCCATCATCATATGAAAATTTAATTTCTTCTTCATCAGATCCATATAAAATTACATCTTGAATTTTTTTTGGTATTTTTTTCCAAGGTTCAGATAGTGAAATCTTATAATGTTTTGCTATTGAAGCTAATGTTTGAGCGTAATATAGAGATGTAGATTTGGCCCACGGCTCAATTGCTCCATCTTGTAAATTCTTTTTAGGATCTGGAACAACTAGTTTAGGATCTACATTTAAATTATGACCTATTCCTTCACATTCTTCACATGCCCCGTAAGGTGAGTTAAATGAAAAAAGTCTAGGTTCAATTTCTTCAATAGTAAAACCACTTTCTGGACATGAAAATTTGGAAGAAAAAGTTATTGTTTCCCTTTTTCTAAATCTTTTTGGTAGTGTTTCATTTTCGTATTCTACAATTAAAAGTCCATTAGATAGATTTACAGCAGTTTCTACACTGTCAGCTAGTCGGTTTCCCAAGCTAGAATTAAGAATTACCCTATCTACTATAATCGAAATTTCATGTTTTATTTTTTTATTTAAATTGGGAAATTCATCTATATTTAAATATTTTCCATCAACTTTAATCTTTGTAAAACCTCTTTTTTTGTAATTCAATATTTCCTTTTTATATTCTCCTTTTCTTCCTCTCACTATCGGAGCAAGCAAGTAAATGGTATTGTCTTTAGGTAATTTCTTGATTTTGTCAACCATTTCACTAATTGGTTGTGAAACAATTGGTTTATCTGTGAATGGAGAATAAGGGATACCAACTCTTGCAAAAAGTACACGCATATAATCGTAAATTTCTGTTACTGTTGCAACGGTGGATCTAGGATTTTTAGATGTATTTTTTTGTTCAATAGAAATAGCTGGACTTAAACCCTCGATTAAATCAACTTTAGGCTTTTTCATTTTATCTAAAAACTGTCGCGCATATGAGGATAGACTTTCCACGTATCTTCTTTGACCTTCAGCATAAATTGTATCAAATGCTAAAGAAGATTTTCCCGAACCTGATAGCCCAGTTATGACCACTAATTTCTCTTTTGGTATTTCAAGAGAAACATTTTTTAAATTGTGTTCTTTGGCGCCTTTTACAACGATTTTTTTCAACATATTTTTTACACTAATTAACAATCATCTTATGTTTATTACTCAAATGTGATATAACAAATCACTTTTTAAATAACAAAATTAATCTAAAATAGAAATTATTATGGCAGGAAGTTTAAATAAAGTACAATTAATAGGTCGTTTAGGCGCAGACCCAGAAATCAAACAAATGGTTAACGGTAAAAGTGTAGCCAGATTAAGCGTTGCAACAAGCCAAAGTTGGAAAGATAAATCTAGTGGAGAGCGAAAAGAAAAAACTGAGTGGCACAGAATAGTAATTTTTAATGAAGGTCTCGTAAACGTTGTTCAACAATATGTTAAAAAGGGAGCCAATGTTTATGTAGAAGGTCAGTTGAGCACTAGAAAATGGAAAGATGAAGCTAGTGGCCAAGATAAATATTCAACTGAAATAGTCTTACAAGGGTATAATTCAAGTTTAACAATGTTAGATAGTAGAAATAGTTCAGCTAGCAACTCACCTTTGGTATCAGAAAATAAGAGCTCTTTACCAAATGAGGGTTTAAATCAAGAAAATTCCGATTTAGACGACGAAATTCCTTTTTAAAACTTAATGGAAAATAATATTGTAGAGAATAACAAGTCGTACAAACCTATTTTAGTACAAGATGAAATGAGCTCGTCTTATTTATCTTACGCAATGAGCGTTATTGTTAGCCGAGCGCTTCCAGATGTAAGAGACGGTTTGAAGCCAGTCCATAGAAGAATAATATTTGCTATGTATAAAGGTGGATACGATTGGTCTAAACCTTTTAGGAAATCAGCAAGAATAGTTGGGGATGTAATTGGTAAATATCATCCACACGGAGATCAATCTGTTTACGATGCGTTGGTAAGATTGGTTCAAGATTTTTCAATGAGCCTACCATTAATATCAGGTCAAGGAAATTTTGGATCTATTGATGGTGATCCGGCCGCTGCCATGAGATACACAGAAACGAAACTTGGAAAAATTGCTCAACATCTAACAGAAGATTTAGAAAAAAACACTGTCAAATATAGAAGCAATTACGATGAAACTGAAAAAGAACCAGAAGTACTTCCATCACAGTATCCGAATATTTTAGTTAACGGAGCAGGCGGTATAGCTGTCGGTATGGCCACTAGTATACCACCTCATAACCTTAGCGAAGTAATAAATGCAACAGTTGCTTACGTAAACAACAAAGATATTACTATTTCACAATTAATGAAACATTTACCGGGACCTGATTTTCCAACGGGCGGCGTTATCATTGGTAAAGATATAATTAAACAAGGATATAATAAAGGAAGAGGTTCTTTCAAGATTAGAGGGGAGATAGATCTTGAAGAAAAAAACAGTGGAAGAGAGACACTAATTATAAAATCGATACCTTATCAAGTTAATAAGTCGGTTTTAATTGAAAAGATTGCCCAGCTAGTAAGAGACAAGAAAATTGAAGGAATCCGAGATTTAAGAGATGAATCAAATAGAGAAGGAATAAGAGTTGTTATTGAACTAAGAAAAGCAGTTGAACCTGAAACAATTAGAAGACAACTTTATAAATTGACTAATATAGAAAGTTCTTTTGGTTTTAACACTCTCGCTATTGTTAACAACAAACCTAAAATTTTAAATTTAAAAGAATTTATATCTGAGTTTTTAAAATTCAGAGAAGATACAGTCATAAAAAGAGTAAAATTTGACTTAAAAAAAGCTGAAGAAAGAGCACACATTTTGATTGGATTAGCTACAGCAGTAGAAAACATAGATGAAATTATTAATATTATTAAAAATTCTAAAGATACGGAAACAGCTAAAAAAAATTTACTTTCAAAAAAATGGAAAATCAAAAAAAGCATTAAACTAGTTTTTTTAATTGAAAAGAAAAAAAAAATTTCTAGTTATCAACTTTCTATTGAACAGGTTAACGCAATTTTAGAATTAAGATTACAAAAACTTACTGCATACGGAATCAGTGAAATAGAAGGTGAAATTAATAAACTTGCAGAATTAATTTTAGAATATAACAAAATTTTAAACTCAAAAAAAGAACTTAACAAAATTATTGTTAACGAATTGGAACATATAAAAGATAAATTTGGCACTCCAAGAAAAACAAAAATTATTGATGCTGTTTTAAATTATAATATTGAAGAGACAATACAGAAAGAGTCAGTTGTTATTAGCATAACCAACCAAGGTTATATTAAACGAAGTCCATTAAGCTCTTTAAAGGCACAAAAAAGAGGTGGAAAAGGAAAAACTGGTATATCAACAAGAGAAGAGGATTTTGTTGTACAAATATTTACCGCTAACACACACACACCTGTCCTATTCTTTTCTACTCAAGGTCTTGTTTATAAAATAAAAGCTCATAAAATTCCTGAGGGAACAACTACATCAAAAGGTAAATCTATATTTAATATTTTACCTTTAAAAAATCATCATTCTATTAGTTCAATTATGCCATTGCCAGAGGATGAGGCTGAATGGAAGAAACTTATGATTATTTTTGCAACTTCCAAAGGAAATGTGAGAAAAAATACTCTAGAAGATTTTATTAATATTAACAATAGTGGTAAAATTGCTATGAAACTTGACGCTGATGATAAAATAATTGGTGTTAAAATATGTAAAGTTGATGAAGATGTTCTATTAAGCACCCAGTTTGGTAAATGTATTAGATTTAAATCAAAAAAATTAAGATTATTCAAAGGTAGATCATCGAAAGGTATTAAAGGAATTCGATTAGCAGACATGGATAAAGTTATTTCCTTATCAATAATAGAAAATACAAAAATTGACCCTAAAACAATTAGTAAAGAAAAAAGAATTAAAGATGGTTTAAATAAATTTATTTTATCTGTTTCTGAAAATGGCTACGGTAAAAGATCATCGTATTTAGACTATAGAGTTACAAATAGGGGAGGAAAGGGCATAATAGGGATTATTAATTCACCTAGAAATGGAAACATTTCATCATCTTTAATAGTCGGAGAACATGATGAAATTATTTTATCCACTGATAAAGGAAGTATTATGAGATGCGCAGTTAAAGAAATCAGAATAGCAGGCAGAAATACTCAAGGTGTTAGAATTAAAAAATTATCTGGAAATGAAAAGGTTGTTTCAGTTATAAAAATAGAAGATAATATCGAATAGTTTATGAGTACAGCAATCTATCCAGGAACTTTTGACCCAATCACCTATGGCCATATAGATGTAATAAAAAAATCTCTTAATATTTTCAATAAAGTTATTGTAGCGACCACGGATAATATTAATAAAAATTATTATTTTTCTACAGAACAAAGGTTAGATTTAATAAACAAATCTTTATTTAAAGATTTGAAATTTAATAAAAAAAAAATTAAAATCGTATCATTTAGTAATTTAACAATTGATTTATGTAAAAAGTATAACGCTAATGCAATTATTAGAGGTTTGAGAGCTGTTTCTGATTTTGAATATGAATTTCAATTAGCCGGTATGAATAAAAAATTAAACCCTAAAATTGAAACAATGTTTTTAATGTCTGATGTTGAAAACCAAATTATTTCATCAAAATTTGTGAAAGAAATTGCTAACTTAGGTGGCAATATCGATAGATTTGTAACAAAAAATGTAGTTAAAATGTTAAAAAATAAATCATAATGAGAAAATTTATCTGTTTATTTCTATTTTTTTTTAGTCTAGTAACAACTAATATCAATGCAAATAATAATATTATGATTTTAAAATTAACATATGGTGACGTTGAAATAGAGCTTTACCCTGACAAAGCTCCTAACCATGTTAAGAGATTTAAAGAATTAGCTGACAGCAAAAAATATGATGGTGTAGTGTTTCATAGAGTTATTGATGGTTTTATGGCCCAAACAGGAGATATAAAGTTTGGAAATTCAAATAATCCTGATTTTAATTTATCTCTAGCCGGTACTGGTGGATCAGATTTGCCAAATCTAAAAGCTGAGTTTAGCGACATTGCTCATACCAGAGGGATTATCTCTGCTGCAAGATCAGCTGACCCTGACAGTGCTAATAGTCAATTTTTTATATGCCTAGAATCAGCACCTCATCTAGATAGACAGTACTCTGCTTTTGGTAAAGTATTAAAAGGCATGGAGTTTATTGATATGATAAAAAAAGGTGACCCTAACAGCGGTTCTGTGCCCGAACCAGATAAAATAATTTCTCTAAAATCTAAATAAAAAATTTAATGTCTGTAAATGATTTTTCATTTGAGTTAATAACTCAAGATGAAAATGCCCGTTTAGGGAAAATTACAACACCAAAAGGTACTATAGATACTCCAGCATTTATGCCTGTTGGGACACAAGGAACAGTAAAAGGTATTTTTACAGAAGATTTAAAAAAAACAAAAACTCAGATAATTTTAGGTAATACTTATCATTTATTGCTAAGACCGGGTATTGAAATATTAGATAAGTTTAGTGGGCTACATAATTTTATGAATTGGGATAAACCTATTTTAACTGATTCTGGTGGCTATCAAATAATGTCTTTATCAAAATTGAATAAGATAGATTTAAAAGTTGGTGCTATTTTTAAATCTCATTTGGATGGAAAAAAAATAATATTAAGTCCAGAAAAAAGTATTCAAGTTCAAAAATCAATTAATTCAGATATCATAATGGTTCTAGATGAATGTCCAAAACTAACAAAAGATAAAAAAATTTTATCAAGCGCTATTAATGTTTCAACTCATTGGGCAAAAAGATCTAAAATTGAATTTGGAAATAATAAAAAAAAAGCCTTGTTTGGTATAGCTCAAGGAGGGCTTTACAAAGACTTAAGAATTGAGAGTATAGACAAATTAAAAGAAATAAATTTTGATGGATATGCAATGGGCGGTTTAGCTGTTGGAGAAAAACAAATAGATATGTTTCAAATTTTGAATGAAACAATTAATTTTTTGCCAAAAAATAAGCCTAGATATTTAATGGGTGTTGGAACTCCTTCTGATATTTTAGGTGCCGTAAAAGAAGGAATTGATATGTTTGATTGCGTTATGCCCACAAGATCAGGAAGAACTGGTCTTGCATTTACATGGCAAGGTAAATTAAATTTAAAGAATTCTAAATACCAAAATGATAAAAGCCCTTTGGATGAAAAGTGCGACATTAGACAGCTAAACAAATATTCAAAAAGTTATTTAAATCATTTAATTAAATCTAACGAAATGATGGCCTCCATGTTAATCTCTTTGCACAATATACATTTTTATCAACAATTTATGAGTGAAATCAGGAAAAACGTAAGTAATGGTACCTTTTCACTTTTTTACAAAAAATATATTAATTTGTTTAATTAATTATTTGAATTTTAATTAATTAATATATAAAACATTCCACTTGTGGGCCCTTAGCTCAGTTGGTAGAGCAATTCCCTTTTAAGGAATGGGTCGATGGTTCGAGTCCATCAGGGCTCACCACGTTATATAATTTCAATCTAAGCTTTGATAGGAGGATACTTTATTATCACCTCATTAATCCATTTGTTTAAATTTTCTATTCTTTTTTTACTACTTGGATGCGTGCTTAAAAAAACAGGCACCTCTTTACCTTTTTTTTGTTCAGCCATTCTTTCCCATAAGCTGACTGACTCTTTTATATTAAAACCTGATAGTGAAGAAAAAATCAAACCTAAGTAGTCTGCTTCTGTTTCCTGTTTTCTGCCAAAAGGATTCATAATTCCTAATTGGAAAATATCTAAACCGGTATTTTGTCCGACTGTATTTCTGGTTCTATTTATCGCTCCTCCTAAAAAAATATCGGCTATTGAAGTTCCTAAATTTATAGTCATAGCATGACTCATTCTCTCAGCAGAATGCCTAGCAACTGCATGAGCAATTTCATGCCCCATAACTATTGATAGTGCATGTTTATTTTTTGTAATTTTAAGCAAACCCGTATATACTGCAATTTTTCCTCCGGGCATACACCATGCATTTACAATTTTATCATTATCAACAAGAACATAATCCCACCCAAAATTTTTTGTTGGATCTTTTTTTCCTTGTTTTTCAAAAAAAGCACTAACGGCGAACTCCATCTTTTTTCCGATTTCTCTAATTTCCTTTAGCTGCTTCCCTGTAGTAATCAGTTTAGTTTTACTTCTAAATTGTTCATATGCATTAGCAGCTTGTTTATTTATACGTCCATCTGAAATTATACTTAATTGTTTTCTTTCCGTTATAGGGACTGTGGAGCAAGAGGGCAGCATTAAAGAACAACAACTACCGCCAAATAATTCAAGAAATTTTCTTCTATTTATGTTATACATTTTAAATCATATGATTTTAAATAATAAATTGTTAATTGCAATTTTTATATTAATAATAATCTTTATTGTATATTCTAGTTATTCCTGATTAATGACCAAACCTATTATTAAAAAATCTTTATTTACTCGATTAAGAAACAACTTTATAGCAGGTATAGTCGTATTAATACCTATCGGTATAACGCTTTATTTAACGCTTTTTATAGTAAAGATTTCAGGAAATATTATTCCAAAAAAAATTAATCCAAATAATTATCTACCCTTTGATATACCTGGTGTTGAAATACTAATCGCTCTATTTCTAATAACTTTTTTTGGGTGGCTTTCTTTATCATTTATTGGAAAAAAATTTTTTGAATTATTTAATATTTTTTTAAAAAAGATACCTATACTTAGAACCATATATTCAGCAATAGGTCAAATGACTGAAAGTTTTACTAAAACTGATAATGGTGAAAAAAGTGTAGTTTTATTAGAATACCCAAGAAAAGGTATTTGGGTTGTAGGTTTTGCGACAAAAGAAAACCAAGGCTTAATAAAAAAAGAAATTAAGGAAGAAATCATAAATGTTTTTGTACCAACTACACCAAATCCAACCAGTGGTTTCTTACTAATGTTGCCTAAGAAAGATTTAATATATTTAGATGTTTCCTTTGAGCAGGCTTCAAAATTCATTGTTTCAGCAGGAACAACAAATATCGATTAAAAATTCTCTGTATTAATTATTTCAGCTCTATCAAATAATTTTAAAAGAAAAGAATATTTTTTTTCATTTATTCTCACTTGATTATTTAATACATATTTTTCTGCTATTTTAAATAAATCTTCATGAATTACTGGATCAGCAAATCTAAAATTTTTTATTCCACTTTGTTGATATCCGATTAAATCACCAAAACCTCTCAATTTCATATCTTCTTCAGCTATAAAAAATCCATCATCAGATTCTTTTAAAATTTTTATTCTTTTTATTGCATTCTTACTTAAACTTTCTTTAAAAAGTAAAATGCAAGTTCCTTGTTTTTCTCCTCTTCCCACACGTCCTCTTAATTGATGAAGTTGAGCCAGACCAAATTTATTAGCATTTTCAATAACAATTAAGGTTGCATTAGGAAAATCTATACCTACTTCAATTACTGTCGTAGATACTAAGATTGATATTTCTTTATTTAAAAATTTATTTAGAACTTTTTCCTTTTCATCTTTATCTAGAGCACCATGAATTAAACCAACTTTTTTTGGAAATTTACGATTAATTACATCAAATTTTTTTTTAGCTGATGAATAGTCTAAGAAAGAAGACTCTTCAATAAGAGGACAAACCCAAAAAATTTGATTTTTATTTTTTATTTGTTTCTTTATAAAGGGCCACAATTCCTTAATTTTCTTTTCTGGTTTACTGAGCGTAATAATCTTTTTTCGTATAGATGGTTTCTCATTTATTTTTGAAATATCCATATCACCATATAAAGACATCATCATAGTTCTTGGAATTGGGGTTGCAGACATTAAAAGAACATCGCAATTGTCACCACCTTTTTTTGCTAGTTCTGATCTTTGTTTAACTCCAAACTTGTGTTGTTCATCAATTACGACAAGACCTAATTTTTTAAAATTAATTTTTTTTTGAAACAGAGAATGTGTTCCAATTATTAAATTAATTTTTCCAGTTTCTAAATTTTTTAAAATTTTTTTTCTATACTTACTCTCAGTTTTACCGGTGAGAAAATCTACTTCAAAATCACATTGTCTATAAATCTTTTTAGCTAATATATAGTGTTGTTTAGCTAAAATTTCTGTTGGACTCATTAATGCACATTGATGGCCGCTCTCAATAATATTAGCAATGGCCAGTAATGATACAATAGTCTTTCCTGAACCAACATCACCTTGAACTATTCTAAACATTCTTTCTTTACTTAATAAGTCATTGTTAATTTCAGTTACAACATCTTGTTGACTTTTTGTTAAATTGAATGGAAGAAATTTTTTGATAAGGTTTGATTTTTTATTTAAAAAATCTTTTGATAATTTTTCTCTTTTAGTTCTTTTTCTATTTTCAGATAACGCAAAAAAATTTGCACATAATTCATCAAAAACTAACCTACGAAAACTTTTTGAATTATTGTTTTTACCATCTTTGGTATTATGAAGGTTTTTTATGCACTCATTCCAATTAATTAAATTATTTTTTTTAATAAATTCGTTATCAAGCCAATCTTCTATTACTGGAATATTTTGAATTATTTGTTCACTTATTAATCTATATTTTTTTTCAGTTATTCCTTTAGTTAAGTTATATTTTGGAATATTTTTAACTACATAATCCTGTTTGTCTAAAGTTGTAGTGTAATCAGGATTTGTAATTTGATAATTATTATTAAAGTAATTAATTTTACCACTTATAATGATCCATTCATTAAGTGGATACAATTTCCTTAGATAGCCTTCACGACTATTAAAATATACAATATCAATTTTTCCCGTATCATCTTCGCATACAATTTTGCTTGGAAGATTCCTCACTCTTGGAAAATTTAGTTTTTTAACAATTACTTTAATGGTTTGTATTTTACCTATCTCTAATTCATTTAACTTATACAGTTTAGATCTGTCAGTTTCAGAATAAGGTAAATTTAAGATGATATCCTTAATTTTTTCAATTTTTTTCTTTTTCAAGTATTTAGCAAGCTGAGGTCCAACACCTTTTATCTTATTTACCTCATTAAAAATAAAATCTTTTTTCATAATATTGATTTATTTATGTATAATATATTTGTCATGTCTAACAAATTGGAAACTTTAAAAAAAAGATTAGTTTATAGGTCCTCATATAGAGGTACTAAAGAAATGGATATTTTATTAAGTAGCTTTGTGAATAAATATATAAATAAACTAGACGAAAATCATCTACTTGAATTAGAAGACTTTTTGAATTTTGACGATGAAACAATATTTAATTTCTATAATTTCAATATCATTCAAAAAAAAATTAATGAAAACAAAATTTCTAAACTTTTTAAAGTCCACAAAATATAATGGCGGAGAGGGTGGGATTCGAACCCACGAACGAGTTGCCCCGTTGCTGGTTTTCAAGACCAGTGCTTTCAACCGCTCAGCCACCTCTCCCTGAAAATAAAATCGCTATATTTATTACTATCAAAGTAAGTAAATAACAATAAATAAGTAGTAAAATTGTTAAGCTAGTTAATATACTCCAATTATGATAATTAAAAAAATGTTTAAAGTAATATTTATTTTCATTTTTATAAACCTGTTTATCTGTTCAAAAGCATTAGCGAATAATGATTTTAATCTATGGGTAAAAAATTTTAAAATCGAGGCTATAAACTCAGGTATATCTAAATCATTAGTAAATAGCGTTATGTCAGAGGTAGTGTTTATTCCTAAAGTTATAGAATATGATCGATATCAACCAGAATTTTATGAGGATACATTAACATACATTAAAAAAAGATCATCAAAAAATAAAATCAAACAAGGTTTAAAACTTTTTAATAAAGAAAAAAATACAATTGAAAAAATAGAAAAAGATTTTAATGTTGAAAAAGAATTGCTTCTCGCGCTAATGGGCATAGAAACGAACTTTGGAAAATATCTTGGTAAAATGGATATTATTTCTTCACTAGCAACTCTTAGTTTTGATAAAAGACGAAGTGAATTTTTTACTAAAGAATTAATTATCTTATTAAACTTAGTTGATCAAAATATAATTGATAGAAATATTTTGTATGGTTCATGGGCGGGTGCATTTGGTAATTTTCAATTTATGCCACGAACTATTAAAAATTATGCAATAGATTATAATAATAATAAAACAATTGAATTAAAAAAAACTGAAGACTCATTTGCATCTGCTGCAAATTATCTTAAAACAATAGGTTGGAAGAAAAATCAACCGTGTTATTTCAAAGTTGAACTTAAAAATAATATACCTAAAAAATATCTTAATTCTTCAGCACGTAATATTAAAAATAAAAAAAAATATTCTTTTTTTAAAAGATATATTAAAAACCCAGAACAGATAAAAATAAATGATAATTTAAATTCAGCTATCATAATTCCAGATAAAGATATAATTCCTGGCGCAGAAACTTTATCACCAGCCTATATTATATTTGAAAATTACGAGAAAATATTAAATTGGAATAGGTCGTTAAGATTTGCCTTGGCTGTCTGCTCTTTGAAAGATAGTTTTAAAAATGAAATTTAATAAACTGATCTTTATTCTTTTTTTTTTAGTCTCATGTTCGCCTCATTATACAAAATTAGACAATAGAAAACCGTATAATTCAACAGGCATTGCTTATATTTACAATACTACAGATTTTGAAAATAAAATTATTAATAAAAAATTAAATAATGAATTATTAGAAATTTCTCATAAAGACTTGAAAGTTGGTACTCTTATAAAGTTGATAAATCCTAAAACAAAGGAATATGTAGTTTTAAAAAACCTTAAAAAAATCCAATACCCTGATTTTTATAAAATATTAATTACAAAAAAAGTTGCTAACAAAATTAATATTGATAATAAATTACCATTAGTTGAAATTTTAGAAGTTAAAAAAAATAAATCATTTATTGCAAAAAAAGCAAAAATTTTTCAGGAAGAAAAAACAATTTCATCTAATGCTCCTGTAACGTCTGTTAAAATAGCGAATATTTCAAAAAAAAAGGATAAAAAAAATAATATTAAATCAGAAAAAATTTATATATTAGTAGCATCTTTTTATACCAAAGAAGCGGCTAATCTATTGATGAATAGAATCGCCACAGAAACACCAGGTTATGATATTAAAAAGATAAATATAAAAAAAAGAACTAATAAAGAATTTGAGGTGATATCAGGTCCATATAAGTCTATTAATTTATTAAAAAATGATTACATTAGTCTTAAAATTTTTGGATTCGAAGAATTAGAGATTTTTATCAATGAATAAATTTTTAACTATAATTATTATATTATTTCTCTCAACGTCGTTTGTACTAGCTAGTCCAAATATACAAGCTAGAACTGCTATTTTGATGGATTTTCATTCTAACGAGGTTTTATATGAGTTGGAAGCTGATGAGCAAATATATCCTGCTTCTATGACAAAAATAATGACCGCGATTGTTGCAATAGATTTAATAAAAAAAAATAAAATTTCGTTAGATGATAAATTTACTATTTCAGAAAATGCTTGGAGGTTATCTCAAGCAGGTTATTCATCGATGTTCATAATGATTAACGATCAAGTTTCCGTAGAAAATTTACTTCGTGGCATTATTATAGCTTCTGGTAATGATGCCTGTGTTGCACTAGCCGAAGGTATTGCTGGATCAGAGGAAAACTTTGCTCAAATGATGAATGAAAAAGCTGGTGATATTGGAATGTTATCAACAAATTTTAGTAATGCGTCAGGAATTAACGATCCTGATAACTTTTCAACCGTTAGAGATATTGCCCTAATGTCTAAATATTTAATTGTTAATTATCCAGATTTTTATGAAATTTTTAAAGAAAAAACTTTTACGTGGGATAGAACAGGGGGTGAGCCAATAAAACAAGGTAATCGTAATCCTCTACTTTATAAAAACGTTGGGGTGGATGGTGTTAAAACTGGTTATCTAGCTGTAGAAAAATATTCTCTTGCTAGCTCAATGAAAAAGAAAGATAGAAGAGTTATTGCAGTTGCATCTGGCTTTGAAACAAAAAATAATAGAAGTAGCGAGTCTCTTAAATTACTTAATTGGGGTTTTAGAAACACAAATACTTTTGAAATTTCTAAAAATAAAGACACAACATTTGAGATAGACACATGGTTAGGTAAAAAGAATAAAATTTTTGTCACATCAAAAGAAGATTATTATATAACTATTAATAAAAAAGACATCCCTCATTTATCCGTTTTATTAAAATATCCTGGACCAATAAAAGCGCCTGTTCAAAAAGGTCAAAAAATTGCTGAATTAATTGTAAAAAAGAAAAATGAAACAATAAAAACTTTGCCTTTATATGCGACAGAAGATTTAAAAAAAGTAAATTTTTTCAAAAGTCTCATAACTTCTCTAAACTATTTGATTTGGGGAGATGTATAAAAAAAAACCCTTTTTTATAGTTTTTGAAGGTGTGGAAGGCTGTGGAAAATCATTTCAAAGTAAAAAGCTCTTTAACAATCTTAAAAAAAAAAAACTTAAAACTATTTTAACTCGTGAGCCTGGTGGAACAAAAAGCGCTGAATTAATAAGAAACTTAATTTTAAAAGATTATTTTAATAAAGGTAAAAAAGAAAAATTTGATAGATATACCGATACACTACTATATTTAGCCGCTAGAAATGAACATATTAAAAATAAAATTAAACCAGCTTTAAAAGAAAATTCTATTGTAATTTGTGACCGATTTACTGACTCAACTTTAGCTTATCAAGTATTTGGTAAAAAAATTAATAAAAATTTTATTAATAATGTTCATAAATATATTCTTGACGGAATCAAGCCAGACATAACATTTATTTTAAAAGTATCCTCAGAGTCTTCACGTAAAAGACTTAACAAAAGAAAAAGTAAAAATAGATACGATAATTTTTCTAAGAAATTTTATATAAATGCTCAAAAATCCTTTTTAAAGATTGCTAAAAATAAGAAAAATTATTTTATTTTGGAGTCATCTCAAAATAATAACGTTTTGGAAAAAAAAATTTTAAATTTAGTCTGTAAATTTTTGAACATAAAATGACTTTTCCAATTTACTTTGATCCAAAAAAATCTTTAAATTTATTTGGTTTATTTGACAAATTTGATTTTTTAAAAAATTTATATCTAAGAAAAAAATTACCAAAAGTATTAATGCTTTCTGGTAAAAAAGGTGATGGTAAATCTACTCTTATAAATCATTTAATGTTTTATATTTTTGACGAACAAAACTATAATATTAACAACTATACTTATAAGGCAAATCCGGTTTTTCATAATCAATTTTTAAATAATATTTATTCAAATATTATATATTTATCTGGTTCAGATTTTAAAAATATAAAAATTGATGATATAAGAAAATTGAAAACGAAAATATTTCAAACTTTAATCTCAAATAAACCACGATTTATAATTTTAGATGACGTTGAACTTTTTAATAATAGTAGTTTAAATGCGCTTCTAAAGATCATAGAAGAACCCTCAAAAAATAATTATTTCTTTTTAATAAATAACCAATCAAAACCTTTATTGGAAACAATTAAGTCAAGATGTATAAATATAAAAATAATTTTAAATGAAAAATCTAAACAAGAAATAACCGAGTCTTTAATTAAAAAATATGCTATTCAATTAACAATAGACCCTAAATGTTCACAACTAACACCAGGTAATTTTATAAAATTTAATCATATACTAGATGAAAACTCTATCTCAATTGATAAAGATTTTTTAAAGAATCTTGAAACTTTATTAAATCTACATAAAAAAGATAAAAATATATTTTTTATTGACCTAATTTTCTTTTTAACTGATAAATATTTTAATAATCTTCGAGCTAAAAATATTTTCTCTAATCAAAAGATTGTTGAATATAAAAAATATGTTTTAAATAGTGTAAACAAATATATTGTGTACAATTTAAATCCAAATAATTTATTAAATAATATTAATAACAAAATAAATGACTAATAAAAATTTTTATATTACCACGCCTATTTATTATCCTTCTGGTAAGCCTCATATGGGCCATGCCTACTCAAGCATTGTTGCTGATATATTTGCGCGTTTTAAAAGAATTGAGGGTTACGATGTTCTATTTTTAACTGGAACCGATGAGCATGGCCAAAAAATTCAAAAAGAAGCTGAAAAAAGTAATAAAGACCCAAAAGTTTTTTGTGATGAGCTCTCTGAAAAATTTAAATCACTCACTAAAACTCTAAATTTATCAAATGATGACTTTATAAGAACAACAGAAAGCAGACATCATAAATCTGTTGTTGAAATATGGGAAAAATTAGTAAAATCTGGTGATATTTATTTAGATAAGTATAGCGGTTGGTACTCCATATCTGATGAGGCCTTTTATGATGAAGATGAAATTATAGAACAGGATGGTAAAAAAATATCTAAGGACTCTGGTTCAAAAGTTGAATGGGTTGAAGAAGAGTCCTATTTTTTTAAATTATCTGCATGGTCAAATCAATTATTAGATCACTATAAAAAAAATAAAGATTTTATTTTACCAACATCAAGAAGGAATGAGGTAATTAGTTTCGTCGAAAAAGGTCTTAAAGATCTTTCGATTAGCAGAACTTCTTTTTCATGGGGTATACCGGTTCCAAAAAACAATAAACATGTTATATATGTTTGGCTAGATGCCTTAACTAATTACATAAGTGCTTTAAATTTTCCTAACACTGAAGATAAAAAATATAAAGATTTTTGGCCTGCTGATGTTCATATCATTGGTAAAGATATTTTAAGGTTTCATGCTGTGTTTTGGCCCGCTTTTTTATTAGCAGCAAAATTACCTTTACCTAAAAGAGTTTTTGGACACGGCTGGATACTTTCTGATGATAAAAAAATGTCAAAATCATTAGGAAATATTTTAGATCCTATAGAAATTATTGATAAATATGGGATCGATCAATTACGATATTATCTAGTAAAAGAGGTTTCTCTTGGAAACGATGGATCAATCTCATTAGAAAATTTAAAAAATTGTATTAATAACGATTTAGCAAACAACTATGGCAATCTTTGTCAAAGAGTATTTTCTTTTATAAAAAAAAATTGCAATAATAAGATACCATTAAGTTCAAAATTAACTGATTCTGACAAAAAACTTTTAAATAACCTTAAAAATAATTTACCAAAGTTAATAACTTTAATGAATAATCAAGAGTTAAATGAATATGTAAAAATAGTTGTAAGTTTTTCTTTCGATGCAAATAAATACTTTAATGACTCGGAACCATGGGCTGTAAAAAAAAAGGACCCAGAAAGAATGAAGGCTATATTGTTCACTATTGTAGAACAAATAAAAAACATTAGTATACTGCTTAATCCTATAATTCCTAATGCTACAAAAAAAATACTATCTATGATTAATTTATCGAGTCAAAATATAACTATTGATACAATAAATGATGAAACGATTTTTAATAACAAAAAGGAAATAGGTAATTTAGAAATACTATTTACTAAAATTGAAGATGATAATTGATTCTCACTGCCATTTGAACTATGAGCCTTTGTCTTTATCCTTAAAAGAAACCATCGATAGAGCTAATAAGGATGGTGTAAAGTATTTACTTACAATTTCAACCGAGGATAAAAGTTATGACAAAATTCTTAACATTATATCTAATTATGAGTGTGTTTATGGCTCTTATGGAATTCATCCACACGAAGCTAAAAATCATCAATCTATCAAGTCTGAAGACATAATTAAAAAAACTGAACAAAATAATAAGATAATTGGAATAGGCGAGAGCGGTCTTGATTTTTATTACAATCATTCTGATAAAAAAGATCAAATAAAATGTTTTGAAGAACATATAATTGCGGCGCAAAACACACAACTACCATTAATCGTACATACCAGAAATGCTGAAAAAGAAACTTTAGAAATACTTCAAAATAAATTAAATGAAAAAAATTTTAAAATTTTAATACATTGTTTTACAGGATCAAAAGAATTTGCATTTAAACTGTTAGATCTTGGTTCATATATTTCGGCAAGTGGAGTAGTAACTTTTAAAAAATCTGAAGAATTAGCTAATACATTTAAAGAAATTTCAAATGATAGAATTTTAGTAGAAACAGACTCACCGTATTTAGCCCCAGTTCCACTAAGAGGAAAGCCAAATGAACCGAGCTATATTATTCATACAGTAAAGTTTTTATGTAAATTAAAGAATATCTCTTTTGAAGATTTTTCAAATATAACTACTAAAAATTTTTTTAATTTATTTGGTGAACTTAATTGAAAAATAAATTTACTATATTGGGATGTGGTAGTTCCCTTGGGTCTCCCTGGATTACTAATTACTCAGCAAAATTAAAAAAAAATTCTAAAAACATTAGAACCAGATGTTGTGCACATATTCAAAAAGGTGATCTTTCAATTCTTATCGACACTTCACCTGATATTAAAAATCAATTTTTAAAAAATAAGATTAAAACGCTAGATGCTATAGTTTACACTCACGAGCACGCTGATCAAACAACAGGTATTTTTGAGATGAGACCTTTTTTTTGGAAAAATAAAAAAAAAATTCCAGTTTATGGATCTTTAAGAACAATAAATGAATTAAAAGATAAATATGCTTTTTGTTTTAAACAAAGACATGGGTATAAACCAATCATGAAAGCCAATATAGTTAAAAAAAAATTTAAAATTATTAATAAAAATTTTAAAATCGATATAGAACCTTTTGAAGTCACACATGGAATGATTAAAGCCACAGGTTATTTATTTGATAAAATAGCTTATATAAGTGACTGTAACTACATTAGTAAAAAAGTTTCAAAAAAATTGATGAATTTAGATTTTTTAATTATTGACTGTTTAAGAAAAAATAAACATCCATCTCATTTTAATTATGATGACGCTATTGATTTTATAAAAATTGTTAAACCAAAAAAAACAATATTAACTAACTTACATGTTGATTTAGATTATTTTGATCTTAAAAAAAAATTACCTAAAAATATAGTTCCTGCCTTTGATAGTTTAAGTTTTAATTTTTAGATTAATTTTTCAATTGATTTGATGAATTTTTTTGATGAAGGTTTTGTAAAAGAGGCGAAGGTATCAACAACTTTACCATTTTTACCTATGATAATTTTATGAAAGTTCCATTTAGGTATAGCACTAATTCCAAAATCATCTTTTGCCCATTTGTAAAATGGATGAGAATTAGATCCAATAACATTAATCTTTTCAGTCATAGGAAATGTTATGCCAAAATTGGTCTCGCAGAAATCTTTTATTTGATCATTTGAACCAGGCTCTTGTTTAAAGTTATTAGTTGGAATTCCTATTACAACTAAATTTTTATCCCTGTAATTATTATACAGTGATTGAAGATCTTCATATTGAGGAGTATATCCACATCTACTCGCAACATTAACAATTACTATTACCTTACCTTTATAGTCACTTAGGTTTATTTGGCCACCATCTATACTATCGAATTTATAATCGTAAGCTACACCAGCACTAGCTGAAACTGATTTGTTAAAAAAACTAAACATAAATAAGATTATTAAAAACTTCCTCATAATTTTAAAGCTTTAATTACTGCATCAAAAGGTAAAAATATACAATTATATCTATTAAAATTGTCGCTATTAAAAAGTTTATTAAAATCTGCAAATTTTTCAGGAATTTTAGAATCTTTATTTTTAAAAATATTTTTTAAATTTCTAAATTCATTCTTTATATTTTGAATATTAAATTTTTTGATTTTTTTTGACAATAGACTTGCTGAAGCCTCACAATATACACATGACTCAGTCTCATATTTCATTGACGATATTTTCTGTTTAAACACTATTAATTCTAAAGTTATTTTATCTCCACATAATTTATTCTTTAATGAGATTTTATGTGAGTATTCATTATTTAATCCCACATTAGTTGTATTAGAAGCTATCCTAATAATTTCTTTGCTAATCATTTTTTTGAGAATAGTAATAATAAAACGTATCCAAAAACAGTTGAAAGTAATGAACCTGCTAGTACACCAATTTTTACACCGTCAATATATTGCATATCGTTCGCGAAAGCTAAATTTCCAACAAATAGACTCATTGTAAAACCAATACCGGTCAAAATTGAAACTGCATAGAAAGCTGGCCAAGTTGAATTATTTGGTTTGTCTGCAATTTTAAATCTTACAGCAAAATAAGAGAGTACAAAAACACCAATTTGTTTTCCAAAAAATAATCCTAAAACAATTCCTAAAGGTACAGGGTTTAATAAAGTTGCAAAAGTTAACCCCTTTAAAGAGACTCCGGCATTTGCAAATGCAAATAAAGGCATTATACCAAAAGCAACGTAAGGTGATAGGCTGTGCTCTAGTTTTAATAATAATGAATTTTTATTTATTTTTGTATTGTGAGGAATAGTTAAAGCTAATAAAACGCCGGCAATAGTTGCGTGAATTCCTGATTGATGAGTGAAATCCCATAAAAATATTCCAACAATTAAATAAGGTAAAAAATTTATTACTTTATATTTGTTTAAACCAATTAATATAATTAGAGCGACTAACATTAATATTAAGTACATAGATTGAATATTTCCAGAGTAAAAAAAAGCTATAATTACAATTGCTCCTAAATCATCAATAATAGCTAGCGCTGTTAAGAAAACTTTTAATGAAATTGGCACTCTTTTTCCTAAAAGAGATAATACCCCTAGTGAAAAAGCAATGTCAGTTGCAGAGGGTATAGCCCATCCATTTAATGTAGTACTGTCAGAAAAATTTATAAATATGTAAAATAAAGCAGGCACCACCATTCCACCTACAGCACCAATAATTGGTAGTAATGCTTGTTTTGGATTTGAAAGTTCACCTTGTAAAAATTCTCGTTTAATTTCTAAAGAAACAAAAAAGAAAAAGACCGCCATTAAAACGTCATTAATCCAATGCAACACACTTAGTTTTAGCCCAAAACTTTCAGTACCTAGGGTTATGTATTGTTTTAAAATAGAAAAATAATCATCACTGTATGAACCATTACTAATAATCAATGCTAGAATTGCAGCTATTAAAAGTACTATCCCTGAAGAAGCTTCAAGCTTAAAAAACTCTCTAAAAGGTTTTGTAATATGTTGGATCATTAGTACTATTTACTTCTATAGG
>Ga0213861_10000298_pt1 | contig 42520 bp, 37 predicted proteins | sample PICome_4_FD_160110 | JGI IMG/M metagenome (GOLD analysis project Ga0213861, IMG submission 160110) | Coastal seawater microbial communities near Pivers Island, North Carolina, United States - PICO131 | ecosystem: Environmental > Aquatic > Marine > Coastal | place: USA: North Carolina... | reverse complement strand
TTTCTTTCGTACCATCACAGCATACTACTTTTGTACTGTTGCATCACACATGCACACAACCGTTCGAACCATGAACGATGATGAGTGGCCTACCAATGCATATGCATTGTGCTTGGCTCCATCTGGTACAGACAAAGGCCGCACTGTGCATATCCTCGAGAACAAAATCCTCAGCGGATATCGTAAGCGTTTCCTCCAAGAGACCCAGCCAGGAATTGCTGAACTCTCTCTTCACAAAACAGCTATCCGACGTGCTGCTCGCAAAGGCACTTCAGAAGACGAAGAGATTGCCAAGCTCACAACTGATGCCAGCACCAAGGGTGCAATGCTGTTCTCATTTGACAGTGCTACATCTGCAGCCATTAAACAGGTCCGTGAGCTTATCACTATGACCCATGTTGGTTCTCTGACATTTCAGATTGATGAGATCGGCATGAATTTCACCAAGATTGCCGAAGAGCTTAAAATCTACTTAGAGCTTTACGACATGGGCTCACTCAAGCCAAAGCTCATCAAGCACTCCACCGAGAACAAACGCATTTCAAACTATGATGGAATGTCCCCAGCTAACATGTTGGCTTTTGGTTCTGACGTGAAGCTGTTTGACGGCGGTAAGATCCAAGCAGAGTTTATCGACTTCCTCAACAGTGGATACGCCAGACGCTACATGTACGCCACAGGGAACGCCAAGAACACAGGTACAGGCCTTACCCCTAAGGAACGTATCGCAAAGATCTCAGACCCTGCTCACAGAGCCAATATCGCTAAGTGGAATACTCATTTCACACACCTTGCTGACATCTCAAAGCACAACTGGACAATCGGCATTCCTGACGACGTCAAAGAAGCCTTCATGACTTATGAAGACTGGTGCAAGGAACGCGGTAGCGAGTTCCCTGAATACAAAGAAACTTTCCGGCTTGAGATGATCAATCGTCACAGCAAAGTTCTTAAGCTTGCTGGAGCCTTTGCCTTCATTGATGAGTGTATCGAAGTTCAGATGTTCCATCTGGAAGCAGCCATCAAGCTGATCGAAGAGTCTGGCCTTGCCTTCAACAACATCATGACCCGTGATGAAGGTTTTGCCAAACTGGCTCGGTTCTTGGCATCTGTACAAGAGCCAGTGACCCATGTGGATATCATGAAGCACCTGCCATTCTACAAGAGCACTGCTTCTATGCGTCAGGAGCTTATGAATCTGGCTACCACTTGGGGCTACAAGAACCACATCATCATCAAGAAGACCTATAGCGATAACATCGAGTGGTTCCAAGGTGAGACCCTAGAAGAGACAGACATTGATGACATGCATTTCTCTATGTCTGATCACTTCGCTTACAACTATGAAGTCCCAGATGTGAAAGTCCCTTTCACAGAGCTTCACAAGATGACCCAACAGCCAGGGTTTCACTACTCCTCACATGCGTTCCGTGGGAATCATAGGCACTCAGAAAATGTCATCCCAGGATTTAATATGCTGGTCTTTGACATTGATGGGACAACAAGCCTGCAGACCGTACATGATCTTCTCAAAGATTATACGTACATGACGTACACCACCAAACGTCACACACCTGCTGAACATCGCTTCAGGCTTTTGATGCCTACCAACTACAAGCTTGCTCTCGAACAAGAAGAGTTCCGTGAGTTAATGGCTAACATTCGTGCTTGGCTGCCATTTGATACAGATCCAGCATCTGAGAAAATTGCCGGCAAGTGGACAACTTTCTCCAAAGGTACATACAATTACAACCAAGGTAGACTCTTTGACGTCCTGCCATTTGTACCTAAAACATCACGTAATGACGAACTGCGTGACGAGAACAAAAAGCTCCACAACCTTGACAGTCTAGAGCGTTGGTTCGCTCAAAACATCTCACCAGGAAACCGCAATGACATGTTCTTCCGGTTTGGAGCTGCTCTCCAATCAGAAGGGCTGCACTATCCTGAGATCGAAGGACGCGTCTTGGATTTCAACAAAAAGCTTAAAGATGGGCTGACCGAAGATGAGCTTCGGAAGACCGTGCTTGTGACCATTGCGAAGAAATTTCACAACCAGCCATAAAGCACCTTAACCGATTACACTTCACACCATAGTGTATCACTTCACACCAAAGGACATCACATGACTACCCAAAACGACCAACTCGTTCTCATTTGTGGAGAGAGTGCTACAGGCAAATCTGCTTCACTTGAGAACCTACCAGGAGGACAGAGGGTACTTTACCTCAACTGCGAAAGTGGCAAAAAGCTGCCCTTCAAAAACAGCTTCGACACCAAGATCATCGATGATCCATACCAAGTGTATGAAGCTTTTGAGTATGCTAAATCCACAGATCTCTATGACACCATCGTTGTAGATACTCTGACGTTCTTGATGGACATGTTTGAAAGCACCTACATTGTTGGTTCTGAAAACACGATGGCAGGCTGGCAAGCTTATCAGCAGTACTTCAAGAACTTGATGCAGCAACATGTTTCCACTTCAAAGCAGAGCGTCATCTTCACTGCGCACACACGCTCAGATCTGAATGAAAAAAAGATGGAAATGGAAACAGCAGTACCCGTAAAGGGTGCTCTGAAAAACAATGGTATCGAAGCTTACTTCTCTACCGTTGTAGCAACCAAGAAAATGTCACTTAAAGACTTGGTTAATTACAAGAACGACATGCTCAACATCACAGAAGACGATGAGATGTTGGGGTACAAACATGTCTTTCAGACCCGACCCACAAAGCTGACAACAAATGAACGCATCCGTTCTCCCAAAGGACTCTTTACCATTAAAGAGACCTACATGGATAACGATGCATCATTGTTGCTTGACCACTTGCGTCAATATTACAGCTAATCACACCACACCAAACCAATCCAAATAGGAGAACCAAATGAACAAAGTGTTCGCAAAACTTGAAACAGCTGATGTAGAACAGGCAGCCGACGTTGTAGGAGGCGCAGTAACTGCTCTGCCAACAGACGTCTATTCTGGCACCATCAAGCTGGCATACGTAGGTACATCCCGTAGCTCAGATGCTCAGAGTGTTAATCTTCATATCGATATCAACGGTACAGAGATTCGTAACACCGTATGGGTCGTTAGTGGCAAAGGCCTGATGTACTATGAGAAAGAGGGATCCAAGATCCCTCTCCCAGGCTTTGCACTGATCAATGACATCTGTATGCTTGCCACAGAGAAGTCTCTGACAGAGCAAGAGTCTGAAGAGAAAGTCGTAAAGCTCTGGGACTATGAAGCAAAGAAAGAACTGCCCACATCTGTGCCTGTTCTGACTGGACTGACAAATGTTCCAGTGAAGTTGGCCATCACTCGTCAGATTGTTGATAAGAACAAAAAAGACGAGCAGTCAGGTAAGTACGTTCCAACGGGTGAAACTCGTACTGAGAATGAGCTTAACAAAACATTCCATCCTGAGACCAACCGTACTGTGAATGAGTATCTTCACAACATTGAAGAGCCTGAATTCTACACAGCTTGGTTGGAACGTCACAAAGGCAAAGACCGTGATCGCTCCAAGGGTACCAAAGGTGGTCCTGGATCTTCAGGTGTAGGCAAGCCTGGAGCCAACACAAACTCAGCAGCCAAGAAGTTGTTTGGCTGATGATGTATATTGGAATCGACCCTGGTTTCACGGGGGCTGTAGCTTTCTACAGTCCTCAAGACTCATGGGTTGATATCCATGACATGCCTACGGTCACAAACCCTAAAGGTAAGACGATCGTAGATCTCTACGCTCTACATGCCTTGCTTGATATTTCTGCTATGGAAAAACCATTCACCGCCATACTAGAACATGTCGCTGCAAGGCCAGGGCAGGGGGCTCCAGCTACCTTTCGCTTCGGCCAAGGGTACGGAGCCCTAGAGATGGGACTTGCTGCTCACAAGATCCCTGTACGGTATGTCACACCTACCAAATGGAAAAAGCACTTTGGTCTAAGCAAAGACAAAGGCGCATCTCGAGGACTGGCACAACAACGCTTTCCTCAGTTGGCTCACGTCTTTTCTCGGGTCAAAGATGACGGTCGTGCAGAAGCGGCTCTCATTGCTCTTTACGGACATGAGGCACTGAAATGAAATACTACCATCACGTAGATCTTACTTTCACCGTTGTATCTGATGATCCAGATCCTGAAAATATGAGCGAAACAGACATGCTCATACAAGCAGTAAAGCAGCTTATTTCTGTCTTACAAAACGATGACTCGACCATAGCAGTTCATCGGGAATTCTCCACACCAGACCCAAACAAACTAAATTGAAGGAAACCACACCAATGCAAATCACACTGAACCAAGATGAAATCCATGAAGCAGTAGAGAACTACGTTCGTGGACAGATCACCATTGCTACAAATCAAACCATCGACATTGATTTTACAGCAGGGCGAGGCAGCAATGGGCTGTCTGCCACACTGGATATCCGCTCTTCTGGATCTTCCAAAAAGACGCGTAGTGCCACAGCAGATAACATCATTCCAACTATTGTCGCACCGGTGCCTGACGCTGAAGTGCAAACTGAAAATGATGACACAGCTGAACCTGAAGCGATCGAAGATGTAGATGAAGACGAGTCTGAAGAGGCTCCCAAAGTAAACCGCTCATCCATCTTCGCTAACGCCAAATCCGCTTAATGCGTACATTCATTGCAGTAGTTTATGCAGTGATACTTACGCTCTCAATTGTTAGTGCCTTTGCAGCTGCATGGGCTCTAGCAATCCAACTGTTCATCGTCTCCTGCCTGCTCTTGTCAGGCCTACTCTACTTTAAAGTAAGCCGAGTTCAAAAGGAACGTGAACCGTTGGATGTTACATGGGGAATGGGTGAACCTCCAAGGCACTCAGACCCATACCATGTAAGAGAAGGTTGGGACCGTGATACCTCACGTACCAAATAATGAAGAGAGCCTCAGTTGCTGCAAGAAAACCGAGGCTCTCTTCTACTTACTACTGCTCGATGGGAAATCTGAAGCGGTAAGATAATTTTTTATACTACAAGCGATTCGTTCGCTCTACCCATACGATTGATATTTGTCAAAAACCCTAAAATTTATTTTTGTCAATCGTAAGGAGCACCAAATGTAGACGGTAGTTTTTCATCAGCTGGGTAGTTCACGGGCTGCCCAGCAGCTGCACAAAAGGAGACTTACTGATGGCTGATAGAGCTATTTGCCCAAACCACATAAACCATACGGAAGCGCCAAAGGGTTACTTAGACTGGGGCTTGTGGGCGCACCAAATGAGCAAAACGCATCGGCAAGTTAAATGCGCTGAGTGTGGTGACTACTTGATTTGGGTTCCGAAACAAACGGAGGCTGACTGATGAAAGATTTTGAAGGATTTGCTGGGTTTGCTGGTTTCGTGTTGTTGATGCTTCTCGCTGGTTTTTTGCTTGCTGCGGCGTCAACGCTTATCAGCGGTTGGTGGCTTGAGAGTAAGTGCGAGCTGGAACATGACACTTACTCATGTGTCCGCGTCTATGTGCCGAAAGGGGAGACTGACTGATGAGATATGACATAAGAGTTTGGAGTGTTGGGGTTAAGTGGCGAGCGTCCGTATATTACAAACACGAACGTCTGTTTGGAGAGGCTGATACACCAGCTTTGGCGATTGTTGAGTTGGGGCTGTATTGGCAAGCCCGCATTTACGCAGACAAAAAGGAGACAAGCGAATGAATTGGCAGGCGGTAATTAACTCCCTCACGGACACGATGCACGGCGCAGAAGCGGCTGCAAAAGCCACGGACGATCCGTCTCTCCGACTTGAGGCGAAAATTGTCAGCGCAGTTGCGTCGTCTTTAGCGTGCGCGTTAGGCGAAGGCTTGGCGCAGCACGAGTTTGAAGCAAAAGGAGACTGACAATGCTTGAGTGGCTGTCGAAGGCATGGTGTGCGTGGGTACACGTCGGCGGCGATGTTCGCCGTGACCCAGAAGGCCGGATCAACTGGCAATGCCGCCAGTGCGGCAGGTGGAGTGACCACCCGGTTAGTCCTATAGAGGAGGCATGGGTGCTGGACACCGAAATTTCCGCTTACCGCAGTGAATCCAAGGAGCAGTCGGAATGATTTTGGAAACGATGTGCAACGCGCTGGCGAACACTTGTGTGAAATATATGGGGCAAGGCAATCCGGTCCCTGATCTGGAGTTTGTGATGCACCCAAACAAGGCTGCGGACGCGAAGCTGGAAAGCCGGATCAATGACCCTGACATGGTTATGCACGGCGATGGGTCGTGGACTTTTCTCGGTGTGCCAATCCGCGAAAGCGTAGACCAAAACACATGGACCCTCGCACCAGTTGCGGTTCAAAATTTCTGCGAAAGCTGCGCGATGGATGCCGCGACTTGCGATTGTGTAGAACCAAGACACATCCACGTAAAGGAGGGTCAGAACGATGGCTAAAAAATGGGAATATCTTGAGGCGAGCGCCGCCGATGATGCGCCATTAAGCGACAACCCGTCAGGGCTATACTGCCCAGCGTGTCGGAGGTCAGGATTTTGGCATTGCGCACATATTGAATACTGCGGTGGAATGCGGCGGATGAAACAGGAGGCTGACTGATGGCTGATCAACCTGATCAAGAGCGCAAATGGAGGCAACGATACCACAATGCTAAGTGGCGGCGCTGGTTCTTTATTCACACTTGGCACAAAGGAGACTGACTGATGGAATATGTACGGAAAATGTGGGCGCTTACAGCGATTGGCATTCTAGTCGCTGGCGTGTTTGACTGGCATCCACTCCTATGCGCAGCGGCGGGTACATCTTTTGGCTCTGCGTGGATTATGACCCTTATTGAAGTGAAGGGGTATCGACTAACGCGCCCAGAACGTAACAAAAACAGATCGTGAAAGTGAGCTTGATAAAACTATAGAATTGGAAAACACATCATGACCTCTCCCAAATTTAAAGTAGGAGACAAAGTAGTAATACGTACGTCCACACCTGGGCACGATCGACACAATCCAAAAGACGTGTTTACCATACTACAAGTGTGGACTTTGCCAGACACATATCCTCCGTCTTACCTTCTGAAGCACTCTCCTAGTGTCTGGCCAGAAAGTAGACTTACCCGCATCTGAACTTTAGTTCACAACATTCATCCAAGGGTTCATGCCCAACGAGTCGATGCCCATTTCAGGACCAACAGCATAGCCCAAGCTGTCTCTCCACCATGCACCAGCCAAAGAGCCGCTTGGAATGGTATCAATGTCCAGAGCTGGTCCCAGTCCTGCTGTATAGAGCAATGCTGTCAGCGGCCTGTCCCGCATGGTTCTGATGGCAATTTTCATGATCCTGATCTTGTAGTTCATGAACCACAGCATCCCGATGCTCTCCAGATAATCCCGACCCCGTCCAGCATTCCTGTTGTAGTTCACAAACTCTTCACTGATCCGATCCAGTACTTTCTCTTTGTCCTGACCTTTATTTTTAGTGAGGTGATCGTAAAGAATGGCCTTGGCTATGAAGTCACCGTATTGGATCCCTCGGTTCAAGCCTTGGAACAGTGCTGTATCCTTGGCCACCAGGAAGTTCTTACCAATCGTCTGTACAGCGTCAGGGAGCTTGTCTGCAGCCTTCTCTATGAAGTCTGAGAACTTCCCTTCCCGAATAGCCTGATCAGCCTCTGTGAGGCTCTCTGAGATGGTTGAGAACTCACCAGCTTCAATCAGGGGAGCAATGCTCATCTTCTTGTTGGCGGCTTCGATCGCGCTGATCTGTGCTTCAATCTTACGTCGCTGGTTCGGATTCTGGATGTTGATCGACAACTCCAGTTCCAGCTCCAGGATCTTCTCACGGTTCTTCGTGTACTGTGTGATCTCCAGGAACTTGTCTTTGGTTCCTTTCACCAGCTCGATAGGGGAGACCCCCAGTGACAGCAGATACAGATTGTTGGCAATGATGTTGTCTTTCATCACCAGGAAAGAACGAACCACGATGGTTGTCTTAGCATAGCTGACAGCATCCTGTAGATGGTTTTCGACCCATGCTGCGTTACGGTATGCCTTCTCACCCATGATGAGAATGGCTGCATCTTTGACAGCTTTAGTTGCTGTACCGTTCCAACGTGTCTCACCAGTGAAGACATCTCTGACAGAGGCTGAACGATAGCCTACCGCGTCCGTGATCATGTCTTTCCTGATAGGCAGATACAACTCAGTACCAAACACCTCAGCTGCATAGTCTTTGATGTCTTTCCCCAAGACATTCCATGCATCTTTAATCACTGGGTCTGTGGACTCAGCGATGTTAACGTACTCAGTGGATCTCCCATCTGTGATCCCATCATCAAAGTTTTTCTTGAGCTCATCAATCAAGCTCTTGTTGTATTTGATGGCCAAGTCTTCTTCCAACATACGACCCATCCAGACACCAAGCATACGACCCATGTGGTTATCATGCTCAATGATGCTGGATTTCTCAGGATCCAAGGATCTCTCATAACCTATGATCTTCCCGTCTTTATTGTAGATAGGCATCAAGCCTTCCACATTGTTTGTCAGGTTATCACGCACACCGTTTCTGTTTGCTGTGATACGGTTTGCAGCACGTCCCATGATTGGCCCAGCTGTTGTCCCATTACGGGTCACACCTGTATGCAGATCAATGCCATTGAAAGTCTGGGTTACTGTCTGAGCAACGCCTTGTCTGAAGGCTGCTTGAGAACCAACAGTAGACTGATAGTACCCGCTAGGTTCACGGTTAGGATCATTACGATCTCCTCTGTAAGGGCCGACATAGATGTACCCACTGGTGATCATCTTAGCGTGCTCACTTGCAGGCTTCACTACAAGCTCATGACCTCGTGGAGTGACTGACGGTGCATAACCTTTCCAGCCATTCAGACGCAGGAGCTGTCTCTGTTCATCATCAAGACGATCGATCTTTGTGTTCTCTTGCTGACGCACAGTCTGAGACATCTTCATCATGTTCTCTAGAGCAGTTGGATCTGATTGAGCCAGCTCAGACAGAGTTGCTTTCACATCTGCATCCAGGTTTTCAAAAGCTCTCAACGTGACCAGCTTGTCGATCGCTTCTACCAACTCTTGGCTCACCTGAGCATCTGTCAGACTGTTTGGATGGCCGGCAAGACGTGCAATCGCATAGCTGTTTCTCAGCTGTGTGTTTGTCTTCAGATTCTTATCGTTCATGAACTTGCCGAGGTTTATGGCCTTGCTCAGATACGTGCGGCCGCGATTACCTTTAGCAAGACGCATCACTTCTTTCTCAGCATCTCGTATGCTTTGGGGCAGTGTGCTTTGGTTTGATATCAGAGCCATAGCTTCAGACGTCTCCAGAGCCATGAGATCAGTATGCAAGATACCTTTGCTCATTTGGTTCCAGATTTTACGCTTCAGCTTTTTGGAGAACATCTTGGCAAGCTCAGCAGGAATCTTCTCACGATAATCCTGACGCATTGCATCAATCTTAGCTTTCACTTGGTTCAGCAGTTTGATCAGTCCCCGTGTTGTCGGGTCTGTGCCTTTGAGATCATTCAGTAGGGCGCGTGTTTCATGCGCTCCTTCCATGCCATTGATGACCGTGGTCCAAGCCTTGGCTCGGTCTCCTGCTGTCTTGGAATCCATGATCCCTATCAGAAGAGACGCGACCTTGAGAGGTGCAGCTACGTACTTGTTAGGTGCCTTATCAGAAAGAGTGTTCAGCCCGTCGCTTACAGCAGCAGCCCCCTTTTGTAGGCCGCCAGAGAGCATCTCTTCTATCTGGTCGATCGGCTTCAGAGCCATGGCTTCAATCGTGTTTCTACGATTGTCTTTGATGTCAGACATCGCCAGGGTCAGAGAGTCCAACTGATCACGCATGTTCTTGCCCAAGCTCTTACGTGAGATAGACATGTCAGTCAGCGTGTTGATTGCAGTATTGGCAGCAGCTGTAAGCAGCTGATCCACACGGCTCTCAACTTCATTCTGTGCTGCAGACTCACGGATACGTGGGGCAGGGATGGTTGCCAGATCATCAGCAAACTCATTGCTGACTTGGCTCAGAGCTATGAAGGTCGGCATCAGCTCTTTGCTGTTACCTTCCAGAAGAGTCTTCCAGCTAGGCTTTTGATCCATAAGATCTGAGTTTACCACACGGCTGTATAGCTTGTTGGCTTTGGTAACTGCGGCCGTGTTCATCTCCATGTCGCTAGACATGACAGCATGGATACCAAGGAAGAGGGTTTCTTCACGACGATCCATGACAAAGCCAGCAGCTTTTACTTTCTCAGCAGCCTCGATCGCATCCATGACCAGCTTCTGGTGTACCGAACCTCTGAAGCTTGCATTGGCATCACCAGGGTATTGAGCCTGCAGATGCATATCCAACCCTGAGAAGAACTTATCTTCCAAGGTACGTAGAGGTTCATTCGGTCCAAAGACCTGCTCAAACATTGCTTGGGTCTCAACATCCAATTCACTGATACGCTCAGCTGTTGGAGCATTAGCCAGGATCTCTGCATTGAATTTCACATTGCTAAACAGATCCAAACCAGGAGAGCTCTTGATTCCCAGCACTCTCTGCAATGTCTTCAAAACATCCTGAGCCACACGAAGGAGGACTGACCGTGTACGGGTCTCTTTGCCTAGCTTGATGAGGTTCTGGTTGCTCAACATCCATGAGAGGAATTCACCCATTGAGACATCTAGATTCCGGCCGGCAACATTTAGTTCGTTCTGAAGTGTGAGTGCAGCTCGATCAACCGCTGTATCCTCACCAAAAGTCATGCTCTTGAATTCATTCATGAGCAGCTCAAGACGTTTGATGGCTTCGCGTGTCTGCTTGTCTACAGACATTGGATCTTTGTAGTAGTCTTTCAGAATGTCAGCAGTGACGATGTGCAAGAACTCATGCAACACAGTCTCGGGAGACTGGTTACGGATCAAGATCACATTGTAAGTTGGATGATACTGAGCAGCTTCAACCTTCTTAGGGTTTGAACCTTTCATGTACGTAGTCTTGTACTGGTTCAACTGTTCAGGAGTACCAAACACTACAGTGACGTTGCTCAAAGTCTTTGCAGCTCCAAGCAAGCTAGAGGCAATCCACCGTTGTTCCTTGGTGAACATGTCTTGGTTCTTGATGCCTTTAAGAAGTGCATCTCCTCCCATGACAACAGCCCCAGGAACTCCCCTGGTCTCTCTGCCCATCTCTGAAGTGAATGCTTTCATCTTAGAGTTTTCAGGCTCAATGGTAGGAGTGTCTTTGGCGTCCTTGTCTAGCTTGTCCATCTCTTCAATGTAGAAGGTCTGGAGCTGAGCTGAGATAGTATCTACATCATACTTGCCTTTGTTATTGCTTGGTATAGCAACTCCAGTCTCAGTCACAAAAGGAGCGTCTGCACCTGCCATGTGATCCACTGAAGCAAGCATACGAGCCATAGCTCTCTTACGTGCAGTGTTCTCATTTGAGAGAGACTGCATCTTTGCGACCATTTGATCCAAATCTTTGATGAACAGATCCCGATCGTTAGGATAGTTGTTGTCCATAAAGCTGTTGTGCGATTTCAAGATCTGATTGATTGCTCTAGCTGTTTGTGCGTTGTCTTTCTTCAGACGCATTGTCTGACGAAGGCTTATGAGAGCCAGATCTGCAATGTTGGTTTCCTGCCAACCTTTCCAGACACTCTTGTTAATGCCTTTGGCAGTCTCAGCAATGTTCGTGAGAGCCCCTTCCACACCGTCAAACACAGCCAGCGTCGTATCCAGATCGCTGTTTGAGTCTTCATAGATGTTCAGCATCATCTTCCCGTCGCCTGTACCAATGGTCAGGTAAGGGGAGAATTTCACACCTGGGTCACGTACTTCTGAAGCTTCTACACCCACTTCAAACGATGCCTGCAATGACTTAGCAACTGTTTCATCCTTTGAGTAAACCTCACTCAAAGAGATATGAAACTCCTGATCTTCAGACGTGTAGATGGGAGCCACTTTAGAAGCTTCCATGAAGACTTCTGCCAAGTCTTTCTTGGACAGTAGCTCCTTATCAGTAAGGACACCTTCTTCGACCCTTTGAGCTTTACGTTCCATCATCATAGTCAGGAACGTGTCTTTGAAGTAAGCAGCCTGAACCTTAGACACAGTCTGTGTGTAGTTCATGATCTTACGGAGACCGCCAGTGGTCTCATCCAGAGCCTGGATCATTGGTGGGATCACTGTCCCTTCCAGAAGAGCAAAGAGCTCCCGCTTACTCTTTACATCAATCTCAGCTTCTCTGGGATTTTCAAACATCCCTCTGAAGTTTGAACCAAACATACGTCTCAGGAGCTCTTCCAGCTTAGGATTTTCCACAAACCGTGGATGTTCCTTATAGCTCTTGATCTTACCTTCAGCCTTCTGTTTGGAGATGTCCGTGAGCAGCGAATAGATGTTGTCTTCGATCGCTCCAACAATCTTACCTGTGATGCCTCCTGCACTGGATCCATAGAGAAGCACAGTCAGTGGGTTCTTCACCACGTTTCTGAGTACCTCAAGATCCACGTCACCTTTTTCAGATCTGGAATATTTGAAGTCATCCAAGAACTCATCCAGGATCTGGAGTGCCACATGCGTGCCGTTGCTGTTAGTTCTTTTGAGAGCTTCCCTCAGAAGGTTCTGATATTTTTCAGCAGCATCCCCATACAGATCCACACCATCCTGAGCGATGTACTCGTTCAGGCTCATAGGCTGACCAAAGAACATGCCTCCTCGAGCCATGGTTCTGATCTGATTAGGTGTGAAGTTACCAAACCCAAGGTTCATAATCGCATTGATGGGACCGTCTGTTTTACCATCAAACTCGATCGCCAATGATGTCACGAAGTTATCAAGGCTCTCTGACTCAATCGCTTCCTGCAGCTCAGCCATTGTTAGAATGGCATGAAGTGCTTTCGGGTCTTTTGGCACGTTAGAGGCTACAAAAGCAGCCTTGAGAGCTTTGATGTTTGTAACCTCACCTAGCTGCATGTACTCACGCATGGCTTCAATGGCTGGCTGGTATTCACCTTCCATCATTGCATCTACCCAAGCGACGCTATCCGCGTGGGATTGCTTCTCAATGCTCACACCCAGAGACTGGGCAATGGCCAGCTTGAGAGCGGCCATGTCGTTCTCTTGGTTCAGATCCAAGATAGACTTAGTGGCGGCCACTAGCTCACGCATGAGCTTGTTGCCTTGCGGGGTAACTGGTCCTTGCTGCTGCAGTCGGCCGACACTGGAGATAGCCCACCGGAAGAATGTAGGCACCTGATATTCAGTGGCCATGTCATTGTCTTCTTTGGCCGCATGTTCCTGCATCCGTTGACGAAGGTTTTGCACACCCTCGTAGCCATTCAACAGTACCTTGTTGCGTGAATCGATCGCCTCTACTTGGTTCACGTTTGTAGACGCATCAATCTCTTGGTACCCGACCAGATCCAGATAATCCCCTTGCGGGATAGCATCACTAAAGCGGTTCAAGTTGGTGAGGAAGTTTTGCTTCTTCTCCATGCGACGAACCACCTGCTTCTCCAAGCGGCTTGTTGGGTTGTCTTTTTGACGGATCTTCAGGATCTGTCTTGGCTTTGCTGGTTCACCAATAATGTAGACGTCTTCATGCTCGGGCACAAAGACCGAAGCAAAGGGCTCCTGCATACCTTTGAAATTTTTAATCAGATCAGCACTCAGTTTTGTTTCCCTGTTTGGAGTGTAGCTCCTCCAAGGAATCACAAGAATGTCATAAGGTACTTTAGAAGTAATCGTCCGGTTAATCAGACCACGCTCCACACCCATGTGAAGCATGGTGCCGGCCAGTGCTTTCATCACGCCTTGTGTGTACGAAGATGAGACATCTCCTTTAGGTGACACACCTAAGAGCTCTGTGAGCCTACGTGTCATGAAGTCCACAGAGTCTTGTGTATGGAATCCAGCTTTAGCTGCTGTCCAGTGAATAGGCTGAACTTCACTTTCATCAGTGAGCTTGAACAGTTTTTTGAGCTTTTCCTTGTCCCACTTCTTAGGACCAACTTGGCTCTTCGTAACGACCCATTCAGCAAGAGCCATGACACCAGCTTCAATGATCCGATCGTCAACTTTTATATCGCCATTCTCGTCCATGTAAGCAAAGTTCACACCAAGCTTGTCCACAAAGGACAGCAGGTCTCCTGAGCCGTTGGCCAAGAGTTCATGCCATGGATCCATCATCCCCGTCTCAGTGTTTTTAAGCTTCTTGTTGCCTATGTCTTTCAGCAGCGCATTGAACTTGTTGACGTACTGGGGGATCTCTTTCTCAAGATCGCCCAAGGTCTCTTCGCGTGCAGCTGTCAGGCCTGAAACACTGCCCTTGAGACGCTTCATAGCTTCCTTAAATGGAGCCAAGTAACGAAGCAAATTTGAGCCATCAGCTTTCAATCTGAATGCTTGTAGAAACCTGTTTCCGTTTTTGTCGGAAACCATGTTCTCACCCATAACTTCTTCTAAAGTCTCACCTGCTACCTCTGGTGTGGTTTGCTCTGGTGTGACTTCAATTTCAGCAGGAGTCTCAGCAGGAGTGACAGCTTCTTCTTCTGCTTTGAACTTAGCTTCTCGACGTGCTTCTTCTGCAGCAGCTTGCTCTTGCTGCTCTTTTTTCTTTTGTTCTTCGTCTGCTACGCGTGCAGCTTCTTGCAAAGCTTTAGCTTTGTTAGCTGCTTCTTTCTCTGCTTTGGCCTTAGCGACTTCTGCTTCTTTTTTGTCTTTGGCATCTTGCTTAGCCGCTTCATCTGCAAGCAAAGCTTCTAGATCCACTGCCGCAGCTTGCTGCTCGTTGGTCGTAGGTTGAGGAGTGCCTTCAATCTCAGACCGTATTGAATTTACCAGCTTGTCTTCTTGTACGTACAGACCAGAGTCATCAGCCAGATCCAGAGCATCATTGGTGAAGTCCCCAAGAGTGATCTGATCAGCTTCTGTTAAGCCACTGTCTTTTTTGAAAAGACCAGGAGCAGACTTGTTTGTGATCCCAGCTGCGTACAGTGCTTGACCCAGGGTGCTACCAACTTTGACACCACCCATGCTTTTGATCGCCTGGATCATGGGTATCTTGCCGCCAGCTTCCTTCTGAAGCTTCTTCTTTGGACCCATGTTAAACCGGATAGACTTGTCCAGCTTTGGCACGGGCAGGGGGTCTCCATCGACACCCATGGCTTCAGCAAAAGCATTGTACAAACCAGCCAACGCTTTCGTGTCAGACCGTACTTCAAACGCTAGTTTGATGCTTCGGTTGCTACGTCCATCAATGAACACCGGCTTGTCAGTATCAAAGAATGTCTGTTGATCAGGATTGTATGCCTGAAACTGAATCTTGGTCTTGTTACCTTCACCGCCAACAGCAGATGTATTGTAAGCTTCCATCTTGTTAGATTGAGAGATCACAAAGTTCTTCAGCTCTTGCAGAGCTTCCAATGCCAGTTCAGTCTGACCAGAGTCCAATGCACTTTGGATGTCCTGTTGGTGCTGATAGAAAGCTTTACCTGAGTTTGACTGGTTCCCCAGCTTCATAATCTCACGACGAACATCCCATAGTGTTTTGGGTTTCGCTTTTGCTTTCTCACTGTCGTTTGCTTCTTTGTTGAACGCTTCATCCAAAGACGTCAGTTCTGTTTCCAGTTCTTTAGCAACACCAACCAGTTTCTCCTGGAGCTGTAGCTTACGAATCTTGCCGGCATCTTCTGGAGATACCTGCTCAAGCATCGGCCGAGACTCATCATAGTTCTCAACCTTACCCTTGGCTTCTTCCACCACTTGGTTCGTAGCCATAGCTACCATCTGTGGTGACAAGGTCAGTGGAGACACGCTTGCAATAACAGACATGGCATCAGGATTTGGTTGAGCCATGGTTCCTGCTGCAGCATTGTAACCAAACACTGCTGCAATCTCTGTCTCATCCAGTGACTGGATATGCTCTCTAGCCTGTATAATGTTTGGAGAGCTCTGAAGAACCTTCAGATCGTCCATCAGTACTGAATGCATATCAGCAGCTGGGTTGTCTTTGTCCCCCAGAACAGCATTTCTGATGTTATCAGAATTCAGCTCATCCAAAGGTCTCAACGCATCCAACAAAGCCAGTGACCACTGGGTCTGCATACCTTTGTCTTTGGCTCGAGCTGCTTTCTTTGCAGCTGTGCCAAGTGCCTCAATCATGCTGCTACGTGTGATGCCCTGACCGTCTTGTAGGTTCTGAAGTTCTGGACCCAAGGCTTCAATGATATCCTCATTGCCTGCAATGGATCCAAGAAGATTCACATAGTCTTCTGTGTCCTGCCTGCTCACCCTGACAGCACTTTTAATCTGCGTGCTTGTCTCTGGATCCAGTGCCGCAGTCTCTGTCAGTCTATCAGATGTCTCAGAGAGCCGCTGAGAGGCCTCAGCACGGGCTTCTACGCCAGCTGCTCCTCCTTGTGCCATTCTTTCTTCACGAGCTTCAGCGGCATTGGATATGCTTTCTCCGGCAATGACTCCGAGCTCTTTAACAGTGCCAAATGCAGTCCTTGGTCCCTGCAAAGCAGCTGTAGAAAACGCACCACCTATGGCTCCAATAGCGGAAGCTTCGCCTAGGCCTTCAAGCAAGTCTTTTTCTACGCCTACTTGGTTTTGCCCTATAGAGCTTGAGAGAGTGCTACCCCCTTCTGTAAGAAACTCTTCTCCAGTTTCTTTAGCCACTGCTTTGGTAGTGCTCCAAATGGATGCACCTAGCGCTTTTCCTGATAGTGTACTTAGCGGACTTGCTTCAAGCTGAGGTGCGATTTTACCTGTAAGGTAACCCACACCTGCACCAAGTATGCCGGCGTAAACACTTGCGTCATTGGCCAGCGCTTCCAAAGCTTGAGAATGCGTCATTCCTTTAGCACGAAGAGCATCATACTCTTCGATGCCGTTCATCTCATCCCATGATTTATTCATTATTTCGTTGCGAGCCATTCCAGAAGCAGCGCCCGACTCAACCGCAGCATTTATGCCTGGAACTGAAGCAATCGCTTTTTTGCTAATAAGCTGCTTACCCTCTTTGGTTGCTAAGAACCTCAAAGCATCTGCACGAGATTTACCCTCGTTCATCAAATCTACTAGTGCTGCAGATTTTCCAAATATTTTGCTAAGAACGCTAAACCCTCCAAGAGAGCCAATGCCTTGTGCTCCGACGTCACCAAGCATCACAGGATTACTTACGTAATTTTCAACAGTGTTCACAACATCACGAGAAAACCTGCGAACTCCTGCTGCAAATTTATTATTACCGTCGTCAATATCTCTGTTGTACTGTGCTGCTGAGTCTTCTTTATCTAGATCCTGTTCCACCCGAACCAGAGCATCATTCTGTTGCCAGACGTCAGATTTGAGTGAGTTGGTCCAGGCGTTCACACTGTCGCTAAAACGAGCAACTTTGTTTGCAATATTCTGTCTTGGTATTTCTTTTCCTGTGACGAGTTCAGTCAGATCATCAGCTCTGTTGGTTGTAAAATCGACCAAACCAGCGCCTAGCTGTGCGATTCCCAGGCCCAGATTTGCGCCACCTTGAACCACGCTGATACCAGTATCTCCAATACTTTCTCCTAAGCTTTTCTCAAGAGATGTAACGGCGCGGGCTTTGTCGGCCGCAGCAACATATTTTTGCCGAGCTTCAACACCATCCATACCGTATTTGTTGATCAGCAGCAGATCATCTAGTTTGCGGAAATCATTAACGACTTCAGCATTCTCACCCAAATCATTGCCATTCTCAACTGCAACAGCAAGCCGTGTGAAATAATCTTCACCGCCTTGCCTAAGCTTTTTAGCTGCAGCAGCATTTTTCACAGATGCACGTTTCTCTTCAACAGGGGAGGTTGGACTAACCTCTCCTGTTAAACTTGCTACATCCAATCTGTTTGAAAAGTAATCAGAAGCTTGACGGGTGAGATTGGACATTTTTGAACCTATGTTTGTTAGTCAAAGCTTACTTGAACCAAATGTTCATCTACCTTCGAGATTTCTGATGCCCATTGCTTTAAAATATGCATCAGCCTCTGGTCCTGCTAAAGTTTTTCGCACTTTTGCTTGTTTTTCATTTCTTGCTAGTTGAGCAGCCTCTTCTCTGGCTTGCTCTTGAGCTAATGCTCTTGCCAGTGCTTCCGCTTCTTTTTTGTCTAAAGGATACTTCTTATCCAATCTGGCTACTTTCCTATCTTGATCTATAATAGGCCTACCCAGCTGTCGATCCATCCAGCCTGATACAGGATCAGCATTTCTCAGCACTGGCTGAGAATCTAAATATGGTTCTGTTGGGGTAGGGATTGGAATATTGGATCCAGGCATAACAGATCCAGGATATTCTTTAAGCAGTCGCTCCATCTGATCTGTAACTGCTCTAGCTTCGGGAGTTATTGCAGCTTCTTTAGCTTCAGCTTCTGATTTCGTAGCATATTGCTCTATCAGAGTGCTGGCTTTGTTTCGTGCTTTTTCAATTTCTGCCAAAGCTGCTTCTTGCCCAGCAGAGTCATTACGAGTCTTGGCCAAGGCCCACTTGTTGTAGGCTTTGCTCAGATCAGTTTTGACTGAAGCCAATGCTTCTTGGTTCCGTTCGTTAGCACTGATTTTAGATTGTACTGTTGCAATGTCCCCTGCGCCTTTGATGGCTTCGAGACGTTTATTTACTGTCTCCCAATCTATCTTTTGATTCCCAAACAATGTACTTTTCAGAGTAGTTTCAATCACTGACGCAACTACTTCTTCAGGCAGACCTGTGCTCTTAGCAAGTGCCTTACCTTCGTCATTAATTGTACCAATCCAATTTGTGACAGTTGAGTCACCATCTTTGTTTTCAGCAGTCAGCCTTTGAGCCACATCCTGAATTGGATCATCAATGCCCTCATATTTGGCATAAGCTTCTGTGTAAGCACGGACAACATTATCTGTGCTCGCAGCCAAGTCCAGACGTTCACTCATTCGTGTGAGGCTACGATCGACTTCAACGACAGTTGGATTATTCTTAATCTCTTCAAGGTGCTCAGGTGCAGCTTGCCAATGCGCATCGTCAATCCCATCCACAGCACGCAAGTATGCTGCTTCAGTTGCAGGATCAAAGTTCTTGTTAAGAACAAAGCGTCTCACTTCTTCTTTGGACTTAAACTGTGTGCTGTCAGCCAAAGTTGCTACATCTACAGTAGCTTTTTTGTTCAACTCTGTTGCTGCATCTAAAAGAGCAAGCTCTTCCTGCTGACGAGCATACGCAGCATCAGTACGTGGATTCAGTACATTCTGCTCACGTTCAAATTTAGCTTCTTGTTGCTCACGAAGCTGTTCCTGGGTCGCAATTGTAGACAACGTACCTTGATTCATTACGTTGTTACGTTCCATTTCATTACGAGTCTTGTCTCGATTCAAGAAATTATCTTGCAAGCCACGGATGTTTGCCATGCTGTCTTCTGTGAGGTCATTCTGGTTCACACCTAGCGCACCAAAGCCACCATTAGCCATGGCACCCTGGAGAGCCTTTACACCGGCGTCTCCGCCTCCTGCAGCAGACATGATCTCCATGGCTCGAGACTGTGCAGCACGTCCTGCTTCACTCATCTCACGGCCTCGGATATCGCGTCCTACGTTGCCAAGTCCTGCAAAGGCTTCGCCCCACAGACTACCCGCAACTTCCATAGAATCTGCTGCCCCAGAAAAGTCAGGAGCAGCGACGCTTTGCCATGTAATTCTACCGTTAGCCATGAGTCAGTTCCTTACGTAAGGGTGTATTTTTTGAGATAGTCAGAGACCTGTCCATCACTCAAACCCGCCATCGCCTGACGAGACGTGAGCTTGTCTTCCAGAGCCATGTTGAAAGAAGATTTGGTGTTCGCCATGTTCTGATTGAAGGCGTCTTTTTGAAATGCCAGCTGTTGCTTATTAATCTTGTTAGCCTGAATGGCTGCATATACCTGACCCAAGGAGCCGATAGCATCCATGATGTTGCCAAACTTCTCCCAACCAAAACCTGATTTAGTAGGTGGTTTCTCAGGATCAGTATTTAGACCTGCAGGTCTTGCCTTAGGTCGTATTGAACCTAAGCTAACTTGTGGAGCCAGAGAAGACATCGAACTCCCAGTCATCCAAGACTGCATTGTATCTGATGTCATGGATCCTTGAGGAAGACCAAGAGATGTTTGACCACCAACCATACCGTCTGTCAGACCTCGAGCACGGTTAGCACTGCTAGGAATAATTCCTGTAGCTGCAGCCATTGGGTCTTCTTCGTCCTGTCCAAACGTCCCAAATGTATATGGTCCCATCTTAGTATCTCCTTAATGTCAGCTTCGCTACAATGCGGTACGCTTTGGTGTGGTAGGGGAAGTTACCGTATTGCCATTGGAAGCTGCAGAGTGGTGCTAGAGAAGTCTTCAATCAACGCGTGACTCAACATGACAATGTCGCTGCCTGTGAGTAGGGTACGTGTTAGGAAGCTTTCGCTGCTTTCTCCGTTATAGTCTTCAGTGGCATCTGTAAGTAACATACTGCTTATTGCGCCATTAGTCATCCCGAGAATTTCCTCTGAGAGTTTTTCTATCTCAGACATCTCTTTTTCATAGTTGGTGCTTAGATTTTCCAGTTCGACACCGATAGCTGCAGTGTCAGCATTGAGCCAAGCTGTGTAAGATTCAGTTACTGAGCTTGTAATACTAAGCAGGTTCTTTGCGCTAAACAGTTCACTCCAGTCGATGTCAAAGTTGCCGGTGTTCATGTAGTTGGTAGCAAATTTGAAAGCAAAGAATGTAGCTATGGTTCCGATGATCGCCCCTAGTTTGTCTCCAAAGATTTCTGTGGAAGCCCACTTAATCAAGGAAGATATTACAATTGCTGCAATCTGATTTGCGATAGCACCTACAATAGCGGCTGATGCTACAGATGCTCCAAGATACGTTCCTAGAGCTATGTTGCTACCAAGTATGCCTGTGCCGCCTGATAGTCCAAAGAGGCCAGGAAACACAATGGACAAGCCTATAGCTGCTGCCAAAAGCAAGAACTGAAAGAACTTGCTGGCATACCAAGGTATCTTTACTTGTTCGTAAGAGTTCAAAACCAAGTAGGAACAAGATCCAGCAAGGTTGGCTAGTTTACTTAGGCCAAAAGCTTTGACTGTTGGATCGTGTAGGGGAAGCAAAAATCCTGAAATCTCTTCAGACTCCAAAGCTTCTTTTGCTGTGATCTCCACAGAATGGCCTTCATAAATGCTGTTGAAGTGTTTGGCACCTACAACTGTCAGTCTGGTAAATCTGTATTGGTCTATCTGATGGAAAAGGTAAAACCTGTTCAGAGGTTTGTTTACCCATTCTTCTTTCCAGTCTCTTGGATCCACAGAGTCTTGTACACGTTCCCTTGTGCGGTACGTATAATCAGTACCTAGATGGATCCAATAATCTCCCGGAGCAGCAAAGCCTCTGTCTAGCACCCCATCGTATGTCTTGGAGTTTCCTATGTACAAACGCTCTTCGATGAATGCCCACTCAATTGATGTTCTCAGCCTTGTCAGGTCTGTTTCATCTTGAGCAAACTTAATCATGTTCATAGCAGGCGGCCCTGCTATAAAACTTGGGTTGGTTGGAGGAACTCCCAGCAGTTCTGGATACGCTTTAAAAAACTCTTCTTTTCTGAAGTCTGCGCCTCTGTCGTTATCCGTAGCTTTTTGCCACTCCTGCCATAGGTAAAAAGCTTCTACATACTCGTTGTACTTATCCTGATATTCTTTCCAGTCATTTTTGTCCTGAACTTCTGCTTCAGCCAAGAGCTCAAAAAACTTGTACAAGTACTCTTGTGCATGTGGGTTCACGGTGTTCAACGACACACCAGACATCATGAAAGCAAAGTCAATGTCGTCTATGTCTGGGTTATCCTCTAACCGAGAAATCATCTCAGTGACTTTGTCCCCAGTCATTTTACGAAACGCTTTTTGTACGACCGCATATGTATCTGCGTAAGCTGGATCGTTGATCATCTTTTCTTGGATCTTGATTGGTAGGGCTGGGTAGAATTCTAAGATTGTTGAGCCAGGAGTTTCTAACGTGTCGAAGACCACGTTTCCCGATCCCATACGATAAACATACAGCTGTTCAGGCCCATACGTAGAGAAGGCTGTTACGGGATCCAAAGTGACAATCTGATAAACTGCGTATAGCAATCTCCCGTCATTCTGTAGTCCCCAGAGCAAATCTGCGGGGGCAGGGATGCGTGTCTGTGTGACTACGGGGGGATCACCTATGGAGAACTCTATGATGATCTCCTGGGTGTTCTCGTCGTAGTTTGGGATCCATTCATCCCTGCTTAACTCTGGATGATTTTCAAAAATCCAAGCTTCTGCAAAGTAATCGATGTCAGCTGTATCAATGATAGCTGATGTAACACGAGCTGTCTGTTGAGCAGTTAACCCAAGTATCGTTTTAAGCGCTGAAGATATGACAGCACCGTCAACAAGTTTTTGACCAGTAACAGTTGCTGTAGGTAGAAAACCTGGGTGATTAGATTTGAGCCATCTAAAAGCTTTTCGATGTTTTGCTCCAACACTTCCAGTCAGGACGTTTTTTAGGTCTTCTGGCAGGCTACCAGAACCTCTACTCAGCACAGATCCTAAAACGGTAAGCTTAATGACGTCTTCTTGATCGGCTTCATCCCCAGCCAAATTATAGACTGAGGATGCTACGTAGGTCTGCGTTTTACTTGAGAATAGACCCATCTCATTTACAGACCTACGTTTTGTTTCAAATTCGTAAACAGGGTGCCGAAATTTTCTGTGTTCATAGATATTGGAGGATCTGTTCCTTCATCCATGGATTTCTGAGTCATCCACAGATCCAAGTTAAGCTTAGCAACCTTGGCTTCAGCATCACGCTTGTAGCTTGTGATCTGTTCAGAGTGCAGATCTTTCTGTTTACCAATTGCACCGGCGACAGCAGATGCATCAGAACGTGTATCCAACGTCTTGGCTCTAGTTGCTTCAGCTTGTTCTTCAAAATTAAACTTCTGAGCAGGAAGGATAAAGCTGTTGGTGTACTCGACGCCGGCCGTTTCCGCACTGGTTTTAGCTACCTGTGATGGATACAGGCTAGTGAGCTGATAGACTTTGACGTCTGTGTCTGCATCCACGTTGGCTTTCTGAGACGGCAAGACAGAAGCTGTCTGATACAGGATCTGATCTTTCTGTGCAGTCACACGGCTGATTTCAGCTGTGGATACATCAATCTGACTCTGCAACCTGAGAACTTCTTTAGGCAGGACGTTGTCTGTCTGGTACCCAACTTGGTTCCCTTGGAGAACCAGAAGATCGTATTGTGCTTCTGTAGTTGCAAGCTCTTGTTTGGCATTGGCGTAAGTCACCTCTTTGGTGGCTTTGTCTACTTCCAATGCTTTCAGAGCCATCTTGTCTAGCTCGATCGCTACACGCGCACGAACGACAGCAGCCTCAGCTGCCCGTGCTTGTTGCTGTGCTGTAGCAGCCTGCCAATAGGCCGTGTCCTTGTTTAGGAGATACTGGACTGCTGAACCCATAGCTGTCTGTGTGAGAGCCACATAAGCCTCTCGGTACTCTGTGCCACTCATTCGGTTGGCTCGGTACTCTTCAGAAAGATGCTCTTTGATGGACTGCATGAGGGCATCAAACATGCCCTCACCGCCAACCTTACGCTCTGTCAGATCAGCTTCTGTTAGGGTAGAGAGGGCAGCGTACAAAGGGTTGTCAGTTGCGTCAGGTATGACGAACTGAGCCCCAGTAAGGTCTGCTGGCGAGTGGGAAAAATCAACACCTGCTATCAGTGATGGCAGCAAGGTATTCGCAAGTACGTCTGTATCAGCCATGAGATTTCCTACTCGTCAGCAGTTTCTTTAGTCCAGTCCAGCTGAAGCACGTTGTACGTTAGCCAGCTTTTCCAGTTCTTTCTGTGTCAACTGAGGCAGCTCTTCCAGAGCAAACTCAGGTACCCACCGTGTCGAAACATCAATGTTTCCAGTGTTTTTGTTTTGTTTGGTTTTCTTCTGAAGGAACTTCCGGCTCTTCAACTGCGTGAAGATGAAAAACGGAATATGGTAGCCTTCGTCTGTGGCTTCACCGTAGGGAATGTACTTCTTCACACTGCCCAAATACTTGTTCACAACTGTGAAGATCTCGCCTGGGAGATCAGACTTATCTGGGTTCAAGTTTGCAATACGTACACGAACCAAACGAAGCTGTTCACGCTTCATTTTTTCACGGATAGCAGTAGCACGCTGTACTTTGGTCATGGACTCAAAGTCAGGCTCTTCTTCTTTTGGTTCGGCCAAAGCTTCGTTTACTTTCTCACGAAGAGCAGGGAGCTTAATGCGTGGAGACGGCTTAAGACCAAGCTGGTTGGCTCGCTCCATCAGCATCTCAAATTCCATTTCTTCGGTGAGTTCTACTTCACCAGTTTCTTCATTCAGCTCTACGTTGCTCATGAGGGGATCCAGTTTATGGTTAAGAAAAAGTAAGTGAGGAGCCGAAGCTCCTCACTCAGTTGCCAAGGTTAGATTTTGGCCAGTGTCTTGATAACTGCCAGACGCTCAGGACGCAGGATCATTGTACCGTGGTACCACTTGATCGAGCTGAAGCCTGTTTCGCCATATGGATCAGTGCGATCCGCAGTTTCTTTCCCAGGCATCTTTGTGGTGATTTTGAACTTCATGGATTTGCCGCCAGACTGGAAGCCAATACATGTGAAGCTCTCTGCACCTACGCAAAGCATTGGGAAGACATCGTAGTTACCGCCCGTAGACATGTAGCCTGGGTTGGTAGTCTCTGCAGCACCAGCGCCTGCCCAGTTGAGCATTTCTGGAACCACAACGATACGGAACTGGTCTACAGTGCCGATCTCGCCGTTCAGAGTTGTCGAAGCATTTGCGTACTTCTCAACCGAAACAAACGCTGGGTTGTTGAAAAGGTCAGTCATGCCCTTCACAACAGATTCCAGCTCAGAGCCAATGTACAGGACACGGCCAGAGTTGATTGTTTTGGTGTCGATCATACGAGAGCCAGAGATGACCTTCGTCTGCTTTGGAGTACGGTTGTCGTTCAGCGTACGGTTAAGACGCATCAGATCTTCGTAATCAACTACAGCTGGGTCAGCGGACTCACCATCAATTGTGATGTCAGAGACAGCGTCGCCTGTGTAGACAACCACACCAGCACCAGCCAGCAGTTCTTTTTGCAGAACAGCTTCTGTCAGCTGTGTAGCGCCAGTGACCATCTCACGAGACAGATGCTGGTACAGATCTTCGTCGGAATCAAAGTCCATAGATTCTTGTGTGAACTCATGAAAGAAACCGAACTTCAGCAGGTTACCTTTACGCTGCAGACGTGTGAAGCCGACACGGTTAACGCGGCCACCCTGTTCTGTCAGTGTTGGAAGCTTGCCATCGATCGCACCAATGTCTTTGGACGAGCCATAGAGGTTACCGTTTGTGTAAGATGCACCAGCAGCGTCGAGACCTTGGTCATTGACGTTACGGTCATCCAGCAGTGGGATGTAGTGGTACACACGGATTTCTTTACCGTAGTGCTTAGGCATGGATGTGACATCAGCCATTGGCATGAAGTACATCTCTTTCTGGGCTTCGATAAGCGCTTTGCGCTGCCAGAAAAAGGTATTCATCTGGCTGGAGCCAGTGCCTTCTACCGAGGATGGTGTGGTGTTTGGATCATTATAAAGTTGCATAACTCTATCCTCAAATTCGAGGTGAAGTCGCTGCTAAGATTTCATCGTCCGTCATACTGAACGGATCAAATTCCTTCTTAGAGGACGTTTGTGGGGTGGAACGCGAAGGTGAGGCTGCCTTTGCACGGTCGCCGTTTGAAGCTACATTGCGTTTGCTGGAACGTGTCCCTACGGGCTGAGGAGTAGTCTGTTGCTGAACTGGAGCAGCGGGTGCCTGTGAAGGCAGACCTTGCTCTGATCCAGGAACCAAACGTCCTTGGGCGTGTAGTGCATCACCAACAGCACGGTATGCTTCAACGAATGGCGTATTAGTTGACAGATTGCCTAGAGCTTGTTGCTTCTCAATCTCACCAGAGATGCGGTCATAAATGCCGTTTGCTCGGTGTTCATTGATCAGCGACATGATCTTAGGGTCTTTAAATATCGCCTCTTTACTCTGTGCATCCCAAGTATCGTTGATCAAACTGACGGTGGTTTTTCCCTCTGGATTGGACATAACGTCTTCCAGAACGCTGTGGAATTCCATCTCTTGATCGCTGACAGTGTGGTTGCCAGGGCGGTAACTGGGCTCTTCAGAAGTGTCCAGATCCATTGGATCCATATTACTATCTTTGAGCAGCTTTTCAATTGCCGTTTTATCTCGGCTTTGCAAATCAATCATGAAGTTGATTTTTGCTTCGTCTAGAAGATTGTTGTTTTCCAACATCCTCATTAGTTTGAGGTTCGGCTTAAGTGCCGTCATCTTCTTAATGTAGTTCGCACCTTGTTGCATAAGGCGGATAACTTCATCAGGGCTCTCGGGAGTAAACTCTCTACCGTTAGCCTTAAATGGAGCCATGATCTGCTTGTAAGATTCTTCGTAGTTTACAGCTGAAACGGCAGCCGTTTCAGTCTTAGCTGCATCATCATTTGTTTCATCTGCAAGCTTGGCGTCTTTTGCGGCGATCGGCTCGTCTGTTTTTTCTTCTTTCTGCTCTTCCGAAACCGACTCTGCGTCATCAGGTTCTTCTTCCTGCTTTGGTGTGGTTTGGTTTGGCCCATCTGAAAAGACATCGTCTGATCCAGAAGAGGCGGCTTCCTCTTCTGTCTCTGTTAGTTCTTCTACTGTATCTTCTTCTGGTTCATCATCTTCGACAGGAAGACTAAGCGTTTCTTCCAAAGGAACTGACCCTTGGTTTCCAGCCCGTAGTTCTTCACTCAGGCTTTCTGAATCAGCAGGACTCTCTGCTTGAAGAAAGTCTTCATCAGACATCTCTTCCCAGTTTTTTGCTTCGTCATTCATTACACTGATCCTTCCTGAGTCAGATCATCAATGACTTCTTCATTATCCCTGATTTCATTTTCAGCCATGTTACCCAGAGTAATAATTGTCTGTAGGTACTGACGATAGTTAGAGATAGACTGGATCTGCAGAATGATTTCATCCCTCTTATCTTTAAGGTTTGGATCAGCCGAGATGCTTACAAGACGTGCAGCTTCGTCAATAAAATAACCTTGTTCAATGATTTCTCTAAAATCACGGATTTTCATCAACTTATAAAGCTGATCACGTTTTTGAACCAGTTTCCGAGCTTCTGCGATACTCAGTTCAATCTCTTGAATTTGTGAATCTAGCATGACCATCCTTACCAATGCATCTCATAGAGTGTTGAATCTATTCAAGACAAATTCCCATCGGTCAACATCTCTTCAATCTTGTCGTATATGACTGCTTGTTGGATATTCTCATCAGAAGGACCGTCTGGACCTTTGTTCAGAATTCCTTTGGTGATCTCCAAAGACTTATTGCCTTTAGCTTGTCCACCTTGCTTAGCCATATCACGAGCATGTCTAGTACCCGTCTCCTGTTCAACAAAGTCTAGGTCAGCTTGATCTGCCTTAGCCATCTCAGCGCGTGCCTTAGCTTGGTTCAACATGATGTCAGACTCGAGCTTGGCGTTTTCTAACTCCAGCTTTTGAATGCTGAGTTCTTTAGCCCGTACATCCAACGGATTTGGTTCTGGTTTAAATGTCTCAATACGCTTGGCCAAATCAGGCATACGCTTAAGCCGTGCTATCTCTCCCAAGATCATCTGAGTCATAGAAAAGTCCATCGTGTTACCGATCGTCTGCAACATGAAAGACAGATCTTGTGCTTGGTTCTGGTCAATCTCTGCTGTGGAAATATCCACAATAAGATCAAACTCACCTGCCAAGTCTTCCCTACGAATGGTGACAAACTCTTCATTGGTGACCCGAATGACTTCCTCTTCTGAAAGAAACTCCTGGTTCATCATAATCATCTTGCGGCCGCACTCTTTAATGCCTTGAGCCAGACGACGAAGGATGGCCATCTCACGCTTAGATGCAGCGTCCAACATGCCTTTGATTCCGGCTGCCACATCACCATAAGCTTCACCTGAAAGACCTCCTGAGAAGGCTTTTACGCCTGTCAGAGCTTCAGCTTCTTGGTTCTGTAGCTGCATCATATTCATCGCAGATGCAGGTATGTCAGGATACTTGTGTTGGTGTATCGCAGCATTGGGCGGCATGTTTGGGTTAAACTCATAGTCGTTACCTGCTTCATAGCGACGCCTGTTTGCGTGATCCAACATGCCCTTTGCAAAACCAGTCTGTCCATTTGCAGAGCGACCCATAAGATCAATCATGCCGCGTGTAAGAGCCCCTTGGATAGCTTGGTTCTCTGCCAACAGCTCCGCATCAGGCTCACCATGTACGCTCTTTTTAACGGGCATATATGGGATAATGACCAAAGGAAGTTCTTGATCTGGAAAAGGATTTTTTTCCATTCTGATCATCGTATCACCGACCCAAGTAGCTACGATCGGTTGAAGAATTTCATTACCATCAATGTCGTACCAACCCCAGTATTCATAGGCGACGACACGTTTGCGTACTTCGTCTTTGAACTGAACAGTGTTGTCAGATTCTGTGTGATGCTCGGGAGTGACCAGTGGGGTGTTGCTTGCCCAGTTTACTTTGTCCAAGTCTTTGTATCGGCCATCTTTCAGCAGTTCTGCTTTTGAGGTTTCAAAGCTCAAGATTGCAAAGCCTGCTTTCTGAACATCGTTCTCAGCAGCTGGATCCAAATACAGATTCTTGTAGTTTATGATGTCCAGAGTAGGACTGTTACGGATGATTTTTTCTTCTTCGATGATCTCCGTGCCAGCCAATACTGCAAACACAGGACGTTCGTTTTCAATTGCAAATTCTGCTGCTTCTTGCAGTTCTTCTGGCAGGTTTTGATACTCATTAAAGTTACTGATCCGCATCTCCAAAGCTTGCTGTAGAGCCATAGCTTGCTCTTCGGACTGCACATCAAAGAACTGCCAAATAGGGGATTCAACTTCTTCAATTTTTGTTTCACGATCCCATCCCAAACGGATGATAACGGATCCTTCGTCTACAAAAGTACGAACCACCTGATCAATGATACTGACGCGGTTCACCTTTGTACGGAACTGCCAGTTAATGACTGTCTCGTTCTGACGTGCAGCTTCACGATCTTCCCAGGTTGTTGGCTTAACTTTGAAGAGCTTCTCTGTAGACAAGAATGGTTCAGTCAGTGCTGAGTATCTCCACTCGTTTTGCCGACGTACCAGCTTCGGCTGAACAGATGAACGTCCAGCTTTAGACTTAGGCTTAGCTTTGCCTTCAATGTTACGAAGATTGAGCCAAGTATCTACCTTCGTCACTTGGACATCGTGACTGGGCTCAGCAATGCGAAGATCTTCTTTCAGATCCATCACTGTTGGTTCTTTTTTCCACTTCGTCAGACGTTTAGTCTGAGTCAGTTTATGCACAGGGATTGTGTCATTGTTCATGTTATTCACTTTCTACGCTGTGCCAAAAAGGTGGTTGCCAATGCGCTGCCACTTTCCGCCTGCTTGCATTCCCCACTTAGGTGTGGCTACGGCATCGTTGTAATAGTTCAGAGCCCCACCTGTGACGTCTTTATATTGGCCAGAAATGATAGCGTCTGCTGCTCGGTAGTTATCTTGATTAGGACTAATGCGATCCATGTTTAGAGCGCCTTTGCCTCCTGCATAGCCAGTCACACCATTCCATGCTGAGAACTGACCAGGAGCCATGATGACGTCTTGTAGTGATTTGCCCCAGCGTCCTGATCGAGCTCGGTTAGCAATAACTGATGCAACTGCCAACTGACCTTCATAAGCTTCACCACCTGCTTCAGCTGCAATGGTTTTAGCCAAGAGATCACGTTCACTTAGAGATGCGGATACAGGCTGCCCATCCTGTGCAGTAGGCTGCCAACCACCCATAGCTTCTGAGGCTGGTTTCTGAGATTCTTCTGGGGAAGGGGCCAATGCTTTACCCATAGAGTTCCATGGTGCAGCCATTAAAGCTTGTGCTCTACGCATAGCCTGTTCACCAACACCACCAGTGTCAGTAATCTCAACAGGCTTATACTGCGTCTTTGATGGTTTTGCTTGCATCACATCATCCTCTTAAATCGTAGCGTACCATACCACACCTTAATTTTTTACAACATCCTCACATTCACGTTCCCAGGAAAGATTTGTTCTGTAGTCCCGTGCAATGTTCCAAGGTGCATTGGCAGTACGCCAATTGATTTCTTCCTGTGTAAACTTTCGCTTCTCTTCCACATCACAGAAGAGTGCTTCTTCAATCACTGGCTCCATTGGGGCTAGGCATGAGCCAGCCATCAGGAACATTGAAATTGTTGGGATCATCAACAGTCTGGTCACTTTCTCGGTCCTCCAAGATGTTGCCTATGCGGGCATTACATGTAGCTATCTGGCCCGCCAGTCGGGCGTTCTCATGCTTGAGCGCGTCAATCCGGCCCGTGAGGTGTTGAACGTAAATCACGCCCCCCAGAAGGGCTGCTATCGCCGCTGCGGCGACATAAGGCACAAAAGGCAATGCCAGCCGGATCATAGACGGCCTGCCTTTCGGTCGCTCAGTCGGGCGTAGACGGCGAAGGCTGTGCCTGCCAGTGTCAGAGCCACAAAGACGTATTGCAGCGTTGGGGCGTATTGCATCACTGTTGACACGTCAGCAGCTATATCCTTGATCATGTCGACTGCGGCTGTACCTGTCGTTCCGACAACAGCAACCGCGCTACCTTGTACCGTGCGGCTCTCTGCAACGGTTCGCGGGCCTTTGTTCTTCAGCCACCGGTCCACTTTGAAGCCGGGGCAAGCCTTTGCGGCATACTGGTTGTGTCCGCTGACTTTCTTGATTGTAGGGTATTTTTTCTTCAGGTCCGCGATCAAATCGCGCAGCAACTTGTCCTGCTCCGGCGTGAAGTTGTCCTCGAAAGTATCGTTCTCGCTTGACCCGTGGCCCCCGACAAGAGAAATGCCAATGGTTCCCGTGTTGTGTCCTTTTACATGTGCGCCGATGCGCTCCAACGGGCGGGCTACAGACCGCTTCCCGTCTCGGTCAATCACGTAGTGGTAGCCAATGTCGGACCAGCCTCTAGCCTTATGCCAACGTCTGATTTCGTTGATTTTCTCACCGATTGAATTGCTCGCCATCCATTCGGGCCGCGTGGCTGTGCAATGCACGATAATCTCTGTCAGGTTTCTCATGTTTTGTCCTTGATGCGAAACGGAACGATGGGTTGTTCGTATGGGAATGGGGTATCTATGCCCGGACAGGTGTATTCGAGATGGACCCGCAAGACGTATCTGCCGGGAGGCATGGATGAGAATGTCGGGTACGCAAAATCCACAATGGTCTCGTCGGCAGGACCGCCCCTGTGAAAAGCGGGGGGCAGGGAGAATATGACGCCGTCCTCGCTGATGGCCTGACGATCTGATACGACAGGGCAGTCATCTCTGACCTTCTTGCGGGTGATGCGCACAATGAGGCTTTCACCTGCGTAGATGGGGCTGTTGATTGCCTCTGCGCGGATGAAGGACACGATTGGTGGCGTCTTGTCGGTGAGCGCGTTGTGGACCAGTGAGGGGAGGAACAGAGAGGCCAAGACGGTAAGGCCGATGAGAAGCATTAGACGGCTTTCGATGTGAGTGATCATCCTCCGAGCCATGTTCGCATCTTTATCGTTATGGTTTCGTAAGCGGCGATTGCGCCAGCCAGTCCGGCAAGCAAGAAGATTAACCACTTGGTAAATCGCCCCAAGTATTGCCAGCCCCGAAAAGCGTCTGCCAGTTTCTTGAGGTTCATAATGTCGTCTGTGGTGAAATCCGGGTCGCTCTCCGCCTTGGCAATCAGGCGTCGAAGCGCGGCCAACTCTGTTGGGGTCCAATCGGTCATTCATCGTCCGCCTCTGTTCGGCTGGCATTCTGCGTTACTGCTTTCACGCGGTTCATGGCCTCATGGCCTTTTTTTCTAGGGACTGAAGCTCGCTTCAGTGTTTTCTTTGCTTCAGCTACTTCCCGTTCCCAAGCCCACTGGCAGTGTCTTGGGTTGCGTTGGAAGAAGAAGATAGCGTTGACAAAGGCTTCACCACGGGGCCAATTTTCTATGTGGCAGCGGGATGATGTGGTTTGGTATGTGGAACCACCCAAGACGAAGGCGTTGAACGCCCTGCTGATCAAGGAACCCAGCATCTCTCCTACGCGAAACAATACGTAGAAGGGGCGGGGCCATGTCTTACTGAGGAACCATTTGCTGCTCATGTGTTAACTCCTATGGCCAGTATATGTCGTCGGTGAAGTCAGTTGGAATACCCGCCTCAAATGGAGCAGTACCGTCCTTCATTGCCCAGCTTGTTGCCATTACGCTTTCGAACCAAGTCATAGCCTGAGAGACCAAGCTAATCATCTGGTCCGGTGTCAGTTCGTGGATTGTGTCTGCGCCATTACGCAGGGTTAACGCAGGGGTTGTTACACCCGATGATTTAAGCCCACCAGCACGTGGCTCTTTTTCGGGTGGTTGGGGGTTCGCTTGGGTTTGTTGTACCCGGACACTCCGGCGCGCGCGAGGCGCGACGATTGCCTTGTTGATCTCTTTCAGCTCATTCTCAATGCGAGCCAATCTCATATCCTCTGACATGACCGCCCCTCAGTTCGTACTCTCGATTTCGTCCATCACGGCGAGCAAGCACCCGAAGGTATCGCGTGCCTGTTGTGCCATATCGCTCCGGTCGCGGGCGTCATTGATCCAAGCCTTGGCAGCGTCTGGGTCTCGGTAGACTGTGTGCAGCGTAGGGAACCCCCGCTTGGCCATCTTTGGTGCCATGACGCGCCCGCCCGATCTGTGCGCACCGTGTAGGACGTAGGCCGCCCCGACGACCTCGTGACCTAGTAGCGAGATGGCAAAGCGCCGGGCTGCATCACTCGGGTTGGGCTCAGGCAAGACGGACAGGTCGGCAGTCAACACGAAGTCGCGCGACATGTGAGCGGGCAGCGTCATATCTATAGCGCCGTGCAGCGTACGAAACGCTGCCAGCCAGTCAGCCCATTCCTGTGCAGCTACAGTCCCACCAGACATGCGCTGCCCGACAGGGTGCTGCTCGCAGGCGTGGTGCAGGTCTTTAGTGGCCTCGTACAGCGATGTCATAATTTACTCCGGCTCTGTGGGCCATACGACAGAATGGGGGAAACCCTCTCGGGCTGTTATATCACGAAGTGCCTGACGATAGGTAGACCACGCAGTGGACATTGGGACATCGCTCAGGGCCATCCAATCTGTTTGAGACAACAAACTGTCGCGCTGGTTGCGCACGCCGGAAGCTAGACTCACATCAAACTCCGCTATCTCTTCCGGTGTGTTGTAAACGACGACATAGCCTGCTTTCCAAACGCCATCGACGAAAGACGGTTGCGGGTCTGGGACCACCTTCTGGGTTCTTGCGTCGACTTGTGGAGCATTTTGAACGGTGACCGGAAATACACCCCACTCAGCCAGCAACTCGTCTGAGACCACTTCGGGGAAGCTGGTGTTAAGGTTGTCGCGGCGCAGGTTCCCCACTGTGTAGGGATATTTGGTGACTGAGCCGTCTACGGTTTTCACAAACATTTACAATTCTCCTATGCTGATCTTGCCGGACCTTGAAACAGTGACCAGCTTTGTGCTGTTTGCGAACACTCTAGGCTCGATCCCGAGCGAACCAGTATCAACTGCTGTGGTGTTCACGACCCCTGTGTTACGGTTCCAAACCGCGCCACCAAAATCAATCCCACCCAAGGTGGTGATAGTCTCGCCGTCCGGATGAACCAAGAACGTCTTTGCCACATATGATGTGTTGTAAGCTGAAAGCCGGTAAGGCGCGAACCCCAATGGATCACCTTCATCGTCGAACACAGCAACATCACTATAGACCATCGTGGGTGCGGCAGGGTTCGCCACGTTGATCCTGAGCATGGCCCCAGCAGTGCTAGGTAAAGTGGTGAAGACTTCATTGCCCACTTTTGTAGCGCAGAAACTTACAGGGATGTTCAAACCACCGAGTGTAAACCCAGTAGACACTGATCCCACTGGGGTGAGAGCCTGTCCTTGGGTTCTGCCTGCTAAGGAGTAAACCTCAAAGATCAACAAGCCAGTGCCAGACCCACTTGAACCTGAAACACTGTAGAGGTAGTCGCCATCTAGCAGCACCGTCGATGCCTCGAGAGTTCCTGTCGCCGCACTGGTAGGGTTTACAGGGTCAGTGACGTCAACTTCCCAGTGGTCTCTGTGCCCGAACGTAAATACAGAATTGCCGTGTTTCAGGGATATACTTGGGTACGGTTGCGCTGCTGGGTTGCTCACACTTCCAGATATGATTGGTGTATTACCACTAACGTCAAATACATAAAATTCACTATCCGAATAATTGGGGAGCGACAGTGTGACATACAAATAGTTCCCATCCAGAGCAGGCTTGCTCACAAGGCCTCCTAACACCCCTTCTGTCACAGTTAGATCAGCTGTGCGCCCCAGCAGCACGGGGGAGGCTTTGTTTGTCACGTTATACTTTGCGAGCGTTAGTCCGGTGGTGGCGTCATTCTCGAATACGTAAAGCGTGTTGCCATCAGCGCTCGTAATGATCTCTTCGATCAGAACACTGGCGTACCCAGCACTACCTACCAAGGAAAGACTGTTGAGGTCAGAGGCGTCAAAAATCTTTGTCGTGGAATACTCAGGCATAAACACATATGAGCCTCGAACATCCGCAGGTGAGTTTACATATGTCCCCAACCACTCACCGTCAGGCGTCGCTGGAACGATGCCTTCTGACGATCCGGTCAGCAAGTCAAACACCTCGTAGGTGTTCTCCCTTCTGTTTGTGCTGTAGACTTTGTCATTTGTCGCCAAAGCGGACACATTCTGTGGGTAAGTCACAGAAGATATAAAAGACAGGTTCCCCGGCGTGGACACATCAAAGACGTAAGCTATCTGGTTAGAGTCTATGTAGAACCTGTTGCCCTCCAACCTCGATGTGATGTTTCCCCAGAAAACGGTGTGAGGGTAGTCGTACGAAGTCTGAGCATTGGTGGACAGGTTCACAACCACGGTCCTGTGTAAGACTGGCGAGTATGAAACAGTCCCCGTGACGTAGGCGTAGGTCCCCGTGTCGTCGATAGCTAGATTGGTTACATTCGCAAACCCGCTGACTGTACGAGTGGGGCGATATGCAGAAAAGTCCTTTACTATCGAGGAGCTAGACCTCGAATACCTACTCGCAGTTACCGAACCATTAGAACCGCCATACGCCAGCCATTGACCATTAGTGGCAATGGTCCGGTAGTTATTAACAGCGATATTCCCCGGTCCCAAATCAAAACCGTATGAACCTGTGACAGAGGGCGAAGCGACGCCTAGAAAATACCGATTGCTCGATTTCAGGTAAAAAAGCCCAACAGCTTCTTCACCCGTTGTTAGTTGAAAGCTGTGCAGCCCACGTGGATTGGCGGCGTACGGAAAGAAAGTCGCTGTGCTAGAGATATTAGACCCACTGAGCAAGGTTTTCTTGGTTCCGGGAGAGCCAGACGAAATGTCAACCGAAACGAGCTTATAAGTGGTGTCACCCACATTTGTCGCTGCATTGTCCAAGTCCGACTCGATGCCGTAAACAAAATTCTCCCCGACCTCAAATCCAGAGGCCGTTGGATTGTACGGAGCGCTGATTGGTAACTGGAAAGACGGCGCGCCTACAGCTCCACCAACCCCTCCCGCTCCTTGGACCTTGCGCGTCAGCATCAGGAACCATCCCCAACAAGTGCGCCGTAAAGCGTAGTCCCGACCTTCCAGAGTGCGACAACTGTGTATCCTGTTGTTGCGAGTGTTGGAGCAGCGCCGCCACCATTCACCCATGTCATTGTCGGCCACGTAATTGTCTGTCCGGCCCCATCATCAACCATTAACGTAATAGTTTCGCCGTTTGCAAAACTGTCTATGTATGTAGTTGAGCCCGAAAGAGTATGGGTTTGCACAGTTCCGTTAGATGGGTCGAGGGTATGGGTAGTTCCAGTAAGCGCGAATACCTGCTCTTGTATTGAGCCGGTAAAAGAAACCTCATCAGCATTTTGAATGGAAAGTGTACCCAAGGTTGGGCGTCCAGACAGATCGCCGTAAGCACCTGTCGTGGCAACAGTGGCAAAATCGCCGGGCTGTGTCGCGCTATCCGCGAGGGCACCCTGTGCAGCTGTTGCGTAATCAGTGGCAGCCGTAGCAGCCGCAGTACCCAGAGTCGGGAGTCCAGACAGATCGCCGTAAGCACCAGTGGTGGCAACAGTGGCAAGATCGCTTGTCAGCGTGTAATTCGTTTCGAGATAGGTCTTAACCGCAAACTGTGTGGGGGCGGTGTTACCATCGGCTGCGCCAGTCGATGACAGCAAGCTTGTGTTGTTGCTGATCTCTTGGAGCTGGACCCCCACCGACGTGAATCCGTCCCTAGAAAACGGCCCGATGAAGTTTAGACCAGACAAGTTAAACTGATCTGTGTTGATCGTCACCGCACCCGTAGTGCCATTTACGTCAAACTGTGGGCCAACGCGAAAGTTACCCAGTTGATCGGTGCTGGAGAAGAACACGCGGCCACCCCCACCTTCGACGATCTCGTTGGCAGGGATAGGAACGCCACCGAACCACGGCAGGGCGTTGTAGTTTGTGCCGCTTCCGACAAACTCCATGACGTGACCGCCGGTAGAAATCTGTGACCGTTGAAAGAACTCTACGGTCTCACCACCAGACAGCGCACCGTCAAGTGTGGGGTAGAAATTAACATCCCAACCCGTCCCGTTCGGCAGTGCGCCCGTGACAGTATAGGTTACCGTCGCCACTTCAAACACCATCCCAGCAGCGGGGCGAGAAGATGGGCCAATACGTGACGCAGTCATGGTGTCAACGGTAATTGTGGTAACGGCGTCTAAAGCAGCGCTTGCAGTTCCAGAAAAGATAGGTGTCGTCGAGCGACCGTCCGCAACAAGACCATAAGTTCCAAAGTTTGTCGTACTGTTGGACAGATTGACCTGCCCACCCGATTCAGCCCGAACATGTTCTGAACAGAATGTTCCAAAGAAACTTACCAGCTGGGCGTAAGCGTCATTCTTTACGGTACAACCCGGTCCGTTCAAGTTGACCTGCGTGTAGCTGTCCACCACCATTGATTTGATAGGGCTATTCAAGGCGCATTTTGCGCCATCCACTTCCATACCACCACCGGTAGCGCCGACCGAGGTTGAACCCGCTATACCCGCGTCCTGTGCCGCCGTGTAGCTTGAGCAGTTCTGGATGTATGGAGACTTTGAGATAAACGCGCCGAGGCTTGTAGCGCCCAGTGCGGTGTTATCTGCGGCGGCGTTGAAGGCAACAGCAAAAGACCCCGCTTGGTGCCGCGCGAAGGTCATACCCCAAAGATACGCGCCGCTGTCTACAAGCCAGATGTTATTAGTTTCTGTGGCCGCTGTCGGCCGGACCTCGACGTTTCGCAGCCCGTCCCCAAACACAGAAACATCACGAGGCAAGATAAGCGGGAGAGTCTCGGTGTACGTCCCCGAGCGCACGCGGATAATGTCACCGGGCTCCGACTTTGCGACGGCTGCGCCGATGGTCTGTAGGGGCGCAGTGGGGAGGTCACCATCTGCCGCGTCGTCTCCTGCGGGGTCAACCCACAATGTCCGTACCGAGCCAACCATGTCAGAAGGCTGCAAGGCAGTGGCTGCAAGTGCGCCTTGTGCCGCCGTCGCGTAATCTGTGATCGCCGTAGCCGCAGCCGTGCCTAGCGTTGGGAGTCCAGACAGGTCGCTGTATGCGCCTGATGTGGCAACGGCAGACAGGTCGGCGGGTTGAACAGCGCTATCAGCTACACCGCCTTGTGCAGCCGTCGCATAGTCAGCAGACGAAAACGCCTTAACCTGCGCGAGGTTCGTAACTTCACTGTCCATCAATGCGCCAGCGGCAGTTACATTGGCCGTATCAGTTACATTTGCACCTGCCTCGATACCGTCGAGTTTGGTTTCATCTACGGTAGTGAAAGAAGCTGTAGATCCAGCAAGAACAGCGCTGTAACCCTGAACCGAAACTCCAATGTCAGTAGGCTGTAAAGCGGTGTCAGCCGTCGCGCCCTGAGCTGTAGTTGCTTTGCTGTCCAGAGCAGCTTGCAGACCGTCAACATTACCGATGACATGTGCGTGGCTGTCATCTGCAATAGCTGCGGTAATTGTGACATTGGCGGAACCATCGAAAGCTACTGAACCAGTAACATCTCCATCCAGGGAGATTATTCTTGGTGTCGTAAGTGCATCTGCTGTAGCGCCACCATTTACGCTTGTCACATATCCAGCAAGAGCATGGTCTCCCCAGCTATGTGCAGTGTCAGCTTTTGTTCCTTGAGCGGCTGTGGCGTAATCACCATCGCTAAAGTCTGTAATATCTATTTTGGTGTGCGTATGTGCCGAAGGAGTAAATGTCGTAGGTTTGCCAGTCAGTGCTGTCCACGAAACAGTAGTTAAATACCCTTGTATTGCGTGGTTTCCCCACCCGAAAGCGGTGTCCCAATTTGTAGCATTCGCAATAGCTGCTGGCTGTACGGCTGTATCTGCCGTAGCTCCTTGTGCAGCTGTGGCATAATCGGCGGAAGCTGTTGTAGCTGCTGAACCAAGACCAAGATTTGTTCGGGCAGTGACCGTATTGATAAGGTCAGACAAGTTGTTTGCAGGTACTAGGGCGTCGCCGGCTTCCAAGACTGCTTGGTTCCAGATCGTACCATTATAAACCAGCAAACCCTTAGTCGTGGAGTTCCAATAAAAAACCCCTTCAGAGATCGTGTATCCTGAAGCGTCAGCGGCTGCGTTATTAGCATACTGTCCGATATACCGTGTGAAGAAATCATCTCGAGCAGCAATAGTGCTGGCCTCGGCTGTTTCTGCATCCGTTTTACTTACGGAAGCGTCAGTTGCGCTGGCAGCTGCACTAACAGCACTGGTATTCGCTTCGTCTCTAGCGCTCTGAGCATCTAATACTGCAAGTGCGGCTGCATCTAAATCTTCTGGAGGAGGGGCTGCAATAAGCTGAGCCAGGATAGCATCTGCTGCATCAGGTACTGTGATGATAACTTCATCTTTGGTGCGCGAATTTGTAATGAAAGAAAGTAGGTATTCTCCAGGTATCAGCGTGACACTTAGCGTACCATCTTCGGCTGTTTTTAGCCGTTTACGTTGACTCGATACAACAGTATTGCCCCAACGAGACAGGGAGTCTTTTGTTGTTTCAAACTCTACTGTTACTTCACCTAAAGCGTTGACAAAAACATCAGTGATCGAACCAGTAACTGTACAAAAATCTACCATGTTGTACCTTCTACTTTATCATTTTGAGGGGAAGTCAAAGCAGGGGTGTGACATGGTGTGACGTGCTTTGGTGTACTGTACCATATTTTTAGCAAATACCAATAGTCTCTATTTTAGTGAGTTACGGCCAGTGTATGTCGTCAAAGACGTTTTCTAAACTTGGATCGTCTTTTAAAGCTCGGGCTGCAAAGACATGAGCCCGTTCATGTTCAGCAGCTGCCTGACCCATAGATAACAGGGTAGGGGCATCCATTGGAACAAACGTGTTGTCTTGGGTGATCCAAATAAAATCAGATGTGCCTCCATGCCAACGAAGATCTCCTGCTTGAGCTCCTGACATCATTGCTGCATTAGCTAAGGTTGCTGCACCAGATATTCTGTTTTGGCTTGTCACATCAAAATCGTACATCTTTCCTGCATACATAAAACCTTTTTGCACACGACGAAGTCTTTCATCGTAGATGTCTTTTTTACGTTGCATGTTTAGGATTTCAGCTCGATCGTTAAGATCTTGTTCAACCAAACTGCCATCTACAATTTTATGTAATTGTGGATTTGCAACGCCTTCAATAATCGCGTCACCAGGATCAAGAACAAGATTAGGCCAATCAAAACTAGATCCCGTGTACCTAATTTTGCCTGTGCTTATTTCGTAGACAATGTAATGTTCTGACGTGCTCATTATCTTTTTGCTCCAAACAATACGATCGTGCCTGCTGCTTGCATGTTAGACTGTCCATACCACTGCAACGTAGCTGTTTGAGATCCGGTTCCCAGATACACAACACCACTTAAAAAATCCTGCCCAAAAGTTGCAGATCTGGTAAAGCTGCCAATACTGACTCCGAACTCTCCTGCTGCTCCTGAGTAACCATGTCCAATAAACCACATAGCAAACACTCCTGTGCTGCTAGAAGGCATAGATACATTTGTAGAGCATAACGTCGTCCAACTCCCAGTACCTGGAACAGCTTCTCCAGACGTAACTCCCAATGTAGATGTGGCACCTGACTGGATAAGATCAGTAACTACTGTCCCATTTATCAATATGTTGTCTGCATCCAAATTAATGGTACTGGTTGACCCATTAGAGTACAGCTGAAGCCCTGCAGTACTATTTCCAGCAGTTGCCCTTAACCAGTAAACTGAGCTTGATTGTACAGTTGAATTCAAATCAACCATAGTTGCAGCAAACGAACTTGCACTTGCGCCTTGTCCACCAAAATTTGAGTTAATTGAAGTGCTTAAAGTAGCCGCTGTATTTGCAGTACTGTTGGCCGTGTTTGCAAGACTGTTTGCCGAATTCGCAGTGTTGTTTGCATTGGTAGCTACTGTAGATACAGTTGCGATCGTAGACCCAACAGACGTGCCATTCGGATCTTCGATCTGAGCCTTTAGTACATTCAGCTGAGTTGCCACAGCCGCGTCAGTATCCACAGTTGTCCTGTAGTCCGTCAGCAGCAATGCCCCAATAGAGCTACCATTTGGGTCTTCAATTTGGGTCTTTAAGACATTAATCTGTGCTGAGATTGCGGCATCAGATTCTGTCTGCGTGTAGTAATTTTGGTTAAGCGTTGCACCTATGGAGCCGCCATTTGGATCTTCTATGGTTGTTTTCAGATCTGTGATTGCTTGTGCAATGGCGATGTCTTCATCGACCAGCGTTCTGTACGTCACGTCTAGATGCGCGTACACGCCATCGACTTCATTCGTTAAAAAAGTCCGTACTGCATTTACGCCATCAAAGGTCTCTGTAACATCAAGAATTTCAATACTGCCAACAGACAAACGTCCTGAAGTGCTGCCAAAATAGTTTTGCCTGATGTACAGATACAGCTTGTTTGATGTTGGTGCGGTCAGGTCTATTCTTTCAGATACCGCCAAACCGTAATCATCCATCTTTACTGTGTTGGCAGAGACGTACACATTCAATGTACGTACGCCTTGATTGATAGTTACATAATCAATGGTAGGAGACACTTCTTCGTTTGCGTCTAATGTGGTTCCGGTTTGAGCCACTGCGCCAATTCTGACACGGCATCCGTTGCCTGTGCCATCATCAATAGCTTTGAACTTAACCTGAATCTTATACACACGTTCAGGGTCAAACTCGATCGGCTGTGCTGGACCCAAGTTAGTATTTGTCCCATCTGCAAATTCAAACGCTTCACCAAAATCAGCATCAGCTACGACAAATGTACCGTAGTTGCCCAAAGTTGATTTAGCGAGTGTAGCAGAGGAAAGCTCTAGATCCTTACCCCAGAGGGATCGTGGTACGTGTAAGCTTGAGCCAGTAAGCGGCACGAGGTCTTTTTGAGCTTTGTCTCTAAAGTCATCTATGCCTTCTTGAAGAGAGCCATAGGTGTACCCTTCAAGCAGATCGTTGATAGATATATCAAGAAGGTTTTGAGCATCCTCAATGCTTTCAATCTGTCCAAAGAACCCAGGGAGAACCACGTTGATCATGTCAAATATGGCTTGGTTCAGGTCTGTAGTCTGCCCATCAATGTACGTTTTGATAGCTTCAATTTCAGCCAAACGTAGAACGTGTTCTGCTGTAAAGTTTGGTATCACGCTGTTGATATTTGCATTCAAAAGCGTCGTGAGATTTCCTTCAATGCTTGTCTGAAGTAAATCTAACTTAGCTTGATACCAATCTTTGAGCTTTTGAATCTCTTCATTAGTGTAGGTGGTAGCGTCTATACCTGTTTGATAGATGTTGCTGAGAGCTACGGCCGCACTTGCTTTGCCGGCGTCAGCATCAACCTGAGCTTCATCAATCCTAAAAGAATGCGCATCTAACGTGTCTGTGATCGTCTGGCTTGTCTGTGTCAGCAACACATCCAAAGCTGTGATGTCTGCCTCGATCTGAGGCAAACGGACGGCTTCTGTGGCATCAGCCCAAGCCTGAAGATCAAGTACTGCCATTACAAAAAGCCTCGGATTTCCAGTTTCTCATTTGAATCTTGATAAGACCGCTGCATCATGTCTTCTGCTTCAGCGATCTGACAGACACGCTCATACTCACCAAACAGCCGCTGGCCTTGCATAGTGTTCTCTTCGCCGCCAATGCTGGAGATCACTCGGGCTGCCACATGAAACACCAAAGCTTCTTCCAAGAA